>JAABUT010002638.1_pt1 | contig 16786 bp, 15 predicted proteins | sample 5559281 | NCBI WGS metagenome assembly JAABUT01 (sample SAMN10711880, study PRJNA513359) | rock metagenome | isolation source: Antarctica rocks | place: Antarctica: Victoria Land, Ricker Hills nord | collected 2016-01-04 | reverse complement strand
ATAGGGACGCAAAACGCTCGCCAAGGCTTTCAATGTCACTCATGCACTCCAAATAAACGAGCCATCCCCCATAGTGAATCCCGGTTCACCATTCGATTCGTTTATTTCCTGACAAGCCCTAAGCGGCATGGTGGGGTCGGTCCGGCCCCGTTCCGCGAGGCGGCCCATCGCGCCGGGCCCGGCACCTGCTGCCTCTGCGGCCAACCGGTCTATCGGTTCGGCTGGCACCGCGACCTTTGGCGCGAGGGCAAGCCCAACCGCCGGGCGCGCTAGCACGGCTGCTGCGACGCGTGTCGATCGACGGCCGGGGTATGGCAATGCAACTGTCGGGCGGCAGGGATTCATTGCGCTAAGTCGCCCCGTCCCTGCACGATGTCGACACTACCGTCGGCCGTCGACGGCGAGCCGCAGAGCCAATCCCGCGAAGACGGTGCCGAGCACCATCTGTGGGGCGCGCCGGAAGCGAATACGGCCGGCGACGGCACGGCGGAGCCGGTTGGCACCCAGGACCAGCGACCCGTTCACGACGAGGCCGATGAGATTGAGCACTGTAGCGAGCAGCAGGATCTGCGCCGCGACATGGCCTGCCTCGGGCTTCACGAACTGCGGAAACAGGGCGAGCGCGAAAAGCGCCACCTTTGGGTTCAGGATATTGGTGAGCAGGCCCTGCCGGAACACTGCCCCGAGCGACAGCGGCGGCGCGTCCGTCGACACGGAGAAAGCCGACCCTGGGGCGCGGAAGGCTGTCCAGGCGAGATACAGCAGATAGGCGGCACCGGCATAGCGCACCGCGTCATAGGCGAGAGGCACGGCGCGGAACAGTTCCGACAGGCCGAGAGCGACCGCGGTCGCGTGCACGTAGACACCCGCCAGGGCCCCGAACAGCGACGCGAAGCCGGCGCCACGACCCTGGATGAGGCTCCGCGACAGGATCAGCAGCATGTCGGGCCCGGGCGTGCAGGCCAGCGCCAATGCAGCGGCGGCGAAGAGGGCGAGGATCGAGAGGTCGGGCATCGGACGCTCCACAGGCTGGCGCGACCTTGTAACATGTTTCCCGGTCATGCCGGCAGGGCACGGCCCCGATCTTCGACAAGGGCCGTGGGTCCTGCCGGGCCGCTTCAGCGAACGGAGGATTGCGTCTCCACGACACGGGGCCGGTCTCTCCGGTTTAGGCCAGCCAATCCCGCCAACCCGATGAGGCCCAGCCACCCCCAATCGAAGCCGCGATCATCGTTGCGCGGCGCCGTGCCAACCGTGTTGGCGTTGGTTGCCGGAGCAGCCGTCGTGCCGGTCGTGGTGGTTTGAGCGGATGCAGCCCCGCCGAGACCCATCACGAGAGAGGCGGCCAGCAGGGTCGTCTTATAGGATGGCAGGTTCATTGATCGGTTCTCCTCGACTTGCCTCTGCCAACTTTCACGGACCTGACATGGGTTCCTGCGGAGCGCGCCGGCGTCGACCCTCTCAAACGCTGAGATGCGCCCTGACCTCGTGCTCGACGAGGTCTCCCTTGCGGCCCGCCATGACGACCGCGCCTCGGTCCATGACGGCGAAGCTGTCGGCGAGGTCGCGGGCGAACTCGAAATATTGCTCGACCAGCACGATTCCCATGTCGCCGCGCCCGCGCAGATAATCGATGGCCCGGCCGATGTCCTTGATGATCGAGGGCTGGATGCCTTCCGTGGGTTCGTCGAGCACGAGCAGCTTCGGCCGCGTCACCAGCGCCCGGGCGATGGCGAGCTGCTGCTGCTGGCCGCCCGACAGGTCGCCGCCGCGCCGGTGCATCATCGACTTCAGCACCGGAAAGAGCGCGAAGACCTCGTCGGGAATGCTGCGCAGCGACCGGCCCAAGGGCGCGAAACCCGTGTGCAGGTTCTCGCGCACCGTGAGCAGCGGGAAGATCTCGCGCCCTTGCGGCACGTAGCCGATGCCGCGACGGGCGCGCCCGTGCGGCGGCAGGCGCGACACGTCCACCCCGTCGAGGCGGATGGCGCCGCCGCGGATCGGCTGCTGGCCCACGATGGCGCGTAGCAGCGACGATTTTCCGACGCCGTTGCGGCCCAGCACGCAGGTGACGCGGCCAAGTTCGGCCGTGAGCGACACTTTCCGCAGCGCCTGGGCGGCGCCGTAGAACAGGTCGATGGATTCGACGTTCAGTATGGTCGATGTATCAGCGGCCAAGATACACCTCCACGACGCGCGGGTCGGCGCTGACCTGGTCGATCGATCCTTCCGCCAGCACCGCGCCCTCATGCAGCACCGTCACCTTGACGCCGAGGTCGCGCACGAAGGCCATGTCGTGCTCGACCACCACGACCGCGTGGTCGGTCGCGATCTCGCGCAGCAGTTCGGCGGTCGTCGCGGTTTCGCCGTCGGTCATGCCGGCTACCGGCTCGTCGACGAGCAGCAGCTTCGGATCCTGGGCCAACAGCATGCCGATCTCGAGCCACTGCTTCTGCCCGTGAGACAATTCGCCGGCCCGCTTGGCCCGCATGTCCCACAAGCGGATGCGGCGCAGGACGCCGTGGATCTTCTCGTCCCGGTCGCGCCCCGCGCGGCCGAACAGTGTCGCGAAAGCGCCGCGCGGCGCCTTCAGGGCCAGGAGGATGTTGGTCCCGACGTTATGGTTCTCGAAGACGGTCGGCTTCTGGAACTTGCGGCCGATCCCGAGTTCGGCGATCTCGGCCTCGTCGCGCCTGGTGAGGTCGACCGTGCCGGCGAAGTAGACCTGCCCCGTGTCGGGCCGGGTCTTGCCCGTGATGACGTCCATCATGGTGGTCTTGCCGGCGCCGTTGGGGCCGATGATGGCGCGCATTTCGTTCCGCGCCAGCAGCAGGGAGAGGCCGCGCAGCGCCTTGTAGCCGTCGAAGGACACGCGCACGTCGTCGAGGTAGAGCAGCGAGGAGGTGAGGACGGGGTCGGTCAACGCATCCGCTCCGCCACGGCCGGGGTCTGCTCTTCCGGCGCGACGGGTCGCGCGGCGGCGATCGGGCGCTCGGCCGGGGGCTGGGGCCTCTGGCGGGCCGTCAGCCGGTCGATGACGCCCATGATGCCCTGCGGCAGGAACAGCGTCACGCCGACGAACAGCGCGCCCAGGCAGAACAACCAGTATTCGGGCAGGGCGCCGGTGAAGAAGGTCTTGCCCCAGTTGACCAGAACGGCGCCGAGTGCCGCCCCCACCAGCGTGCCGCGCCCGCCGACCGCCACCCAGATCACGGCCTCGATGGAATTGGCGGGCGCGAACTCGCCCGGATTGATGATGCCGACCTGCGGCACGTAGAGTGCGCCCGCCACACCCGCCATCATGGCCGAGAGGACGAACACCAGCGTCTTGTAGTTCTCGACCCGATAGCCGAGGAAACGCGCACGGCTCTCGGCGTCGCGGATCGCCACCACCACCTGGCCGAACTTCGAGCCCGTCACGCCGGCCGCGATGATGTAGCCGAGCGCCAGCGCGAGACAGCTCGCCGAGAACAGCGCGGCGCGCGTTGCGTCGGCCTGGATGTTGAAGCCCAGGATGTCCTTGAAGTCGGTCAGCCCGTTGTTGCCGCCGAAGCCCATGTCGTTGCGGAAGAAGGCGAGCAGCAGCGCGTAGGTCAGGGCCTGGGTGATAATCGAGAGGTACACGCCCGTGACCCGCGACCGGAAGGCGAAATAGCCGAACACCAGCGCCAGGAGCCCCGGCCCCAGCAGCACCATCGTCAGGGCATAGGGGAAGCTCGAAAAACCCCACCATGTGACGGGCAGCGCATGCCAGTTGAGGAAGACCATGAAGTCCGGCAGGTCCGGGTCGGCATAGCTGCCGCGCGCCCCGATCTGCCGCATCAGGTACATGCCCATGGCGTAGCCGCCGAGCGCGAAGAAGGCGCCGTGGCCGAGGCTCAGGATCCCGCAATAGCCCCAGACGAGGTCGAGCGCCAAGGCGAGCAGCGCGTAACACAGATATTTTCCGACCAGCGTCACCGCATAGGTCGACAGGTGGAAGGGCGAGTTCGCGGGGACGCCGAGCGACAGCACCGGCACCAGCACGGCTGCGGCGACCAGGACGGCCAGGAAGACGAGGCCGCGACGGTCGACATGGGCTCGGCCGAGCACCTCAGGCCTCCACGGACCGGCCCTTGAGCGCGAACAATCCGCGCGGGCGCTTCTGGATGAACAGCACGATGAAGACCAGGATGGCGATCTTGGCCAGCACGGCGCCGGCCAACGGCTCCAGGAACTTGTTGGCGATGCCGAGCGTCATGGCGGCCACCAGCGTGCCCCAGAGATTGCCGACGCCGCCGAACACCACCACCATGAAGCTATCGATGATGTAGCCCTGCCCGAGGTTGGGCGACACGTTGTCGATCTGGGAGAGCGCCACGCCCGCGATGCCGGCGATGCCCGAGCCGAGCCCGAACGCCAGCGCGTCGATGCGGTCCGTCGAAATGCCCATGGCCGAGGCCATGCGGCGGTTCTGCGTCACGGCCCGCATCCTGAGCCCGAATGGCGTGGCCCGCAGCACGAGTTGCAGCGCCACGAAGACCAGGATGGTGAACACCACGATCCACATGCGGCCGCTCGTGACCTCGAGCCCGCCGAGCCGGAAGGACCCCGCCATGAAGCTCGGCGCCGAGACGGCCCGGTTGTCGGCCCCGAACATCGTGCGGACCGCCTGCTGCAGGATCAGCGACACGCCCCAGGTGGCGAGCAGTGTTTCCAGCGGGCGGCCGTAGAGATGGCGGATGATGAGACGCTCGATCGCGATGCCGACCGCGCCCGCCACCAGGAAGGCCAGCGGCACCGCTATCAGCAGCGAGGCGTCGAGCCACCCGGGAGCGAGGCTCCCGATGGCCTGCTGGGCCACGTAGGTCACGTAGGCGCCGATCATCACCATCTCGCCGTGCGCCATGTTGATGATGCCCATGACGCCGAACGTGATGGCGAGCCCGATGGCGGCCAGCAGCAGCACCGAGCCGAGCGACAGGCCGTACCAGCAGTTCTGCAGCGCCTGCCAGAGGGCGAGCGAAGTCCCGATCGAGGCCGCGGCCGAGGCCGCCGCCGCCTTCACGGCCGGCGAGGCGTCTGGTGCCGCGGCCATCCGGTCGATCGGCCCGAGCGCATCGGCGTCGCCGCGCTGCCGCAGCACCCCGATGGCCGCGAGCCTCTCCGCGTCGGAGCCCGTGCCGGCCGTGGCCAGGATGGCGGCCCGGGCCTGCCCGAGGGCCGTCCTGACGGCCGGATCGGTCTCCCTGGCGAGGGCGGCGTCGACCGGACCCTGCGCCTTCGCATCGCGGGCCTGGAAGGCCGTCTCGGCCGCGGCGAGGCGCTTCGTCCGGTCGGGCGACAGCAGATCGAGCCCGCCGACCGCGGCGCCGATCTTCGAGCGGATGGAGTTGTTGAGGCGCACCTTCTTGAGGTCGCTCTCCGTCACGCCATCGGCCTTGGCCCCGGTGGCGGCCTCCTCGAGCCTGTCCGAGGCGTCGCGGTAATAGACCCGGTGCGAGCCGGGGTCGAAGAAGAGGCGGCCGTCCGCTAGCGCCGCGAGGATCGCGGGCGCGGTCGGCGCGCCGGCGGCGATCAGCGCGTCGATGCCGCGGTCGGTCTCGGGAAACCTGTCGGCCGCGAAATGCGCCAGGGCATCGTCGACCGGCGCGGCGCGGGCCGGTACCGCGCAGAGCCCAGGCAGTATGAGCGCTGCCAGGGCAGTCCGGTATAGACACATGGTTCGCGTGCAAATCATGCTTGGCTCCAGGCACGGCGACCTGCCGATCCGGCCCGTAACGATCCGGAGCCGTCGTGACGTGCGCGCGGGCTGTCCAGGGCAGTCCGGTGAGCCATGCGGCCCTGTTGCCTCCTCCACCGCGCTGCGCGCGGTCCCCCTCCTCCGCTTCCCGGAGGAGGATGCACCCGACGATCCGGCATGATCCTCCTCCGTTCACGGAGGAGGGGGACCCTGCGAAGCCGAGCTTGCTCGGCCAGCAGGGTGGAGGAGGCGGCCACTGGGCCGACAGTTACAGGATGTCCTCGACCCGATTGCTCCGGGGACTGTCGGATCGTCCCCTTCAAGTCTCAGGCTGCGCCGCCGCACTTGCCGGACTTTACGTTGAAGTTCCCGCAGGCCATGGGCTTGCGCCAGTCCCCGATGAGGTCTCGCGAGCCTTCGAGGTAGGGCGACCATTCCTGCGCCACGACGAGGCCCGGAGTCTGCCACACGGTGTTCATCTGGCCGTCGGCCCCGATCTCGCCGATGTAGACCGGCTTGGTGATGTGGTGGTTCGGCATCAGGGTCGAGTAGCCGCCGCTGAGGTTCGGCACCGAAACGCCGATCAGCGCGTCGATGACCGGGTCGGCCTTGAAGGTGCCGGCTTTTTCCACCGCCTTCACCCACATGTTGAAGCCGATGTAATGGGCCTCCATGGGGTCGTTGGTGGTGCGCTTGGGGTTCTTGGTGAAGGCCTTCCAACGCGCGATGAAGGCCTTGTTCTCGGGCGTGTCGATCGACTCGAAGTAGTTCCAGGCCGTCAGGTGACCGACCAGGGCCTTGGTGTCCATCCCGGCCAGTTCCTCCTCGCCGACCGAGAAGGCCACGACGGGGATGTCGGTCGCCTTGAGGCCCTGGTTGCCGAGTTCCTTGTAGAAAGGCACGTTGGCATCGCCGTTGATGGTCGACACCACGGCCGTCTTCTTGCCCCCTGAGCCGAACTTCTTGATGTCCGAGACGATCGTCTGCCAATCGGAATGGCCGAAGGGCGTGTAGTTGATCATGATGTCGTCGGGCGCGACGCCCTTCAGCTTCAGATAGGCCTCGAGGATCTTGTTGGTGGTGCGCGGGTAGACGTAGTCGGTGCCGGCCAGCACCCAGCGCTTCACGCCGCCGCCCTCCTCGCTCATCAGGTAATCGACCGCGGGGATCGCCTGCTGGTTCGGCGCCGCACCCGTGTAGAACACGTTGCGCTGGCACTCCTCGCCCTCGTACTGGACCGGGTAGAACAGGACGTTGTCGAGTTCCTGGAAGACCGGCAGCACCGACTTGCGCGACACCGATGTCCAGCAGCCGAAACAGGCCGCGACCCCGTCCTTGGTGATGAGTTCGCGCGCTTTCTCGGCGAATAGCGGCCAGTTCGAGGCCGGGTCGACCACGACGGCCTCGAGCTTCTTGCCCAGCACGCCGCCTCGTCTGTTCTGTTCGTCGACGAGCATCAGCATCACGTCTTTCAACGTGGTTTCGCTGATCGCCATGGTGCCGGACAGGGAATGCAGGACGCCGATCTTGACCGTGTCGTCGGCCGCGGCGGCGCGGCTCAGCCCGCCAAGCGTGCCGGACGCGGCCAGGGCGCCCGCGGCCGCGCCGAAGAGGGCCTGCCGGCGATTCGGGAGACGATCCATGCTGACCTCGCTTGCGCTGCGGCCGTGTGGCCGCGTTCTCTGCGCTGCGACGGAAAGCAACATCCGTGCCGGCTGATCTGGGCCGTCATGTCGACCGCACCGCTTCGGCCCGGTATAGGTGGGATGACGACTGGCGCGGTTCCGGGAGGCCGGGAAAGATCGGCCCGGCGTCGGCGCGCCCGGTCTGCCGCAACGGCAGGGATGGATCGGCATGGGCAGCGTCGGCAGCGGGCTGCAGAACTTCCTCCTCGCCCTGTCGGCCCTGTTCTCGATCGTCAGAGCTGCACGGCATCGCCGACCGCCTCGCCGGTCGTGGCATATTCACCGGCCACAACGGCAGCGCGGATCTCCGCGGCCAGCGGCTCTGGCACCACGACGGTCAAATGTTCCTCGTTCGTCATGCTGGATCTTCTCCCCGTGCGAGCTTAGCAGCCCCACGCGGTTCCGCCCACCAGCGCCGCAAAGCGCGCGAGGTCGACGTTGCCGCCGCTGACGATCACGCCGACGCGCTTGCCCCGGCAGTCCACGCGCCCCGCGAAGGCCGCCGCGGCCGCGAGGCAGCCGGTGGGCTCGACCAGCATCTTCATGCGTTCGGCGAAGAACCGCATGGCCTCGACCAGCGCCGCGTCCGGCACCGTGACGACGTCGGCGACGAGGCGGCGGATGATCGGGAAGGTGAGGTGCCCCAGCGCCTGCGTCTGGGCGCCGTCCGCGATCGTCTGCGGCACCGGGATGCGGACGATGCACCCCCCGCGGAACGAGCGCCGCCCGTCGTCGCCGGCCTCGGGCTCGACCGCGATCACCGTGCAGCCAGGCGACAGCGCTTCGGCCGCCAGCGCCGAACCGGCCGTGAGGCCGCCGCCGCCGAGGCAGACCAGCAGCAGGTCGAGCGGTCCGGTGTCCTCGATGAGTTCCTTCGTGGCCGTGCCCTGGCCCGCGATGACGTCGGCGTGGTCGAAAGGCGGGATCAGCGCCAGGCCCCGCCGCTCCGCCAGTTCCCGCCCGATGGCCTCGCGGTCCTCGGTGTAGCGGTCGTAGATCACCACTTCGGCGCCGTAGCCCCGTGTCGCCGCCACCTTGGCGGCGGGGGCGTCGTGCGGCATCACGATGGTGACGGGGGCGCCCTGCAGCCGGCCCGCCAGCGCCATGGCCTGGGCGTGGTTGCCGGACGAGAACGCCACGGCGCCGCGGCGGCGCTGCGCCTCCGGCAGGGCCGACAGCGCGTTATAGGCGCCGCGGAACTTGAACGCCCCGGCGCGCTGCAGGTTCTCGCACTTGAAGAACAGCGTCCCGCCGACCAGCGCGTCCGCGGTGCGCGACGTCAGCACCGGCGTGCGATGCGCCGCGCCGGCGATCCGCCCGGCGGCGCGCTCGACCGCGGCATAGTCGGGCGGGGTGGCGGTGTCTTCGGGCATGCGGTCTCCGGACGGCGCTGAGAATCGGTCGGGCGATCCTACACCGGCGGGGCCGCGGAGGGAGGGGGCGCCGCGGCGGCTCATTGACGGGGTCGCAACGAGGCGAACTCGCAGTGAAGGGGAGGGGAGCGCCAAGAGCGGACAGTCACTCAGGTGCGAGGAGGGGACCTCGGTTCCGAAGAGGAGGATCGTATGATGGCTGACCCTACTTCAGGTATCGGTCGGCTCCGGACGCCTATTAGGTTTGGCATCGGTTCATGCTGAAGCGGATGCACCGCGGCGCTGACGAAGCGCGAACTGAGTACCTGTGCAACCTAGCATTTGCTTCGAAAGCGTTGCAAAATAGCCCTCCGGGGGTAGGCAATGGACCGACTGACCAAGCTTGAGATCCAGCGCGCGCTGCTTCCTGGCCGCGAACTCGCGTGGACCAACGCTGCCGGAAAGCGCGAGGCCATTGAGCTGAAGGACGCGGCGCAGCGGCGTCTCTTCGCCTATCTGCTCCAGTCGTCCGTTCGTGAGTCCAAAGGGCTCCCCGAGGATTTCGTCACCGGCCTTTCCAGCGCCTACGAGGCAGCAAATGATCCGGCGAGCGAAACCGGCGAGACGGCTTCGACAGCGCGGACTGGGCCTTGGCGACTGCAGAAGATGGAGACTGCGGGATTCGGTGGTCTCAACATCTGCAACGGCCCCGCCTTTTCCTACGAGTTCGGCGGCGAGAGCCTGATCCTCCACGGACCGAATGGCAGTGGCAAATCATCGCTGGTCGGGGCCGTGCTTTGGGCCATGACAGGGGAGCGCCCGCGCGATCATGCCGCCGCGCGTCCCGAAGACCGGGCCGAGGTCTACAACAACGACAACCGCAAGATCGGGACCTGGCCCCCGATCGCCTGTTACCCGGACGAGCCTGGCGGCCTGACCGGAGATCCCGTTGTTCGCGTCACTCTCACGTTCGTCGATGCGGCCGGGACCACTGCGCTCGTAGAGCGACGCCTCGAAAACGGGCAGGTCACCAGCACCTTTGACGCAGCCTTGAGCGCGCCTGAGGTCCTCATTGAGACCGGCCTGCTCATGCCCTCCCGCATGCCGCAGATTCGCTTTGAGAAGGGACAGACGCCACTCACCCGCGCCGTCCAATCCCTCACCGGCCTGGATGACCTGATCGATATCGGCACACTTGTTGATGGGCTCTGTCATAAGAGCCGTGAGCATCTCTCGACCAACGAAAAGCAGGTCCAGCACCATAGGGCGCTGTTCGAGTCCGCCCTGGAAGAGGCACAGCGCTCCATCAAACCCGCGGGCGAAACGATCCAGGCTTTCCAGCCCAAGGACACGGATGACGCAGAGGGACCATTCGCTCAGCTGGGCAAGAAGCTGCGCACACGCGCCGCCGAGCTGACGCAGGTCATCAGCGACGATCTCGTCACTGGGCTCAACCTGACGAGCGCCAACGTTCAGATGGAGGTCGCCGGCGCGATCACGATAGCGCGCGATGAATTGGCCGCTGGTCTGCACGAGTTACCGAGTTGGAAGACGCTTTCCGCCCTCGGATCGGCCCTGACCGAGGAAGGCAGCGAGCGCCTTCGGAGCGCGGCAGACGAGGCCGAAGCGGCGCTCGCCGAGGCCATCGCGCTCGATAAGCGCGCGCAGAGCGATACGCGCTTGCAGCTCAAGGCCCTGGGCGCGCACTGGCACGAAGCAAACAGGGGCGCGGCTGAACTGAACGACTGCCCGCTTTGCGAGAAGCGCCTCGATGATCTGGCGCTCAGGGCGGAGATCGAGGGTCTTCGCCGAGCCGGCGAGGCCGCGACGCGGCAGCTCACCGACAACCTCAACGCCATACAGGCGGGCATGACCGCAGCCGTCCCGCCTGCAGTGGTGCCAAAGCTCGCCGAGCTTGAGGTTCTTGTCCCTCGCCAGAGGTTGATATCCGATCTGGAGGCGCGCCTTACCGCCAGGCCCCGCGTCCGGAGCGCGCTGGCGACCTTCGTCCGGCTTGCGACAGAGTCGCTCGCGTCAGCGCCTGAGCCCGAGTTGCCTCTGCCGGAGAAGTCGGTTTCGGCCTCGGAGCCGATCGGCCGGGTGTGTGCGCAGATAGCGGCGGTTCGTCGGCTGCTGTCGCTGGAACAGTGGCACAGCCACAATGCCGGAGCTTGGCAAAAGTGGTGGAGGCAAGTCGCCGGCGGCGAGGCGGAGGCGCTCTGGAAAGAGGAGCATGCGGGCGAGGAGGCCACGCGGAAGGAGACGTTGGCTCAGCACTTGGCGCGGCTCTCTGACGCCATCGGTGAGGCCGAGCCCTACCGTGCTGCCGCAGACGCCCTCGGTCGAGCCTGGAAAAGCGGACGCGAGGCCGACCGCTTTCAAAAGATGCAGGCCAAGCGCGAGGCTATCACAAAGCAGCTGGCGCCGCTGAAGTCCCTCGGCGGCCTTGCGGAAGCTCAGGCGCGGCTTGCGATCGAAACCTTGTCCGAGGAGATCGGCGCGATCCTCAAACGCATGCACCTGTCTGAGCGCTTGGCCTTCAAGGGCGCGCACCTGCAGCGCAAGGCTGGGCTGCAAGTGCACGGTGGCTTTGCCGACGACTTAAAGATCGACGCTACGCTGGTGGCCAACACCTCCTGGCTACGCGCGGTCCTCTGGGCCTTCCTATTCGCGATGCGCAATGAGGCGGTGAAGCAGCTCGGTGGCGACCCGCTGCCCCTGCTCGTACTGGATGATCCGCAGGCTACCTTCGACGCCGAGCACCGCCGGCGTTGGGCCTTGGAGATCGTCGCTCTTCAACAGGGGGCGACACCAACCCAGGTGGTCCTTGCGACTCACGACGAAATCTTCGTGGAACTGGTGAAGAACGTCGACGGCATTGTCGGCCGTGAAGGGATTATCGCTTCGGCAGGACCCGAGCTTGGACACGTCGGTCTGTTCGAAGGCGCGGCGCTGGAACGGAAATGGGTAAAGACGCAGGCCGAGAACACGCCGAACGCCGCCCAAGCCTATATCAGCGAAGGGCGCGTCTACATCGAAGGGCTGTTGCGGCTGATGCTCCGGGGCCAGGCCGCCGACGTGGTTTGGGTAACCCACGGCTTTGTCATGGGGAAGGCTCGCGACAAGGTTCGCGAGCTTCATGCGGCGAAGCTCGCTCCCTGGGACAAGTCGGAGTTCAGCACACTGGTGGGACGGCTCGATCAGGGCGTTGCGGCCATCAAGTTCCTCGAGATGTCGCACCATGCCGGCCGCAGCAGCATTACGATGGCCGAGGCCATCGAAGTTGAGGCCTACTGGCGAGGCAAGCTTGAGCCGGCGCTGAGGCGTGCGTTCAACCTAGCGCGCGATCACTTCCTGATCCATGGCGGCCTGCGCGCGCTGCATGCGGCTGAGCCAGAATGCGCCCTTCCCGAAGGGTACACCGCTAAGGTCAAGAGCCTGCGCTTCCGGATGGTCGGCCGCGCCGCCGCCTTTAGCGGCGGGCTGGCGGCCGACGGGCGTGTGGACCTGGATTTGAGCGACACCGGTCCAAATCTCCTTGTCTTTGGCCGCCACTTCGCTTTTCGGCTGGGGGCGCCGACGCTGGAGCCCGTCGCGCGTAGGGGTGACATCCTGCTCGTCCGTGAGATGGGCGAGCCCTCCCCCAAGTCCCTCGTCGTGGCCCGGTGCGGAGATCGTGTGGTCGCGCGCCGCTTCGAGATCGCCGAGAATCACAGCGACATCGCGGTCCTGACGGCCCACGCGATCAATCCCCGCCAGATCGCGCAGCCGATCGTGGTGAAAAAGCCCACCCTCCAGCTGCACAAGATCATTGGCGTGCTCTTTGATCAGAACCAAAGCCTCGTCAGCGGCGAGGGGGAAGTTTGTGACTGTGGTGGTGAGTCCGTCCTTCATCGCTACGCGACGGACGTGAAGGGGCTGGTCGAAGTCGCCGGTCAGAGCGCCGAGCCCGTCGCCCTGGACGGCCAGATGCTGATGATCGGCGATCCGGTCTCCCCGGACGACGCGCTCACACGGTTTGAGGGTCGGCCGGTTATCGCTGGCGACGAAGATGACAACCGCTACTTCAAGCGACTGCGGGGAGGGGAAGCAAACACGGTGGTGCTGGAAAGCTTGGAGATCAGCGGCGACTTTCCTCCCGTCGTTCTAACCCACCGGACCGGCCAGACAACCGACCTCAAGGAAGTCTGGCCCGTCTACGGCGTTCTCTTCGAGCGGCCCTGAGAAAGAAGACCCCTCGTCAGCGGGACCTTGATCTTGGTTGGAGGACTGCAGTCCCTGCAGGTACTCGGCTGGCTGGTTGGCCAGCCCAGCCGCGAGGAAGATGGCCTTGCGGTCGTCCTTAACCACGGCCAGCTAGTCGGTGGCTTAGGCGGCATGATCTGAGTGGGCTCCTTGCTGATGCCCAGATCGGCGCAAAGGAACGCCGCCCCTAGCTCGAGCACCAGCTCTTCAAACGCTTAAGGCACTATCGCCGAACTTGGCGCCCAGTACGAACAGCCGCACAGGATGAGCGCGCAAGCGGACCTTGCTAGAATCCGCAACGGGTCAGACGCAGCCGTGCGGTCGCGGGTGCTTGATCCGCCGGTCCCTAGCCCATCGCCGAGCAACTCTCCCGGCTATCGCCAACCCCCACTCCGATCGCCGCCCCGCCTCGTTCCGCGCCTCTATGCCGCCCATCCCCATCCCTGCTATCCTTGTCCGAGGGGGCACGAGGAATCCCATGGCTGCGAACGAGGCTCTGGCGGGGCGGCGGATCTTGCTGATCGTCGGGGGCGGCATCGCGGCCTACAAGGCGCTCGACCTGATCCGCCGGTTGCGCGAGCGCGGCGCCGAGGTCCGGGCCGTGATGACGCAAGCCGCCAAGCGCTTCGTCACGCCGCTGTCGGTCGCGAGCCTCACGGGCACCAAAGTCTACGACGACCTGTTCTCGCTCACCGACGAGGCCGAGATGGGCCATATCGAGCTGTCGCGCAGCGCCGACCTCGTGGTGGTGGCGCCCGCCACCGCGAACCTCATGGCCAAGATGGCCCAGGGCCTCGCCGACGATCTCGCCTCGACCCTGCTGCTCGCCACCGACAAGCGCGTGCTGCTGGCCCCCGCCATGAACGTCCGCATGTGGCTCCACCCCGCCACGCGCCGCAACCGGGCGACCCTCGCGGCCGACGGCGTGCTCATTGTGGGGCCGGGCGACGGCGTGATGGCGTGCGGCGAATATGGCCCGGGCCGCATGGCCGAGCCGCTCGACATCGTGGCGGCGGCCGCGGCGGCGCTCGCCGGCGACACGACCATCCGGCTCGACGTCGCGGCCGTGCCCTCCGCGACCGCCTCGCTGCAGGGCCGCCGGGTCGTGGTGACGTCGGGCCCGACCCACGAGCCCATCGATCCCGTGCGCTACATCGCCAACCGCTCCTCCGGGCGCCAGGGCCATGCCATCGCGGCCGCGGCCGCGGCGGCCGGGGCCGGGGTCGTGCTGATCAGCGGGCCGGTGTCGATCCCCGACCCGCCCGGCGTCGCGGTCGTCCGGGTCGAGACCGCGCGCGACATGCTGGCGGCCGTGGAGGCGGCGCTGCCCGCCACCGTGTTCGTGGCGGCGGCCGCCGTGGCGGACTGGCGCCCCGCGTCGGCCTCGGATGCGAAGATCAAGAAGCGCGGCGCCGCCGCCGCCCCGACCCTCCTGCTCGACGAGAACCCCGACATCCTGGCGGCGGTGTCGCGACGCGCCTCCGGCCGGCCGGCCCTCGTCGTGGGCTTCGCGGCCGAGACGGATCGGCTGCTCGAGCATGCCGCGGAGAAGCTCGAGCGCAAGGGCTGCGACATGATCGTGGCCAACGACGTCGGGACCGGGTCGGGCGTCATGGGCGGCGCCGACAACGAGGTCCATCTCGTGACGCGCGCCGGCGTCGAGCCCTGGCCGCGGCTCGGCAAGGACGAGGTGGCGCGGCGCCTCGTCGCGCGCTTCGCCGCGCTGCTCGACGAGGCCCGGCCGTGACGGTCGCGGTGCTGGTCAAGCGGCTGCCCCACGCGCTGGGGCTCGACCTGCCAACCTACCAAAGCCTCGGCGCGGCAGGGCTCGACCTCGTGGCGGCGCTGCCGCCTGGCCATACGGTGGTGCTCGAACCCGGGAGCCGCGACATCGTGCCGACCGGCCTCGTGCTCGCGCTGCCGGAGGGCTACGAGGCCCAGGTTCGGCCGCGCTCGGGCCTGGCCTTGCGCCACGGGGTGACCGTGCTGAACGCGCCCGGCACGATCGATGCCGATTACCGGGGCGAGGTGCAGGTCGTGCTGGTCAATCACGGCAGCGAGCCCTTCGCGGTCACGCGGGGCACGCGCATCGCCCAGTTGGTGCTGGCCCGCGTGGCGCGCCTCCGCTGGGTGGAAGGCGAGCCCGAGGGCACCGCGCGCGGAGACCGCGGCTTCGGCTCCACCGGAGTCGGCCCGGCCGACGCGCCGGAACCGGGCGCGCCGTGAACCTTCTGCCGGCCCGCAGCCTGCTGGCGGTGGCGGCCGTGGTCGACGTTGCCATGCACGCGCGTGCCGCGCCCGTCTCGGCCAAGGCGCTCTCGGCACGGCACGGGCTCATGCCCCGCCATCTCGAATCCCTGCTCCAGGAACTCGTCCGGGCCAACATCCTGCGGGGCTATCGCGGGCCGCGCGGCGGCTACGAACTCGCCCGCGAGCGCCGCCGCATCACGGTCGGCGAGATCCTGCGGGCCGCGGCCCGGGTGGGCGAAGCCGATGCCAAGCCGCGTCCGCGCCCGTCCTTCGTCGAGGACGTCGTCGCCCCGGCGCTGCGCGGCCCCAGCGATGCCTTCCTGGCCGAACTCGATCGAACCACGGTCGACGACATGTGCGTGCGGGCCGAGGCTTTTGGGGCCGAGCGGGCCGCCGGCATCGACTTCACGATCTGAGGCGGGCGTCGGGCCGTCGCGTCGATACCGGACCTCCGGCCGTCGTCGGCCGTGGTCCGGTATCGACAACTGCCTAAAGATTCATCGACCCGACATGCATGATGCATTTTGCGGCGCCAACGCGTCGTGCTAGAGGGCCGTCATGCTGTCGACCATCGTTTTTTCTCCGTCGGTGCCGGTCACCGGCGCCCGTCCGTCCGGCCCTCTCCTGCGGACGCTGGCGGCCCTGGTTCCGGCCGCCATCGAGGGCGTGGTGAGGGACGTCACCCTGCTGCAGGTCGGTGATGCGACCGGCATGGCCGGGATCGCCGACGAGGCGGGTTGCCAGCTTGTCGAGGAGAAGGATTTCCCCGCCGCCCTGGCCCGCGGCGTGGCGGGCGCTCGCTCGCCCTGGATCTTCGTGGTCAAGGCCGGCACCGTGCCGTCGCGGATCTTCGGCGAGGAGGCGGCCCGGGCTCTCGAAGACGAGATCGGAGAGGGCGGCGCGCTGCTGCGCGAGGCCCCGACCGGCTTGGCCCGCTGGTTCCCGTCGCTCGCCCCGGTGGTCGGCGTGATCCTGCCACGCGCGCGGCTCGTGGGAACCCGTTGCGCGAGCTTCGACGATGTCGTGCGCCAGGCCCGCCCCGCCCGCACGTTGCCGACGTCGGCGACCTGACCGGGGGTTCGCAGCCTGCCACGCGGCGTCCGGAAAGAAGACACGTTCGTTCGATCTTCTGGGCCGACGTCGCGCGGCACGAGGACCGGCATGGATGAGATTGCCGCCGAGCGGCACGATGGATGACACGCCGGTCGGGCGGGGACGGCCGCCGAGCCTGTCGGCTGCGATCCGGGCCGCGCGGCTCGACGGCGCCGAACGCGCCCAGGCCACGGGCGACCTCCGCGATGCCGAACTGGCGCGGCTCGACCTCCTGCGCGAGATGCTCGATCCCGTGCTGGCCGAAATTCCGCCCGAGGTCGACCTGTTCGACGCGGGCGTGGTGCCGAGCCCCCGCCCGCGCCTCTTCGTGGATATGATCGCTTTCGTCGAGATGGGGCACGACCGCCGCACCTACCGGCTGTTCCAGGACCGGCGCGACGGCCGCGTGCTCCTGGCCGAGGCCGAGGGTGTCGGCGCCA
>JAABUT010002637.1_pt1 | contig 16795 bp, 18 predicted proteins | sample 5559281 | NCBI WGS metagenome assembly JAABUT01 (sample SAMN10711880, study PRJNA513359) | rock metagenome | isolation source: Antarctica rocks | place: Antarctica: Victoria Land, Ricker Hills nord | collected 2016-01-04 | reverse complement strand
ATTCAGCTGAAAATGAAACATGATTATTTCAAGAGCTATTTGCATCGATTATCAGAGAATAATTTGAACAAATGCTATGAAATATGCAATGCAAGGCAAACGTCGAAGCATTTACTGCTGAACTGCAGACATTATAGAGCAGAGCAGATAAAGCTTAAGAAAAAAGCTCAGCTCAAAAACACAGACACTATATTGACACTGTTCATCATCAAAATTGAAAGAATCGCAACATTAAAGTATTTGAAAAATACTCGAATTACGACAAGAAAATGACTATTAGAAACGAAAGAGTAGAACGCAAAGAGTGCAAAGAAACAAAGAAAAACGAAAGTACGATGACGAGAATTGAGAAAGAGCGCTTGTATGTGCAAACTATCAATGTGATTGATCAATGAGAAGATATAAAGCAGCGACTTTGACCAGATTACATGTAACTTAGCATACATACAGCGTCTAAACAGTGTCATAGTCATAGACTGCATGCACTTAATGAAGAAAAAAAAACTGATCAATGACATTTCATTGTATACTATAGTTACAAGTTCAAAAAAGCTGAAGTATAATGAAACATGCATGATAAAAAGTTGTATGCTATAGTTCTTGATTTTAAGAACTGACAACACTATCTTTAAAGTAACAAGCGATTCATATGTGTGATAATAGATTATAATAATCTTTGTTACTTTATAATAATGAAGAAGTTTAATGTACAATAAATGCATTGAGCTGAGAAATTAACTGCGTTTGACTTTCATATAAAATATCACAAAGATAAATTAAACTCTGCAAATGTATCATTAAGAAGACTTGACATCATAAAATTAAATGATAATAAGAAGAATAATTATTATTTTCTATCTACTCTGCAAAACAAACTTTGCAATCAGAAATGTCAATCTGAACTGCTAAAAAATGAAGAAGTTTTAACAGCAATTAAACTCACAGCATTGATGATGCAACTGAATGACATAGTCATTACAGATACTTAAGTCATGTGTTTAAATGAGAAAATACTTGCTAAATCTTGCAGAATTTTAAACACTGCATCATTTCAACTTCTGATTCATTAAATTATGAAGTTAAAGAGATTCTATTTGAAGATGAGTAAATCAATGACTGCATGACTGCTGAAGTTACAACAAAGAAACATCTTTGTTATGAATGAGAAGTGACATCAACGATTTGCATCTAGAAAGAATAAGCTTTCAAAATGAAGTATGAAAGATGATGAACTGCTATGTCGTGATCTTGCAGTTTATGTATTCAATGACTTTGCTACAAGAAATGAGATTCTGCATATGAATCATGATGATCTTGAAGCAAATCATTTTGCATATGCTTGTATTAAGACTGCAATAAGAAGAAAATATTATTGATTAAAAATGCTCAAAAAGATGACAAAATATGTTTGCATCTGTTTAGACTGTCAGTGAATGCAAGTACATCATCATAAGTTTTATGAGAAGCTGATGTTTATATTTTCAGAAAGTGTAAATTCATTTTACATAATGATCATGAATTTTATAACAGACATGCTCTTTGCAAAGAATTTGTACATTGAAAAAATAAGTGATGTTATATTGATAATAATAAATAAGTTGATTAAGCACATAATTTATATTTCAATAATCAAAAATCTGAACATCAAGAAGCTTATGAATCTGCTATGACGAGAATTCATATCTCAGCATAAAATGATGCAAAGCATTATATTGAATCAAGACTCATTGTTTATCAATCATTTTTGAACCACTTCATGTTGACATCTTGAAGTAAAATGAAAGCTAAGCATTGTGTTTCATTCGCAAATCAATGATCAAACAGAAAGACAGAATTAGATGCTTAAGCATTATCTGCAAGTGTATTTTAATTATAAGATGAATAATTGATCAAAGCTTTTGTTAATGATAACATTTGCATATAACAACAGTGTACATGTTAGTATTGAAAAAACTTCATATGAGCTTTTAAAGAAATACATTGCAAGCTTTGCAAAAACATTTAAGAACAAAGTTTTAAAAAGAAAGACATTTTTGACTATGAAGTGAGCAGAATGACTATGAAGTATCAAAGAATATTTAATGAAACTATGAAAGTGAGTAGCAAAGCAGCAAGCAAAGTATTATAATGCTCATCATAAGACTGCAAGCTTTTAAATGAAAGACAAAGTGCTTTTGCAAAGTATAAACATTTATATGCTTCAATCAAAGAAGAAAATTGATCACAAACAATTAAGATCATTCAAAATATTGAAGAAAATCAACATGCAAGCGTATAAGCTTGAATTATCTGAAAGATATGATGCAATTCACTTAATTTTTCATGTCTCTTTATTGAAATTCTGACACTTGCGTGATGAGAATTCAAAGTTGCAGATTATTCTCATAAAAGAGAAAGAGAAATAAAAGATAAAGAAGATACTTAATCAGCAAATCAAGAAAGAAAAGATTAAATATTTAGTTCAATGAGCTGATTCATCTTTTTATGAAAACTTCTGAAAATCAATGAAAAATCTTAGCAATGCAAAGAAGATCATTAAGAATTATGAGATAGAAAGATAAGTACATCAGTTAACTGCAAAAAAGTCAAAGAGAAAAAAGAGAAATAAATCACATAAAAATCATAATTGAAAGAATATTAAAAGCACAAAGACGTAAGTTTAAGAAATTGATACTAAATTACAACTATAAAATCTTACATAACATATGTCTTTTAAAAAAGAAAATGATGAACGTCATGAAAGAATGAAGAAAAGAAGCAATCAATGATCGCGAGCAAGAATACCAAAATGAAAAGAAGAGTTATTTATTCATCAATGAATCTTATTACACATTGCTTGCTTCAGTCAATACTTACAAGACAAAGACGAAGCAATGTGATGATAACAAGAAGTGATAAAGATAAAAGAAGTGAGAATTTTTATTCAACTGTTAAATACAATCTTGCATGATTAAGAGAAAAGTTACTCACTTTCTCATTGTCAAAAACAAAGAGCAAAACAAGTCTTGATGCAAGCGTTGAGACAATGAATCATCGCTTATGTAGCATGATGCATCGACAGCTGAAGATGACGTGAGACTGAGTTCATCATGCAATCATGCTTTCTCATGAAGCAGTATTCACATTTGCGAGCACACTTAATGAAAGCACAACATATGTGAATTATTACTGCGTTCAGATGATGAATGCAATGACAGCATTAAATCATCTGATCATTATAATTTATCATGCATCAACAATTATTGAAACATGCAGAAATAAATATGCATATCAAAAGTCATAAGCTCAGTCTTTAATGCAAAGAGTGCAAAGAAAGCAGAAGAAGCAGATGCAACAGCAATGACAACATGAAGAAAAATGCACATTTCAAGAAAATGAGCAGACTTCATGAGCATGTTAGCATGATCTCAATGAGCGCAAATGCTGTTACTTATCATAATAATAATGAGAATGATGTTGATACTGCTATGTCATTCACATTAACTCATGAGCTGACTTGTATCATCACAACGCTACAATGAAAGAAGCTTATATCATGAGCTGCAAACTATGCAAGATATGTATAGCAGATTTCATGCTTCATCAGTTTAAAAAAGCAGTATTCATGAAAGAATATGCTGAAATGAGACAAGAAAGAAAGAAAGAAAGAAGAAAAGCAAAGCTGAAAAGTTGATATCAACAATTTCACACTAGTATTATTTACATTTGTTAGCATGATCAATTCGCAAAACTTCTACACAGATGTTAAAGTGTTAAAGATGTCATTACTACACTATCAGTTATTAAAAAACATAATGATGCTATGAAGATTCAAGAATGATTAACATCAACAATCTTGCACTGACTTTGTTTATACTTATTAACATAATCAACTCATGATACTTTTATACAAGTGTTAAAGCGCTGAAAAAGTTATTACTACAATGTCAGCTGCAAGAAAATAATATGATGCTATGAAGATTCAAAGATTGAATTTTTAAAAAGAGATGCAATTGTAAGAATGCATCTCATTGACTATGAATGATGCATGTTTGCAAGACTAGCTTGTGAAATTAGATTGAAAAGATTAACAAGTGAATAAAGATAATGACTTGACAGAAGATAAAAACTCTGCAAGCTTTCACTTTCATTTCTTAGTAATTAGTTTTATCATCAATAAAGTGTTATCTTATTACCTTTTACTACACAGTTTCATGTAAAGAAATTTCATTGTCTCACAATGAGTCATTGCTGAATGATTTTCTCTTTGACATATTTTTCAAGCAGATTGAGATTTCATCAAACTTTAACTGACTGAGTTTCTCAACTGAAACTGTTACAGAAGTATCTGATAGTTCTTGAAATTTTTTTCTGATTCTCAAGTGTTTTTAATATGTTCATAATCTTTTCACTTAACTAATCAATGAAACTGATCTTTGATATTCTGTTGATTTAATATATTTTCTACTTTGTATTTAATATTTTAACTTTCTGAGTCAACAACAAGATTCATCTGTACATGATGTTGACTACAAATCTTTTGATTCTATGTTCTGAATAGAAGTCAGAAGAGTTAAAAGATCTCAATTTGATGCAATTTGAACAATGTTAGAATGTTGTGTAAGCAGAAAAGTCAATTATGCAGAGTTTTCATCTACACGACAGCATTTTTTCTAACAGTCACAATTGATTTACAAAGAAGATTAATGACATGTTGATGTCAGTAAGAGATGAAAAGATATCTAGTGAAAAAGTTGATCTCAGTATGAAAGTCAGAATTATAAGTGATCAAAAGATTTGCAACTTGTTGATCATGTCAATATACTGAAACATCTTCATCACATCAACAATGTCATTGAGTAATTGATGAAAAGATATTAAATAGAATAGTCATTCTCAGTCTGAGAGTCGTGACTACAGTGTTCAAAGAAGTAGTAACTTATTGATTACGCTGATATACTGAGAGAGCTTGAACTCATCTTCTTTACTTGACATCAAGTCATACATTTATCTACGTGAAAAATCGAGAGTTCAAGAGAATGATCAGAACGCATTCTCTTTCATCAATCAGAATCAAACATTGAATGATTATGATTGCACATTTATACTAACAATTTATTCAACGTTTACATGACACAAGTCAAATCAAAAGTAGAAAAGAGTTACTCAGTACAATTACACTCTATCTTCTCATCATGTGCATCTTTCTTTCATCACATATTTCTCTGCGCAATAAGTGATAATCATTAAGTAAGAGAACACAGCTCTACATATGTTACAATCATGAGCATCATGAATGCAAAGAAAACATCTTTCATCTTTGAATCAAGAATTGAATCAAAACATTGTTGTATAGAATATCATCAATGAAGAGCAGAGCAAAAATGATGTATCATAATCAAACAGCACAAACTTTCATTAAGAGTTTACTTAAGCATCACACGCTGAATAGAAGTTATAGATTCAAACATGATACATAGTCTTAAAACTCATTGTCTTGATGATGTTGAAGTCATCGTATAATTAACAAGCAATTTTATTTCTTAAAGAGTTTTGTTCATTCATATAAATAGCATAAAGTTTCTCATGAGTTAAGTCTAAATCGATGTCATAAGAATGTATGAATTCAAATTCAAATTCAAATTTTAACTTTCTGAATTAATTTCTAAAGATTCTGTTTGAATTAATATATTTAAGTTTATAAACATTGATATTTCAACAAAGAGCTTAAATAGCTTGTGAGTTAGTGAGCAAAGTTCATTCAATACTAATGCACTTGAGATGCATATGCTAACTACTAAATGAGATGTTTGCTACAAGTTAGCTGTCAGCTGAGTTTGCATCATTGATTAGCTTACATGCTACATAAATCAGCTACAAGCTGATTTAGCTGATTTAGCACTACTCTTCACTCTACTCATTTATTTACTCACTCATTTACTCTTCACTTTACTCATTTATCTACTTACTCATTTACTTGCTCATTTACTCTTCATTCTACTCACTCATTTACTTGCTCATTTACTCTTCACTCTACTCATTTATTTACTCGCTCATTTACTTTTCATTCTACTCATTTATTTACTCACTCATTTACTTTTCATTCTACTCATCTATTTACTTGCTTATTTACTCTTCATTCTACTCATTTATTTACTTGCTTATTTACTCTTCATTCTACTCATTTATTTACTCTTAATTCTACTCTTTATCAAACGCGTTAATCAAGTACATAAAACATGTTAAACAATGCTTTAAACAATGTTTTTACATGACTTTTTATCTACTTGTCATTTTACATGCTCAGTTATCTACTTAATAATCTTCGCTTCAAGCTTTATAAAGTTGATGCTAGAAAGTTCAAAGTTTTCATCTTCTTTTTCTCTTCATAGTTTCTACTTTCTAGAACAACAACAATCAAAATATCAATATGTTCAACTATTAACTCAGCTATCTACTTGTTCATTTACTAGTTAATCTACTCACTTCAAAACATGCTTCAAAAGACGTGTTGATTAAGTGCATAACACAAGTCAAACAGTGCTTCAAACAATGCTTTCTATCAATCTTTCTACTGAGCTATTTATTGAGCTATCAACTAAACTTTTTATCAAACACTTTATTAAACATTCTACATGCTTCAAAATACGCGTTGATTAAGCGCATAACATAAGTTAAACAATGCTTTCTACATGATTTTTTACATGACTTTCTACATGACTTTCTACCAAGCGTTTTTCATGTTTTTCTATCAAGCACTCTTCATGTTTCTCTATCAAGCACTTTTCATGTTTTTCTATTAAGCACTCTTCATGTTTCTCTATTAAATGCTTTTCATGTTTCTCTATCAAGCACTCTACCAAGCATTCTTCATGTTTTTCTATCAAGCGTTCTTCATGTTTCTCTATCAAGCATTCTATCAAGCGCTCTTCATGTTTTTCTACCAAGCATTCTATCAAGCACTCTTCATGTTTTTCTATCAAGCGCTCTTTATGTTTTTCTACCAAGCATTCTATCAAGCACTCTTTATGTTTTTCTATCAAGCGTTCTTCATGTTTCTTTATCAAGCACTCTTCACGTTTCTCTATTAAGCGCTCTTCATGTTTTTCTATCAAGCACTTTATCAAGCACTCTTCATGTTTTTCTACCAAGCACTTTATCAAGCACTCTTCATGTTTTTCTACCAAGCACTTTATCAAGCGCTCTTCATGTTTTTCTATCAAGCATTCTTCATGACTTTCTACATGATTCTCTATCAAGCATTCTTCATGTTTAAATAAATGATTAAATAGCTACTTAAATAATCAATTCATTAAATGATTTATTTGATTACATACAAATCTTGAATGTAGAAATGTATGAAAAGTGAACATGTATTGCACATTATATCTTTTGAGCAAATGACTGTCATCAAAAGATACAAGCGTTTGTAGCTAGCTATTAGTTGTTGATGAATGACTATTAAAGCTTGTGAGCTAGAAGCTTGACTAAACAGATATTTTTGACTGATGCTAGCTTGATGAGCTTGTAGTCAGTTTTAGCTGATTTTGTCAAATGATTGATGAACTTCAAAAGAAAAATATAAAATATTAAGTGTATTTTCATAAATGTTGAAAGATTCAACTTATAGTTAATTGATTTCTTTTCTTCTAGAATTTCAAATGATTTTAGTTTTATATGATTTAATTTGTTACTTGATCTTTTCATCTTGATATTTTGTCTTAATAAATAAGCTTTGTTTCTCTTTTTAAAAGTAGATTCTCTATCTTTTTTTATTTGCATATAAAGTTATGCACTTGCTTAGAAATTGAATGTCTTTTTGCAGCTTCTTGTGCAGCAAATGTATTTGTTCAATTTATATCATAGCTTTCTGAGTTAATTATGAAAATTTACACAATTTTTTAAAAGTCTTTGACTTGAACTTGTAGTTTGCAAAGAATAATGACATGCTGATTACTTTCATTGTTGTGCTATTGAAAGTCAACTGTGCTACTGATAGTAACTGTACTCAATCATTCTGTTTATAGTTGATATAACATCTGAAATATTGTTTCAATGTTTGATTCATTCTTTTCATTTATTCATTTATTTGTGAATGATAAATTATTGATAGCTTATAATAAATCTTTAGTTAATTCACTAATGATTTTCAGATTTTCAATGTGAACAGCTTGTTTCTATTTGAAATTATCTCATCTGATAACTCATGATTTGCTACAATTGTTCTCAGAAATATGTAAGTCAAATCTTTCGCGAATGTTACTTTCTTGTATGATAAGAAATATTCATACTTGATTAGTTTATTTGTGATCATTAATATAAAGTTATATGTTGTTCTTATGACTCTTTCTTTCGATTTTGATAGCTTGACTATGAAGTTTAAAGCTATGCTTTTTCATGCATGATCTGATGTGTCACAATTTTAGTCTTGTCAGACTCAATCTTCTAGTCTTGTCAGATTTATTCTCGCTTCGTCATCTTGACTAGTTTTTATTGAGTCTAGCGTTGACTGAGAAACACACATATGTAGTCAGCTTCTTTTCTGTAGCTATCTTTCTTTCTTAGCATTTATCTTCTAGTTAAATGACATCTTTATCTGACTCGCTTTAGACAGATCTCTAACATTAAATAAATGCTCATTAACTACTCTGCTATCAATGAATAAATGATACAAAACAATATATTCAGTAAGAAAAATTTGCAAGAAATTCTTCAAATTTGCATCATCATTTTAAATTGCAAGAAATTCTTCAATTCTACACTCATTTTCATCATTCTATTCACAAGAAATTCTTTGAATAAAGCACTCAATTATTATTTGAAATTCACAAGAAATTCTTTGAATTTTTACTCATCAAAAAAACATCAATTCAAAACATCAATTTCTCATCTATTTTTATCTCAACAACTTCTATCTTCTCTCATCATGATACATGATATTGAGTCAGTTGAGCTTCAAACAACTCATCTGCTTAAAAGCACTGTCAGTAAAAAAGTTTCACTTCTACTCATTAATGCTTCAGTTAAAGCTGAGAAAGCTGTCATCTTATGAAATATAAACATTGAAGAACAACTGTTTCATTGAGTCAGCAATCAATTCAACAAAGTCATTAATATGTTAAATGAGTTTCAAAGTCAGTGAGACTTGACTTTACAACTCAATGAACACTGACTTCTCATACAAAACAATCATAAAAAGAGAGTGAAACAACTAGAAGTCACTTTTAATAAAAACGATGAGCTAGAGAAAAAGATCAGTCAGTTACAAGGCAAGCGATTGAACTTCAGAGCGAAACAACGTTAAGCTGATCAATCTATGTCTCATCAAGATACTCAGTCAGCTGAACAACAAGTCAATCAGAAAGAAGCTCACTTTCAATAAGAATCTTCTACTTTATCTAATAATGAAAATGAAAATGATCATCATAAGTTCATCAATCTTTTGAATTCACTCATCTTCATTGAAACAGATGATTTTATTTGAAAGATATGAAACATTAAAATAGTTAACAAGCTCAATGTTAACATGAATCATTACTCTACTGAAAAGATTTGTATTATTTACGTGATTTTCAGACTAAAAGATCATGCTGATCAGCAAATTTATGCAAAGCATCATGTTGATGCTTTCTCACTTTATTAATCACTATCAAAGCTACTGAAACATCTGAAAGAAATTTATGAAGATCAGAATCTGATTTGAAAGTGTTGTTGCAAATACGTCATTCTGAAGCAGCTTAACAAGCTTTTCAGCTCTTTCTATTCAGAATTCACTAAAATATTTAGCTTTCTGAACTATGATGATATCACTTTGATGAACAACATTCAGAATAAAATTAATAATCATCTTCAAAACATGTTGTCAGTTTGTCTCATAGAGTTTAGCTCACTTGATAAGCTCAAGATCTTTCTTCAAGATGTGAATAATAAACAACAAGTCAATTATTAGTTACGTGATGAGTAATGAATAGTCAAATCAATAGCAACTTCAAAAAAACATTTTATTTCTTCATTGACATCAACTTCAGTCTTGATTACTAACTATGTTCAACTTGTTACTTTTTTCACTCTTGAATTTGAATGATCAAGAATGTCAATCATCTGCTTCAACTGCAAAGTATCAAGTCATTTTTCAAAAAACTGCTTTCAGCTGAAGACTAGTACTTTGACATCTTGTGCATTCATCTTTCGTCTCAATGAGATCATCATGTTGAAAGAAGAGAAGAAATTATTTACTGAGAAATTGAAGAATGAGACAAAAAACTAGTGACTTTCATCAAAGACGTGATGAAAGATGTGTTAATTTCTTCAATAACAAGCAGCTCAAATGATTTTTTTGTCTTGAAATCTTTGACTATTAAATGTGTACTATCTAGCAATGAAATTAGTTACTCATTAAAATCATTGATTGACACTGAAGCAGCTGACTATTCGTTCATTGATGAATTAATCGCGCAAAATGTTTATGATTATTTGCAAATTGAATCTTTATCGTTAATCAAGTTCAAATCAATAAGAGAATTCAATGATCATTATGCAAAAAAGCTCATTACTCATACAATTTATTTGAATCTAACTGTTCAAGATCATATGAAACGTTTCATCTTTATGCTGATCACTCAATTAAATCAACATCAGATGATTCTTGAAAAAACATGAATGAACAAGATTGAGATGATTATTGAGATGAAAGATGATTGTTTTCAATTTTCTAGTTTTGAAGCTCATATCAAAGCTTCTATCAAAGCTTTTATTAAAGCTCATTCGACTGTTCTTTTGAGCAAGAAAATCATAATAAAACAGAAGAGTTTAACTTCTATTCAAATATTAAAGAGATTTATCTTTTCTGTTATCACTCGACTCAGCGAGAAGTCATCTTCATTCAGTAGAATCATGAAATCATTTAGTTCAATCAACTTCGCTTCGTCTTTCAATTCAATGAACATAGCAATGATAAAAACTGCAGCATATAAATCACTAGTCAAATGATTGAATGTGACTACTTTCGCGATCATCATCACGAAAATCGATCGACTTCTAAAAACAGCTAGAAATACACTTAAAGATGTAAATCTACAAGAGCTTTCACATGAAGAGATCTTGAAAGAAGTTAAAGCTAAGCTTTCTTCAAAATATCATGACTATCTAGACATGTTTAATCGAGCGATGACTGATCAACTACTTTCTCATCATCTTTATGATCATAAAATTGAGTTAATCGACGAGAAAACATTTTCTTGAAGTCATTTCTATCATATGTTTGATTACAAGCTTCAAAAGATGAAGAATTATCTGATCAAGCATCTGAATAAAGACTTTATATCTTCTAGCTCAGCTTCATATGCTTCGCTCATACTATTCGTCAAAAAGAAAGACGATAGCTTGCATTTCTGCATTGATTACAGAAAGTTCAATGCTTTGATCAAATGAGATCACTATTCTTTGTCATTAATAGACGAGACTTTCACTCATATACAAGAAAGTAAGTATCTGACTTGATTGAACATTATTGTCACGTTCAACAAACTACGCATGCACTCAAATAGCAAAGATTTAACTATCTTTATCATCTCTTTTGATTTCTACAAATATCACGTGATGTCTTTTGAATTAATCAATAACTCAACTTTCTATCAACATTATATGAATGACGTGCTATTTGACTATCTTCATCAGTTTTGTCAGATTTATCTAGATGACATTATCATTTACAGCAAAACACTGAAGAAACATAAGCAACATGTATGATTAGTTCTACATAGACTACAAGAGACTGATCTTCAAATGAATATAAACAAATGCAAGTTTCATGTTCAGAAGATCTTCTTTTTAAGACTATTGCTATTCATCAAAGAACTAAAGATGAATCTCAGAAAAGTACAAGCAGTAGTTGAATGATTTACTTCTACAAATCTCACTCAGATGCAGTTCTTCATTGACTTCTGCAATTTCTATCAACATTTTATAAAGAACTTTTCGAAGATTATTCATTTTCTGATTCAACTAACTCAAAAAGAGATGATATTTGAATGAAATCAAGCTTGTCAAACAATCTTTGATCATATGAAGAAACAAATGACTGAAGTCTTTATTCTTCGTCATTTTGATTAAAATAGAAAGATTATTCTTGAAATAAACTCATTGTTGAGAACATGTCTAGATCATTCAATCAAAGAAGCTCAGAACTGATATGTATGTATTGCTCTTTAAAGATAGTTATAACAAGACATTAAAAATACAGAAGAGAAAGAGTGCAAGCTCTTTTATAAATAATGACTTGAGACTGCGCTAGACTCGATACAAATGTGATGTAATATGTCAGATGTGTTTGTCTAAAAGAATGATGAAAGAAATGAATGAAGAAAGTGCTGAACAATGAGAAGAAGTGCTGAGAATGACTTGAAGAATTCAACAGAGATGCGCTAGATTCAAACTAGACATAGCATCATGACTTGCTTTAATCAAATTGATTAAAGTTAGATCTGAATTCTGATCAATTCAGACATGTTCATAACATTATTTCTTTCTTTGAACATTCATGTTTGCATGAATAGAAAAGAAATAAAAGTCAAAAAAATTCATCGTGTTTTCAATTTAGTGCGACTTATTCAAGTATAGCTTGTGAAATTTGTTCAGAACTTTCTTCAAGTCATTGAATTTCTCTTTATCGACATAGTATCATTCATCATCATGATTTATCTCAATTCATTTGACCTTGTATTGTAGTCTTTCTTTATATCGTCTGAAGTTCAATATATTATCTACTTTTCAGTGCTTTTCATTCTCTTCAATGATCATTGATCTAGAGAACTCAGAGTATTGTCTCGATAGAAAGTCATTTGATGAAGATCATAAACACTTCAAGCTGAACATTGAATGTATATGCTTCATGCTTCTAGATAGCTGAAGACGATAGAAGATCTTAACTTTGACTGTGATTGAATAGAGATTGAGCTGCTTGTCTTTCAAATCTTTGCATGATTTAGTGATTTTAATGTTTTTGAAGACTAATCAAACTTGATCATTTACTTCATAAATAACGTCTCGTTTATGCTTGTTCATCTAAGCTTCAGTGATCTGCTTGATCTTTTTTAATTGTTGATGATTGAAAATAAGAAGTTCACTCATTTGAATGACAATGTCATCAATCTTTCTAGCTTCAATACGTTGATGAATTGTTTCGTAATCAGTCATATCTGAATCGAAACTCATTTGAAGATGAAAGTCTTTATTGAAGTAGAAAGAAATCATCAAGATAGTCAAGAATGTATTGAAATTATCACTGAATTTCATCATTGAAAGTCATTTAGCTCAGTCATTCTGCATGTAATTGCAGTAGATTCGAAGTTCACATTCAACATCTTGATTAGCTCGTTTCAACTGATTATCAATTTCTGAATGATAAACTGTTGATAGATTGACTTTGATCTTCAGTCGTTTACAAAGACTTTGTCACATAATCGATATGAACTGAAAGTCTTTATTCAAAACGATAGAACTGAGTAAATCATGAAGTTGATAGACGTTTCATAGCATGATTCATACTGTTTCTTCAATTGAGATGTCATCATCTTCTCAATGACAGAGAACATAGTGATGTTCTTTGAAGAGACGATATATGATCATGCAAATGACGTTATAGTTTTTCGATAGAGATAACTCAATGATGAAGTTCATAGCTATATCTTGTCAACGCTGCTGAGAAATCAATAAAGACTGAAGCAAATCATTTATATCATCTTGAGATGCTTTGCTTCGCTGACAGACATGACAGTTTTGAATGTATTGTTGAATAGTTGCTCAATAATCTGATCAATAGTAGAAGCGTTGAACTAGATCAATCATTCATTTAATGTCAGAGTGCAAGATTGATGATTGATTGTGAATCTTTCGAAGCAATTTCGTATGCATTTGTTTCAACACTCATAGTAGACTCTTTTTGAATAAAACATTGTCAATGATTTAACAGTTCTTTAGCTTCATGTCATGAAGCTTCAGTTCATCTTTGTTCATAGCTTGTTGATACTCATTGCATAGTTCATTCTTCTGATTGACTAGATGTACATGTTGATAGAGATTGATCTCGTATTCAGATTCAATTTTGAACTTGATTAATAAAACATTTATTTAATTCAAAATCAGTATAGTCTGAAAACAATCATTTATGTCTTTAACTGATTCAGAACTATCGATCATCGACATTCTAGTTAAAGCATCGACTTTGATGTTTGTTTTGCCTGATCAAAAGATAATCTGAAAGTTAAACTTTGATAGAATATTCAGGTAGTTCGCTTGTTGTCAAGTCAGCTGTTTGTTTTTCATAAAGATCTTTAAAGTTTAATGATCAGTAAACATCTGAATAAATAACTCAGTATCTTTTAGTTCAAGTCATCAGTATTCGAAGCATTGAATGATAGTTAGTAATTTCTTGTCATAAATGTGATAATTGCATTCAGCTGAAATCATGCTCTTGCTATAGAAGACTATCGAGTGAAGCACACTCTCATCATCGTACTAAGATAGTATGTCGTCTTTTACATAGTTGAATGCATCGATTTTCAAAATAGCTTGACGTTTGACATTGAAATGACGTAGAATTGAGATCGAGCTGATCTGCTTCTTCAGATTGTCAAAGACTTCGACGCAGACTTCATTTCAAACAAAAGACGTGTCTTTTCAAGTCAGCTGAGTGAATGACTTGACTAGTTTCGAAAAGTTCTTGATGAAGCATTGATAGAAATTGATGAAGTCAACGAAGTCTTGTATCTCTTTTAGATTAGTAGATGTAGCTCAATTTACTATAACTTTCACTTTGATAAAGTTCATGCAAAAATCTTGTTCTGATACTATGATCTTTAAGAAAACTGTTTCTTCTACGTTGAATTTGCACTTTTGAATATCTATTTGCAAATCAGCGTCTTGTAAACGATCTAGTATTATCTTGACATGTTGTCTATGCTTCTTTTGAGTCTTGCTGTATATGAGAATGTCGTCTAAATAAGCTTGGCAGAAGTCATTTAGAAAGTCTCATAGAACATCGTTCATATATTGCTGAAACAAGATCGAATTGTTTGTTAATTTGAATGATAGAATCTTTGATTTGTACACTTCTAAAGCGATAATGAAGATCATATAGTTCTCACTATCGAGATGCATACGAAGTTTGTTGAAAGCGAAAATTATATTCAGTCAAGTCAGATGCTTGCAGTCAACAATTTTGTCAATCATCTCATCTATGAGCAATAGAGAGTAGCGATTTCTTTTGATAATGACATTGAGCTTTCAATAGTCGACGCAGAAGCGAAAATCATCATCGATCTTCAGAGCAAATAAAACGAGTGAGAAATATGAAGTCTTGCTAGAAGTAATAAAACTCTTTGATAAATTTTCGTTCAGATATTCTTTGATCTTCTGAAGCTTATAGAGTGACATTCAATAAGCTCGACATCTAGAAGAAGTGACATTGTTAGTGAGCTTTATCTTATGATCATATGAACGATGAGATGATAGCTTATCAACTTGAACTCAATCAAACACGTCGAGAAAATTCTGATATTTCGAAGATAGCTTGACTTTGATGTCTTCTAGATTTTGAGCTGATGCATTGATGAAAGTGACGTTTAGAACATTCAGTTCGCATTGAGTGTTATAAACTATTTCTCTATCAATATCTTTAATTGACATAGCGAAAATCTCGATGCGATTCTTCTTTGATCATTTAATCAGTGCATGAAAAGATGCAGCTCTCACACTGAACATAAAAAAGTTCTTTTTCGAAGCAGTAGAAGTGAGTCGTTGAAGCACTTTGAGAGCTGAACTGATAGAAGAATTTGATGATCATGATCATTTTGAGTGTGAAGCTTTGACTGACATTGAAAAAACAGAAATGAAAGCTTCTAATTGATTTGAAAAAACAATGACATCATTTTGCATATCTAGTAGTATTTCATTTTTGTTCATTCAGAACTTTTCTAATATGACGTCATGATGATTTATATCAGCTATTAACATTAAAACAGTCAATTTCTTATGACTTTCGACTGTGAGATTGAGTAGAATTTTATGAGTAATGATCTTCTTTGTCAGCTTTTCGTCATATTCTCTTATTAACTTCTCTTTAGCTAGTTGTATGAGTTGAATTTCGAGCTTCTGACATATTTGATCAACTAACTTTGTATGAATCAAGATGTAGATCGTCGAGTCACTATCTATTAGAGATCATAGCTTGAAGAATTCGTCTTGCAAGAATAGAGTGACATTGACTAGAAATGACTTTTTGAAGTAGTTCTCTTCAATAGGTGAAATTTCGTCGATTAGATTGCACAAAGAAATGATCTTTACCTCTTCAATGACTCTGAAAGAGATGACTAGTTTTTTGAATCAGACTCTGAATTGAAGTTTGAAGAACAATCAAACTCGTTATTTAATGCATTAATTTCGAAAGATTTATTCAAGCACTCTTTAGAAGTATGATCAGACTTATGACATAGAAAGCAGTTTTCAATTAGTAAGTCATTTTCTTTGACGTTAGTCAAAACAGCGTCGCGTGATTTTGACTGATCAGTCATCTTCATTTCTATGATTCTACGAGTAGCTTTGACTGATTCTTCAACGAAGATGATCTGTTTAGTTGTTTTAGCTTTGATCATTGCTTCTCTATTCTTGATCTCTTGAATAGCTCGTTGATCATTATTCAATTGAATGAGATAGAAACGAATTTCTTTCAGAGTACTGAGTTGAATCAATTGAGTTACTCAAGCAAATCAAAGTCGAAATTTTATTTTATTCTTTAAATCAACGATCAGCTGTTTTTCTT
>JAABUT010002636.1_pt1 | contig 16798 bp, 17 predicted proteins | sample 5559281 | NCBI WGS metagenome assembly JAABUT01 (sample SAMN10711880, study PRJNA513359) | rock metagenome | isolation source: Antarctica rocks | place: Antarctica: Victoria Land, Ricker Hills nord | collected 2016-01-04 | reverse complement strand
GCAGAACTCGCCCAGAAAAACAATGAAAAGCATTTGGCTGCCATCGAATCTGACGAAGGCGGATTTACGCCCAGAGGATTTTCTTTCAGTGATGTAAAACCAGAAATGCTGCAAGGAATGATCAAAAACTGGAAAACTTTATTGGAACCTTATGAAGTTGACCGGCTAACAAAAGGCGGTGCCGGAACAGATATCGAACCTTTAAAAGCAACAATGCCAAATATCACTTTGATCGGTTTCCGGCCGGATTCTCAACGGTATTTTGATTTGCACCACACTGCAAAAGATGTTTTTGAAAACGTAAATAAGCGCGAACTGGAGCTTGGTGCCGCTTCAATAGCTGCATTAATTTACCTGATCGATCAGCATGGATTGTCATTTCAATAAAAATAATAGCAAACTATCATGCTTCTTTTAGCATACAAAAATTAGTATCTGTGGCCGACGAAGATCCCCAACAAATAAAAAAACCTGATCCATTTGCAGCACTCCGTTTCAAGGAGTTCCGGTCTTACCTGGCCATGCGTTTTTTCCTGACTTTCGCTTATCAAATGCAGGCTGTTATCATTGGTTATCATATTTATCAACTGACACACAGTGCTTTGGCTTTAGGAATGATCGGTTTAACTGAGGCGGTCCCTTCTATCGGTATTGCTTTATACGGTGGTTATGTGGCCGACAAATCCGAAAAGAAACGTCTTTTACTGATGATTTTTGCCACGATGTGGGTTTGTTCTACCGTTATGTTGTTGGTTACCTTACCATTGGCAACGCGGTATTTAAGCAGCGGCCATATTGTAATTATACTTTATGTGATGATATTTTTTATCGGACTGGCACGTGGTTTTTACGGCCCGACAGCTTTTTCAGTAATGACCAGGATTATCCCGCGCGAACTGTATCCAAACTCTTCTACCTGGAACAGTTCGGCTTATCAAACAGCTTCGGTTTTAGGTCCGCTGGCTGGTGGTTTGATCTTTGACCGGTTAGGAATTTCCATCACTTTTACCTTTGTAGTTGTCTTTATCACCATAGCCATTATTGCTATCATCACATTAAATAAACACGAAGCAGAGTTTGTGCCGAAGGAAAGTATTTACAAAAGCTTGTCTGAAGGGATCAGCTTTGTTTTCGGAAACCGGATGTTATTAGGCGCTTTAAGTCTGGATTTATTTTCAGTGTTTTTCGGCGGAGCAGTAGCTTTGCTGCCCATTTTTGCCAACGATATTTTAAAAGTAGGAGCGGAAGGTTTTGGGTTGATGCGCGCCGCAGATTCTGTTGGTGCTGTTTTAACGATGCTGGTCATGACGCGTTTCTCACCGATGGGAAAACCATGGCAAAACCTGCTGATTGCCGTAATTGGTTTCGGGATATCGATTATTTGCTTTGGATTATCCCAAAATTTTTATTTGTCGCTTTTCTTCCTGTTTACGTTGGGTGCATTTGATAGTATCAGCGTTTTGATCCGTTCTACGATTATGCAACTGCTTACGCCGGATCAAATGCGTGGCCGTGTTTCCGCAGTCAATTCCATGTTTATTGGTTCTTCCAACGAAATCGGAGCTTTTGAATCTGGTGTTACGGCAAGGTTAATGGGAACGGTTACTTCCGTTATTTTTGGCGGATCGATGACGCTTGTAGTAGTGCTCATAACCTATTTAAAAACAAAGAAATTGGTGCCGATGCATTTGGATGAAATTAATGCACCGAAAATAGCAAAAGTTTGACACGATTGTCATTTCGACCAAAGGGAGAAATTTTCTTTCAATAAGTAATGCTTCTTTTATCGACCTAAAATCAGTGGTTTTTTGAAAAAGATTCCTCCTGTGGTCCGAATAACAAAACTATGCACCTTGTCATTTCGACCAAAGGGAGAAATCTTCTTTCAACAAGTAATACTTCTTTTATCGACCTAAAATCAGTGTCTTTTGAAGAAAATTCCTCCTGTTGTCGGAATAACAAAACTATGCACCTTGTCATTTCGACCAAAGGGAGAAATCTTCTTCAAACTAATAATGCTTCTTTTATCGACCTAAAACTAATAAGATTTTTTTCGATGAAGATTCCTCCTGTGGTCGGAATGACAAAAAGATTTACACTTCTGCTTCCATTCGTTCGCCGATTTGCTGCCGCCACATTGCATAATATAAACCTTTTAAATCCAGCAGTTCATTGTGTTTTCCTGATTCGATGATGCGTCCTTTCTCCAACACATAAATCCGGTCAGCATGTAAAATAGTGGATAAACGGTGCGCAATCAAAATCGTAATATGGTTTTCCTGCTCCGAAACATCGCGGATCGTTTTAGAAATTTCTTCTTCTGTAATCGAATCCAATGAAGAAGTTGCTTCATCAAAAACCAGTAAATCCGGTTTCCGAAGTAAAGCCCGCGCAATGGACAAACGTTGCTTTTCTCCACCCGAAACCTTTACGCCGCCTTCGCCAATCACCGTGTCTAAACCGTTTTCTGCCCGGGCCAATAAATTGTAACAAGCCGACCGCTTCATGGCGGAAAGGCATTCTTCATCGGTTGCTTTGGGTTGAACAAAGAGCAAGTTCTCACGTATTGTACCGGAAAACAATTGTGTATCCTGTGTTACAAAACCGATTTTCTCGCGCAGCTGGTCCAAATCGATTTCATTACTGCTAATGTTATTATAAAGCACTTTTCCATTTAAAGGCTGATACAAACCAACCAGCATTTTTACTAAAGTGGTTTTCCCGGAACCGGACGGACCGACAAACGCGATGGTTTCCCCTTTTTCAACATTGAAATCAATATTGCTAATGGCATTACGCTTTCCGGTTAAATGCCGAAAACTTACCTGATCAAAAGTTAGCTTATTAATTTTGGGCAAATGCACTGGATTTGCTGGTTTTGAATCGATCTCTGTGCTGAGGATTTGCTTGAAATTGTTCAGCGAAACTTCTGCTTCCCGCCAGGAAAGAATCACGTTTCCTAATTCCTGCAGCGGATTAAACAGGAAAAACGAGTAAAACAAAAACGTAAAATATTGGCCTGCAGAAATTGTTTTTTCAAAAATCAGGATCAGCAAAACAATCAGCATACCACTTCGCACAAAATTAACGGTTGTGCCTTGTGCAAAACTCATGCTGCGCACGTATTTTACTTTTTTTAGTTCGAGATCAAGAATCTGGTACGTGGTTTTGTTCAGGCGTTTAATCTCTTGTCCAGCCAGGCCCAAACTTTTTATCAGTTCTATATTACGCAAGGATTCTGTGGTAGAACCGGCCAGCACAGTGGTTTGCGTGACAATTTTTTTCTGGATCATTTTGATTTTCCGGCTTAAAAACATGCTCACAAAAGTAATAATCGGGATAGCCGCAAAGTAAATCAGCGTTACTTTATAACTTACACTCAGCGAATAAACGATTACAAAAATCATCCCGATCAGGCTTACAAATAAAACACTGATAAAAGAAGTAATAAATTTTTCTGTGTCCAGCCGTACTTTCTGTAAAACACCAAGCGTTTCGCCGCTTCGCTGATCTTCAAAAACCTGATAAGGCAATTTTAGTGAATGCTCCAAACCATCGGCATACATGCGGGCACCAACTTTTTGGGTGATGATATTGGTATAATAATCCTGAAAGTTTTTGGCAATCCGCGAAACCATAGCCGCACCAACCGCTAAAGCAACCAGGCCAAGCACGCCATAAATATAATCATGACGTTGTAATGCACCGGCTTTATTGATAAAACGATCTACGATACGGCCTGTAATATATGGATCAAGCAGGGAAAAACCCTGGTTAACGGCGGCCAAAAACAGAGCAAGCAAAACAACGCCGCGATGCGCTTTTAAATAGTTGATTAGTAACTTCATAATATAAAATAAAAAGAGGGAATCGCCCTGCGGATATTCCCTCTCTAAAATAGTTTAAAAATAGTTTTTAAACCGTCATAATATCTTTTTCCTTCACACTAGCCAACTGATCAACTTTTATAATGTAGCTGTCAGTTAACTTCTGCACGTCACCTTCGCCAACTTTAATGTCATCTTCCGAAACACCTTCCGTTTTGAATTTCTTGATCTTTTCGTTTGCATCTTTGCGGATGTTTCGGATAGTAATTTTGCCATTTTCTGCTTCGGCATGTGCTCTTTTTACCAGGTCTTTTCTGCGTTCTTCAGTTAATGGCGGTACGTTGATGCGGATAATTTGTCCATCATTTTGCGGGTTCAGGCTGAGGTTGGATTCGATGATCGCTTTTTCAATCGGACCTAACAATGATTTTTCCCAGGGCTGGATCACCAGAGTTCGTGCATCCGGAGAATTGATGCTGCCAACTTGCGCCAAAGGCGTTGCCGTGCCGTAGTAATCTATAAAAAGGCCGTCCAGCATTGCCGGAGAAGCTTTTCCGGCACGCACTTTTAATAATTCGCTATCTAAATGCTCAATGGCGCGTTCCATTTGGGCTTTGGTATCTTTTAATTGTGTTTTAATGAGTTCGCTCATTGCTGATTATAATTTCGACAAAAGTAAAAATACTGATCTAAAATTGTTGGAAACTGATACTGTTTTTATCGACCTAAAATTAGTGTACTAATGTACCAATCGCTTCACCATCAGCAATTCTTTTAAAATTCCCGGTTTTGTTCATGTCAAAAACGATGATCGGCAGCTTGTTTTCCTGGCACAAAGTAATAGCCGTCATGTCCATCACATTCAAGCCTTTATCATAAACTTCCTGAAAAGTAATTTCATCATATTTTACAGCCAGCGGATCTCTTTCCGGATCAGCAGAATAAATCCCATCCACACGTGTCCCTTTCAAAACCACATCAGCTTTAATTTCAATCGCCCGCAAAGAAGCAGCAGTATCCGTAGTAAAATATGGATTCCCGGTCCCGGCACCAAAAATAACTACCCGGCCGGTTTGCAAATGTGTCATGGCACGGCGACGGATATACGGCTCGCAAATCTGCTCCATTTTAATGGCCGATTGCAAACGCGTTTCTACACCAATCCCTTCCAGTGCACTTTGCAAAGCCATACAATTAATTACCGTGGCCAACATGCCCATATAATCAGCCTGCGCACGTTCCATTCCGGATTTTTCGGCACTCAACCCGCGGAAAATATTTCCTCCCCCCACCACAACTGCTATTTCCATACCGGCTTCAAACACGCTTTTAATATCCTCTGCATATTGTAAAACACGTTTGTTGTCGATACCGTACTGCCGGTCGCCCATCAGGGATTCACCGCTTAGTTTAAGGAGGATTCTTTTGTATTTCATTTGTTGCTTAACTATTAATTTATGATTTGGGTTGGAGATGGTTTGCTAAAATATGCCCGTTAAAAACAGTATGTACATGTTCTAAATCATTATTAAATATGATAAACTCTGCGCGGCAACCTTTTTTGATTTGGCCTTTCAATTCGTCTTTAAATAATTGTGCCGGATAAAGTGAAGCCATGTTGATTGCTTCCGCCAGAGAAATATCAGCAAACTGAACGAGATTTTGCACACCTTTCAGCATTGTTAAGGCCGAACCTGATAAAGTTCCGTTCGGCATTACGTAATGGTTTTTGTTAAATTTATGTTGATAAACGCCTTCATCGCTTTCTGTTACCGCATCAGTAATGATAAAAAGTTTATCCTCCAGTTCACGTTTTGCCAAGCGGATCATCGGATAATCTACATGGATCCCATCCGGGACAATACTGGTAAAAGGTTTTTGCTCAAAAATTGCCGGAATAAAACCTGGTTCCCGATGGTGCATTTGCGGCATGGCATTGTAAAGATGCGTAACGGCTTTTACGGGATATTTTAAAAAACGGTTTGCCTCGGTAAAAGAAGCATTGCTATGCCCGGCAGAAAGAATAATATTTTGCTGGTCGAGAAAATCAAGCACTTCATCGTCTTGTAATTCCGGGGCAACCGTCATCATTTTAATTTCACCTTCGGCGAGATCAAACCAATGTCTAAGCTCTTGTAAATCAGCTTTTCTAATCAGGTTTTCCGGGTGCGCACCTTTTCGTTTTGGATTGAGGAACGGACCTTCCAGATGCAAACCCAAAAAATTACCGATGCTGTTTTTACGATATGTTTTTGCAGATTCAATCCCTTGCAAAACAATTTCGGTTGTATTGGTAGCGATGGCAGCCAGAAAACCGGTTGTGCCTTGCTGCAACAAACTATTTTCCATTTGCTGTAAATTTACTGTTGTTGGATTTCCTCCGAACAAAGCACCACCGCTGCCGTAAATCTGCAAATCGATTAATCCGGGGGCAAGGTAAGCACCGTTTAGGTTGATGCTGTTTTTATCGGCAGAAAATTCGGATTGATCAAGTATGTCGAGTACAAAACCATTTTCCACTAAAACTACTTTGCCTTCGGATATTGTTCCGTTAGTTACCAGTTTTAAGTTATAAAAGGCTGAGATCATTTTTTTACCGGTAAAAAAAGCACAAAAAAAATCCCCGCTGGCTTAGCGGGGATTCAAAATATAATTTAAGAGCCTAATGCAACCCTTTTGAAAGCAATTACGGTTAATCCTTTTTGAACGCCGTTTAAAAACTGGGTAATGGTTTTGGATGAGTCTTTTACAAATTCCTGGTTTAACAAAGTAGAATCTTTGTAGAATTTGTTCAGTTTCCCCTGAGAGATTTTCTCCACCATTTCTTCTGGTTTTCCTTCTGCACGAATTTGCTCTTTTGCAATATCCAACTCACGTTGAATCGTAGATGCATCAACATCGCCTTTATCAATTGCAACCGGGTTCATAGCAGCAATTTGCATCGCTACGTCTTTACCGGCTTCATCAACACCTTCGGCAACTGCATTCAAAGCAACCAAAACACCTAAACGGAAATTTCCGTGGATATAAGGCACCACGCGTGTCCCTTCTAATACTTCATATTTAGAAATAGTAATTTTCTCGCCGATTTTTCCGGTTTGATCTAAGATAGCATCGCCAATAGTCAAACGATCATTATCTACATCTACTCCTAAAGCAGTTAAGGCTGCAATATCTGCTGGTTTTTCTTCTACTGCACGGTTGGCAATATCATTTGCAAAAGCAATAAACGCAGCATTTTTAGCTACAAAATCAGTTTCGCAATTTAATTCGATTAAAACACCACGTGTACCATCATTAGTTGTGCGGGCGATAACAACACCTTCATTCAATTCACGGTCCTGACGGCTTGCTGCAACTTTAGCACCTTTTTTACGCAGAAAATCTATAGCGGCTTCAAAATCGCCATTGGTTTCAGTCAGTGCTTTTTTGCAATCCATCATTCCGGCTCCGGTTTGCTGGCGTAGTTTGTTTACATCTGATGCAGAAATTTGTACTGTTGACATATATTTTTTATTTAATAAGTTGTAAAGCGAGCTTTCAAAAAACGCAGTTACAGCAGTTGATATTTGATTTCGGGTTGAAGATTAAAAGTTATTTTTAACTCTTAATCTTCAACCCGAAAAATTTAAATTGTATATTTTATGAAGAAAAACTATGCGGCTCCGTGTCCTTCAGTGCCTGTACTGTCAATAACATTTGCAGGAGCTTCCGTTTCAGCAGCAGCTCTTCTACGACGCGTGCCTTCAGCAACTGCTGCGTCCGGTTGTGGTGCATCTGCTTTTGCTTTTGCAGCAGCAGCTTCTTTTTCAGCTTCGTCTTCTTTATCACGTTTGCGTTCATCCAAACCTTCTTCAATAGCTTTGGTAATGATACCGCAGATCAAAGAGATAGATTTGGTTGCATCATCATTTGCCGGGATCGGGAAATCGATGTTAGTTGGATCAGAATTGGTATCCACCATCGCAAACGTTGGAATGTTCAGTTTTAATGCTTCAGAAACAGCAATGTGCTCTTTCTTCACATCAACCAAAAATAAAGCAGCCGGCAAACGGTTCAAATCAGCAATACCACCCAAAAGTGATTCTAATTTAATACGTTCCCGTTGGATCATCAGCCTTTCTTTTTTAGAAAGAATGCTGTACGTACCGTCTTTAGTCATCTTATCGATGTTAGACATCTTTTTGATCGACTTACGGACAGTTTGAAAGTTTGTTAACATACCGCCTAACCAACGTTCGGTTACGAAAGGCATGTTCACAGATTTTGCAAAATCGGCAACCAGATCTTTTCCCTGCTTTTTGGTAGCAACGAACAATACTTTGCGGCCTGATTTTACGATTTGTTTGATCGCTGCAGCAGCATTATCTACTTTAGATAATGTTTTATTTAAATCGATAATGTGGATACCATTGCGCTCCATGAAAATGTATTGCGCCATTTTCGGGTCCCATTTACGGGTAAGGTGACCAAAGTGTACACCTGCATCCAGTAAATCCTGATATGTTGTTCTTGCCATTGTGTTGTCCTCCTAAAAAATTAACGTTTACTGAATTGGAATTTACGACGTGCTTTCTTACGGCCTGGTTTTTTACGCTCCACCATCCGGTCATCACGCGTCATCAAACCTTTTGCGCTCAAAGCAGATTTTTTCTCGCTATCTAATTCAACAATAGCTTTTGCAATTGCCAAACGAACGGCACCAGCCTGTCCGTTTACGCCGCCGCCTGCTACGTTAACTTTTACATCAAATTTTCCGGTAGAGCCAGAAACTTCTAATGATTGGGTAACCACATATTGCAATGGTAAGGTTGGGAAATACGCTTTGTAATCTTTGCCATTCACGATGATGGCACCGCTGCCTTCTTGCAGATAAATGCGGGCAACTGCAGTTTTTCTTCTGCCGGATGTGTTGGTAACTGACATTCTTTTTCTCCTTTAATAGTTAAAGTGTAATGGTTTTAGGGGTTTGTGCTTCGTGCGGATGCTCGGCACCTGCATAAACATGCAGGTTACCAAATAAGGCTTTGCCCAAACGTGTTTTAGGTAACATCCCGCGTACGGCTTTTTCGACTACGCGTGTCGGATGTTTTGCCATTAACTCCTTAGGAGAAATGAATTTCTGGCCGCCGGGATATCCGGTGTATGAAACATATTCTTTTTCGCTGAATTTGTTTCCGGTCAGTTTTACCTTGTCTGCATTGATAACAATTACATTATCTCCACAGTCTACGTTTGGGGTGAACCCTGGCTTGTGTTTTCCTCTGATGACCATTGCGATCTTAGAAGACAAGCGCCCCAAAATCTCTCCTTGTGCATCAACAACAACCCACTCTTTGCTGACGGTTTTTTTATTGGCAGAGACAGTTTTGTAACTTAACGTATTCACTTGCTTTGTATTAAATTAATTAAACTTTTATTTTCCCCGTAATTTTCGGGACTGCAAAGATACTGGAAAATGTTTTAATACAAAGCGTTAGGAGGAAATATTTTAGGTGGTAAAAGAAGTATTGGGTTTGGTTGAGGAAAGGAAAATTCTATTGGTTTTTATAACCGATCAAATCTTTTAAAGAATAAATTTCATCGATCGCTAAAAAGGATAAGTATTCATCATCAATCACCTGAAATTCTTCTCTTTCTTCAAAAGTCAGGGAAGCAATTTCTGGAAACTGATCCAGCGGAATTAAAATGGAGCGTTTGTTGGAGAGGTGAAGAACCAAAGTATTCTCGTCGCTGAAACTCACGTTTGTGATGCTAAGTATCTTATCCATAATCTTCCACCCAAATTTTATTTAACTCTACAGAACCTAATTCCGGTAAATCCCATTGCTGATTTTCATATTCAGAAATCAAATGCACTAATAAAAGTTTTTCTTTGTGTTCCTCTGAACCTTTTGGCGCACGCTTAACTTCTTCATATCTGGCAGTAGCTGCTTCGTAATCCTGTTCAGATTCTAATAAAAACCATTGAGGTTTTGTATTCATTTTGATAAACCTATACAAGCGAAATTAATCAATTGTTTTTTACAACGACATACTTTGTCGTAGTCCGGCTCTACTTTTACTGAAAAGTATAATGATGACATCAAAAATAATTGATCCCGATAGTTTTCCAAAGCAAACCTTTGAATTAGATAAAACATGTGGGCGAATGGACTTGTCGGAAGTGTTTGCTGTAAGAAGGGATTCCTATCTGAATGAGTTTACTTTGTTTATCGCACATTTTAACGCCATTCCAAATTTTATTCATGAAATCAATATCGATTGCAAAAAAGCAAATGTTTGGTTTCTAAAAAAATATGAAAGTGAAATTACCAATTGCTATTATGATAAAAGGTATTTTAACAACAGCAAAAAAGCTGAGTTTGACGATATTTTTTATTTTCTGTATGAAGATTTGATTGTTGATTTCGATACCAACAATTCAATTGTCAGGTTTCTTTTCAGGAAAACAGAAGTTTCCAAAGTCGAAAAGATTATCAGCGGTATCCACAAGTTTGGAAAAGGGAAATCTCAGCCTGAAATTATGCTGATTATAAATTCCAGCAATAGTATAAGTAAAAAGTCTTTGCAAATTACCAAACCTAAATTGAGCATTGAAAACAACTACAATGATGATTTTAAAGAAGTCCATCAAACGATATTAAAAAGGCTTTCCAGAAAAAACGATAAAGGTTTGATTCTTTTGCATGGCAAACCGGGCACTGGCAAAACATCTTACATCCGCTACTTAATTTCAGCCGTTAAAAAGAGCATTATTTTTCTGCCGCCAAATATGGCAAGTGCAATTACCAATCCTGATTTGATTTCTATTTTGATCAATAACCCAAATTCGATCTTTGTAATTGAAGATGCCGAAAATATAGTTGTGGACAGAGAGCAGGATGGCAATTCGCCGGTTTCGGTACTGCTTAATATTTCCGATGGTTTACTTTCCGATTGTTTAAACATCCAGATCATTTGTTCTTTCAATACCGATATTTCAAAAGTTGACAATGCTTTGCTGCGAAAAGGAAGATTGATTGCCCAATATGAGTTTAAAGAATTGGAAGTTAACAAAGCACAAGTGCTGTCAAACAAATTAGGTTTTACAACAACTTTCGATTCGCCAGCATTACTTACGGCGATTTACAATCAGGATGAAAAAGATTTTCAGCAGGATAAAAGAAGCAATATGATTGGGTTTAGAGCGAATAGTATTTAGAAAACTTTAACAATTAGTTATGAAATTAGACGATAATAAAAGGGAAGACGTTTTAAAAATAGCCATTGAAAATAAAAGTGTACAATCATGGAGAGATTTTGAGATTACTACAAAACACGTTGGTTTTCTAAATCAGTTAAACGCTTTTCTTTCCACCGCAGAAGAACAAATTGTAAGGCAAGCAAAAAACGAATTATTTTTAATGGAGCAAAAATTAAAAGATGTAACTAACCCAACATCTGATTATGAAGTTTTTGCAGAAGTAGACTTTTCCACGAAAGATTCTGACGGCGATCCTGTTTTTACGGCTTATCATCACTTTAGTCTTAACAATGTGAATAACAATGATTGGGGACTACTTTGCGATGGAGAAGATTGGCGGGAAAGCGGCTGGCTTCCGCAATTAGAAAAATGCTGCTGTTATTTAATGCACGAACTGGTTTATCATTCCGGCATTAGGCACCAACTATTTGATATTGACAGCATTTGGATCAATATAAAAGTTTGGAACCAGTCGGTGTTTCTGCACAATAATGGAGAATGGCAAAATCAGAAAAACCATTAAATAAATCTAACTACGACTTATTATGTCGTAGCGGAAGTTTACATTTGAGAAAAACGCCACCGATGTCTAAAACAGAATCTTTACTGCGCTACAGTGCCATTATCAAAAGGGTAAAACAAGCACCGGCAACACTTCAGGAAATTGAATTTTATCTGGAAAGGGAATCAGAAATGCATGGCGTTAATTTAAAAGTTTCTAAAAAAACATTTAAGCGGGACTTGGATGATATCAATTCAATGTACCAGAAAAATATTCAATTTGATTTCTCCAGAAAGAAGTATTGGATTGAAGAGTTAGAAAATGAAGATTTTAACAACAGGCTGTTAGAATCTTTTGAAATGTTTAATGCACTAAAAATTAACGCAGGTTTATCAGATCATCTTGATTTTGAGAAAAGAAAATCTTTAGGGCTGGAAAACTTTCATGGCCTGATACATGCCATTAAAAACCGGCAGCAATTAAATTTCAACTATCAAACCTTTTATTACGAAGAACCTGTTTTAAAAAAAACCAATCCTTATCTTTTAAAAGAGTTCAAAAACCGCTGGTATTTAGTAGCGAAAGATCTAAAAGATGAGCAGATTAAAACCTTTGGTTTAGACCGGATTGCTGCCATCGATATTACCAAAAAGAAGTTCGTTTATCCGGTTAAAAGCAATCCAAAAGAGAAGTTTCAGCATAGTTTTGGGATCATCGGTTCTGTTGAAGGCTCTGTTCCCGAAAAGGTTGTATTATCTTTTACTAATTACCAAGGCAATTATATCAAAACTTTGCCTTTGCACCATAGTCAGGAAATTTTAATTGATAACCAGCAGGAACTGCGCATCCAACTAAAAGTATATATTGCCTTTGATTTTATACACGAGCTTCTTTCTTACGGCGACAGCATGAAAGTTATAGAACCACAATCCTTAATTGATGCGGTAAAAGAAGTATATCGGAAGGCATTTAAACAGTATTAATTCACACATTACATATAACAATAAAAATGAGTACTAAAAATTATTGGGCATTTCGGGTTGATAAAAATAACTTGACCTATGTTAAAAATGAAATTAATGAAGGCAGATTGAGGCAGGGCTGGGGTTGGGATCCTAGACAGAATTTGGCAAATATGTCTATGGATGAAGGTGCAGGTCGGAATAAGCCCATGTACAACAAAGTAAAAAAGGGTGATATTTTATTGATTCCAAGAATACCTAATTGGGATAACGTTACGATTGTTGAAGCTACTGAAGATTGGAATTTAGGTTATCGCTTTGAAATAGATCCTCAAATTAATGATCTTGGACATATATTTCCAGCTAAAATTGTAAATCATTTTACCCGAGGAAATAGATATATATCTGGTAAAATCAGAGCAACACTTGGAAACTTAGGAAGATTTTGGAATATTAATTCTTGTGCTATTGATATAGAAAAACTACTAAACATTCCCGAAGAGGAATTATCAAAATCACAAAGGCATGAAGATAGATTTTTTGCTTCTATCGATAGTGCTTTCATCGAAACTTTTAAAATAGATGAATTCAATAATAAGATTTATAATAGAATGACGGAAAGCTTTCAAGCAGCTGAATGGGAAAGTGCTTTAGTTGCTGGTCTAAAAGTTATTTTTCCTAAGCCTTATTATAATTGTCAAAAGGTTGGTAATTCAAATGAAGAAAAGCATGGTTCTGACATTTTAATAAGAATGCAAGGACTTACTCCTGATTTTCAGTATGGTATTGCTATACAAGTAAAAGATTATACTGGAATTGTCAGTTCTGATGTAATTGACCAAATTAATAAATCTGAAAATCATTGGCTTAAAGTTGAAAGTAGAAAAATCATTGAAAAAATTGTTATCTTAACAAAAGCTGAGGAAAAAAATAATTTACATCTTATTAATAATAGTAGTAATGTTAGGTTTATTTTTTCAAAGGAACTGAAAGAACTTTTAGGTAAAATGGCTAGAAAACATGTTGGTATAAAAGAAGACGGTTTCAATAGTTAACTAAGCGCATAAACAAACTTTATAATATTATAGATGGTAAAAACAAATTGGTACTGTTCTCAAATGTATGATGAATATAAAGCCAGTAATATTTCTTCAAAATTGCAGGTACTTTGTAGCTATAAAAATTGAAATAATCCTTTATGGTTTATCTGTTTTTCAAACAAAAATTCATCCATCATACATTTAGGAACACATCCAACAAATTTTGGGTGATAAAAGAAGTATTTTAAAAAACAGCCTATACTTCTTTTACCACTTAAAAACCCAAATCCCTATCTTTGCCGCCGCTAAAAACAAAAAAATGCGTGTTTCCAACCTCGCTCAAAACCTGCATGGTTCTGAGATTATTAAAATTGCCGGCGAAATCAATGAACTGAAAAAGAGAGGCGAGCAAATTGCAAACCTCACCATTGGCGATTTTGACTCCGACATTTTCCCGATTCCGGATGAATTGAAGGAATTGATTGTGGCCGCTTATCATCAAAACCAAACCAATTATCCGCCGGCAGATGGCGTTTTGGCCTTGCGCGAAAGTGTTTCTGCTTTTTTAAAATCACGCCTGGATTTAGATTATGGCACCAATGAAATCATCATTTCCGGTGGTTCCCGTCCGCTGATTTATGCCATATTTTTGGCTTTGGTAGATGAAGGCGAAAAAGTTGTTTTTCCGGCACCTTCCTGGAACAACAACCATTACTGCGATTTGCTGCGCGCGGAAGCGGTGATTGTACCAACCAAACCTGAAAATAATTTTATGCCCACGGCAGATGAATTGCATCCATATGTAAAAGGTGCCGCGCTGCTTTCGTTATGTTCTCCGTTAAATCCAACCGGAACCATGTTTTCCAAGGAAGCTTTGGAGGAAATTTGCGATTTGGTGCTTGAAGAAAATAAAAGCCGCAGCAAAAGCGAAAAGCCGTTATACATTTTATACGATCAGATTTATTCGCAGTTGACTTTTGGTAACCACGAGCATTTCAATCCTGTTTCTTTACGGCCGGAGCTGCGTGATTACGTGGTTTTTGTGGATGGCGGTTCCAAATGTTTTGCAGCAACCGGCGTACGCGTGGGCTGGGGATTTGGCCCGGCCACGATCATCAGTTATATGAAAGCAGTGATCGGCCACATGGGCGCATGGTCGCCCAAAGCTGAGCAGGTGGCAATGGCGCAATATTTAAAAAGCGATGAAATGGTAAATAGTTACTTAACCAACTTTAAACAGCGGATGAAAACTTCGTTAGACACTTTGTATCAGGGTTTTATCCGGCTAAAAGAAGCAGGTTTTGCCGTAGATGCCATTGAGCCGATGGGTGCCATTTATCTTACCTTGAAAGTGGATTATGCCGGGAAAATAACGCCCCATGGAAAGTTGCTGCAAACATCAACGGACATCAATTTTTACCTTATAAAAGAAGCAAAAGTAGCTTTGGTGCCGTTTTCTGCGTTTGGTACGAATGACAAAGTGAACTGGTTCCGTGCTTCGCTTGGTGCAAGTACGGTGGAAGAAATTGAAGCCATGATTCCGCGGATTGAAATGGCGCTTTCTAAATTAAAATAGTTTTCGGTTTATTGTTTTGTCATCTCGGCCGTAGGGAGAGATCTTCATCAAATTGTATAGGATTCTCTTTTGCTTTGAAGAAGATTTCTCCTATCGTCGAAATGACAATACTAAATTTTTACCCGATAAAAGAAGCATCACAGAGAAACCCAGAACCGGAAACAGGCAACCGAAAACCCGCAACTGTCTTCAAGCTGCACTGATATATTTTACCAAACTCCGCTTGGCAACAGGCAACAAGGTTTGCTCCAGCGGGAAATTAATATCGCAGGCCACCTGATAAACTGCCGGGTTTGGCAACTGCTTCCGGCTGTTGATCAAATCGATTTTGATGGATTCCGGCGTATGCACGAAACTTAAACTGTAATTGGCAATGTAACTTGTGTTGATGCCGCGGTATTTGTCATCTTTCCCTTCAAAAACAGTGATGCCGTACTCATAAACATGCAAGCCTTTTTCATCACCATTGCGGATAAACAGGTAGCCAAAATCTGCAATCAGCGGCAAAACACCAACCGGATCGATCAGCAAACGGGTTTCCACAAAATCATAAATTTCCTTGCCTTGCTGCAAAGCCGGGTTCATTTTCTCCAAAGAAAACGTGATGATCTGCTCAATTTCCTGCATCACGTAATCATCTTTCACAATCTTTTCATACGTCAGTTTCAAAGCATCGAAATCAGCTTTTGTCAGCCGCTGCGGAAAATTCTGCTGCATCAGCACTTTATTGTTTTTAAAATTCAGCAGGTTGTTGTAATGAAAGATCAGATCGCCCAAATCAGGATACAATTGACTGCTGTGAAAATGCTTGTTGATGTTTTGCAAATAAGCCAGCAAAACATATTTTTTGTGTTCAAAATCAATCGAACCTTCAATAAACCAATTGATACCTAACGCCTTCATTTATTGCTCCTTTCAAAATTGAATTTAAATAAAAAAATCACATTTTTGCAATGATGTTAAAAGGAACCTTATTTTTAATTCCTGTGCCGCTTGCTGATGAAGTCGGTTTGAAATCTTTTACGCCTTTTTTGAAGGAAAAGATCAACCATATCAACGAATATATTGTTGAAAACGATAAAACTGCTCGAAAATTCTTAAAAGAAGCCGGTTTAAAAACACCGCAAGCCGATTTAACGCTGCACGATTATGGCAAACACCAGCGCGGCGGCAGTTTATCGTATTTTTTTGGTGGATTGGAAGCCGGAAAAGATGTGGGTTTGATGAGCGAAGCCGGTTGCCCCGGCGTTGCAGATCCGGGTGCGGATATTGTTGCCGAAGCGCATAAAAGAGGCATAAAAGTAGTTCCGCTGGTTGGGCCAAGTTCCATTTTGTTGGCATTGATGGCTTCCGGTTTTGACGGGCAACGGTTTGCTTTCCATGGTTATTTGCCGATTGATAAAGTCGAACGTTCGCGTAAAATCAAAGAATTGGAAGCACTATCAGAACGCTATCAGCAAACACAGATTTTTATGGAAGCACCTTTTCGCAACAATTCTTTGCTGGAAGAAGTGTTGAAAAGCGCACATTTGAAAACGCTGTTGTGCATTGCTGTTAATTTGACTGCGGAAGATGAAATGATCACCACCAAAACCATTGCCGAATGGAAAAACCAGCAACCCGATCTGCACAAAAAACCAACAAT
>JAABUT010002635.1_pt1 | contig 16803 bp, 17 predicted proteins | sample 5559281 | NCBI WGS metagenome assembly JAABUT01 (sample SAMN10711880, study PRJNA513359) | rock metagenome | isolation source: Antarctica rocks | place: Antarctica: Victoria Land, Ricker Hills nord | collected 2016-01-04 | reverse complement strand
GCGATCCATGCTCAAGGCAAGTCGGCTCCGCGCAGGCTGAGGAGACGCTGCCAATACCCCGGGAATGCTGCACCCCGGTCATCCCCCGGTCTCGGCGGTAGACCTAATCGGCGCCGCCTACCAGAGGCACAACTTCTCCAGCACGGCTGCGGCATCCGCGTCGGTCAACGGCATGGCATGGCTGTAGACGCGCAGGGTGGTGGCGGCGTCTGCATGTCCCAGACGTGACTGGGCGTGCAGGATGTCGCCGCGTGATACGAGGTTCGTGGCTGCCGAATGGCGCAGGCGGTGCAGCGTCACATCGGGGTGGCCGGCCTCATGGGCGAGCGCGCCGAACCAGTGACCCAGGCAGCTGGTCGTCAGCCGGACCTGGTGACCGGCCGCTGCGGAGAACAGCCACGGCCCGAACCGTTCACCATCATCACGCCGTTGCCAACGCCCAACGAGCTCCCGCCACAGCTCGGCTGTTTCATGCCCCAGCGTCAGCCGGCGGATCCGGCCGCTCTTGGTACAACCCAGGATCTCATTGGACGTACTTCGCAAGATAGTCAGAATGTCGCCGTCCAGATCGCCGAGCTGCAGGGACGCCAACTCGGCCCGGCGGGCACCGGAGTTGGCGGCCAGATGCCCGAGCAACAGCATCTGCTCGGCCCGGTGCAGACGCGCCGCAGCCGCGCCGGTGCCGTCGAAGTCGGCCTGCGCATCGTCGGCCTCGATCTTGGCGTGGTGCAAGATCTCCCGCACCTGGTCCACGGATGCGTGCAGCCGCACCCCGGCGTGCGGCGGGTTGCGCATCCCGTCCAGTGGGTTGATTTCCACGATGCGTTCAAAGTAGGCACAGCCGACCGCCGAGCGGATCAGGCGGACTCTGGCCCAGATGGTCGGGTCCTTCCACCCGTCCTCGCGCCACGCCTGACAGGCCGCCCGCAGCACCACTGGGCTCAGATGCACGACCCGCCGGGTTCCCAACTCGTCTAACGCCACATGCTTGGCGGCGGAACGATAACCGACCAGTGTCGACGGGCGCCAACCATGATCGGCGGCCAGCCACTGGGTCAACAACTGGGCCACGGTCATCCCCGGCCAGGCGTGCCCCCGCATCCTGGCCACGCCGGCCTCAGCCGCCCACCGAGCCTGCGCGGCCTGCGCCATGTCGTGGTCACCATGGACCGTGATCGACCGCACCCGGCTGCGACCGCTCACCGGATCTGGGCCCAGCGCGACCCGTACCTCCCACACATCGGGTCGGCGCTCACGCAGCGACCCGGCACCTCGAATATGTCCCATGTCCAAGAGTAGGAGCCATGCACCCCACGCAGCGCCTGGGCCCACCGACGCCCTGCTGCGAGCCGACCGGCCCGTCCAACGTCGCCGGGTTCCGGAGGTCCAGTGGACTCAGTCTGCGATGCGGGCGTCGAACTCATCCCAACAACCGTTGGGATGTTGTTGGGACAGTTGTTGGGATCCGATCTTGGCCGCCAGGCACGAGCGACGCGAGATCAATTGCACTACAATTGATCTCGGAGTGCGCCTGGAGGGATTCGAACCCCCAACCTTCTGATCCGTGGTCCGACACTTGTTGCACTGTAACCGCTCTCGACTTCTATAGGTTGAGAGTTGCTTCACCCGACACGCTCTCCAGTTTTGGTAGTGCGACTGTTCTGGCGTTTAACCCAAGATCCCCGAGAACGGCTCCCCCAGACGCTCTCACCGGATTGGTCGATCCGGCACTGGTGAGCGAAAGCGGCACCTATTGAGATGCGCCGAGAATCCCTTGCCAGCAACAACAACCTACTCATGCGCCTCCATTCTCGTTCGCCGCGTGCGAACGTATTAACCCGCCGATATCGACGATAGTGAACCGATATCCTCAACTGCCCAACAACATTCTGACTCAATCAGATGCTCAGGAGCAACTACTGCAGGACTGGGCGCTCTGGCAACGCGGCCGCGGCATGTCCGACAAGACGATCACCGACCGCCTCACCATCATTCGCCGCATCCCCGACGCTTCTACGATCACCCCGCAGGGTGTGGACCGGTTCCTGACCTCCGCCGCCTGGGCCAAAGCCACCCGGGCCAACTACCACGGCGCGATCCGCGCCTGGTGCAAATGGCTCATCATCACCGGCCGCCGCGCCGACGACCCGACCACCATCGCCACCACCCCGAAGGTCAAGAAGGGGCGGCCCCGGCCCGTCGCCGACGCACACCTCGTGATCCTGCTCGAGACCAGGATGTACCGGCGGACCCGGGCGATGATCCTGCTCGCCGCCTACGCCGGACTACGCGTCAGCGAGATCGCCGCCATCAAAGGCGACGACGTCGACACCGTCATCAACACCATCACCGTCATCGGCAAAGGCGACAAGGAACGGCAGATACCGCTGCACCCCATCCTGAAAGACCTCGCCGCCGGCATGCCGCATCGGGGCTGGTGGTTCCCGACCTACGTCGGCAACATCAAACACCTCGCCGGCGGACCGATGCTCGGCAACTCCGTCAGCTCGAGCATCTCCAACGTCATGGACCGAGCCGGCATCCCCGGAACCCCCCACGCTCTACGACACTGGTTCGGCTCCGCCCTACGGGAGGCCGGAGTCGACTCCCTGGTCATCAAAGAACTCATGGGTCACGAATCCCTGGCCACCACCGCCATCTACGTCGACGTACCGCTCAAACAACGCACCGCCGCGGTGGACCGACTCCCTCGCATGAACTTAGGGTGGGCAGGCTCTATTTCTGGCCGGGATGGCAATCAACTCCCTCTCTTCGGTTGAGCATGGATCCGCCAACCCGGTCCAGCGGGCGAATTCAGGTTGAGCCGGGGTCAGACCACGGAACAGCAGGCGACAAGTAGTCGAGGTCGAATGACTCAGATCGTAAATACTCCCAGTACGTGAATTCTTCGACGTCTGTCATGTTCACAGTTATGCTGGCCGTTACCCCGTCAATTGAGAGATCCTTCCACTTCGAAACGAGAGACTCTCCGAGAGCTAGCCATAGGGGTAAGTCCTCCGCCAGCATTTGGTCCGGTTTGTCCGGCCCCGCGGGAAATAGCATCAAGGCAATCTCGCCGACCGATTTCGGCTTCGCGAAAGCTTTCGGTGTACCAGTGCTCCTAGATTCTGCAGACAACCCATATAGATACGAGCGGTTAAAGATCAGATGCAAGGTCAAGTCAAATGGCGGTCTAGACCATTCTGCCGAACACTCCAATCGCATGTCCGCGATGCAGGCAAACACTTTGGCGATCGGCGAGTCCTCTCTCAGATATCGCTCCGAGACTTTCTTCTGCACATCCCTTATTGCAGGAGTCAGGTTGTCGGGAAATGGAAACCGGCCAAATCGGCGAGAAATCTGACTGGCGAGCATTCCGACAGCCTTTTCGTCCTCCGGGTCAACACCGATTCGTTCCGCAATCGTCGACGGTCGAATTCCATTCTTTGCAACAGTGGCGATGAACTCTAGGTCAGCAAAGACCTCGTTGCCCAGCCCAGGGAGATGCACAAAACGGGGCTGTTCCTTCTTGCGGCATCTGCGGGATTCTTCGGACGTTAAGTGTGCGATCTTGGCAATGATAAGGTTAGGGTGCCGTTCGTCTTCACGAACCACGTCGCAGCTTTGCGAGATGACTACTACCCCATACGGAGACAGTTCCTGCTTTCCACTCACTATGGGGATCGACTCCAGGTCAAGGATGGCCCCTTGGCGATACTTGGTCCAATCAACAGGAGCGTGATGCGAGGTTGCCCGTAAACGACGAAATAAGCCCGGCAACCACGGAAATTTCCGCGTCCTATTGGCTACCGTCTCATCGCCTGCTGGTATCGGTATGCGTGTCACCGGCAACTCAGGCTTGCGGACCAGCTACGCCGAAAGCTTCGGCGGGACTGAGAGCCGGACCATTAATTGCAGTTCCAGGTGCGCTTTGTCTGGCTAGTTGCGCCCAGTAGCTGACATCGGCACCACGAGGAGTCATGAATTGCATTCTCCTATCCTCCGCCGTGTCGCCTCTGAGATGCTGGGCAATATCAGCGGCGGCGATGAGCACTTCATACTTGGCTGCAGACAGATTGCCTCCCGCAGCCCATAAATGAACGGCCCGGCGAGAAACATTGAACATCCGTGCCATCTGATCCCAGGTCAATCCGATGTGTTCTCTCACGTATGCCAACATGGCGGCTGCTGTCACACTCTCGCGATCATATTCTGGACCGTCACTAACCCGGGATTTGGTCTGCGAAGAAACTGTGCCCGTCGGTGTCGCTGGAATCACTGTGCTAGACGTCTTGATGATGGACCACTGAGCAAGGAGATCTTGCAGTGATTCGAGATTTACCTCTGTGAGCGCGTCCATTGTCTGCGTAGTAGGGTCGAAGCCGAACGGCAAATTACCTCCATAGAGTGACTCGACCCTACGTCGCGTTGCGATCTGCCGTTTAGCAAGCAGTACAGGCAGCCAATCCGATGCTGACATGGCCGGTAGCCAGCCCGCTGCAGAGGTTGCCTCGTCAAAGTCATCGGTTCTGACCTCAAGTCGAGCACCTGCTGTGGGTGCCGACTGGGCTTCCATGCGATCGAGCAGTTGAGTGCTCATCGCCACCTGCCAATCTACGAGGTTGCGTCTTGAGGGTTGATCGGTTCTGCTGCTTCAAAGTAGCTTAGGAAGGAATCTTTCACAGACCACCGAAAGAACCGGTACGCCACGTCGGACAGATCTCGGACATGCTGCTCGATTGCCTCCGGAAGAGAACTCGAGCGGCCATCCAAGGACGCGTCGAGGTCCAGAAACCAATACTGCTTCTGTGACGCGGGCAACGTCGGGTCGTAGCCGGCCCCGGGAGGGAGGCGGCCACACCGAACCATGAGATTACGTTGCGTTCCCTGCGATACGCCAGCCGTGCCAGGGATCTGGTAGCTGGACTGCGTCATAGCCTGCGTCCGCTTCGCCGTGCTGAGACCGGTGGGACTCACCGGGCCGTAGCCGAGCGCTTCTGGGTAGACCATCTGGTCGAGCGCCTGTAGGTCAGTCTCGTCATCAACTCGGTTGACGTACCTAAAGCCGAGACGCTGCACCGGCAGCTTGAGCCCTTGATCGGTAAGCTTGTCTACGGCGGACCGCAGACGGGCACATATATCACTTCGTGATGAGTACGTGAGCCCGGTGACGGTCAAAAACGTAGACGTCAACGACACCTCCCATGCGCCGTCGTCGCTGTACAGCTTCAAGACGGTTTCGCCGGGCAGCGCCGCTGCTCCGGCGGGCCCTAGTGAGAAGGTCAGCGAAGGTTCCGACTTGACGATGGGGTACTGCTCGGAGAGATCATCCCCGAACTGCTCAGCAATAGGAGAGAACTTGTTGCCCTGAAGACGCGACAGCGGATCCCATCTGACCTGGGCAATCACTCGTAGGAGTGGAGCACGATCTAGGTGAACCTCCTTAAGTACTTCGGTTCCGAATGGGCTGTCGGGACGACCATCGGTGGACATGCTTCACACCGTACTTCACACTGATGTCAGTTGCAGGTGAACCATCGAAGATGCGCATCAACCACGGCAGCGCACGTACGCGAAGCGCCTACAGGCCGAGCAGTTCGGAGGATCTCCGGACTGCCGATCAGAGGTCAGTCAATCAGTTGAGGCCCCATGGCATACGTTGGGTGAGTGCCGAACCAGCCCATCCCGCCGGCCCCAGAATCGGTCGTCAGGTGGGCGGCTTCACTCGCAAAACAGCATCTCAGCGGGCTCGGATCACGATGGCGGCACACCGTATCCGTCGCCGACCGCGCCTCGCTCGCAGCATCAACGATCGAGCCGGGAGACAGGGGCCTGCTAGTTGCTGCGGCCTGGCTCCACGACCTCGGGTACTCCCCAGAGGTCGCACGCACTGGGTTCCACCCTCTGGACGGTGCCCGTTTCTTAGAAACGATCAGAGCTCCAGAACGCTTGATCAACCTGGTCGCGAACCACTCCTGCGCCCGATTCGAGGCCTATGAGCGAAATCTCCTTTTGGAATTAGCGCCTTACCAGCTGGAAGTCGGGCCAGTAGCCGATGCGCTGATCTATGCCGACATGACCACGGGACCGACAGGGAAGACGGTGTCAGTCGAACATCGTCTGGCCGAGATCCTGAGGCGGTATGAACAGCAGGATCCAGTCCACCGAGCCATCGCCGAAGCAAGTGACGAGATCGAAGCCGCAGTGTCGCGCGTGGAGGCTCGACTTGCACAGACGCTTTGATCAGCCAATATAGGGCTCGGCTCGACGCTCGAGCCAGTGGTCGATCCGGAGCCGCATCGACGGGTTGATGGTCAGCTCGTCCAGTCGGTCGATCGGCACGAACTCCACCTCACTGGTCTCCGAGCTGGTCGCGATCTCGCCCCCGAGCAGGTTGGTGGTGAAGCAGATCGACATCTGCTGGCGAACCTCGCCGTCGTCGTAGGCGATGACGTGGCCGGGGTTGGTATAGATCCCGACGATGCCGGTGACTTCGACGTCCATCCCCGTTTCTTCCTTGGTCTCGCGGACGACGGTCTGGGAAATGGACTCGCCTGGGTCCATACCGCCGCCCGGCAGCGCCCAGAGCTTGTTGTCAGTCTTGTGCACCATGAGGAGCTCGCCGGCCTCGTTCAGCACGATGGCCGTCGCCGATGGGACGATGCTGTTCGCCTTCGGAGCGTTCGGGTCGTCGAGGTAGTCGCGTCTTGCCATCATCGGTTCTCCTCTTGCGGTTCGGTGGTGTCCCAGACCCGGTTGAAGCTGCTGACGTAGTGCTCGAAGAGCCGGCCACCGGGTACACGATGGAAGTGGAGCACTGGGGACTGGGCCGCCTGGAAGCCGTAGGCGTGGGTGTTGACCAGCAGGTTGTCATCGAATCGGTAGATCGAGTTGTACAGCGTGGTCGAGTGGTGCCGTAGTTCCACCCCATCCGTTCTGATTGTCCTCGCCAGGTTCTGTTCGCTGATCAGGATCCGGGCGGCCAGGCCGGCGTTGATACCCTCCTCCGCTCCACGGGCAGCCACTGCGGGTGAGGCCGGGTCACCCAGCAGAAGCCGAATCGTCGTCCCCGCTCGCGCCTTCGCTGCCAACACCCCGTCCAGATCGGGATCCCAGTCGGTCAGGAACAGCGCAGCGTAGGCCAAGATCTCGATCCGCTCCGTGGCCGAGTCGATCAGCTGATGCCACACGTCGTGGGGTACTTCACCGCGGTTGGAGTAGATCGCGACGAACTCGGCCTCGGTCGCAGCGCGGGTCTGGGCGTGCTCCAGGATGCTCGGCCACAGGTGGGCTTCGTCCACTGCAAGGAGCGCCGCGACCTTGAACCGGTGTTTCCGACGCGGAACCCGGTCGAGGGCGATCCACCGCTCGACTGTCTTCGCATCGACCTGAACGGCCTCCGCCAGAGCGCCCAGCGACAGCCCTCTCGAGGTGATGGAGCTGCGCAGCCGTTCGTTCGGCACTGCCTCCCCTCCCCCGGGACGTTTTGGGACGTCCCGTCGACCCAGGACGTCCCGATACGTCCCGCTACGTGGTGTTGACGTCCCTGCCTGCCGTCAGAGGCTCATCTTCGTCCTCATTCCGAAGGTTGCAAGTCCGGGAGTGCGTATGGCCACGTCAGATCTCGACAGAACACGTTTCGGCTCAGCGGGCATGCCGCCTGCCACGGCAGCTGGGATGAGCCCGCCGGCGACTTGCCAGCTCACCCCGAGCGACACGGAACTCATTGCGACGTGGGTGCTCTGGCAGCGCGCCCGCAACCTGTCGGACAAGACGATCAAGGAACGCATCAACGTGATCGGCCGGCTCGCTCACCCGGCGACCCTGACACCGGTGGACATCGACGAGTTCCTGGTCAACCCAGCCTGGTCACGGGCAACCCGCGCCACCTACCACGGAGCAATCCGTGCCTGGAGCCTCTGGCTGGTCCGCACCGGGCACCGCCCGGACGACCCGACTCTGATCGCGACCACGCCGAGGGTGCCGAAGGGGAAGCCGAGGCCCCTGGCCGACGCGCATCTCGTCGTCCTGCTGACGAGCCACACCTACCGCCGGACGAAGGCGATGATCCTGCTGGCCGCGTACGCCGGCCTCCGAGTGGGTGAGATCGCCGGCATCCGAGGTGAAGACGTCGACCTGTTGACCAAGACCATCCGCGTGAACGGCAAAGGGAACAAGGAGCGCGACGTCCCATTGCACCCACTCCTGGAGCGGCTGGCCAGAGAGATGCCCTCCCGATCATGGTGGTTCCCGAGCTGGGTCGGCAACGAGCGGGCCCTGGCCGGCGGCCCGATGCTCGCCAACTCCGTCAGTGCCTCTGTCTCCAAGGCGATGGACCGGGCCGGCGTCCCGGGGACACCGCACGCACTGCGGCACTGGTTCGGCTCCACCCTTCGAGCGCGCGGCGCCGACTCGCTCGTCATCAAGGAGCTCATGGGTCACGAGTCCATGGCCACCACGTCGATCTACGTCGACGTTCCGCTGCGTCAACAGTCCGACACAGTCGCGTTGCTGCCGGACCTCTTCGGATCTGCGGAACTTCCGTGAGCAGGTCCGCGGCGGTTGCGTGGTGCACCAGCCATCTTGAGCACCTGCGGCGCGCTGGATCGTCTCCGGCAAAGACGGCCGGAGCCAACGCCTTTCCGGCGGCCCGACCAGGGTCGGAGTGTAGTGCCGGCTCCAGGGCTACGGCCCGATGAACCCAGCACGACCGCTCGGGTGAACCCTTCCGCCGCTTCGCTCCCCCACGGTTCATCCACTACGCCCCGACCGGACGAGCCGGAACCCCCGCGCCGGCCTTCGGCCCCCTTCCGACCGTCACCCCGAACGCGAGCGTTCGGGCCGCCGAAAAAGCGGAGGTCCACCAAACCAGAGCGAGGTCCCGCCGTGAGCGCAACGCAGGCCATCACCGTCAAGATCGAGATCACCGGCACCCAGAACGTCACCATAGTCAGCAACGACGCGGGAGCTGGCAGCCACATCTCCATCACCACCGGCGTCACCATGGTCACCCTGCACGACCTGGCCGCCGTCGACACCTACTGCGGCGCATGGCTGCACACCGTCGACATGGCAGGCCTGCTGCCCATCACCAGCGCATCCCGCGTCCAGGTCCCGGCCAGCATCGCCCACGAAGTTCGCCAGCCACGCCGGAAAATGGCCGTGGCCGGACCCAGCCTGCTGATCCGGGCCCACGACAGCGTCGGCCAGGCCTTCGACCGCAACCGCCGGACCATGCTCGTCCGGATCGGCACCGTCACATGGACCGTCACGGATCGACTGGCCTACGACAGCATGACCACCGCGTACCGCAGGGCCGAGCGCATGGCCCAGCTGGTCCTGCCCCGGACCTGACACAGCTCCGGTAGCCGTTCCCAGAACGGCCACCGGCGTTTCGGCAAGGTGGCCTCGTCATCAGCCGGACCGACCGGTCCCGGTTGTCACTACGAAAAACGGCGGCCCGCGACGACCTCACCAGCCCGACCGCTTGCCTTGAGCACTTCCTGCCGGTCGCCGCGGGCCACACCACGGTGCTCGCCTGACGAAGTTGTCCGCACCGTCAGAGGTTGTCCGCAAGAACACGCACCAGATCGGAAGCAGAGCACACGACCCGCAACATCGCTGCACACCAACTGACATTAACCAGGAGGACGACGTGTATCACCTCACGACCAGCACCGGGCTCGACATCTCGGCCGCCGACCCGGCCATCGCAACCGCTGCCCTACGCGCCGAACTCGATCGGCACCTGGCGGCCGGCCCCGTCCGCTGGAACGTGGCAGTTGACGGGCTCCCGGGCAAACACATGGGCCAGATCTCAGTACCGGAGGTTCAGAGCCCGGACTCGATCGAGTTCATCGACGACCTCGTCGCGACCGTTCTCGAAAACCTCACCGGCGACTGCCCACCCGCTTTGAGCTGATCCAGGCAAGCCGGATAGACGACGTACTCGAGCGCTACTCCGCGGGACTGTAAAATTAACGGTGGAACTCCTGGAAAGCGAAGGAGCACAGCGTGTCTGAGGTGAGTGTACTGGTAGCGGACCCGATGAGCGGCGATTCCGTTGATGAGCAGTTGATCCAGCAGCTGGCCGACCGGGCCAGAGCGGAAGGGTTGAAGCTGACCGGTGAGGGCGGCTTGCTGCAACGCCTGACGAAGGTGGTGGTCGAGTCGGCGCTGGACGGCGAGATGGACGATCATCTGGGCTACCGTCGGCACGACCCGGCCGGCCGGGACGGCGGGAACTCCCGCAACGGGAAGCGGCCGAAGACGTTGTTGACCGAGGCCGGTCCGGTGGACATCGAGGTGCCGCGGGATCGGGACGCCTCGTTCGAACCGCGGATCGTGGCGAAACGGCAACGCCGGCTGACCGGGGTCGATGATCTGGTGATCTCGTTGTCCGCCAAAGGTTTGACCCACGGTGAGATCTCCGCGCACCTGGCCGAGGTGTACGGGGCGGAGGTGTCCAAACAGACGATCTCCACCATCACCGACCGTGTGCTCGACGGCCTGGCCGAGTGGCAGTCCCGACCGTTGGACGCGGTGTACCCGGTGATCTTCATCGACGCGATCAATGTGAAGATCCGCGACGGTCAGGTCGCGAACCGGCCGATCTACGTCGTGTTGGCTGTCACCGTCGACGGCACCAGGGACATCCTGGGTTTGTGGGCCGGGGAGCACGGCGACGGTGAGGGCGCGAAGTTCTGGCTGCGGGTGTTGTCTTCAAATCAAGAACCGCGGCACCCGGGATTGCCTGATCGCGGTGTGCGACGGGCTCAAGGGTCTGCCGGATGCCATCGGGCAGGTGTGGCCGCAGACGGTCGTCCAGACATGCATCGTGCACCTGCTCAGGAACTCCTTCAAATACGCCTCGAGGAAGGACTGGGCGGCGGTCGCGAAGGACCTGAAACCGGTGTGCAAAGCGCCGTCGGAGGCGGCCGCGTTGGACCGGTTCGCCGAGTTCAGCGACATCTGGGAACGCAAGTACCCGGCGATCGTGCGGTTGTGGACCAACGCGTGGGCCAGTTCGTGCCGTTCCTGCAGTTCGACACCGAGATTCGTTCGATCATTTGTACAACGAACGCGATCGAGAGTTTGAACGCCCGGATCCGCCGAGCGGTGAACGCCCGCGGTCACTTCCCGACCGAGCAGGCCGCCATGAAATGCGTCTACCTGGCGATCATGAGTCTGGATCCCACCGGGAAAGGCCGGCAACGCTGGTCCAACCGATGGAAGGCCGCTCTGAACGCGTTCGAGATCACCTTCGACGGACGCCTGTCCGCTGGCCGGAAGTGACCAGAAGTGAACTGTCCCAACCAAATCAGTTACACCGTTTTCTTGACAGACCCTGTCCTCGACGTAGCTGCTCTGGGTCGAATGCACTGTCGTGGAAGCATTCTCTGGATCGTGTCGTCGCGGTTCCCCGGCTCGATGGGCGAACGTGCCCGGCGGCCGGTGCCGGGCCTTCGTCGAGCGGGACTGTCGTACCTGTGTACTGGGTAGCTGCTTGACTCAAGTTCAGAACCAGACGTCAACGGCGGCAACAGAGTTCCGCAGTTCGGCGAGTGGATGTGGGTCTGTATTCACGGCCTGCTGCAGCAATCGGTAGAACAGCAGACCTCGACTGGTCGATGCCCGACGGTTGAACCGGAACGTGTATTCGTCCAGGTAGTAGGCGAGGTGTTCCTGCGACACGGCGTAGTGCAGGGTGCCGGTGAGCCACCGTTTGAGCAGCGACGCGACCATGTGGACACCAGGAAGGTTGACGTGGGCAGGCTCAGGACTGTCGATCCCGACGAACGCCACGTGCTCGTAGCCGGCCGCGGACAGCTTCTGCAGATAGTTCGCACCATCGGTTCTGACCGTCGATCCTTTGGCGATGACCCGATCGGCGAAGCTCAGCATACTGACCGAGCGAGGTGGTTCGGCCAGCTCGATGCGGACCCTGCCCAGCTTTCGCCCGGGGATCGATTCCACCGCGATCATTGCCGCAGTGTGGTCCTTCACACCGCCTGCCCGGCCGCGAGACTCGTTGCCAACGAACACTTCATCCAACTCCACCACACCGGAGAGCATCTCCCGCTCGGGTCGGACCATCGCCCGGCGCAGCTTCTGCAGCCACGCCCAGGCTGTCTCATAGGACCCGAACCCCAGCACCCGCTGCAACCCCTGTGCCGACATCCCGTTCTTCTGTGAGGTGAAGAACCAGATCGCGGCGAACCACGTCGACAGCGGCGTCCGGATCCGATGAAAGATGGTTCCGGCCGTCACCGACGTCTGCCGGCCGCACTCCGTGCACATCCACCTGGCCTTGGCAGTCCGCCAGCCACCCTGCGCGCCACAGGCCGGGCAAGCAAAGCCATCAGGCCACCGCAGACCCTCCAGATACGCCAAACAGGACGCGTCGTCCGGGAACCATTCCAACAGCTCCTGAAAGGTCCTCGGATAATCCACACCGCCGACCGGATGGGCTGAAACAGGCTCTGACATGCCCAAATACTACTTGACTTAAGCAGCTACCCAGTACCTGTGTTCTACGGTGCCGGTGGTTTGTTTCTCGGCGTGGAGGTCAGGATGCGGGTGCAGCGGGTGTTGATGCCGGACGGGTCGGAGTCGTGGACGGTGCTCGGCCCGGCCGGCGAACTGGTCGGCGTGGTGGAGGCGTTCCTCGCGCATCTGCAGGCGTTGGACCGATCCCCGACGACGGTGCGGACGTACGCGACGACTTTGAAGCTGTGGCTGGAGTTCCTGGATCGGCTGGGTGTGGCCGCGGACGGGGCAACGGTGGAACATGTCTCGCGGTTCGTGGCGTGGCTGCGGGCCCCGGCCGAGAACGTGACGGTGCTGGACGGCGGTTCGGGCCGGTGCGGCCCGGCTACGGTGAACCGGCACTTGGCGGCGCTGTTCACCTTCTACGACTACCGGGCCCGCAACGGGGTGGTGCTGGCGCAGTCGTTGGTGGCCTGGCGTCGAACCAACCGGGCCGGCTATCGGCCGTTTTTGCATCACGTGACCGCCGGGCGGGCTTCGCCGACCCGGCCGCTGCGGTTGCGGCAGCCGCGGCGGTTGCCGCGAACCCTGACCGAGGAGCAGATCCTGACTTTGGTGCAGGCGTGCGAGCATCTCCGGGACCGGTTCCTGCTGGTTCTGCTCGCTGAAACAGGTATGCGAATAGGACAGGCATTAGGCTTGCGGCACAACGACTTCGTCTCACACCGCCGGGAACTGCACATCGTCCCGCGGCGGGAAAACAGCAACGGTGCCCGCGCGAAAACCGTTGACGAGCATACGATCCCGATCTCGGCCGGGCTGGTCCGGCTCTACACCGCCTACATGTTCGACGAATTCGGCGAATGCGACTCGGACTACGTGTTCGTGAACCTGTTCGCCGAGCCGGTCGGGCGGCCATTGCGTTACCAGGCCGTGCACCAGCTGGTCCGCCGGCTGCGCCAGGTCACCGGGGTCGGTTTCACCCTGCACATGCTTCGCCATTCCCGGGCCACCGACCTGCTCCGCCACGGCGTCGGCGTCGACATGGTCGCCCGGCTGCTCACCCACCGCTCATCGACGACGACCTCGCAGACCTATATTCACCTCGGCGTCGAGGACCTGCGGGCCGAGCTGACCCGGTCCGGGGCCTGGCCCACGCAGGATCCCCGGTGAGCGCGGACCCGACCGGGGCGTTGCGGGCCGTCCCGGCCGGCGGCGACGACCTGGAGAGCCGGTACGCCGCCGACACGTGGCGGGCCGGCGAGCTGGGGGTGCCCGCTGCGCGCGGCCGGGACGTGGTCAGCTTCACCGGGGTCAGCCAGCCCTGGCTGCGTCAGGCCGCGAAACGGTGGGCCCGGCAACGACTGTCCACCGGCTGCGCGTTCAACACGATCCGCGCCGGAGCGCTTGCTTTGAAACGTTTCTCACGTTTCCTGGCCGTCGGTGAGCCGCCGGTGCAGCGGCCGCGGGACATCGACCGGGCGCTGCTGGAACGCTACTTGCGCTACCTGGCACCATTGGCGTTGGCCGATTCCACCAAGGCATTGTCCCGGGTGTTCCTCCGCGGCTTTCTGGAGGAGAACCGCCGTTACCGGTGGATGCCGGCCATCCCTGCCGGGGCGACGATCTACCCGGAGGAGTTGGCCAGCCGGCGCCACACACTGCCCCGGTTCATCCCGGAATTCGTGATGAGCCAGCTGGAATCCGAGGAGAACCTTGTCCAGCTCCGGCTGCCGCACCGGCACCTGGTCGTGCTGATCGCCGAGACCGGGCTCCGGGCCGGGGATGCTTGCGCACTGCCGTTCCACCCGGTGCTGACCGACAGTGCCGGCTGGCCCTGCCTGCGGTTCGCCAGCTCGAAGATGCGCGCCGAACACCAGCTTCCCTTGTCCGCGCGGGCGGTTCAGGCGATCCGCGCCCAACAAGACCACGTCCGCGAGCACTGCCCCGGCGGGTCGGCGTGGTTGTTCCCGGCCCGGTTCGATCCGCAGCAGCCGGTCCCGTATGCCACGCTGCGGCTGGCCTTCGCCCGCTGGCAGCAGCGTATCGGCCTTCGCGATGAGACGGGATGCCCCGCAACAGTTACCATCCACCAGTTCAGGCACACGTTCGGGACCAGGCTGATCAACTCCGGGGTTCCGCAACACGTGATCCAACGATTGTTGGGTCAACGCCAGCCCGGAGATGACAGCCGTCTACGCCCGGCTGCACGACACCACGATCCGCGCCGAATTCGAACGGTACTGCCAGACCCGCGTCGACGTGCAGGGCCGGCTGCTCGGCTTCGACCCGGACGCGGTGACCGCGGACGCCGAATGGGTCAAACACCGACTGGCCCGCGCCGCCGACACGCTGCCCAACGGCTACTGCGGCCGGCCGCCCCAGCAGGACTGCCCGCACCCCAACGCCTGCCTGACCTGCCCAGATTTCCAGACCACCGCCGAATTCCTACCTGTCCATCAGCACCAAGCCGACCTCACCCAGCAACTCCTGGACGCGGCCGAGACCGCCGGCCGGCAACGGCAGGCCGCGAACCACCGCACCGTGCTGATCAACCTCGAGAAAATCATCACCTCCCTACACGCCCTGACCGCCGAGCGGGTCGACAATGGCTGACCGCGTCGAACGGCTCCGCCAGGCCGCGCAAGCCCGCCATCAAGCGACGCTGCGACGCGCGGAGAGCGCCCTGCAACGGATGGCCACACGCGGCGACCCCGTCACCTTCAACCGCGTCGCCGAATCGGCCGGGGTCTCCCGTTCCTGGCTCTACCGCCAACCCGCACTCCGCCAAGAAATCGATCGCCTACGCGACACCACCGCCACCCGGCCCGGCGTCCTGCCGTCCGCCGAACGAGCCACCACCGACTCGCTCCGGCAACAAGTCCACACCTACCGGGAGGAGATCACCCGGCTGCGCAGCGAGAACCAGGAACTACGCGAACAACTCGCCCGGCACCTCGGCGTCGCCCGCGCGGCCGCCGTAACCCGACCCTAGTGACCGCCGTCGACGACATGTCCACAACAAGAAACACGCTGCACCACAACGAATACCGGCCGGAAAATCAAGAGAAGTCGACTTATGCCGATGTCGGCATAATGTCCGCAACGGGACCATTGATTTGTTTGCGGCGATGAACATCGCTACCGGTCAGGTGCTCACCGAACTGCACAAAGGTCACACCGGCGCGGAAGTGCTCCGGTTCTTTAAACAGATCGACGCCAGCGTGCCCCGCGGCCTCGGGGTGCATGTGGTGCTGGACAACCTGTCCGCCCACTCGACCCCGGCGATCAAGAAGTGGTTGGCCCACCGGGACCGCCGGCGTTGGCACCTGCATTTCACCCCGACCTCCAGTTCCTGGGTCAATCTGATCGAACGGTGGTTCAAGGAACTCACCGACAAACGCTTGCGCCGCGGCGTGTTCACCAGCGTCGCCGATCTCACCGCCGCTATCACGACTTGGGCCCAACACTGGAACGAGAACCCGAAACCATTCATCTGGAAAGCCACGGCCGACGATATCATCACCAAGGTCCGGCGCGGCCGCGCCACACTCAACCAGATCCAATTACAGACAGATCCACTAGTAGTACTTTGTTAGATCGGCGTGTCTCCGTTGTGCAGCAACGCGTTTCGGGGAGAATAGGGGCATGGATGCTGGTGGGTTCGCTGCGGTGGGTGAGAAGTTGGATGCCTTTGCCGGGCAGGTGTTCTCGTCGTTTCAGCGATCTGATCAGCGAGCGACCGGCGGGTTGTACCTGCGGGGTCTGATGCTGGACGGTCGGCGCAAGTCGATGCAGCCGATGGCGCAGCGGCTCGGGGTGGATCATCAGCGGTTGCAGCAGTTCATCACCACCTCGCCGTGGGATGTGGTGCCGGTGCGGAAAGCGTTGGTGCGGTTGGCGATCGGGGTGATCGAGCCGCAGGCCTGGGTGGTCGACGACACCGGCCAGGCCAAAGAGGGCACCGCCTCGGCGTGTGTGGCCCGGCAGTACTCGGGCACGATGGGCAAGATCGGCAACTGCCAGGTCGCGGTCAGTGTCCACGCCGTCACCGACAAAGCGTCCGCGCCATTGGACTGGCGACTGTTCCTGCCGTTGAGCTGGGACGATGAGGCAGCAGGTAGTCCAGAGGCCGCCGTCGCCGTGCGGGCTCGGCGGGACGCGTGCAAGATCCCCGCCGGCGAGCACCACCGCCCGAAGTGGCAGATGGCGATCGAGATGCTCGATGAACTCGCCGAGTGGGGGTACCGGCCACCGGTCGTCGCCGCGGATGCAGGTTACGGCGACACCACCGCGTTCCGCCTGGCCCTGGAA
>JAABUT010002634.1_pt1 | contig 16805 bp, 16 predicted proteins | sample 5559281 | NCBI WGS metagenome assembly JAABUT01 (sample SAMN10711880, study PRJNA513359) | rock metagenome | isolation source: Antarctica rocks | place: Antarctica: Victoria Land, Ricker Hills nord | collected 2016-01-04 | reverse complement strand
AAGCGACGCGCTCGATCCTCTACGATCTCCTGTTGGTCGACCTGGGTCTGCCGGACGGCGACGGCAGGTCGCTGATCAAGGCGGTTCGGATGCAGGGTTCGCCCGTGCCGATCCTCGTCCTCACCGCCCTGGGCTCCATCGACGACCGGGTGGAAGCGCTCGACTGCGGGGCGGACGACTATCTGATCAAGCCGTTCAACCACGTCGAGCTGATGGCCCGGTGCCGCGCCCTGCTGAGGCGGAGCGGTCCGCATCGTTCGGAGCGGATCGAAGTGGGCCGACTCGATTTCGATCCGGCCTCGGGGTCGGTTCGCGTGGGCGGTGACATCGTCGCGGTCTCTCCGCGCGAACGCTCGCTGCTCGAACTGCTGCTGCGCCATGCCGATCGCGTGGTGTCCAAAGAGCGTATCGAGGTCGCCCTGTCGGCCTTCGGCGAGGAGATTTCGACCAATGCCGTGGAACTCGCCGTCTCGCGGCTGCGACGGCGGCTCGAGCCCGTCGATCCCGGTATCACGATCGAAACCGTCAGGGGCGCCGGCTATCTGCTTCGCGAGGTGAAGGCGCATGGCTGAACCGACCGCGAAGCCGCCCGCCCTGTCGCGCATTATCGGGTCGCGCATCATCGCGTTCGCGTTCCTCGCCATGGTGGTGCAGGTCGTCGTCGTCCTGGCCGACTATTATTTCGACGACGCCCAACTCGCGACCCTGATGATCCAGAGTGAAAGCGGCGCCTTGCTCAAAGGGCTGAGCATCGAACAGGGTGTCCTGCACTACGCGCTCCCGGCGAGGCTGAAGCGCTATGGGGGATCCAGCGGCGATTATTTCGCGCGCGTGCGGACGCCGGAGGGCTCGGTCATCTATTCGAATTGCGATGCGAGTTGCGCCCATCACCTCCTGCCGCAGGAGGTGCATCCGCCGGACCTTTGGTCGCGGCTGCTGCGGCCCGGCAAGCCGATCGCGGTCGCGGGCGGCCGCTCCTTCGTCATGGATGGCGCGAAAGTGTTTATCGAGATTGCGGTGCTCGACGACCACGAGCGCGTCATGTGGCACGTCCTCGGGCGCGAACTCGGCGATCATCTCGCGGTCCCGATGTCGCTCATGCTCGTCTTCGTGCTCGGCGGTATGCTGCTGTCGGTGAGGCTCGCATTGCGACCCGTCGAGCAGGCGGCCCGCCAAGCCGAGGGGATCGACCCCCTCGACCCGAGCCACACGATCGACGTTGCCGGCATGCCGCGGGAGATCGCCGACCTTGGCGCGGCCGTGAACCGCATGCTGGTCCGCGTCAACGCCCTGATGCAGGCGCAACGGGTCTATACGACCGCGATCGCGCACGAGATCCGGACGCCGCTGGCCATGATGAAGCTCGAACTCGGCAACGTCGAGCACGCACGTGCCCGGAAGGTCGAGCAGGATCTCGACGCCTTGACTCATTTCGTCGCCCAGATCACGGACCTCGGGCGGCTCGAGGGCGCCGACCGCGCCGCCTTTCGACCCATCGATCTCGCGGCCCTGAGCCGCGCCGTCGTCAGCGACGTCGCGCCCTGGGTCTATGATCGGAAGGATACGATCGCCTTCGAGGATGCGGGTGCCACGGCGGTCGAGGGTCACGCCTCGCTGATCGAGAATGCGGTCCGCAACCTGATCGAGAATGCCGTGAAACATACACCTCGCCGCACCACGATCGAGGTGACGGCGGGCCCGGGTCCTTGCGTTTCGGTCAGCGACGATGCCGGCCTTCTCGGGCGAGCTCCGACCGACGCCATGCGTCAGGACGGTGCGATCGATCCAACGGGGATCGGCCTGGAGATCGTCCAACGCATCATGAATCTGCATCGCGGGACTCTCGAGACGTCCGTCGAGCCAAAACGCAGGACCACGATGCAGCTCGCCTTCGCGGCATGGCGGGACCGCGAAGGCTAGCGCATCTGCTGCTGTTGCCGACATGCGCTGGAGCAAAGCGGCCCAGGGACGCCCTGGTGGCCAGAGGATCGCGACGTCAAAGGCCCGAAAAGAACTGCCCGCCCGGAAGCATCACGCCCAGGGCAACCACCGCGACCGCGATGCAGAGGCACAGGAGCGCCATCATAGGCGAGCCTCCGACGGCCTCGTCGCCATCGGCATAGGGTCTCGCGGCCTTGCGGCCCGTGACCATGGCGCCGATGAGGTTGTCGCGCTTGACGAACTGGTGGAACAGGTTGACCGCGATATGCACGACCGCCAGCGCCAGGATCATGTAGAACCATGCGGCGTGCAAGGTCGCGGCGCGGGACGACCAGACGTCGCCGATCGCGTCCGCGACGGGACCCGCGGCCAGGACCCCGTCGCTCGAGACGAGGCCAAGCATCACCTGGATGGCACAGGCCGCCAGCAGGGCCACGATCATCAGCCCGCCCACCGGGTTGTGACCCAGATAGGGCCGCTCCGTTCTCGCTCGGACGGCTCGCAGATGGGTCCATACGGCCGCCGGCGATGTCACGAACGTCGAGAACCGCGCGGTCGAGCCGCCGACCACCCCCCAGAGCACCCGGTAGATCACCAGAGTCAACACGCCATAGCCCGCCGCCTTGTGGACCGTCATGTTCGGATCGTCGAAGCCGCTCGACACCCAGGCCGTGACGACGAGGAGCACCAGCGCCCACTTGAACAGCCTCGTGGGAAGATCCCACGCCAGCACCAAGCGCCGCGAGGGCACGTCCACGGCCTGGTGACGCTTGAGCAGTCGCTGGGCAGCGCTCATTTGTACCCCGAGTGACAGGAGCGGCACTGGCTCACGATGGTGCCGAAGGCCGTCTTCAGATCTGCCGGGCTGCCGCCCGCACCGGCCGCCGTCGCGGACAGCTTCGTGAAACGCGCCCGAAAATCCTGGGCCTTCTGGCTGTTGCCCGGGAAGAGGGACGAAGCCGATTGAGCCTCGCCCGAGTAGGCCTTCAAAAGGTTCTCGGCTTTGGCGAGGTCGTTGGACGAGAGCGCCGCCTGGACCGCCTTCGTGGTGGCGGCCATGCTGTTCATCGTCGACTTCAGCGATTCCGCATGGGCCGGCGTGATGGCCGCCAGGGCCAGCGACGCACAACACGCCGCCGCGACCTTTCGATCCGTCCGGTAAGGAACGGCTGTGCAACGGCTCACCATGGGTTTCTCCTGCGGCTTCGAGGCCGGGCGGACAGAGGCAAGCGTGACGCTCACGGGCAAGTCTCTCGCTTGCCGCCCGTGACCCCGGGGACCTTCGGCGGTTTGCCGCCGAACGGCATCGGATGGCGACCTCCGTCTAAGGCGGATTGTAAGCGAGACCGCCTGTCGAAACGCTGTCAGGATCGCGCGCGCACGCCATCGAGGCCGTCCGGGGCGGCGGCGCACGGCCCCAGCTCGGACCCGGGACGAATCCCCGACGCCCCCGCCGCCGCAGCGATTTCCAGATTGCGCAGGAACTGAGCAGCGCTCCGCTGCCAGCTGAAGACCTGAGCCCGCGCCAGCGGCGTCCAGCGCGGGAGGTCCAAGGCGTCGAGACAAGCCTGCCGTAGATCGGCGGAGAGCGCTCCCGCGCCGCTTCCACCCACGACGTCGCCGTTGGCGGGAGTCGGAAAGCCCGCGACCGGCACACCGCACGCCATGGCTTCGAGGAGAACCAGGCCGAAGTTGTCGGTCAGGTTGGTAAAGACGAAGACATCGGCGCTCAAGTGGATCTCGGCGAGCCTCTCGCCCTCCTGGAAACCCAGGAAGAGCGCGGCCGGATAGGCGCTCTCGAGCACCGCGCGCGATGGCCCGTCGCCGACCAGCACCTTGGTTCCGGGCAGATCGATGTCCAGGAAGGCGCGGAGGTTCTTCTCGACGGCGATGCGGCCGACGTAGAGAGATCGGTCCTGGCACGTCGAGCACGCGGGTCGCGCGCGGATGGAACCTGACATGATCGACCCCGAGCGACCAGCGCATCAGCTTCGTGAAGCCGCGCTGCTGCAGGTCCGATTTAAGACTGTCCGTCGTGACGAAAGTCCCGGAGCCCGCATTGTGGAAGGACTTCAACATTCCATAGACCCACCGCGTCGGTGTCGGGATGCGGGTGGCGAGGTACTCCGGAAACCTCGTTTGCGTGACAGTCTCGGGTCAGCGGCGAATCAGGGCAGGGGAGGGGTGCACGATGCTGATCGGCTACATGCGCGTATCGAAGGCTGATGGATCCCAGAACACCGTCGGGATCTCGGCCAACCGGGAGCAGATCGCGGGCGCGATCCGCAAGGAAGTGGGCACTGCGCTGCAGACCATCTTCGGTCTTGAGATCACCGACCTGCAGCTCAGAAGCATCACCTACAGTCCCAGCTTCCAGGCCTCGGTCGAAGCCGCGGTCCAGGCCAAGAACGACGCGGTCCGCGCCGAGAACGCGGTCGTGAAGGTCCGCTGCGAGGGCCAGCAGCAGAGGGTCCGGGCCGACGCGCAAGCGGCGGTGCGCGTCGCTCGGGCCAACGGGGAAGCCTAGGCCACGATCGCGCAGGGGCGCCCAAAGCGCTCTAACGTCGAGCCTGAGATCCTTTTCAATGTTGGTTCATGGTTCAAGCGCAAAGGGGTTGCTGTTGCGCTTCATACACACCCGGATCACCTTGCTTCGACAAGGTTCGCCACGACGCTCAAAGCTTCAGCGCGGTGCGTAAGAGCGCCAGCATTTCGTCGAGAGGCGGCTGATGTTCCGTGTGCTCGATGGCACAGCGAACGCCAGCTGCAAGATGCTGAGAGATGATCATCAGGGCGACTTCACGCACCGCCGCGGTCACGGCGTTCGCCTGCTGGATTTCGTCGCCGCAGTAGCGGTCGTCCTGGATCATCTGGCGAATGCCACGTACTTGACCCTCGATTCTTGCTAGCCTGGTAACGATGGGTGCCCTCTCATCCTCTGTCCGGTGCAGATAGAGTCGGCCGTCTCTGAATTCATATTCCATTCGCTCGTTGATACTCCCGTGCAGTATGTTAAAGGAGGCACATAGGGTCCGGCGCGCCGACAGGCTGCAGTCCGAACATCCTGCCCAAAGGCGGCCGATCCTAATGCATATCGCTTCCGAAAAGGGCACCCCATGTCTCAGCCAGAATTCACACGCCGCGGTGTCATCGCCACCTCGGTCGTCGCGGGAGGTGCCGTTCTCGCGGACAGTCAACTGCGGACAAAAGCGGTCGCGGCCACCGTCACGTCGAGCTCCTCGGCAGGAAATTCTCCTGTCGCGGACCGCCAACCCGGAACCGTCCCCGGCGAGCAGGTCGGCAACGCGGGGGAACTCCACCAGGTCGCGACCGGGAGCGGGGACGTGCTCACCACGAACCAAGGCGTACCCCTTGGCGACAACCAGAACTCCCTTAGAGTCGGCCCGCGCGGTCCGGTGCTGCTGGAGGATTTCATCCTCCGCGAGAAGATCAACCATTTCGATCACGAACGCATTCCGGAACGTGTCGTCCACGCCCGCGGGACGGCCGCGCACGGCTACTTCGAGCTGACCGCCAGCCTGGCCGAATACTCGAAGGCCGACATTTTCCAACGCGTCGGAGAGCGTACGCCGCTGTTCGCGCGCTTTTCGACGGTAGCTGGGAACAGAGGTTCGACCGATCTCGCGCGCGACGTGCGCGGCTTTGCAGTCAAGTTCTACACCAAGGAAGGTAATTGGGACCTGGTGGGGAACAATATTCCGGTGTTCTTCATCCAGGACGCGATCAAGTTTCCGGACGTCATCCATGCCGTGAAGGAAGAGCCGGACCGCGGCTTCCCTCAGGCGGCCAGCGCGCACGACACGTTCTGGGACTTCATTTCGCTGACGCCCGAAAGTACCCACATGATCATGTGGATCATGTCGGACCGGGCCATCCCGCGCTCGCTTCGCATGATGGAGGGTTTTGGGGTCCATACGTTCCGCTTGGTCAACGAGGCGGGGAAGAGCACTTACGTCAAGTTCCACTGGCGGCCGAAGCTCGGGATGCAGTCCGTCGTTTGGGACGAAGCGGTGAAGATCAGCGGCGCCGATCCCGACTACCACCGGCGCGACCTGTGGAATGCCATCAACCAGGGTAGCTTCCCGGAATGGGAGCTAGCGGTGCAGCTCTTCGACGAGGACTTTGCCAAGAAGTTCGACTTCGATGTGCTGGACGCGACCAAGCTGATCCCGGAAGAGGTGCTACCCCTCCGCGTCATCGGCCGCATGGTGCTCGATCACAACCCCACCAACGTCTTCGCCGAGACCGAGCAGGTGGCCTTCTGCACCTCCAACGTGGTGCCCGGCATCGACTTCACCGACGATCCGCTGCTGCAGGGACGCAACTTCTCCTACCTCGACACCCAGATGACCCGGCTGGGCGGCCCCAATTTCGTGCAGATCCCGATCAACCAGCCGCGCTGCCCGATGCACAACTTCCAGCGCGACGGGTTCCACCAGATGAGCCCGCAGCCCGGCCGGGTGACGTATGAGCCGAGCGCGCTCGGCATCGAGAGCGCGCGCGAGGACCCGAAGCGGGGCTATCGGACCTTCCCGGCGCGCGAGGAGGGCGACAGGCTGCGCGTGCGGGCCGAAACCTTCGCCGACCACTACAGCCAGGCGCGGCAGTTTTTCAACAGTCAGACCAAGCCTGAGCAGGACCATATCGTCGCTGCCATCACGTTCGAGCTGAGCAAGGTGGAGACGAAGGCGGTGCGCGGCCGGATGCTTGGCCAGCTCGCCAATGTGGACCCGCGGATCGCGGAGCGGATTGCGGACGGCCTGGGCTATCGCGACCCGGTAAAACCTGCCTCCACCAAGAAACAGGCGCGGACCGACCTGAAACCTTCTCCCGCGCTCAGCATCCTGGCCAAGGCCAAGCCGACTCTTCAAGGACGCATGGTCGGCTGCCTTGTCTCCGAGGGCGCCGATGCGGGTGCCGTCACGGCGCTTAAGACCGCCGTCGAGGAGGCGGGCGGCCAGCTCAAGGTCGTCGCGCCAAAGGTCGGCGGCGTGACGGGTGCGGATGGTAAGCCGATCGAGGCTGATTTCCAGCTCGCGGGCGGCCCCTCGGTGCTGTTCGATGCGGTCGCCCTCGTCGTCGGCGCCAAGGGTGCGGACGCGCTGGCGAACGAGGCTGCCGCGGTCGCCTTCGTCCACGACGCCTTTGCCCACCTTAAAGTAATCGGCCACACGGAGGCGGCTGCCGGCCTGCTCAAGCAGGCCGGGGTCAAGGACGGCGACGCGGGCGTGGAACTCCTGGGCCAGGGCGCGGCCCGGCGCTTCGTCGAGAAGGCGAAGCAGGGGCGCATCTGGGATCGCGAGTCGGTCGTTCGACAAGTCCACTGACCGGGGCAGCGACGGTGTTCCAGCGGGCAGCGGGCCATCAGGCGCGTCACGCTCCATGGACCGCGATCACCTCGGACTGCGAAATGCCGGGAGCAGTGGGCTTGGCTCGGAAAATGTCGCGCCACATAAATGCCGCTTGAAGAACTGCTTCATGGGTCGGGCATCTTCATGGTGACATCCAACATCTGCCGTCGGTCAACGCTCGGATGTGGGCCGAGTCTTTAGCATTTGGGTCAGTGGAGAGGTCAGTCGAAGAAACCTAAGATCCGCGCCTGAACGTCCGTAACCCAGGCCTCATGAAGTCGCATTCCGGTCCTGGCCATAACCCAGCCCAACGTGCCACCGTGGACGTTGAGGAAAGCGTGTCCGGCATCGAGGTACTCTTTGACCTCCGCGCGGAGTTATGTGCCGGCGCAATTCATTCCCGAGCGGCGACATCCTCAAACGTGTCGTGCCAGTACCGCTGCGCACCATCCCACGTCAGGTTCCAGACAGATCCAAATACCGATTTCCGAAACGTACTTTGGAAGGTGAGTTTTCGACGACAAGGAACCAAGCACGCCGCTGCTCGGTTAGCGGCATGCACAGACCTCATCGGGAGGACTTGCCAGGCGTTGATCCTCGCCCTGGCAAGAAGCAGTCCGGCTCCTTCGGGAGTGAACGTGGTGTTGCGAAGTTTCTCGCCCGCCGGCTAGCGGCGTCGGGAAGCTGCACTCGTCGGCCGGCTAGATCTAATCGGATCGCTTCAAAGTGAACACCTAGGTCGAGTCCACTCCGTGGCGGCCTTGTCTCAAATGACTATGGAATCCCGCGCTCCGTCGATGGCCAATCTTCGATCGCGACGCGGCGTCATGTCGTCGCCATTTCGGCGCGACCCGACAGGTGGTCGCACACTCAACCAGTTTTTACGCGCAAATATCAGACATCCGAAAAGGAGATCATAATGGGTATTCTCGATTCGGTTCTCGGCAGCATCATGGGCGGAAGCTCGGGTGGTGCGTCCTCCCCCATGGGCGGGGTACTTTCGGGCCTGCTCGGCGGCGGAGGACAGACCAGCGGCATTGCGGGCGCGACCGGCGGCTTGGGTGGCCTCGTTTCGCAATTCGAAAACGCCGGGCTGGGCCACGTCGCCCAGTCGTGGGTGGGCAACGGCGCGAACCAGCCGGTTTCACCCCAGCAGCTGCAGAACGTGTTCGGCGAGCAGCAGGTCAACGGGATGGCGAGCCGGGCCGGCATGCAGCCCAGCGATTTCTTGTCCCAGCTCAGCCAGCATTTGCCGAACGCCGTCCATGGCATGACGCCGAACGGTCAGCTGCCGGACGAAGGCTCGATGTCGGTCTGAACTGGTCGTCGGCGTCTGACCCGATGACAAAGGTAGCGTCGGCCAGCAGTGACGCACCCTGCGACATACCACCAACCAAGGATGCCACCATGCGCATGATCGCACATAGCTATGACACCTACGACCACGCAGTCCGAGCCGTGAATGCGCTCGAAGCCGCAGGCGTGCAACACGACGACATCAGCCTGGTGTCGGGCGACAAGGACCGGAATGTGGCGACCTCGGTCGCCGGCGACACCGCCGAGAACACCGGCGCAGGTAGGGGTGCTATGGCCGGCACGTTGCTGGGCGGCGGCGCAGGGCTCCTGGCCGGTTTGGGCCTCCTGGCCATCCCCGGCGTCGGTCCGGTCGTCGCGGCCGGCTGGCTGATTGCCACGCTTACCGGCGCAGGCGTCGGTGCAGCAGCCGGCGGGCTCGTGGGCTCGCTGACCGGCGCAGGCGTGGACGAGAACGATGCCAAGCACTACGCCGACCACATCGGCCGAGGCGGCACGCTAGTCACGGTGCGGGCGAGCGACGCCATGGCGGCGCAAGTCGAGGACATCCTGGAGCACGGCAGGGCCCGCGTCACCATGGGGGGGGTCGCGCCCGTCGCGCCAATTAGGACCGCCGCCAACCTGGGCACGACGGCGCCGGCCTCCGGCCTCGACGACAAGATCGAGGTCGTCAAGGAGGATCTCGTGGTCGGTAAGCGCGCCGTCCAGCAGGGTGGTGTGCGCATCAGTTCGCACGTCGTGGAGACGCCCGTCGAGGAGCAGGTGAGCCTTCATGAAGAGCGGGTGACGGTCGATCGTCGACCGATCAACCGTCCTCTGGCCGGCATCGCAGCCGACGCGTTCCGTGACCGCTCGTTGTCTGCCTCCGCCATGTCCGAAGAGGCCGTGGTCAGCAAGAACGTCCGAGTCGTCGAGGAGATCGGTCTCCACAAGGAGGCCACCGACCGCGTCGAAACGGTGCGGGACACCGTGCGTGAGACGAAGGTGGACGTTGAGCAGGTGCCTGGCTCGATCAGCACCACGCGGCCCGAGGTCGCCGGCACCGGACAGCCCGGTGCCGTGCGCGACAATCCCGCGACACGGGCCATCGACAGCACGCTCGGCACCAACGTCAGCGGAGAGAAACGAACCCGCAAGCTCTGATTTCCCGGAGACGGTTGAGCACCGGTCTGCGGGCAGGTGATCCCAGGCACAGGTCCGGGGCACGCAGATCGAAATAATGGCTTCGGGATGGCGCGCCCATTTTTGCCGTCCCATCCCGAAGAACGAAGGGCGTCGAGCGATGAAGCACCTATCAGCGATCCCCGCCCTGGCGTTTTTCGGCACCTTTCAGGGCACGGCTCGCTGCAGCGCACAAGTGCGCCATCGCGCCCTAGGAACATGCGGCCTGCGACGCCGACGCGGTTAGCCTTTGCAGCGAGGTTGAGCGGGACGAGGGCAGCGTGATCGATTGCATTTACATTAGGAGAACTCTCAGCCGTAGCTCGTATTTATTGAAATGGTGGTCACAATAACTGGTGCCATGAGAAGCTATTAGGAACAGGAAGCATGCTCATGACAATTTTTGACCTGACCACACTTTACACCCATCAACTGAGCCAAATTTACAGCATTGAGGCGCAAGCGACTGAGGCTTTGCCGAGACTTACAATATCGGCCAGTTTCTTCGAGGTTTGGCGTGTTGTCGAAGGGCATGCCGCGCGAGCAGTAAAGCACAAGGAACGAACCGAAGCACTCTTGCGGTGCCATCGAGCGAGTCAGACCACACATGCCGACCAAGTCGCCGGCGAACTGTTGCACAAAGCTGAAATGTTCCTGACCTCTGTAGGCGATCCGGACCTGCGCGACGCCGCTCTGGTCGCTTCTTTAAGGATGATCGGACACTATAAGGTCGCCGCCTACATTACGGCCGTAGCCTATGCCAAGGCGCTTTCCTTCGAGATCGACCGCCGCATCTTGCAGGCTCTCCTTGCCGAGGAGAGACAGGCCGATTGCGAATTGGAAAGCTTGGAAGGCGAGACTAACCACCTCGCTCTCCTGGTGAGCACGCCAGCCTACCTCTAGCCCTTGTGGCTGATCCTCGATAAGTGAGCATGCGAACTGCTCACAATCTTCTGCCGCAATCCTCCATGTCGATGTCCTCGCCTCCGGCACGCGATGCGCTCGGCCACAAGGGAAGCCAATTGCTCGCCGACCGTATCGCTGTGCTCAGCACCCATACTCCGCGCCAGTGCGGGATCGCCACTTTCGCCGACGACCTCGCGCAGGCCGTCGCGCAGGTCAGACCAACCGCAGAAGTCATTATCGTCGCCATGAACGACGGCCTAACCTACCCCTATCCGGCGCGCGTGAAGCTGACCATCGAGCAGGATGATCTCGCCGCATACGAGGCTGCCGCAGACGGGCTCAATGCACTCGATATCGATGTCCTGAGCGTTCAGCACGAATTCGGCATTTTCGGTGGTCCAGACGGAAGCTACCTACTGACCCTGCTGAGGCGCGTGCGCGCTCCCATCGTGACCACGCTGCACACTGTGCTGGAAACCTTCACGCCGCAGCAATACGCGGTCGTCGAGGAGCTCGTCTTCTTATCAGCGCGGATCGTCGTGATGAGCGAGCGCGCCGTGCGCTTTCTTGTGGCGCAGGGTGTGCCGGGCGAGAAGATCGCCTTCATCCACCACGGCATCCCGGACGTGATCGCCGATTGCGAGACCGAGAAGACGCGTCTCGGGATGTCCGGACGTTCGCTGGTGCTCACCTTCGGCCTGCTGTCCCCCAACAAGGGTATCGAGACCGTCATCCAGGCGCTACCGAGCGTGGTGCGCGATTTTCCGGACCTGACATACCTCGTGCTCGGCGCCACCCACCCGAATGTCCGCGCGCAACAGGGCGAGGCATATCGCGAGGAACTGGCGCGGTTGGCAGCAGATCTCGGCGTGGCGGAACACGTCCACTTCGATAATAGATTCGCCGACACCGCCGAACTCACACGCATCATCGCGGCAGCCGACATCTATCTCACGCCGTACCTCAACCGCGAGCAGATCACGTCCGGCACGCTCGCCTACGCTCTCGGCAGCGGCAAGACGGTCGTCAGCACGCCGTTCTGGTACGCCGAGGAGCTTCTGGCAGAGGGCCGAGGCGCCTTGGTGCCGTTTCAGGATCCCGGCGCGCTCGGCAAAGTCCTGGAAGATTTGCTCCGCCATCCCGAGCGCCGTGCCGGGATGGAGCATCGTGCCCGGTCCTACGGCGAGCAGATGCGCTGGCCGAACGTCGCCCAGGCCTACGTGAACCTTTTCGATATGACGCGAGGCACCCGCGTTGTCCCGTTTCCTCTCTTGCGCCTGCCCGCGCTCACGCTGGGTCACGTCGCCGCTCTCACAGATGGGACAGGGATGCTGCAACATGCGGTGGTCGCAGTGCCCAACCTCTTCGAGGGCTATACGACCGACGACAATGCGCGTGTCTTGCAACTCGCGGTTCTCGCCGGTGACGATCCTCACGCGCTTGCCATCGTGCGCCGCGCTCTCGCATTCCTGCACTACGCTCTGAGCCCGACGACAGGACGATTCCACAATTTCATGTCCTATGACCGCCATTGGCTGGACGAGCAGGGCGGCGAGAACGCGCAGGCTCGCGCTGTGCGCGCCCTAGTCGTCGCCGCGCACGGGCTGCAGGGGACCCTTGCAAGCACGGCTCGCGAGCTGCTCCACCGATCATGGGCGGCGCTCGATCGCCTCATCAGCCCGCGTGCGCAGGCCATCGCCCTGATCGCCCTCGCAGAGCATGCCGAGTACGCGGCACCCGAGCCCGCGTTGGTGACCCTTGCGGACGACTATGCCGGAAACTTGATGCGCCTCTACGGCGAGGTTGCCTTGCCGATTTGGCCGTGGTTCGAGACGTATCTCAGCTACAGCAATGCCAAGCTGCCGCACGGTCTGATCGCATACGGTCGAGTGTTCGGGCGCCCTGGCGCGTTAGCGATCGGGTTGAAAGCGCTGCACTGGCTGGAGGTCCAGCAGACTGCTCCAGACGGCGCATTCCTGCCCATAGGCTCGGAGCGCTCATACCGGATGGGCGAGGCCCGGCCTTTGTGGGACGGGCAGCCCATCGAGGCGTACGCGACGGTATCCGCCACTCTCGAGGCGCATCGCGCGGAGGGCGGCATGACATGGCTCGCTGCTGCAAGGCGGCCCGTGGAGTGGCTGCTCGGTCGCAATACCCTCAAAGCGCAGCTGTACGATGCCGAGACGGGTGGCTGCCGCGACGGGCTGCATCGTGACCGCGTCAACGCCAATGAAGGTGCAGAGAGCACGCTGGCGCTGTGGCTGAGCGTCGTGGAATACAGCCGGGCCGTGCCGGCCGCCACCCTGCGCTCGGTCAGCGCCGATTGACAACGGATGCATCTCCTGCCCCGACATCTTGAGCGTGACCGCCCCCTGCGCATCGGCATGCTCGCACCGATCGCCTGGCGCGTGCCGCCGCGCCACTATGGTCCCTGGGAGCGCGTCGTGTCACTGCTCACCGAGGGCCTAGTCCAGCGCGGGGTGGATGTCACGCTATTCGCGACGTCCGACTCACGCACGCGTGCCCGCCTCAGTGCTGTAGTGCCATCCCCCTATGAAGAGACACCTGGGATGGACGTCAAGGTGTGGGAAGGGCTGCACATCGCGCACGCCTTTGGCCGAGCGCGGGAGTTCGACCTGATCCACAATCACTATGATTTCCTGCCGTTGACCTACGCCAGCCTGGTGGACACACCAACGATCACCACCATTCATGGCTTCTCCGGCGAGCATATTCTGCCGGTATATCGAGCCTTCGACAGCAGCGCTCACTTCATCAGCATCTCGGACGCGAACCGCCATCCTGACCTCACGTATCTCGCGACGGTCTATCACGGACTTGACTTCGCAGAGTTCACCTATCAACCCCGTCCCGGTAATTATCTGCTGTTCTTTGGCCGGATCCACCCCGACAAGGGCGCTGGAGACGCCATCCGCGTGGCGCGTGCGGCCGGCCATCCCCTCATCCTCGCGGGCATCGTGCAGGATCGGGCGTACTTTGAGTGTGAGGTCGAGCCCTACCTCGCAGGCGACGTCCGCTATGTCGGTCCGGTGGGTCCACTGGAACGGGACAGGTTGCTGGGCGGCGCGCTGGCCCTGCTACACCTCATTCACTTTGACGAGCCCTTCGGCCTCTCAGTCGTCGAGGCTATGGCATGCGGCACACCGGTCATCGCTTACACGCGCGGCAGCATGCCGGAGTTGGTTGCCCCCGGGGTGAGTGGTTTCCTGGTGAGGAATGAGACCGGAGCGGTGGAGGCCGTGCAACAGTTAGGCAAGATTTCCCGTGAGGCTGTACGCGCCCATGCAGAGCGGTTTTCTGTAGCGCGGATGGTAGATGGCTATTTGCGAGCCTACCATTCGGTGCTCAACAATGCCGGAATGTCTTGAACTGCGACGCGAGCCGGTGTACCCGATACAAAGATTTGTAGCATTGGCTACGTCTTGCCGATCGGGATTGACCAGGCTCGACAGCGCTCTAGCTGTGCGGATTATGACACAATGTCAGGCGAAGGAGAGGTGCGATGGCAGACCACGATGAAGACGTTGCACAGCCAATAATAGTCCTCGCCGCATATCTTGGAGCTTTGATACATTTATTAGCTCGAAAAGGGCTTGTGTCGAAAGACGAGATAATAAATGCCCTTGGCACAGTGGATACCTCAATCCTGGACGATGAAGGGAGGGCGCAGGCCGTGATCTTCGAGAAGCTAATCTTAAGAAGCTTCTGACAAAACGTACTACAGTGTGTCAGCGAGCATCGGAATCGCTTGGGTGGCGTGGGGTGTGATTGTGTGGTTCGGTATGCGGGCGAGTTGGAGACCGATAGTCATGCCGAAAGCCCTTTCCGTTGATCTTCGCAGTCGGATCGCCGAGGCGGTTGCGGCGGGCGAGACGGTGCGCCGTGCGGCCCAACGGTTCGGGGTTTCGGCCGCCACCGCGGTGCGTCTTGGGCAGAAAGCGAGGGCGGGGACGGATTTGGCTCCGCGCCCGCGCGGTGCGCCACCCAAGCCTATCATCACGGGGGAGGTCGCGACCTGGCTGAAGGCCAGGCTGGAAGACAAACGGGACCTCACGATGCGAGCGCTGGCGGGCGAATTGCGCCAGCGAGGCACCCCTGTGACCCACGATACGGTGTGGCGCTTCGTGCGTCGCCAGGGGCTGACCTTCAAAAAAACTCTGGTGGCGAGCGAACAGGACCGGCCCAAGGTGGCTCGGTTCAGGAAACGCTGGAAGGCTGGGCACTGGAAGACGTTGACGTTCATCGCGGGATTGCGTCAGGGCGAGATCGTGGCGCCCTGTGTCTTCGACGGCCCCATCAATGCGGCAAGCTTCTCGGCCTCCGGCGGCTTGGGAAGGCGTCCGGCAATCGCGTTCCGACGGCGTGGGAAGCCGAGGTCGAGCCTCTTTATCGAACGCGCTACGACCGCTTCGTGGTGAGCAATGGCTTCGCTTGGGACTACACCTGGGCGAAGGCGCTCCTGCACTGTGAGCCTGGGAGGTCCCTGGGCAATGGAATCCACGACTCTTATGTGCGACCGGCCGATCAGTGCCAACACACCGGATTGATCTCTCGTCGATTGACGTATATATCCTTGTCAGGAGACGTGACATGCGAAACCAAGCGCACTCATCGGGGGCAGGGGACCCTGGAACCAGGAAGCTTCAGACGTTCGCCGCAGACGCCGACCGGGATCGTTTATCCCCCGTTGCGCTGAAGGCCTACGTTCGGCTTGCCACGAAATGGGAGCTAAGCAACAGCGAAGCGGCCACACTCCTTGGGGTCTCGAGCAGTACCTGGGACCGCATCAAGGCAGCGCGCTGGGACGGGGCCCTGACGCAAGACCAGTTGACCCGCGTCTCAGCGATGGTCGGCGTCTTCAAAGGCCTGCATTTGCTGTTCGCCGACTCGATGGCCGACCGCTGGCCACGGCTGTCCAATCGTGGACCGGTCTTCGAACGGCTCTCGCCGATCGAAGCGATGATTCATGGCGGCATCCCGCGCATGCTGGAAACGCGCCGCTATGTCGACGCGGTCCGTGGCGGGCTCTGATCTCAGCCTCCTCGATGGTGTCCCAATCGTCCGCGAGGCCTTCCCTCGAACAGTCCGGCTTGTCTCGACGGCGCGCTTACGCCATCCAGTCCTGCGTGGGCTTGTCGATGACCCGGACGACCTGGACGAACTGGCCGAGATCGAAGGCGCGACCAGCGCCCGGCTTGTCGCCGAAGAGCGTGGCAGGGAGGAATTGCCAGCGGGAGAGCTCGTGCATGGTGTTCCGCACGCCCGCTTCATCAATGCGAGCTTCGTCTACGCCAAGCCGCGCGAGCCGAACCGCTTCAATGGCGCCGATCGAGGGGCTTGGTATGCGGCGCTCGCCGTCGGGACGTGCATCGCAGAGGTCGGCTACCACATGACGAAGTTTCTGGCGGATGCCGGCGACTTCAACGCGAGCGTCTCCTATGCCGAGATGTTCTCCAGTATGTCAGGAGAGTTCGTCGATCTGCGAACACGTCGGGAGCACCGGTCTCTCGATGCGGAACCTACGACGGGCTATCCGGCCGGCAACGCATTCGCCGAAGCTACGCGGGCGCGCGGGCTGAATGGTATCATCTATCCTTCGGTTCGCGACCCGAACGGCACGTGCCTCGTTGCCCTATGGCCCCACGTCGTGCAGTCTGTGGCGCAGGGCCCCGTCTGGCATTTCGTTTGGGGTGGCCGACCTGAGCCGACGGTTTCCGCCGAATCGGAAATACGTTAAATTTCAATAATTTATCTAGCAGCGTGTTCCATAATCTTCATTATGCGAATGGCATTGCGGTTTAAATTCGCCATGGCGTTCACGCACTTGCATTCCATAATGTTGTTCAGTTCCACTCCCCTGCCCCGCTACCCGAGATCGAGAAGCGCCGCGCCAACCTGTCGGGGGCCAGCGCCAGTGCTTCGCCATTGCCCGGGCGCTTGCCACCGATCCCCGCATCCCGATTTTGAGGGGCCTCCTCCTGAGAGGTGGCCAGAATGCGCCGAAGATGACGTGCCAGTGGCAGCAAGGTGCGGACCGAAACGCGTTGAACGACCGGCTCGATCATCGCGGGTTGATCAAGGTCGGTCGCG
>JAABUT010002633.1_pt1 | contig 16813 bp, 14 predicted proteins | sample 5559281 | NCBI WGS metagenome assembly JAABUT01 (sample SAMN10711880, study PRJNA513359) | rock metagenome | isolation source: Antarctica rocks | place: Antarctica: Victoria Land, Ricker Hills nord | collected 2016-01-04 | reverse complement strand
TCAACAACATGAAAGCAATCATTATAAGCTTTGTCAAAAAGCAAATCTGCAAAGAGACGAAATTACAATGGTTAAATGTCTGAAAAAGCAGCATCAAGAAGGAAAATCAGTATCAAAAGCACATATCGAATGTGAATTTAAGTCATAAATCACTAAAAGAGATGAGAAAAATCGATAGATTAACGTTTTCAATCTTTATTCAACTAAAAATGAGACATGATTATTTCAAGAGCTATTTGCATCAATTATCAGAGAATAATTTGAACAAATGCTATGAAATATGCAATGCAAGACAAACGTCGAAGCATTTACTGCTGAACTGCAGACATTATAGAGCAGAGCAGATAAAGCTTAAGAAAAAAGCTCAGCTCAAAAACACAGACACTATGTTGACACTGTTCATCATCAAAATTGAAAGAATCACAACACTAAAGTATTTGAAAAATACTTGAATTGCGACAAGAAAATGACTATTAGAAACGAAAGAGTAGAACGCGAAGAGTGCGAAGAAACAAAGAAAAATGAGAGTACGATGACGAGAGTTGAGAAAGAGCGCTTGTATGTGCAAACTATCAATGTGATTGATCAACGAGAAGATATAAAGCAATGACTTTGATCAGATTATATGTAACTTAGCATACATACAGCATCTAGACAGTGTCATAGTCATAGACTGCATGCACTTAATGAAGAAAAAGAAAAAGAAGAAAAAACAGTCATAAATAACTTTATGATAAAACAATCTCTTTTATGAATACTGCAGTACAACATCAGAAAATCATTGAAAATTCAGAAATCATTTCTAATCAATAAAGAAGTTTGTGATTTCGACATTGTAATTATACAGAAGCAGAATCACAACATTAATGACATTCAATCATTTAACTCAGCTCACAACTTCTTTTATCTAGTGAAAAACACGTCATCACAGTCAAGAACATGCATATATGTGAATAAATGCTTAAGATTCAATCAATGAATGATAGAAACAGTTGAGTCAGACATTTGCTTAATCAGAATATTAACTCACAACACAGACAACAAAATGCAAACATTACAACTCATAAACATTTACAATTCATGTTCACTATTCTCTACATCTACAAAGAGATCTTCAATCATTTCTCGCTTGAGCAAGTTACTCAAAGATGACTGCAAACAACTGATCATGAGAGATTTCAATTTACATCATTCTCACTGAGAGAAATGAAGATGCTTCACTTAACACGCAGTGATCAACAGTTTACTTGACATCATTACTAATGCTAAGCTGAAATTATTGCTGAAATCAGACACTATTACTCGCAAGACTTACAATCAGTTTACAATCATTGATCTAGTCTTTAGCAGCGAGAAAATACAGTTCATGACATGCAAGTGCAAGATACACATCAATCTGCATCAAGAATCAAATCATTTTTTAATTGTCACAGAAATTTGTCTATAAACAACTTCAGTACAGTCTTCATCTCAATGACTATGAAAGAAAATGAACACAGAAGTATTGAACGCGTATCTGCATATGCATCTTTCGTTGAATCATTCTTTGAACAGCAAGATGATGATGAACGAAAGAATGTGCAAAGTTATCAAGATGTTACAGAAGATCATTGAGAAATTTATCTTCTTGACAAAGTCATCAAGTCAAGCAAAGAACTTCTGAAATTTGAACTGCTCAAAGATAGTAATGAAATCAAGACGATTACAAATTGTATGAAAAATACAGAGCACACTAAATGCATAAAATGAATATTTGAAACACAATAATCATAAAAACAAGATCATTCAACAAGTGAAGCGCGCACATTTCAGATCACAAATGCATGAGTTGAGCAATGCACTCAAGTTGATATGATGCTTCGCAAAATAAGTCAGAATTGAAAGTCAGCTATCTAAAAAACTTTCTCAGTTTTTGTCACTGAAGCGAAGTGACACTGATCAAATGACAACAACGTTTAAGAAAAAAATCAAGATATTGCAAGAAAAATTCTTTCTTTCATTCTTTCAAATAAACATCAATGATATTGCAGACTCATTTATACTCTTGACAATGTCATCTGACTTACACATCTCAAAAGATGAAGTGAGACAGACAATCAAAAGAATAAAAGCAAACAAAGCATCAAACATTTTAAACATTTTGAACAGAGCGCTGCAGACAGATTTTGCAAAACTGACTTTGATACTGACAAGTTTATTCAATGCATGTATAATATACAGATATTATTTGAAGCAGTTCAAAAAAGCTCAAATAATAGTATTATACAAATCAAAGAAGAATGATTATACTGATTCAAAAACATATTGACTCATTGTTTTGCTTGATATTATGAGCAAAGCTCTGAAGTCAATCATGATTAAAAGACTGAGCAATATAGCTGAGACTCATCACATGCTATCTGATGCTCAAATGAGAGCGAGATGCAAGCAATTCATGATCTTAACATTAGATCTACTAGTAGATCAGATTCACACAGTATGAGACTGCAAAATTAAATACATAGTGTTCATGCTAAGTTTAAACATCATCAAAGCATTCAATCAAGTCTTGCACATCAGACTTCTGCATACTCTGAAAATGAAAAGAATTTCAGACTACATAGTCAAATGAGCATGCAGCTTTCTTAAGAATCAAGAAACATTGCTGAGATTTGATAAGCAAATGAGTGACATGCGTGAGATAAATGCAGACATATCACAGAGATTTCTCATTTTATTGATTCTCTTTCTATTCTTCAACGCAAGTTTGATTGAGAAGTGCAAAACACTGAAAATTAAGATTGAAGTGCTTAACTTCATAAACAACATTAACATTCTAGTATATAATAAATTCATTGAAGAAATTTGCAGAACATTGAGCAGAGTGCATGATGTCTGCACGAAATGAGTTTGCACTCACGATGCAACATTTGCATCAGAAAAGTATGAACTTACGCACTTCATCAGAAAATCAAAAAGATTTAACATGATGATTAGCATATAAATAGAAAACTCAGTTATTAAGTTGAAATCAGACGTGTGAATTCTGAGAGTACAACTGAACATGAAATTGCAATGAAATGCACATTTTTGTCAAATTAAAGTGAATCACATCACAAGAATGCTAGCACTTAGTTAACTTGAAGTCTTTACATGAAAGACAATTTTCACAAAAGCAAGATAAATATACTCAGCAGTAGTAAGATCAGAAATTGCATTTGAAGCTTCAGTTTGATATCAGTAAGAAAAAGAGAGAGAATTGTCAGATAAAGAACGCAAACTTGAAACACTATAGAATCAGATTCTGTGTCATGTTACAAAGACATTCAAAAAAGTAAGCATCGAGACTTTGAAAGCAGAAATGTACATAAGCTCACTGCATGTTCATCTGAACATGCTGCAAGACAAGATCACGTTATGCAGTTGAATCAATGATTGTATGCAGAAAATCAGACAAATATGCAAACTGATACATGTTCATTTGATGAATGTCAATTGCATCATCTCTCACTCTCTCATCATCAAGAAAATGATGCTTTTGAATAACTCAATTCAAGAAGATGCAAAAATACAGTTAAGATGCAAGCAATTAACTTTCGCTGCAACGATTTTAACTAGTGACAGCATCGCAATAGCGCAGTATCACAGAAGTCAGTGAAAACAATGATGAAAAAAATATAGAAAATGCATTGCAGATGTTCATGTCATTTCAACACAAAGATCGCATCTGTTCAACAAGATGATAAAGATGTGAAACAATCTTCAGAAGATCAAAAGCACTTTCATCATTCACATTAAAATTGAATGCATAGATTTGAATGTTTATCTGCACTTCAGAAATGTTTCAGACGCAGATAGCATGCAATGCAACTGCAACTGAAATCATCAGATGATGAAACATGTACTCATGCATTGCTTGAACTGATTGCATCTGCGATCAAGAATGCTACAAGACGTCGACTTCTTGAACTATTGAATAATCATCACTATCACGAAGAGTCTTTGAGCAGCTGCAAGAATGATGATGAAAACGAAGTTTTTGAAGCAATTTAAAGTGATGAAGTTACTCATTCTTTAACGTGCAATCAACGTGAACTAATTTGATACAAAGTCTCATAATGATAGTTTCAACTGCGCAAAGCAGTTGTATAAACAGCGAGTGATTTTCTATCTCAAAGAGTTTTATTCACTCGATATAAATAGCATAGAGTTTCTCATGAGTTGACTTAATCAATGTCACAAGAATGTATGAATTTATTATTATTATTATTATTCAACATTATTTGATTCAACATTAATTATCACATTGTCAATGATCTTGCTTTCAAACATAGTGTGTAAGATTTCAAGTAATCACATATTTGTTATTTGCAGCAAATTCAATAACTCATTTAGCTTTTTCATGATTTCATTGTTATTTTCAAAATCATGAATCTGAGATCAGTTAACTATATCGATATGTATGCAAAATCAATCATTTGCAAAAGTATTGTAAATGTCATCTCTTTGACTTGTATCTTCGTTTGATGTGCAAGTAAATGATCTCATTCATTAAAGAACTGAGCTTTGCAATAGTTTGACACAGCTGCTAGAAAGATTTTATAAGCTGACTTTTCATGATTTTTGATCTCAAGTTAAATCAATTACGTGTGCTTGACTGATTTCAAAGTAAATACATTGATACTTTTTTAACATTTTAACAAAATATTAAAGTCTGACTCAATTGATTAAACTGTCATCATACTTGAATCACAAGAGCACATTGAACATAATCTTTGAAATTGAAAATCTTTATTAACTTGCAAGATTGAAGATCAAGAGACACTCAGTATGTATGAAAAGATTGTAAGCATCACGTTTTGCAGTGAAGAAAATGAGTCATGTGCTTTATATGAAAAGTAGATAGAAAGATTTTGTTCTCATGATCATATAATGACATTATCTTGTAAAATTTCTCTTTTCATTTAATGTAATTGCTGTTAGAAATTTGATGTTGTGATTTGCAAGTTCTTAAATAAACGCAAAGTATTCAGCAATAGAAAGTTTCTTTCATGTTCATGAGTTGATGATGTTGAGCATGATGTGAAAGTTTGTTAATTAACATGACATAAATATTCAAGATTTTCAATCATATTGAGTATTTATCTACTATCTTTGAAGAGACAAGATTACTCAGACTTTTTATAACTTACGACAAAAGTAGCTTCAAGATCTTGCAGAAAATGATTTCTTTCACAGATAAATACTTTACAGCTTTGTTAGAATGCAATAATTGAATAATTCTAGCTTGCATATTTTATTTCATGCAAGAAACATGAAGAAAACATTCTTGTAAGATTTAGACATGTGCAATCATGAAGATATCAAAAGATGCAATCAAAATGATCTCATTGAGTCAATTCATCACATTAGTGCATGTGATAAGTGATTAATGATGAAGTGCAAGATCGATTTTTTTATATTTATTTTATTTCTTCATTAAGTGCATGCAGTCTATGACTATGATACTGTCTAGATGCTGTAACTTTATCTGCTCTGCTTTATAATGTTTGCAGTTCAGCAGTAAATGCTTCAACGTTTGTCTTGCATTGCATATTTCATAGCATTTGTTCAAATTATTCTTTGATAATCGATGCAAATAGCTCTTGAAATAGTCATGTCTCATTTTCAGCTGAATAAAGATTGAAAACGTTAGTTTATCGATTTTTCTCATCTCTTTTAGTGATTTATGACTTAAATTCACCTTTGATATGTGCTTTCAATACTGATTTTCCTTCTTAATGCTGCTTTTTCAGACATTTAATCATTGTAATTTCGTCTCTTTGCAGATTTGCTTTCTGACAAAGCTTATGATGATTGCTTTCGTGTTGTTGATAACTGATAATTCTTAAGCAGCGCTTTTGATCAATTGATCTGCTTTTTCGTTCTCAATAATGCTCTTGCAACTCAATATTCACTGTATGCAAGTTTGACACTGATTCTGACATAAATTGATCAAGTTTTGTCGTATGTCATTGAATAACTTTGCATTGACATTGCTCTTTGTGTTTAGTCTTTGCAAAGTCATTTAACTGTTCATGTACATTCAAATTTCGCTGTTTTTAAGTGCTTTTTCGCTGCATATTGCAATTGCATCGCTAATAGCTTGCAGTTTCACTTTCATTATGATTATTTTGTCAGAAATGCTTGTTGCTTTGCTGTATCTGATGAGTTCATGCGTAAATATCACTGTTGTTTCAGTTTCTGTTTCAATCTCTGCTATCTTTTTTCGAATTTGCGATGCGTTGATATACATTACTATGTTTTTCGTCTTTTTGATAATTCTTTCTAATTTTCTGTAGTGTGAATTAATCATTTCGCAAGTTTCGCTTTTTGCAAATTCGATTTGAATTCTTGCTAAATGCTCGATTTCTTGATCTTATGATTTCTTGAAGTGAGAAATTTCAATTTCTTTTATTGAATTCAATGTTTTTTGCACTTTGTTCAATATTCAATATATTTACATGAGTCTGTCTTTGCACTTCTTGACTTTTCAAGATAAGTTCATCTTCATCTTGTTTCAGTTCAGATATTTCAATGCATTCAAATCTGGATTCAATTCAATAAAGTATTAAGATGAGTATGAAATAAATGTTCTTTTTCTGATAAAATGTTTTTTTAATAATTCAACTATTTAAATTGCATAGTTCTTGCACTTTTGATTTAATTGCATCTTCATCAACAAGATTTCAACTTCTATTTGCATAGCATTTATCAATGATGTTTGAAATGCACTCAGAATTTTTCATAATGCAGCGTTTTGCAGTTTGCGAAATTTGACTAAGTAACTTTTTTAATTATTTCATCATATTTCGACGTCATAATTGCTAATAGACGTGATGCATGTCAAATATAACTGCTTTTCTGATTTGAGATTTAGTTTTCACTCATTATTCATTAATCTAAACAACGAGTATAACGTTCTTATGACTGTCACAATTTTTGTTTGCACATGAACTTTGAAGTTGAGCTTTTGATTCAGTCAGACTTCTAGTTATTGTACATATGTCTTTGATTTTATGATCATATTATTGAGTAGAATAATTCTTTGATTGAGTGTCATTTATCAAAAATATGTTGCATACGTTGCATGCAACATACATAAGATACAACTTCTATGTTGATTTCTTTCTTAGTAAGAAATAGTTTTTTCTCTTGCAGCAGATTCACAGTTCAAGATGAGTGAAATCTCTTACTACTTAAATTTCAACAGTTTACTTCTTAAGCATGAGTTGTAGATGTTTCATCAGCGATACATATGTGTATTGCAATCAATTTCTTCTTTAATCATATTAACATACACTACTGTTTTCTTGAGCAATACAGATGATGTCTTTGACTAGAAATTGACTTTATCATCAAGATATTCAAGAATCAGAATTCAATAAAAAAGTGAGATTCTTAAGATCAACAGTCATTGTCATTGTATATCATGTTTTGCAAACGCTTGCTTCGTTTGTAAAATGTGCAACTCATCTGTTTTGCATTATTTGTAAAGATTTTTCTTATGCAGATTGATCATGTTTTGCAAAAATATTCATATGTTACACTTTTAATCAGACAGCATAATTCAATCATTCTTTATTAATTTGCTTGTGTTTCTTTTCTTTTAACGAAGTTTTCTCATCAATGTATTACTCATGTATAAAATGTCTGTGTCTGAACATTTGTTAAACAATATTAATAAGACTTTTAAGTTTATTCATGTTAAACTTAATGAATCTTGTGAGTTGTTCTTGTTGTAGTAACAAACACGCAGTCTTAACAAGATTTATATGTAGTTAGCATGTAAATTTAAAGAATGTTCATGATTTAAGTTCTTTCTGTTAATCATTCTCAACAGATCAAATGCAAGAATGTTCTGTTTCAGTTCTTGTTATCATGATGACAAGATATTGAATCAAATGATTTTCATAAGTGATTTTTCTCATAGTTCTGTGTTTTATTTGACTTTCTCATCTGCATGCAGATTGCTTGTAGCATGTGCATTGAGATTATTGAAGTCTGCATGATCGCGAAAACTTTGCATGCAATCAATACACAGCGCTTCATCATCATGCAATGTCTTGATGTCATTTAAACTTTTGATAATCTTTAGACTTTACTGTAGCTAGACAGTAGATTTGTAATCAGCATTGTATACAGATGAGTTTTATTACTGATCAATGCAAGATCAAGCAGTAAGACTTTTTATTGATGATGAGTAAAGCAAGACAGTTACTCAAATATAAGTGATAATGTCTTGTATATTTTAATGAGTTGTATATAATCATGATTCTAGCTATATATATATAATATATAAAGAAAGCATTTCATCTTTTGATGTGCAACTTTGATGATTGAGTTCTCATAGTTTCTGATGAGATGATGTTTTAAAATCAATCTGTCATTTTTGCAAGTTTGATTAACGTATGATTTATTGAACTGCAAGACAGATTCATTGAACTCATGATGTTTGCTTTGATATTATTAATCATCATGTAGTCTTCAAAATGTATGAAAGTCATTGAATTTAACATTCTCAATTGCATCTAATATTTTAATGATAATTGCTTGAAAATCATAAAACTTAACTATTATGATCATGATGAAGCGAAGTGCATCTGTGTCTTCTTCAATCAAGCAACTACGTCGTTGATCTTGTTGATAATTAATCATGATGATTGTAATTAGTATGCTCTTCAAGTCAGAATCTTTGCAAATAACTTTCATAAGTTTAAATCTTGCAAATTATGATTTTTGTATTCATGATGATGAGTTTTGAGTGAGTCATCATCATAAAACGTGAATTATTCATGTTGATGCAAATTTGCAAATGAGCGAGCTGACATTCAATTTTCAAACATTAAAAGTCAAGTTAACTTTTGAATCAAAGTATGATATAAATGAAGTATTATACATTCTTTGCATGCATTAACAACACTTCTTCTTTTTTCTAAAAAAACATTTCTATACTTTTGTACTTCAAATCTTCATTGATTATGTTTATGTTTGCATCATTTGCAGTGTGTGAATATCTGATAAGTATGAGAAGACTTTTTGAGTGCACATTTTCATGTAAATGACTTAAACTTCAAGACTCATGATTTTTAAGAAAAGCGCACTTTTCTTACTTGTAATCTTTTATCTATCTTTTTTCATGATTAATACTAGTGATGTAATAGAACTGTGATTTCAAGTTGTAAAATTGCTGATGTTTAACAAACATTTTCATTACTTCAATGAGTGAAGTTTTTTAAACTTTGCTGCATTTCATAAATGCAGAATGATTATAACTGAAATCAATACAAATGAACATTGTTATTAATTTATGAAATGATATTGCATTTACTTCTTTGAATTATTATCAATTTGCACACATTCAGACACAATGTTGATTGAGTAATCGTGATTCTCTTAATGAGCTATTCAAATGAATTTATTCAAAAGAATGAAAATGAGAATTTATAATTATGCTTAAGCAGTATTATCTGTATTGTTGAAGATTTGTTGAATCATTGAAGCAATATTTGCAACATCATCAAGAATCACAAAGTTTAATGTTGATTATATAAATTTTTTAATGATTTTAATAAGTTTTGATGAATATATCAATGAATGTCAAAGAAGAAAAAGTGAGTACAACTATTTATAATACAGATTGATAAACTAGTAACACATCATGCTTTCTTGATACACATGTATGAAGTGATGTGATTTATGCGCAGTCGTCGTTTTTCACTCTGTCACTGAGTTCAATGTGATCATCTTCGTTGTTATCATCATTCTCAATATTTCTGATTAATTCTTTAACTTGAAATGTTTTAAGCTTCAATGTTATGTTCATTAAACGCGCTTAATGATTCTGTCTGTTGTATATCAGCCTCTCGATCTGCAAATCTACGTAACGCAAGTCATAAGTGATAGTTTTCTCATGTTGTTCAAGATGATTAACTCTCTTCTTGATTTATGCTTAATCTCTCTTCATTCATTTTAAATTAATCTAAACTAGTTTCTTAATTCTGTGTGAATTGTAATCAACATCAATTAATTTAATAATGTCAATGATAAAGTATGATGACTTTTTATTTGAATACTTCTGCAGTTTTTTGAAGTTTTCTTGAAACAATCAAACTATGTTCATCATTCTAAATTTGAGCAATTTTGAAGTTATCAAAGTTATTGAAACTTTAAAAATAAGTTGAAAGTACTACATAATTAAACATTAATAATCATGTTGAACATGTTTTCTCTTACTATGCATGTGATAACTTTTAAAAACAACATTAATAGAAAGTAAAGACTTTGTCACTTACTCAATAAAGAATAAGTATATTCATAAAACTCATGATACAGAATACAGTCTTCTTGTTCTTGTTTCAGACATAATTAATGAGTTTATTGATTACTTTGATCTTGATACAGTTCATTTTGAAGATAATTTCAAGAATGTGCTTCTTGTAAAAAGACTCAACTCTCTTCAAGTTGTAAAAATGATTTGTTTTAAAGTGAACATATTTCTTCTCTCAATCTTTTTCTTCAGAGAATGCAAGTAACTGTGTCTCTGAAAGTTGTTTAAGATGCAAGAATGTGCTAAGTACTCTGAGTTAACAAACTTTCATCATTTAATTGTTGATGTTGATTTAAGATTAATTTTTAATGCACTTTTGTACTTTTCTGTGAGAATGCATCTCATCAAACTATGAATGATGCGTGTCTGCAAGACTAGCTTGCAAGATTAGATTAAAGAAGATTAATGAGCGAATAAAGATAATGACTTGACAGAAGATGAAAACTCTGCAAGCTTTTGCTTTCATTTCTTAGTAATTAGTTTTATCATCAATAAAGTGCTATCTTATTATTTTCTACTACACAGTTTCACGTAAAGAGATCTCATTATCTCACAGTTTTAATTGCTTCATTTGCATGAAGCTGCTCAATAAAAGATGTCAAATGTGCAGCAACTCACTAAAAGTTGCACAATTAAAAGAAGCAATAACTTCTTTTACATTGAGAATTCATCATCTCATTAAAACAGATTTGAGAATCATGCATTTAAACATGTAAATGAGAAGTTCAAGTTGCAAGAATTTAATGAACAGACAAATCATATTTCTTGATGATTAGCAAGCGAAGTATGTAAGCAGTTAAAGAATCTGAAGATGCAAAATGTACTGCTTGTCTTGCAACTTTGCATATCAAAACTTAAGCGAGAAACTTGATCAATTTCTGATCATTGACAACAATATAGTGATGATCACTATTAAAGCGATGCATGCAAGCGTGCTAATCAATCTTGCGAGTCTAGAAAGCAAAGCATCATGAACTACAACTTCTTGATATTCTGACTGCAAGACTGCAAAGACTTCATAGTCATGATGTCATCTGATTTCATCATGAAAGAAGAGAAGCTGCAACAATTTGCATCATACTTGTCAGAGAAGTTTTGCAATCAATGATGAGATCATGTGATGAACATATGCAATCATGATGAAATACTTGATTGAAAGTACTACATTGAATACTTACATGCTAAACTTAGCAATTTTGAAATTCATAACTTTCAAACAAAATGTTAATTTGAGACTGCAAAGCAGTGAGTTGATTAAAGCATCATGAATTTCAAGTAATATTTTATCAAACTGTACATAGATTTGAACTATCATATATAATTTTTTTTATTTCTTCATTAAGTGCATGCAGTCTATGACTATGACACTGTCTAGACGCTGTGTATATGTTAAATTACATGTATCTTGATCAAAGTCGTTGCTTTATATCTTTTCATTGATCAATCACATCAATAGTTTGTGTAAACAGACGTCTTTAATCAAACATCTTCTTTCTCTTGTGCTCTCATTTTCTCACTTCTTCATGTTCTTCTCACTTTATTCTTTTGTTTTCAATAATCATTTTCTTGTCATAATTTAAGTACTTTTCAAGTACTTTAGCATTGCAATTCTTTCAATCTTGATGATAAACAACATCAATATAATGTTCATGTTTTTGAACAGTGCTTTTGCTTTAAGCTGTAACTGTTCTGTTCTATAATGTTTGCAGTTCAGTAGTAAATGCTTCAACGTTTGTTTCGTCTTGCATATTTCATAGCATTTGTTTGAATTATTCTCTGATAATCGATGCAAATAGCTTTTAAAATAGTCATGTTTCATTTTTAGCTGTATAAACGTTGAAAACGTCAGTCTGTCTATTTTTCAAAGCTTTTTTAGTGATCTGTAACTCAGATTCACTCTCGCTGTGTGCTTCTGATACTGATTTTCTTTTTTGATGTTGTTGTTTCATGCAATTAATCATTGCTGAACTATCATATATTTAATGAGACTCACATGATGTACTTGCAAATGAAGATTAATGAAATTATCATGAATGAGTTTCTTTGCATTTCATACATCTTTATCAATTATGTCAATCTGCTAAAGCATTTTATAAACATTAACTTGCATTTGCAAAACATTGATGCATTGTTGAAGTTACATTTGCAGCAAAGTGAAAATGTAACATTTCAGAAGAGTTTTTGATTCTTGCATGAAAAGACAAAGTCTGTTGATGCAACGAAAAATTCAAAGTTCTTTGCTTCAAGCATGCAGTTTAAAGATGATGCAACACTCAAGTTCAATGAGTTCAAGTAAAATGCTGCTTCATTCAATCTTACGTGTTGATCATGCAAGAAAATGAGACACAAGATTGATAATTTAATGTGTCTCAACTACATATTCAGACAAGAAACTTGCAATCATGATGAAGAAGTGAGAAAAGAGAAAATCTGATGTTCATCATTGAATCATTAAATATAACTACGAAAAGATGATTATCACATGCATTGATGATATCAATATTGACAAATGTCTTTAAGAAGATGCGCGAAGCTCACTGTCTTATTGACTTTAAGATTGAGCAAAACTTTATATTGTAATCATGAGTAAAAGAGCTTAAGTTATTGAAGAATCATGCAACTCTGAAGATGCTGATACAATGATGTTGTGATTTTGTTCTTTTCTGATATATGTTTATCGAGAGTACTTAATTATAGTAGGTTCGATTTCTAATGATGCTGTCATGCAATGACTAATTGCATGAAATGACAGCATCAAAAAAGAAAATCAGTATCAGAAGCACACAGCGAGAGTGAATCTGAGTTACAGATCACTAAAGAAGCTTTGAAAAATAGACTGACTGACATTTTCAACGTTTATACAGCTAAAAATGAAACATGACTATTTTAAAAGCTATTTGCATCGATTATCAGAGAATAATTCAAACAAATGCTATGAAATATGCAAGATGAAACAAACGTTGAAGCACTTACTACTGAATTGCAAACATTATAGAGCAGAACAGTTACAGCTTAAAGCAAAAGCACAGTTCAAAAACATGAACACTATATTGATGTTGTTTATCATCAAGATTGAAAGAATTGCAATGCTAAAGTACTTGAAAAGTACTTGAATTATGACAAGAAAATGATTATTGAAAACAAAAGAGTAAAGTGAGAAGAACATGAAGAAGTGAGAAAATGAGAGCACAAGAGAAAGAAGATGTTTGATTAAAGATGTTTATTTACACAAACTATTGATGTGATTGATCAATGAAAAGATATAAAGCAGCGACTTTGATCAAGATACATGTAATTTAACATATATACAGCGTCTAAACAGTGTCATAGTCATAGACTGCATGCACTTAATGAAGAAATAAAATAAAAATGCAACTTTGAAACAGATTCAGACAATCAATGATCATTAAATTTTCTGCTATGATATACATTAAATCAATATTGAGTTGATTAATCATAAGAAAGTTTGCAAGAGTTGAAATATTAAGTTTCATGCTGTGAACATGCAAGAATATGATATGATTCTTGATTACTTGTGATTAAATGAGTTTGACTTGAATATTCGCTGACGTGAACGTCGCTGATTGTATTAAGAAAACAGCACTCAGCGTGCAAAGCAAATACAAGTTAATCTGTGCAAAACATTGAAATTTGTTGAGTTAATAATGCTTGCAGCTAAAAGAAAAAAAAGAAACTTATGTAGCTTTGCTTTATCAGCTGCTATCTACAAATGACTTATTGCAAAATGTAGATCATCAGATTGCAAGATGCAATGCGCTTTAAGTGAAAGAATCAAAGATACTCTTTGTTATTCAAGATTTCAAGAAAGTGTTTTCTGAAATTCTTTCTGATAGTCTGAACATGCATGATTGATTAAATGAAACATCTCATTGATCTGATAAAGAATAAAATGTTTTGCATCAAATCTATTTATAAAATGACACAAGATGAACTCATTGTGATACAAAACTATCTAGATAGCGCGTTAGAAAAGAAATGAATTCATTCATCAAGTAGTTCTGCAGAAGCATCTGTGTTGTTTGTAAAGAAGTTGAACGAAAGTCTTTGTTTATGCATGAACTATTGTGATCTCAATGAAATAACAGTAAAGAACAATTACTCATTATTTCTACTGTCTGAGACGCTGAATTACTTTGCTCATGCAAGATACTTTATCAAAATTGATATTTGCAACATTTATCATTGCATTCAAATTTGCAAGAGTGATGAATGAAAAACAACTTTTCATACATGTTATGATCAGTTTGAGTATCAGATGATGCTTTTTGAACTAATAAATGCTTTTGCAATCTTTCAATTCTATGTAAATCATGCATTTAAGTTATTCATGAATATTTGCTGCGTGATATATTTGAAAGACATCTTAGTATACTTTAAGATGAAAGAGCAGCATTAAAAGCATGTGTGCAAGATTCTTCACATGCTACTGAAATATTAATTGTATATCAAGCTTTCAAAATGCATTTTCAATTGTAGCAAAATTATATTTCTGAAATTCGTGATAAAATGAAGAAGTATTCAAATGAAATAGTCTCATATCAATGCAATCACTAGCTGATCTGAACTCAAGTTTGCAAAAAACATTTTCATATTCTTGAAATTTGCAAAATTTTATTGACAATTTATAAAAGAATTCTTTCAAATCATCATGCTCTTAACAGATCTGATCAAGAATGCAAAGAAAAAAGCAATGCATTCACTCTTTGCAATAACATTGAAAGCAAGAAAAGCTTTTGAAAGATTGAAAATAATCTTTGTCAATGCTTTCATTTTAAAACACTATGATTGAGATGCAGATTTTTGCATGAAGATTAATGCATCAAATTACAAAGTTGAAAACATGCTTAGTCAAAAAAGCAAGACTGATCAATGATATTTCATTGTATACTCTATCATTATAAGTTCAAAGAAGCTGAAGTATAATAAGACATGCACGACAAAAAGCTGTATATTATAGTTTTCGATTTTAAGAATTGACAACACTATCTTCAGAGTGACAAGTAATTCATATGTGTGATAACAGATCATAATAATCTTCATTACTTTATGATGATGAAGAAGCTCAACATATGACAGATGCATTAAGTTGAGAAATTAGCTGCGTTTGACTTTCATATAGAATATCACAGAGACAAATTAAACTCTGCAAATGCATCGTCAAGAAGACTTGACATCATGAAATCAAATGATAGCAAGAAGAATAATGATTATTTTCTATTTATTCTGCAAAACAAACTTCGTAATCAGAAATGTCAATCTGAGCTGCTAGAAAATGAAGAAGTTTTGACAGTGATTAAACTTGCAGCATTGACGATGTAACTGAATGACATAGTCATTACAGATATTCAAGTCATATGTTTGAATGAGAAAGTACTTGCTAAATCTTGCAGAATTTTAAACACTGCGTCGTTTTAACTTTTGATTCATCAAATTATAAAGTTGAAAAGATTCTATTTAAAGATGAGTGAATTAATGACTGCATAACTGTTGAAGTTACAACAAAGAAACATCTTTGTTGCAAATGAAAAGTGATGTCAACGATTCACATCTAGAAAGAATGAACTTTCAAAATGAAGTGTGAGAAACAATGAACTGCTACGTCGTGATCTTGCAGTTTATGTACTCAATGACTCTGCTACAAGAAATGAGATTCTGCGTATGAATCATGATGATCTTGAAGCAAATCATTTCACATACACTCATATCAAGACTGCAATAAGAAGAAAATATTACTGATTGAAAATGCTTAAAGAAATGACAAAATATGTTTGCATCTGTTCAGACTGTCAGCAAGTGCAAGTGCATCATCATAAATTCTATGAAAAGCTGACGTTTATATTTTCAGAAAGCATGAATTCATTTTACATGATAATCATAAATTTCATAATAAACATGCTTTCTGCAAAGAATTTGTACATTGAAAAAACAGATAATGTTATATTGATAATGATAAATAGATTGATTAAGCATGCAATTTATATTTCGATGATCAAAGATTTAAATGTCAAGAAACTTACAAATCTGCTATGATGAAAATTCATATCTCAGCATGAAATGATGCGAAGCATTATATTAAATTGAGACTCATTGTTTATCAATCATTTTTAAATCACTTTATATTGACATCTTGAAGCGAAGCAAAAGCTAAGCATTGTGTTTTATTTGCAAATCAACGATCAAACAGAAAGATAGAATCAGATGCTTAAGCATTATCTGCAAGTTTTTAATTTTATTTTATTTCTTCATTAAGTGCATGCAGTCTATGACTATGATACTGTCTAGATGCTGTAACTTTATCTGCTCTGCTTTATAATGTTTGCAGTTCAGCAGTAAATGCTTCGACGTTTGCCTTGCATTGCATATTTCATAGCATTTGTTCAAATTATTCTCTGATAATCGATGCAAATAGCTCTTGAAATAGTCATGTTTTATTTTCAGCTGAAT
>JAABUT010002632.1_pt1 | contig 16816 bp, 13 predicted proteins | sample 5559281 | NCBI WGS metagenome assembly JAABUT01 (sample SAMN10711880, study PRJNA513359) | rock metagenome | isolation source: Antarctica rocks | place: Antarctica: Victoria Land, Ricker Hills nord | collected 2016-01-04 | reverse complement strand
CTAGGACACCCCCGGTCGGGGGTCGGGACCTCAACCGGCGCGGAGCCCGAGCGCCATCGCCTCGACCGCGAGCAGCGGCGCGACGTTGCCGTCGATGGCGGTGCGGCAGGCAAGGACGGCGTCGATGCGGCGCAGGGTGCTCTCCGGACTCGAGGCCCGCGCCACGGTCGCTGCCTGTTCGGCCAGGTCGCCGTGCACGAGCGGCGCCGTCGTACCGAGCTGGAGGGCCAGTACGTCGCGGTAGAACGCGGCCAGGTCGACCAGCGCCCGGTCGAGGGCGTCGCGCTGGGTCCGGGTGCCGCGCGACTTCTGCCGCTTCTCCAGCTCCTTGAGCGCACCAGCGCCACCCTTGGGCGCGCTGCCGGTGTAGCCCTTGCCCGTCGCACCGCCACCCAGCGCCGTCGACAGCGACTCCCGCTCGGCGCTGTCCCGGCCCGAGCCGAGCCGGTCGGACTCGGTCCTGGCTGCGTCGACGAGGTCCTTGGCCGCGGCCAGCGCCGAGCCGACCGAACCCAGGGACCGCGGCAGCGACAGCACCTCCTGGCGCTCGCGGCGGGCCTGCTCGTCGGTGGCCAGACGGCGGGCCCGGCCGATGTGACCTTGAGCCGCGCGCGCGGCGAAGGACGCCATCGCCGGGTCGACCCCGTCCCGACGCATGAGCACGTCAGCGACCGACGCGGCGGGAGGGGTGCGCAGCGGGACCAGTCGGCAGCGCGAGCGGATCGTCGGCAGCAGGTCGTCCACCGAGGGCGCGCACAGCAGCAGGACGCTGTGTGGTGGGGGCTCCTCCACGGCCTTGAGCAGCGTGTTCGAGGTGCGCTCCTCCATCCGGTCCGCGTCCTCGATGAGGGTGACCTGCCAGCGGCCGCGCGTCGGGGCACGGGAGGAGCGCCCGATGACCTCGCGGGCGTCGGCGATGGACAGGTGCAGCCCCTCGGGGACGACGACCGCGACGTCCGGGTGGGTGCCGCCGAGCGCCTGGTGGCACGCCTCGCACTGGCCGCACCCTGCGTCCGGGCACTGCAGGGCGGCGGCGAAGGCGCGCGCCGCGACGGACCGGCCCGACCCGGGCGGCCCGGTGAACAGCCAGGCGTGCGTCATCCCGTGACCCTGCGCGGCGGCGAGCAGCTGGGCCACGACCTCGTCCTGGCCGACCAGGGAGTCGAAGACGCTCATGTCGGGGCCAGGGCGCGGTCGGCGGACGGGAGCAACTCAGACATCCGGGCGACCACGGCCTGGTGCACGACCACCGGCTCGCCGCTGGCGTCGACCACGAGGTAGCGGTCGGGGGCCCGGCCGGCCAGAGCCAGAAAGCCAGCCCTCACCCGGCGGTGGAACTCCAGCGACTCGGCCTCGATGCGATCCGGGCTGCCGCCGGCCCGGGTCAGTCCCACCCGCGGGTCGACGTCGAGCAGCAGCGTGAGGTCGGGCCGCAGATCGCTCGTCGCCCAGGTGGACAGCCGCGCGACCTCCTCGACGTCGAGCGCCCGACCCGCGCCCTGGTAGGCGAGCGAGCTGTCGACGTACCGGTCGGAGACCACCACGGCCCCACGGAGCAGGGCGGGCCGGACCACCGTGGCGACGTGCTGCGCCCGGTCAGCGGCGTAGAGCAGCGCCTCGGCCCGTGGGTCGAGCGACCCGGTCGCCGGATCGAGCAGCAGAGCGCGCAGCTTCGCGCCGACGGGGGTGGCGCCCGGCTCGCGCGTCAGCACGACCTCGCGGCCCTGCGTCGCCAACCACGCCGCGAGCAGCCGCAGCTGGGTCGACTTGCCGGCGCCCTCACCACCCTCGAGCACGACGAACACCCCCGTGTACGCGTGGTGCTCGCGTCGGCGAAGCAGCGCTCGCAGGTCGCGGCGAAGGGGTACGCCGGGCCGGTCGTTCATGGTCCGGTAGGACACCATCCCGACGGCTGCGGCGAGCAGGCCGGCAAGCAGCAGCGTGACCGAGATGCCGTTGACCTCGAGGTGGCCGACCTTGCGCTGCCCGATCAGGCCGGCGATCGGCGGTGCGATGGACACGACCAGGAGCAGGTCGATGCGCATCAGCGCGTTGACCAGGCCGAAGGTGCGGCCGCGTACGTCGTCCTCGACCTCGGCGCCGAGCAGGGTCAGGCCCAGCACATAGGCGATCCCGGCGAAAGCCCCGAGCAGCAGCGTCGCGACGACCACGAGGGCCAGGGACGGCACCAACGCCATGAGCACCAGGCACGCACCAGCACCGACGATCGAAGGCCCCAGCGCGCGCCGGCGCGACATCGTCCCGAGGGCCTTCGGGCCCAGGGCGACGCCGCCGGCGATACCGACGAAGACCGCCCCGAACAGCAGGCCGTATGCGCCGTCCCCGCCCGCCAGGACCGTCGTCGCGAACTGCTTGCCGTTGCCGATCACGACACCCGCGGCAGCCAGGGCGCCGAGCATGCCGACCAGGAGACCGCGTACGAGGGCGCTGCTGCGGGCGAACGCCAGCCCCTCCCGGACGCTCGTCAGGACCGAGGGCGGCGCCTGGCCGGCCGTGCGGTCCCCGCTCCGACGAGGGATCTCACGGATCCGGAAGACCTGCACGGCGGCGAACAGGAAGGTCCCGGCGTCAAGGTACAGCCCGACGGTGGCGGTCGTGCCTCCCGTGGCGCTCAGGTCCGGCGACAGGGCGATCAGGCCGAACACCACTGCGGCGACGGGGGCGGTGCCGTAGGTCGCGATGAGCGAGAGCTGGTTGGCGGACTCGAGCCGGTCCTTGGCCAGGTTGGGCACCGAGGCCTCCTTGGCCGGGATCCAGACCAGGCTCAGGGCCTCGGTGAGGAAGGAGGCGACGAGCAGCCAGATGAGCGAGTGCGACAGCGGGATGGACGCGAACAGCGCGAAGCGCAGCAGGTCGCTGACGACCATGGTCAGCCGCCGGTCGAAGCGGTCCGCCAGCACGCCCGACAGCGGCCCGAGCAGCACTGCAGGCAGCAGCCGGAAGGCGAGCACACCGCCGACCGCGTAGCTCTTCGCTCCGAAGCCCTGCACGAGCGTCGTCGCCAGCGCCGTCGTGGCGAGGTAGCCCAGCCAGTCACCGAAGCTGGAGAGCACAAGGGCGAGGTAGAGCCGCCGGAAGCCCTGGTAGCGCAGGGCTCCCGGCCACCTCACCGCAGCTCTGGCCACGACGCGAGGGTACGGCGTGCCAGGCGCGCGCCGTCCGGTCCTACCGGCCGTCAGGGCTTGGGCGCCTTCTTCGCAGTCGCCTTCTTGGTCGCGGCCTTCTTGGTCGCGGCCTTCTTGGTCGTGGCCTTCTTCGTGGTGGCCCTGTTGGCCGGCGCCTTCTTTGCCGCGGCCCGCTTCGCCGGCGCCTTCTTGGTCGCCGGACCCCGGGCCCGCCGGTCGGCGAGCAGCTCCGAGGCACGCTCATCGGTGAGCGTCTCCGGCGTGTCGCCCTTGCGCAGCGAGGCGTTGGTCTCGCCATCGGTGACGTAGGGGCCGAACCGGCCCTCCTTGACGACCATGGCCGCGCCGGTGGCCAAGTCCTCGCCGAGGGTCTTCAGCGGCGGCTTGGCGGCCGCGCGGCCCCGCGTCTTGGGCTGGGCGAGCAGGGCCAACGCCTCGTCGAGGGTGACGGTGAACAGCTGCTCCTCGTCGGTCAACGACCGCGAGTCCTTGCCGCCCTTGGTGATGTAGGGCCCGTAGCGCCCGTTCTGCGCGGTGACGGGCTCGCCGTCGGGGGCCTGTCCGAGCGTGCGCGGCAGCGTCAGCAGGCGCAGCGCCTGGTCCAGGGAGATCGAGGCGATGTCCATGCTGGCGAACAGCGACGCCGACGGTGGCTTGTCCGGCGAACCCTCCGGCAGCACCAGCGAGATGTACGGGCCGTAGCGCCCGGTCTTGGCGATGACGTCGTGCCCGGTGACCGGGTCGGTCCCCAGCACCCGGTCGTTCGAGGGTGCATCGGCCAGCTCGAGGGCCAGCTGCGGCGTCAGCTCGTCCGGCGCGAGGTCGTCCGGCAGCGACGCGCGCTTGTCCCCGACCTGCACGTAGGCGCCGTACTTGCCGACGCGCACGACGGCCTCCTGGCCGTCCTCGGTGCGCCCGATCACGATCGAGTTGACTTCACGGGCGTCGATCTCGTCGAGCCGGTCGGTCGTCAGGGTCTTGAGGCCGCCCTGCTTGGCGAGCCCGCCCTCCTTGCCGTCCTTGGCGCCGAAGTAGAACCGCGTGAGCCACTCGACGCTGTTGCCCTGGCCGCCCGCGATCACGTCGAGGTCGTCCTCCATGGAGGCGGTGAAGCTGTAGTCGACGAGACGGCCGAAGTGCTGCTCGAGCAGCCCGATGACGGCGAAGGCGGTCCAGGTCGGCACGAGCGCCGAACCCTTCTTCCACACGTAGCCGCGGTCCTGGATCGTCGAGATGATCGACGCGTAGGTCGATGGCCGGCCGATCCCGAGCTCCTCCAGCTGCTTGACCAGCGAAGCCTCGGTGTAGCGCGCGGGCGGCGAGGTCGTGTGCCCCTGCGGGTCCAGGGACGTGACGGCGAGGCCGTCGCCCACCGCGACCCGGGGCAGGCGCCGCTCGGCGCTCTCCAGCTCGGCGTCGGGGTCGTCCGAGCCCTCGACGTAGGCGCGCAGGAAGCCCGGGAACGTGATGACCTTGCCGGACGCCGCGAACTCCGCGTCGGTGCCGTCGGCGGTCCGCGCCCCCAGCCGGATGCTGGCGCTGGTCCCCCGCGCATCGGCCATCTGCGAGGCGACCGTGCGCTGCCAGATGAGCTCGTACAGCCGAAGCTCGTCGCCGGTGACCTCGCCGGCCAGCTCCCCCGGGGTGCGGAAGGCGTCCCCGGAGGGGCGGATCGCCTCGTGCGCCTCCTGCGCGTTCTTGCTCTTGGACGTGTAGCGGCGCGGAGCCTCCGGCACGTACTCCGGGCCGTAGAGCTGGCGGGCCTGCTGACGCGCGGCAGCCACCGCGGTCTCCGACAGGTTGACGCTGTCGGTGCGCATGTAGGTGATGTGGCCGTTCTCGTACAGCCGCTGGGCGGTCTGCATCACCCGCTGTGCGCTGAAGCGCAGCTTGCGCCCGCCCTCCTGCTGCAGGGTGCTCGTCATGAACGGCGCGTAGGGCCTGCGGGTGTAGGGCTTGTCCTCGACCGAGCGGACGGTGAACTCGACGCCCGTGAGGCGCTCGGCCAGGGACCGGGCGCTTGCCTCGTCCAGGTGCAGCGCACCCCCGCGGGTCAGTCGGCCGGTGTCGGCGTCGAAGTCGCGGCCGGTCGCCAGCCGCTGGCCGTCGACGGCCACCAGCGTCGCGTCCAGCGCCCGAGGGGCCGTCGGGTCGTCCTGCTCCCGAGCTGTCCCTTCCTGGCCCGCCTCCGGCGCGACGAACACACCCTCAACGTCCCAGTACTCGGCCTGGCGGAAGCGCATCCGGGCCCGCTCGCGCTCCACGACGATCCGGGTCGCAACGGACTGGACGCGCCCCGCGGACAGGCCGCCGAGCACCTTCTTCCACAGCACCGGACTGACCGAGTAGCCGTACAGCCGGTCCAGGACCCGACGGGTCTCCTGGGCGTCGACCAGCGCCCGGTCGAGCTCGCGCGGGGAGTCGACCGCGTGCTGGATCGCCGACTGGGTGATCTCGTGGAACACCATCCGGCGCACCGGCACCTTGGGCTTGAGCGTCTCCAGCAGGTGCCAGGCGATGGCCTCGCCCTCGCGGTCCTCATCGGTCGCGAGGTAGAGCTCGTCGGCGTCCTTGAGCAGGGCGCGCAGCTTGGCGACCTGCTGCTTCTTGTCCGGGCTGACGACGTACAGCGTCTCGAAGCCGTTGTCGACGTCGACCCCGGTCTTGGCCCACGCGAGGTGCTTGTGGCTGGCCGGGACGTCGGCGGCGTTGCGCGGCAGGTCGCGGATGTGGCCGATCGAGCTCTCCACGACGTAGCCGGGGCCGAGGTAGCCCGCGATCGTCTTGGCCTTGGCGGGCGACTCGACGATGACCAGACGCGTCCCGGTCCCGGTGCGCACGCGGGGTGCGGCAGGGGTCCCCTCTGCGGTCGAGGTGGCGGTCGTGGTCTTGGGCACTGGTCTCCATCGAAGAAGGGCGGGCGGGACCGCCCGTGAACAGGGTGGCCGACCTTGTCAAACGGGTCGGGCTGCCCGGACGTGCCCCTCCCACGTTCGCAGGCGCCGCCCGGCCTGGTGACAGGCACCCCCGCGACACGCGGGTCAGGGCACCAGGAAGCCCTGCTCGACCAGACGTCGTACGACGGGGACGACCTGCTCGGCCGCCTCTCCCGCGCCCAGTCCGGCTGCCGCCGCCAGGACAGCGACGAGCTCCCCCAGCCGCCGGGTCCCGTCGCAGCCGGCGAGCAGGGTCGCGCCGTAGGCGTCCACCTCACCGGTCCAGCGCAACCCTGCCTCCTGGTGCAGCAGCTGGCTCGTCACGGTCCAGCCGTCGGCGCCGCGCTCGGCGTCCTGGCGCAGCCGTACGTCTTCCCGCAACCGCCAGGCCACGCCCAGCGGATCGGCCTGCAGCGCCCGGCGCCGGTCGAAGTGCCCGAGCACCTCCTCGCCCCAGGTCGCGGCCAGCGGCTGGTCGACCTGGTCGAGTACGACGCTGCTCCGGCCGGCCTCGTGCGGACGGCGGATCGCGATGATCCCGAAGGCCACTGCGTCGACGCCGTCCAACGCGGCCAGCCACTCGTCGTATAACGCGTCGAACCGCGCCCCCTCGTCGGTGTCGCGCAGCCAGGCCGTGACGTAGTCCTCGGGGACGGCGAGCTCGCGCTGCACGATCCAGCCGTCGGCACCGGTGCCGTCGAACCAGGACCGGACGCGGTCGTCGCCGTCCTGCCCGGGCAGGTGCAGCCAGTTGGCCAGCAGCACCGCGGTGCCACCCGGGACGAGCAACCCCGGCAGCCCGGCGACCAAGCGCCGGCACACCTCGTCACCCGGATAGCCCGCGTCGCGGTAGGTGTAGCGCCGGCCCGGGCTGATGACGAACGGCGGGTTACTCACGATGAGGTCGAAGGCCTCGCCGGCCACCGGCTCGAGCAGGTCGCCCTCCCGCACGTCGTACATCGGCCGGCCGGGAACGGATTGCTCACCCCTCGGGACGTACGGCGGCGAGCCGGCGAGCGCAGCGGCGAGGCGGGTGAAGGCCACCGCCCGGGGGTTGCGGTCAGTCGCGACGACGGCGTGCGCGTGGCGCCCCGCGAGCAGGGCCTGGATGCCGCCACCGGCGCCCAGGTCGAGCACCCGGGCGACGGGTCGGCGCGGGGTGGCGGCGGCCAGTGTCAGCGCGGCTGCCCCGACCCCGAGGACCTGCTCCGGTTGCACCCGGGCCGGGCCGCGGCTCGGGTCGTGCGGGACCGTGACGTCAACACCGTCGTGCAGCACCGGCTGCAGCCCCACCAGCGCCGTACCGTCGGGGGACAGCCAGGACTCCGGCACCCCGGCCGCCCGGGCCTGCGCCGGCTCCACCGGCACGCCGAGCACGAACAGCCGGGCGAGCACCTCAAGGGCCGAGCCGCCTGTCGTACGCCGGAGCAGGCAGGCCAGTTCGCCGCGGTCCAGGTGGGTCTGGGCCGTGACACCGAGCAGGTCGTCCAACGCCGGGCTCGACCAGCCAGCCCGGTCCAGGGCCTCGGCCACGCGAGGCGCCTCGGGCAGCAGCCGTGACGGGTCGGGCAGGTCCACGCGGGCGACGCTAGACGCCCGAGGCTCCGGGCAGCCGGGTCAGACGCGGGTCGTCGCCTTCTCGCCCTCGACGACGCCCACCTCGCCGGCCACGGTGCGCCGGTTGCTGATGGTCACCGCGGCCACGATGCCGGCCACCGCGATCACAGCCACGATCGCCCGGATCCCCTTGTTGGCGTCCACGCCGATGCCATACTTCACGACCGTGGGCGCGATGAGCAGCGCGACCAGGTTCATGACCTTGAGCAGCGGGTTGAGGGCGGGACCCGCGGTGTCCTTGAACGGGTCGCCGACCGTGTCACCGATGATCGTCGCCTCGTGCGCCGGGGAGCCCTTGCCGCCGTGCGTGCCGTCCTCGACCAACTTCTTGGCGTTGTCCCACGCGCCGCCGGAGTTGGACAGGAACACCGCCATGAGCACACCGGCGGCGATGGCACCGGCGAGGAAGGCCCCCAGCGGCGCGTAGCCGAGCGCGAAACCGACCGAGATCGGGGCCAGAACGGCGAGCAGCCCGGGGGTCGCGAGCTCGCGCAGCGAGTCCTTCGTGCAGATGTCGACGACCCGGGCGTAGTCGGGCTTCTCGGTGTAGTCCATGATCCCGGGCTTGGTACGGAATTGCTCGCGCACCTCGTACACCACCCGGCCGGCGGCGCGAGAGACTGCGCTGATCGCCAGGCCCGAGAACAAGAACACCACGGCCGCGCCGATGATCAGCCCGAACAGCAGGTTGGGCTTCTCCACCGACAGCGAGAACTGCGCGAACTGATGCATCGGCGCCACCACGCCGTCGATCGTCCCGTCGGCCTCGTCCAGGGCCCGGGTCACCGCGGTCTGGAACGAGCCGAACAGGGCAGTCGCGGCCAGGACGGCCGTCGCGATCGCGATGCCCTTGGTGATGGCCTTGGTGGTGTTGCCGACGGCATCCAGGCTGGTCAGGACCAGCGCGCCCTGTTCGCCGACCTCGCCGGACATCTCGGCGACGCCCTGGGCGTTGTCCGAGATCGGTCCGAAGGTGTCCATGGCGACGATGACCCCCACCGTGGTGAGCAGGCCGGTGCCGGCCAGCGCGACGCAGAACAGCGACAGCACGACCGACCCGCCGCCGAGCAGGAAGGCGGCGTAGACAGCCCCTCCGATGAGGATCGCGGAGTAGACCGCGGACTCCAGCCCGACCGAGATGCCGGCCAGCACCACGGTGGCCGCGCCGGTGAGCGAGCTCTTGCCGATCTCCCGCACGGGCTTGCGGCTGGTCTCGGTGAAGTAGCCGGTCAGCACCTGGATCAAGCTCGCCAGGACGATGCCGATGATCACCGCGATCACCGCGATCAGGCGCGGGTCGCGGGCGCCCTTGATGCCACCGTCCAGGCCGGACAGGGTGCCGGGCAGGTAGCTGTACGACGCGATCGCGACGAGCACAGCCGACACGACGGCCGACAGGAAGAAGCCCCGGTTGATGGCGCTCATGCCGGTGCGGTCGCGCTCGCGCGGGCTGGTGGCGTAGATGCCGACCAGGGCGGTCAGCACCCCGATGGCGGGCACGATGAGCGGGAAGACCAGCCCCTGCGAGCCGAAGGCCGCCTGCCCGAGGATCAGGGCGGCGACCAGCGTTACGGCGTAGGACTCGAACAGGTCGGCGGCCATGCCGGCGCAGTCACCGACGTTGTCCCCGACGTTGTCCGCGATGGTGGCGGCGTTGCGGATGTCGTCCTCGGGGATGCCCTGCTCGACCTTGCCGACCAGGTCCGCTCCGACGTCGGCAGCCTTGGTGAAGATGCCGCCTCCGACCCGCATGAACATCGCGAGCAGGGCGCCGCCGAAGCCGAAGCCCTCGAGCACCTCCGGCGCGTTCTGCCCGTAGGCGAGCAGCACGACGGTCGCACCGAGCAGGCCGAGCCCGACGGTGAACATGCCGACCACACCGCCGGAGCGGAACGCGATGCGCAGGGCCCGCCTGGTGCCCGTGGTGTTGGCCGCGTTGGCCACCCGGACGTTGGCGCGGGTCGCGAGCGTCATACCGATGAAGCCGACGAGGGCAGAGAAGAAGGCGCCGATCAGGAAGAACACCGACCGGCCGATGCGCACCTCCGCGCTGCCGGGCAGCAGGAACAGCAGCGCGAACACCAGCACGGCGAACACGGCGAGCGTGCGGAACTGCCGCGAGAGGTAGGCCGCGGCGCCGTCCTGCACCGCCTTGCTGATGTCGCGCATGCCCTGCGGGCCCTGCTCTGCGGCGAGCACTTCCCGGGCGAAGACCGCCGCGAACACCAGCGCTATCAGCGCGACCGCGAGCACGGCGTAGAGGATCGGCTCGTCGCCGGTCAGGTAGGTCGGGAGCTTCGTCGCTTCGGCGACAGGCATCGCGGACACGCGCGTCCTCCTGGTCAGGCGCGGGCGGCCCCCGCGGGCCGGCGGAGCATATGCCCCGACGGCGCCAGGGATGTCCGTGGCTAGCTGACGGGCACCTGCGGCCGCAACGGCCAGCGCATCACGACGGTCGTGCCGGTCGCGGACGGCTGCACCACCAGGTCCTCGACCAGACCGGCAATGACGGCCAGAGAGACCTCGGGGTCACCGAGGCCGTCATCGCTGTGGACGTCACCGGCCAGGCGCTCGCCGAACACTCCCGCTGCGTCGTCCGCGACCTCGGAGGCGGCCGGCCCGGCGTCGCGCACCGTCACGACCAGGTGCGTCGGCTCGTCCTGCACCGTGACCGACACCGGCGTCCCGGGGGCGTGGAAGCCGTGCAGGGCGACCGCGCGGGAGCACGCCTCCCCGAGTGCCAGACGCAGGTCGTCCACCAGACCGGCCTCCAGACCGGCGCGTCGCGCAGCAGCGACCCCGACGAGTCGCGCGGTACGTACGTGCGCGGGCAGCGGGGGCAGGAGCAGCTCGACCAGGGCCATCAGGGACTAGTCGGTCGCCGCGACGGCCTCGTCGACGGATCCGTGGATCGGGAAGACCTTGGTCAGACCGGTGATGCGGAAGATCTTCAGGATGCGCTCCTGGGTGCACACCAGGCGCAGCGACCCCTCGTGGGCCCGGACGCGCTTCAGGCCCCCGACCAGGACGCCGAGCCCGGTGGAGTCCAGGAACTCCACGCCTTCCATGTCCACCACCAGGTGGTACTGACCGCTCGACACCAGATCGATGAGCTGCTCCCGTAGCTTGGGCGCCGTGTACACGTCGATCTCGCCGCCCACCACGACCACGGTGCGGTCACCTTCGGTGCGGGTCGACAGGGACAGATCCACGGGTTCTCCTTCGTGCTTCGCGGGCAAACGGCTGGGCGACAGTAAGGCTGCGGGGCGGCCGGCGCCGGACGCGCTCCGCCCCGGCGTCCCGTGGCCGAGCCGCACCTACCCGGACTGCGGACATCCAACCATGACGTGATCAAGGTGCGGGGGTCGCGGCGCGGCATCCCTGACAGGATGGGGACCGATGACCGCCAGGAGCCTGCTGCAGCAGCTGCTGCTGGACCCCACCCGGGCCGAGCGGGTAACCCACGTCGAGCACGTCCCGGCCCGGGCCGGCCGAGCGGCGGCGTGGCCGGAGTGGGTACCCGGCCTGCTGCGCGCGCGCCTCGCCCTGGCCGGCGTGAGCGCGCCGTGGGAGCACCAGGCGGAGGCGGCCGACCTCGCGTGGGGCGGGACGTCCGTCGTGGTGTCGACCGGCACGGCCAGCGGCAAGTCGCTGGCCTACCTGCTGCCGGTGCTGTCGTGCCTGCTCACCGACGAGCGCGCCACCGCGCTCTACCTCGCCCCGACGAAGGCCCTCGCGACCGACCAGCTGCGGGCCGTACGCGCCCTGAACCTGATGGAGGTGCGGGCCGCGACCTACGACGGGGACACCCCTCGCGAGGAGCGCGACTGGGTGCGACGCCACGGGCAGCTCGTGCTCAGCAACCCCGACATGCTGCACCGGGGGGTGCTGCCCCGGCATGCCGAGTTCGCCACCTGGCTGCGCGGCCTGCGCTACGTCGTGGTGGACGAGTGCCACACCTATCGAGGCGTCTTCGGCTCCCACGTCGCCCAGGTCCTGCGGCGGCTGCGGCGGGTCTGCGCCCGGTACGGCGCCGCGCCAACCTTCGTCCTGGCCTCGGCGACCGCGAGCCAACCGGAGCTGTCGGCCGCCCGGCTCACCGGGCTGCCGGTCGTTGCCGTCACCGAGGACGCCTCACCCCGCGGGCCGGCGGAGTTCGCCCTGTGGGAACCACCACTGGTACGCGGGCGCGGGCCAGGTCTGGGCGACGGTGAGCACGGGGCGCCCGTACGCCGCTCCGCCACGGCCGAGGTCGGCGACCTGTTGGCCGACCTGGTCGTCGAGGGCGCCCGCACGCTGGCCTTCGTGCGGTCGCGGCGGGGCGCGGAGTCGGTGGCCCTGAACGCGAGGCGGGCCCTCGACGAGGCGGCTCCCTCGCTGGTCCCCCGCGTCGCCGCCTACCGCGCGGGCTACCTGCCGGAGGAGCGGCGCGAGCTCGAGCGGCGCCTGCAGAGCGGAGACCTGCTCGGCGTCGCGACCACCAACGCTCTGGAGCTCGGCGTCGACGTGGCCGGGCTGGACGCGGTCGTGCTCACCGGCTGGCCGGGCACGGTCGCGTCGGTGTGGCAGCAGGCCGGCCGAGCCGGGCGGGCCGGCCAGGGGGCGCTGGCGGTGTTCGTCGCGCGCGACGACCCGCTGGACACCTACCTCGTGCACCACCCGGCCGCGCTGTTCGGGCGGCCGGTCGAGGCGACCGTGCTCGACCCCACGAACCCCTACGTGCTGGGGCCGCACCTGTGCTGCGCGGCGGCCGAGCTGCCGCTGACCCGGGACGATCTGTCGCTGTTCGGGCCACCCGGCGACGTCGAGTTGCTGCTGGCCGACCTCGTGCGCCGCGGGCTGCTCCGCTCCCGCCCCCGCGGCTGGTTCTGGACCTCCCGACAGCGTCCCGACGCCGACCTGCGTGGGTCCGGCGGGACGCCCGTGCGTCTGGTCGAAAGCGGTACCGGTCGGCTGCTCGGCACGGTGGACGCCTCCTCCGCGCACAGCCAGGCCCACACCGGGGCGGTCTACCTGCACCAGGGTGAGACCTACCTCGTCGACGAGCTCGACCTGGCTGAGTCCGTGGCGCTGGTAGGACGGGCCGAGCCCGACCACACGACCTCGGCGCGGGACATCACCGACCTGCGCGTCGTCGAGGTCCTGCGCTCGGCGACCTACAACGGGGTCACGGTCTGCTTCGGCACGGTCGATGTCACCCACCAGGTCGTGAGCTTCCTACGCAAGCGGGTCGGCTCGGGCGAGGTGCTCGGCGAGGAGCCGCTGGACCTGCCTCCGCGCGAGCTTCGGACCCGGGCCGTCTGGTACACGGTCGAGCCGTCGCTGCTGGCCGACGCCGCCCTGGCAGCGCAGGACGTGCCCGGCGCGGCGCACGCCGCGGAGCACGCCGCCATCGGCCTGCTCCCGCTGTTCGCCACCTGCGACCGCTGGGACATCGGCGGGGTGTCCACCTCGCTGCACGAGGACACCGGCCTGACGACGATCTTCGTCTACGACGGGCATCCCGGCGGCGCGGGCTTCGCCGAGCGGGGTTTCACCCGGCTCGCCGCCTGGCTGCTGGCGACGCGCGAGGCGATCGTGGCGTGCGAGTGCGAGACCGGCTGCCCGTCGTGCGTCCAGTCCCCCAAGTGCGGCAACGGCAACGAGCCGCTGGACAAGGACGGGGCAGCGCGACTGCTGGAGGTGGTGCTGAGCAGCGGTCTGTCAGGGTAGGAGCGCACCGACCGTCCCCTTACCTCTGGAGTTCTCCGTGTTCGCCCTCGGCCTCATCCTGCTGGTTCTGTCCGGTGTCGCGACGCTTGGTGTCGTGCTGTCCAACAGCGCCCACGTCGACGCCAACGCGTTCGGCATCTCGCTGTCCAACGTCTCGGTCGGCGGGCTGTTCGTGGCCGGTGCGATCGCCGGCCTGATCTTCGGGATCGGGCTCGGCCTCATGGTCGCCGGCGCCGCCCGCAAGCGACGCCGTCGGGTCGAGACCAAGCGGACGGTCAAGGGCGTGCGATCGGAGAAGCAGCAGCTCGAGGTGGAGAACCAGCAGCTGCGCGATGAGCTCAGCGGTAACGCTGGCCAGGGCCCCGGGCCGGGCGAGCCGGTCGTCGAGGACAAGCACGGTCTGTTCCGCCGCTGAGCCGCCCTCGCGTACGCTCCTACTCGGACCGGGACACCAGGCGGCGCAGGTGGGCTCCTGCGAGCAGCAGCACCAGCGCGCCGGCCAGGCTGCGGACGAGTTGGCCGGTGTCCAGTGCGGTGTGCACGGCGTTGGACGCCTTCTGGAGCGCGTCCGGTGGGCGCACGGGAGGCTGAGCCAGCACGGGCTTGTACGGGAGCGCCGGCTTGAAGGTGCCGAAGGGCAGCGGGGGCTCGGCGAGCGTCGGGCCAGCGCTGAGCGGCAGGGGGGGGAGTCCCGCGACGGCAAGGTTCGGGGCGAACTCAGCCAGGGTCTGGCCCAGTGCCCGACTGGACCCGTTGTCACCGGCAGGCAGCCGCACAGGCGGCGCAGCCGGCTTCCCCTGCGCGCCGGGGACCGGTGCCTTCGCGTCGGCGGGTGATCCCGGAGCGCCGGTCAGCCGGGAACCTGAGGCCGGGGCGGCGAGCGTCGCGCCGGCCACGGCCTTGCTGGACTCCACGGTGCCGGCCCCCGTCGGCGCGGTCCGACGGTGCGAGGTCAGCGCGAAGTCGTGCCGCCCCGGTGCGTCCGCCGGGTAGGTCAGGACGTACGAGCAGGACGAACCCGTGCAGGCGTCGGCGGCCGGGAGCGCGCGCGCTAGCTTCCCGGCCCCGTCGTACAACTTGTAGGAGGTGAGGTCGGGCTCGGTGCCCTTGGTCCAGGTGAAGGCGATCTGCCGGGCACCGCTGGCCCGAGCCGTGAACGCCGCCGGCACCCTCGGCGGCACCTTGAGGGTGAAGGTCTGGCTCGCGCCGCCGGCTCCGGCGCCGGCGCCGGTGGCGCCCGTGACCACCACCGTCCAGACGCCGTTGGGAGCCGGTACCGAGCCGGTGCACTTCGGGTGCGTCCAGCAGGCGGTGTTGAGGTGATAAGACAACCGGCCGGTCCCCAACGAAGTGGGGTAGCTAGCCACGACTACGCGCTTGGCGGGCTTGCTGACCGGGTCCGTCAGCGTCAGGTCTGTCTTGGTGGGACCGGCGGTGGCCTCGATGTCCACGACGACCCCGCTGAAGGTCATACCGCTCTTGGGGGAGGTGATGGTGCCGTTGGCCTCGGCCGGGCTCGAGCCCACCACGCCCCCTACCAGCGGGGCGGCCAGCGCGACCACGACAAGAGCCTTCACGGCGGTACGGGCCGTCATGCCGCGACCTTCCGAGCGGTGACCTTCTGGGTGGACACCAGGTGCAGCCGCAGGATCAGCCGCTGCGCAGCGCTGCCCTTGGGGTTGCAGGTGGTCAACGTCAGCATGTGGTCCATTCCGGCCTGGCCGACGACCGAGTAGTCGGTCGGGGCGACGATCCACGGGTTGGGGTGGCCGCCGAAGGGCGCGACAGCCCGGTAGTGGTAGACGGCGAGGGGGGTGTCCAGGATGACCTCGTCGCCCGGCGCCATCTCGTCGAGGTGGTTGAAGGGCCGGCCGAAGGTCGTCCGGTGACCGGCAATCGCCACGTTGCCGTTCTCCCCTGGCAGCGGGGTCGTGCCGTAGTGGCCCGCACCGGCCCGCAGCGCCGCAGGAGTGGTGCCCTCGACCACCAGCACGTCGAGCGCGATGCCCTGCTTGGGGATGCGCAGCCGGGTGAGCACGTTGCCGACGGGCACGTCGTGGGTCTTGTACTGCCCCTGGAGCGCAGGGTCGGCGAACTGGGTGTCCAGCTGCCCCTGCTGGAGGTGGCTGTAGACGTCGGTGCCGACGGGGTAGGCGAACATCGTCACCCCGGCCACCAGCAGCACGGCCGAGAGCACCGTGACGCCCCGCCGGCCACCGGGGCGTTTCAGCGCGTCGCCGAGCAGCGCCCGAAGCGACCGCGCACGCGCGGGCACCGCAGGGGTCACGAACGAGGGCTCCATGCTGGCCTTCCGGTGCTCGGACATGCGGCAGGGGTGCTGGTGCAGGTCTCGGAGAGCGCAACGAGGCGGCGGCCGCGAGGTTACGCCGAGCAGCGCGCTCATCCGGGGCCGGCGATGGCAGTCGAGGTTGCCGCGCCGAGCCTGCCCAACGGGCCCGGCGGAGTCACCCGCACCCGTACCTCGACCGTGCTGCCGATCGTGGTGCAGATGACCAACGCAGCGGCCTGGGCGCGGGCCACCCTCGCCGCGGCGGCGCAGGCGCCCGATGGCCCCTCGAGGACCTGGCCGGCGGCAGCCAGTGCCGAGAGATCGGCGGCGGCGGCCACCCGGTGCCTGGCGACGGCGACCGCGCCAAGAGCGGCAAGAAGGCCGCCGAAGGCGAGCAGCGCCATGGCGAGCCCGAGCACCGCCACAGTGACAAACCCACCGCTGCGGCACGTGTCCCGTTCTGCCTGGGCCCGTCGGGCGCCTGGCTGTGCCACCACCGGGGGTTCGGGCTCCGGACTCCTCATTGGGGGACGTCCTCGCGCTCGCCGGCGGTACGGGCCTGCACGGGCACGGGGGGCAGGACTCCTATGGCGGCGCCGAAGGGCTGCACCTCGGCGGTCACGACAACCTCCACCTGCCTCCCGTGGAGGCGGATCTGCACCACGGCGCCGGCGGGCGCCACGGCCCGGCCGGCTGCCTCAGCCGAGGCAAGGCTGTCGCCGCGGGCAGCGATCCGAGCCGCCGTGCGGGCGGCGTCGACGCACCTGAGCTGGCCGTTGACGCAGACCAGCACCCAGGCCGCAAGCGCCACCACGATGAGCAGGACCGGCAGGACCAGCGCTGCCTCGGCGGTGGCGTACCCGCGGTCGCGACGCCACGCTCCCCGAGGAGCCGGTCCCGCGGCGGGGCAGCCGTCGTCGGTCGTCGAGCTCGTGCTGTGGATCACAGGGCCTCCTCGGCCGGTCCCGGGCAGGTCACTCACCTGCCCGGGACGGTGGCGGTCAGAAGGACAGGTGGAACGCCCGGGTGATCACCCCCTTCAACAGCTCGAGCACCGTCGGGCTGGTCACGACCTTGTAGAGCACGCCGCTGAAACCACAGGCGGCAACGGTGCC
>JAABUT010002631.1_pt1 | contig 16817 bp, 19 predicted proteins | sample 5559281 | NCBI WGS metagenome assembly JAABUT01 (sample SAMN10711880, study PRJNA513359) | rock metagenome | isolation source: Antarctica rocks | place: Antarctica: Victoria Land, Ricker Hills nord | collected 2016-01-04 | reverse complement strand
CCCAGAAACGCCAACCCAAGGATCACCCCGGAGACCAAGTTGTAGGTGTCCACGAACCCACCCGCCAACAGGTTCGGCGTCGTGAAATTCACCATCCACGACGTGAACGCACCCCACACCGTCACCAACGCGCCGGTGAAAAACGCGACGACCTGATCCATCCCCTTCTTCGCCGCATAATCCACCACCGCACCGAGCACCTTGCCGACCATCGTCAGCACGAACCCGCAGGCCACCCCCACCCACGCCGGGGAGGTGATGATCCCGAACCCGACCATCTTGAAAAACAGACCGGCCTTGTCCCAGAACGACTTCTGCGCCGCCTTCCACGCATCCGCCCCGACCATCAACCGCTCGGACGTCAAGTTCCAGTCTGAGCACAAACCCAGCTCGGTGTGCGCAGCTTTGCTGCAGTCCAGGAAAAATGCGTGCGCCTTGATGTAATCCGTATCCGAATTTTGGCCCCACTTCTGCACATTCATCGGATCCAGGTCATCCTGAGTTTTCATAGTCGAAAGTAGATCGTTCATGTGCTTCGCCGACTCCGCGTCCGGCGCCGCTGTCCAGTTGAAGCCCCACACCGACGTCGAATCCGGCACCCCCCACTGCGCCAACGTCGTCGCGCAGGCGTTCTTGATCGGCATCGTGAACGACGCGACCCGCGGGTCGTCACCGGGCCAGGTCTGGAATTTGTTGGCGCCGCCGGCGGCGTCGATGAACGCCTTCGCATCCGCGTTGCCCGACTCGGTGCTCTTGGCCAGCTGCAGCATGAACTCCCGTTCATGGGCCATGTAGGTGTTGATGTAGATGCCGACGTTGCCGCCCTTGTCCTTACACGACGGGTCGGTGTACCAGGGGCCTTTTTGGAATGCCACCGTCCCGACGACCAGCTGCTGCAACGGCAACGGCCAATCCGCGATCGCCGAAGCATCCTTCGAAACCGCCGGCGGCTTAGGCGTATCAGCCGCCGCCACCCCGGCGCCGCCGGTCAAACCGACCAGCAGTGCCAGCACCAATCCGGACACACCGATGACACGGCCCCAGCCGCCGCTCACGGCTGCCCCACCGTCAGGACGGTGTAGCCGCCGACCAGCACCTGGTAGCCCTGGTCGTGGGCCAGTTGGAACACCGAAGTTTTGTCACCCGGGGTGTACAGGTAGTCGGCGACCTTCCAATCGCCCTTCTCCCAGGACAATGCGACATTCTCTAGGTAGCAGTTTGTCGTGGCCTCCGCCGGCTGCCCTGCGACCGTCGATGCTCCACCTGTCGAACATGACCAAAACGACATCTGCGCCGAAGTTGCCGATGTAGCAATGACTTTCACCGCTAATGGCGTCTCGACAAACCCCTCTTTTAGCCCTGCAGGCAACGGCGACGAACCAGCGTCAGCAATTTCCTTGAGCAACGCCGTAGACGGGTTTGCAGCAAGCATCTGACTCCGCACCGCAGCCGGAATGATCAATCCGCTCTGTACCGAGGCCACCGCCTGCAGGAATCCGATGCTTGCGGCGATGGCGCCGTTGCGGTCATGGCTGAACCCGGACGGGATGCCCCCGACGATCCGGGTAGGCCCGGCCGAAACTGTGGGCACCGCGACGTTGACCGCCGGAACATCGACGGCGGCCGTGGCCTGGCCGGCCGCTGCGGTGGCGGTGTGGTGGCCCCAGAGGTAACCGGCGAACACCGCTGCCACCGCGAGAATCGCGGCGAAAAGCAGTGTCAGCAGGACCCGGCCGCCGCGGTTTCCGTTCACAGGTGTGTACGCCATGACGCTGCGCCTACTTCCGGTTGGTGTTTTAGTGGGTGAGCCAGGTGAACAGTCCACCGGCTGCGGTCAGCAGCACCGCACCCGCCCCGGCGCGCAGGATGTCCTGCTTCGCGGAGGTCACCGCGTGCTGGCCCAGGAACCGGGAGCCGAAAGCCCACACGGCGATCGCGGCGAGGAACGCCAGGAACGTCAAACCGAGCCCCACGTACAGCACGATGCTGGCCAGCGTCTGCCACATGTCCAGCTTCGTCAGGCCACCGTTGCCGGGCTTGATGTTGTTGAAGTCCATCGGGGTGCCGCCGCCCGGGTTGCTGATCCCGCCAGGCCCCGGCGCGGGAGTCGGCGGGGCCTGCACGAACGTGGTCGCTGCGTTGAGGATCTTGGTGACGGTGTACATCAGGTCTCCTCCTGATAGGTCACTGCGGGAATTGCTGGGGTCGAACCGCCGACGTCGTCGCCGGCGGAAGATGCGGTGGCCGGGACGGCCGGCTGCGGGTTGCCGCGTCGCCAGCTGCGGTCGACCACGGAGTGGGTGATGTCGGCAATCACCGCGGCGACCGGCTTGTCGAGCCGATCGATGCGGATGGGCTGCTCCCGCAGCCCCGCCGAGTTCGGGAGCGTCAGCACTTCGCCGACGGAGCCGGCGAGTTTCGCCGCCGCCCGCACCGTGGCGCCGCCGAACGCGCCGCAGTCAGACAGGACCATCAACACGTCCAGGCCGGCCGGCAGCGACGCCCGCAGGTGCCCCACCGTGACCAGCGCGGCGTCGACGCCGGCGGGGTCGGCACGGACGACCAGCACCGCGACCGGCCAGGTGGATAGCAGCCCCGTCAGGTCCGGGTTGTCCAGGGAACCGCCGTCGATGATCACCGACGCGGCCACGGGCAGCTGACCGGTCAGCCAGTCCTGCTTGAATCCGGCGCTGTCCTGGTGCAGCACCTGCAGACCGGACGCGCCGCCCGGTGCCATCGACAGAGCCGAGTCCAGGTCATGGCCGGAGCGCAGTTCCTGCCACGCCTCGACGCTCATACCGCGGGTGTCGCCGGTGACCCGGCGGGTCAGCGACGACCAGGGCCGGCGGGTGGACTCCACCGCCAGCACCGGTGAAACCGACACCGACGCCAGGAACCCACCCACGGCGGCGACCACGGTGGAAACGCCGACACCACCGCCGGCGGAGAACACCACCGGCCGGACACCGACCACGTTCGGGTCGGCCGCCCACCCGGCGACCGCGGCGGCGTTGCGGGAAGCGAATCCTCGAGGCAGCGTCCGCGGCACCCGAACCGCCACCTGCGGCTCAACGGCGGGAACCACCGTCGACGGCGACGGTGCGGCCATCGGTGTCGGGGCCGGTGGAATCACGTACCGGTTCGGCGGCGGCCGCACCAGATCCACCACGGCCAGGTCCGGGTCCACGGCCGGTGTGGGCTCCTGCCACTGTGGCGCCGCGGCTGCCGCGCTCCGGCCCCCACCACCAAAGGTCTGCCACCGCCGAACCGGCTCCGACGGTTGCGCCGAGGGGTCACCGGAAATGCTGTCACCGGCGTCTTCGTCGGATACAGCAGGCGTAGATTCTGGTTCGGTCGGGCGGCGGTGGAACGGTGTCATGTTCAGCTCCGCGCCGGCGTCGTCGGCGCGGCCCCCTCGGATCCGCCTCATCGGGTTGCCCTGGTCGGTACGGATGCGGTCTGTGTGGGCGTAGCCGCCGTGGCGGGCGCGGAGACCGGATTGTCCCTTCTGGTAGCGGCTGCGGCGACGTGCGCGCTGCTCGGCTGGGCCTTGGCGGTGACGGTCACCGTAACCCTGCTGATGGCAGCTTTGGTGATCGTCACCAGCACAGTGCTGGGCATTGGCCGCACGATCGGCGGTGCCAGCGACACGGAGGTGATGAACCGGGCCACCGGCGGCGCCGTCGACGCAGTGGTGGTGATAGCGGCGCGCGCGGGCGTGGGATGTCCGACCTGCTCACCGGCCCACACACCGACACCGGCCACCGCGACCACCGCGGCAGCCGCCGCGGCGCCGGTACGGGCCAGCACCCGGCGGCGGCCGCGGTTCTGCTCCTGCGCTTCGGCGGCGAGTTGCTCCGCGGTGAACATCGGCGCCGACCAGTCCCGCTTCGGCTCACCGCCGGTCATGACGCCGACTCCGCTTCGTCCGCGGTACGCGGCACCGCCCGCAGCAACGAACGCTCCACGACGCTCACCCCGACAGATGGCGGTGTGCTGCCAACCGAGGCGGAGGCCGGGATCTGGATCGGGGTGCTTTGCTCGGCGCGGCGGGGCCGGGTGAACACTCCGCTGATGTGCTCGACCATGTCCAGGAACGCCAGATGAGTCGCAGGTTTGAGATCCGGCAGGTTCAGGCGTCCCACCGCGCCGGCGGCGTGGTCGTACGGGACCAGGACGACCCGGCCCACTCCGGCGGCGAACTCGTCGATGCCGTGCTGGAGCCGGGGGGTGATCTTCTGCTTCGCGTCGTGGGTGCTGATCACCACGGTGGAGGTGCCGATCAGGTCCTCGAACCCTGCCTCCGCGAGCTCGGCGAGGCCTTCGGAGCTCTGGTTGAACACGGTCAGGTCCATCCGCAGGCAGAACACCCAGTGATCCGCGCGGGTCAGCACCGCCTTCGCCGCCGCCGACACCGGAGAGTTCCCGACGTCCACCGGAACGAGTTGCGCGAAGCCGGTGAGCTTGTCGATCACCGCTGTCCATTGGGCCTGGGTGATCGCAGCGACTGCGTCGGTGTGCACGCCGTCTTTGTGTAGCAGATGCAGCCGGCCCACCGAATCCAGGACCGGCGCCAGATCCATCGGAGTGCGGATCTGGTCGAGACGGTCGATGAACTCGAGCAGCCGGCCGGGTGCGGTTCCGCCGAGCAGCCGTTGCCGCAGCAACGGCTTGTCCGGGTTGGCGTCCAACGCATCCACCGGCGCCGCCAGCATGTCCGAGAACAGCTGCGCCGCCGCCGCCGCAGCCGTCGTCTTACCTACCCCGCCGATCCAGCCCCCGAACCCGACCACCCGCGGGCCCGCGCTGCCGTACCTGTCGCACGCCGCCCTCAACACGGCCCGGCGCTGCACCAGCACGCCCTGCTGACCGAAACCCATCATCATCGATTGCCTTCCTCGTCCACTGCCCGACAAACCCGTTGCGCCGCACCCGAACCGCAGGCGGCGCTCACCCAACCACCGGCGATCTCAGCAACCGCCATGTGCTGCCGATCACGCGGCGCAACCACCGCAACGACAACCCCGCCGCCGCCGCTGCCGCCACCAGCACCGCCGCCCCCAACACCCGGCCGTGGAACACCTGCGACAACGACGGCACCACTCCATCGGCCGAAAACGTCGCGGCCATCAGGTCGTGATGCGATGACACGAAGTCCTGCGCCACCGCCGACGCCACCGAAAACCCCGCAGCCGCACCGGCCAAATGCAGCCAGTCGATCTGCCGCAGCCACGGCCACACCGAGCGGGCCACCCCGCCCGACCGCCGAACAATCCAAATTGCCTTCACCGCAACGGCGATCACGAACCCGACCAACAACACGATCCCGGCGGCCGAAGCCGCGATCACCAACCACGACCCGATCGCCACCAACCACGACCCGATCGCCACCAACCACGACCCGATCGCCACCAACTGCGAACCGATCACAACCACACCCCCATCAGCGCGGCCACCACTGCGGAAAACTGAACCTGACGACAAAACCCGCCGCCGGAGCGGACCCGGTCATCGCGCAGCAGCCCTTCTCGGCGGACCGACAATGGCGATCGCCCCCGCGCGTTCGGATCGGCCCCGGCGAACGATTCCGGCCAGCACTTGAACGCCCCAAGCAGCAAGCACGACCGAGGCCGCCAACTCCAGCCAGCCGCCCGACCGCAGCACCTGCCCGGTTCGGTATCGGAACGCCAGGTCATCCCCGGCCAGCCACGTCGACGTCAGGCACATCGACGCTGCGCCGAACAGTGCCACCGGCCACGCCGACCGGCTGCCCGCCCGCCCAGCGGCAGCCAGCTGCCCACCGGTGACGGCGACACGGAGCGCCCTTATGCTCCCAACCGTGCTGGCCACCCGGCCGGCTATGACAATGCCGACGGTGGCCACACACCCCAACACCCCCACGACGGCGAGGATCATCGCGGCCCAATCACCGAACCTGGTCACCACGCCGTCAGGCCTGCCATCAGGCGCCGAGCCGTGGTTGCGGGGTCCACACCGGCAGCTGCCGTCAGGTCCGGCCCTGGGCGGCGGAGACCCCTGGTGGTGGCCTTCTCGGATCCACCTTTGGGTCCGATTCCGGTTACCACCCGAGGTCCGGTGACAGTGGGCAGGTCGTCCCGGAACAGCCCTGCGAGATCCTGCGAGCTCGGCGTACATCTGGCCCAGCTCGCGTTCCTCGCGGCGTCATCAGCCAACTCCCGCTGGGCAGCCTGTTCGGCCAGTTCCCTCCGGCGCGACGACCAGTTGAACATGCGCGTCCCCTTCGAATCGAACGTCTGTACACGTCGTGTTACTTTGAATGTAACAGAAAAGTGGCCAACTTTGGTTAAGAGAGTGGAAGCAGGCAGGATGTTGCAGTGCCTCATGTCGTTCACCGGACAGCGTCGCTGTCCGCCCCGATGACTAAGGCATACGAGGTGGTCAAGGACCCCATTCGACTTTTACTGGCGCAGTGGCTCGCTGCGCATCCCGATTCGCAGGTCGGAGAGATCGTCGAGGGTGTGGGTAGCCAACGGGTGACCATTCATCGGCACTTGAAGGCGTTGGAGGGCGTCGGGGTGGTGGTGGTGTCCCAGGCTGAGGGCACCCGTGAACGCCAACATGTTCGCTACCGACTCGATCGCGCCCGTTGGACGGAGCTGGTGCAGCAGATATTGGCAGCACTACCGCCCGACTCGTCGTCGGGGGTGTGACGGCGGGTCTCCGGCCTGGGGAGACCTCGGAGCAATGCACAACGCAGACGGCCATCAGGCTTCACCTCCCGGAGAGTCCACTACCGACCACGCTATCACCCGGTTATCTTCTTCTCGTCCGTGTTAACTGTGTGAAGCGTAGCACCGCGCCAGCTCCGGCGAGACATACTCCGCCGGACCTAGTGCGGCGCTCGAATACTTTTGGTGTGTGCAACGGAAGTCACGTCAGGCCGACCAACAGAGCCAGGGAACGCCGATGTCGCGTGGGGTTGTTTCGTTCCTGGGTTCAGCCGCTCGACGTGCTCGTAGGTTCACCAGGCTCACTGCTGACGCCGTCGCTGCCCGTGTGTCGGCGTCGCGGAAAGAACGGTCTTTCGGTGGGAACGTGGAGAGAGTTTCCCCACTTCGTGCCCAACCACCTCGGGCTTCTGGCCGAGGTCCTGAACGCGGTGGTCGAAGACTTGCTGCCGCGTCGCGCTCCACGCACGCGCACAATGCGAGATCACCGGCACCTCAGCGGGTTGAGTCTGACCACAGTCGCAGATCGCAGCGAGCTCTCACCGAGCCGCTATTGTTCGTCTCGAACTGGGCACGTGCGCTCTTGCTCTGGACGCCGCGTCGACACTTGCCAGCGTGTTTGGCACCACCGTCGCGGAAGTTCAACAGGCCCATGAGAAGACCGTCAGCCTTCGCGTAACCGCGGCTGCTCAGTCGAGTATCCGCCAGTGACATGCGTCGGGTGCCGTTGGCTACCGGACATCAGCCGACTAGATTGGGGTACGGCTCTGGTGGTTACTGTCGCTTGGGTCTTGTTAACCCAGCAAAGCGCCGCAAGTCGACCGGCTGCATGAAGGAGCTTCAGATGCCCCCAGAGCGCAGCAGGGCCGACGACTCGGGGGCCGAAGCAAGCTCCCAACCACCTGCCGACCGTCTTGACATGGTCGACATCGCCGCCCCCGATCCAACACAAGTGGATCAACTCAAGATGGCCAAACGGATCGAGCATCTGTTCGAGACAGTCCCGAACGGAGCCAAGGGGCACTGGACGAACGTTGACCTCGCCGCGTTCTTGACAGCTCGCGGAATACCCACGACCGGCGCTTACATATCGATGCTTCGCCACGGTCGGCGCACCAATCCGAGCTTGGCTGTGATATCCGGAATGGCGGTGGCGTTCAGTGTTCCCACAGCGTATTTCTACGACGATGAACTCGCTCAACGCCTGGATGAGGACATGGAGTTGCTCGTCGCGGTAAAACAATCTGGCCTGGCAAATATTGCTCTACGTTCGAAGGGCTTATCACCGCGGAGTCTCCGCGAACTTGAACAGATCATCGACGCGGTTCGCCGGATCGATGGGTTGGACGAGCAAGCCGTTGAGGTTGACGGAGACCGCACATGACCGGGGGGCCGACACCACCAAAACGTGGTTGCCACCAGGTGCCGCTCAATCAACGACTGCAACTCAAGCGAACGGCCAGGCAGCTCGAACGGCTGATGCCCGATCCTTTCGAGCTTGACGTATTCATCGAAGCGATAGGTGTCAAGCGCCGCCGGCCTATCCACATCCAGAACATGACGTTTTCGGCGGACGGCGGCATTTACGGAGCGTTTGCACCAGCCAAACGCCGCGACCTCATATTTGTAGATTCCTCCGCTACTGGATACAGGTTGATTCAAACCATTTGCCACGAAGTGGCGCACATATGGCTCGGGCACCAGCCGGCCGAGCTCGGTTTCACTGGCGAAGAAGGCATCGATGCGGTGCTTCCCATGCTTCAAGAGGCCTCCCCGGAGCTTGCCCGGAACTTCCTGTTTCGGCATGACTATGGTTCCCCAGCCGAGAGAGCATCCGAGTACCTTGCGAGCCTGCTCATGATGTCAGCGGAACGAAAAGGCTTACAAGGGCGCCCTATCGAAGAGACCGGCGAATCGTTCGACTGGTGGTAACCGCAACTTCGGGATGGAAGTGTGTACAGATATGCTGATCGCAATCTTCGCACTTGTGGTGATCATCGTTGCTGTTCGGGTTGAACGGATTCGCCGTCAACGGTCGAACCTGACCAACCCCACGGTCTTGTTCACTGTGGCAACGCTCCTAGCGAGCGTCGCTTTCGGGTGCGAACTGTTCTCGCAGGTAGTTGACCGGTCTCTCGGCGCAGCCAACATTTCCGACGTCATCTTCGAGGTCACGGCGCTGCTCATGATGCTGCTCTCGCTACTTTTCGTCTACGTCCTGCGGCGTAGGGAGATCAGTTCCCGCGTTGTTCTCGGCGGCGTGGCTGCCGCCCTGCTGATGTGCGCTCTGGTGGTCGTGCAATGGTCCTTGTCCTCCGATCACGGCGTGGAGACCCCACGAGACGCCGGCTTCTTTCAGGTCAAGACCACCGCGTTGCCATTCGTGACTGTCGCGTTCTTCATCTGCGCTCTAACCGTGTACGGAGTGCTGGTCTGGCAATGCACATTCGGCGCGCACGCCCGGAACACCGAGCGTCGGATATTGCGGGCATCTTCCGCCATCATGGGATGCGGGCTGGCCGTCATGGCTGTGGGGGACGTCGTGATCATCGCCCGCATGCTGGGGCCGGCCACGCGCTACGACCAGCTCACCGGTGTGTTCTGGGCTCTGGTGGCGATCCAGACCTTGGTGTTCTCACTCGGACTCCTGCTGCCCATTCCCGGCGGCGCTCTTGAGCGGGTCAAGGCTCGACGACTCGACCTGGCAAGAATGGACAAGCTGTGGCGCCACCTGCAACATCTTTTCCCCGCCACCGAGCTCCGCTTCCGTCGTGCCGCGCAGGTGCCGGTGTGGGGGTTAAGCCTGGCCCTTACGCGGATTCGGATCGAGACCAGCGATGGCCTGGGCAAACTCATCGTGCCTATCGACGCCGTCGACGAGATCCTCAACCGCGCTGACCTCCTGCCCGCACTGTCCGAGTTTATTTGGTCGGTACGCGACGTTGTCGCCGACATCGAGGGAGAACCGGCGAACACGTTACTTCCGGGGAGTGACACCCTCGAACAAGACCGGGCGCAGATATTGGCCTTGGCTGACGCCTTCAACGACGTTTCCAGCAGTCTGGTCATTCGTCCCTAACCAACGACGAGACCTTCCACGGTGTGACCGGGTTGGGTCGGTACGCCACCGTTCCTGCCGTCATCTTCTGCATCAGGGCGGGAATGGTGTCATCGTGGATCGCGACGTGCATCATCGTCGCGTTGGTGCCCACGCCGTACTGGTCGAGGTCCGCCACTCCGTCGCTGACCATCCATGCCCCGTTCCAATCCTTGATGACTTCCAGCGCCGGTGTCGTTCCAGCCAGGACGCGCACCTGCACCCGGGCCCCGATCCCGGCCGGCGGCAGTAGGCGAGATCGCGGCAGCAACCAGCGCAGCATTTGCAGCAAGTACCTCAACCTGAACATCAAACCCGTCCAGCCGTTGCTGACGCCACGTCTCCCCTGGCCTTAGCAGCCAGGACAGTCGGTCCTAACCGCTGTCTTTCAGGCACCTGCAAGGCCGCGCGTCTGAGACCGCGCAAGGCGATCGTGGCCCCAATATCTGTGGTAATCCATCCAGGTAGCCTGTAGAGCCGTCGCGCCCAGCTGGGCATCAAGCAGAACCCCAGGCTGGCCAGTACCGCCCATCCGGGCTGGGCCGGTGTCAGTGCCCGTAGCTTCCACGACATCGGTGGAGCGAGTAGCAATTTGGCACCGTCCCGTGTTGCAGGCGAACAGACGAGCTCCGGCCGCATCTGCTGCAGGTAGTTCTCGACCTCGCTCGCGCTGTCCGGAACGTCTGCGCCACCCAAGAGCCCGGCAATCTGAACCTGCTCCTGGTAGTACCGATCGACATCTCCGGCAGACAGCTTGAGGCCGGCCCGCTGGACAGCGTTGACGAAGCCGTGAACCTCGGTGACGTGCACCCAGGTGATCAGCTTCGGATCGTCGGCGGAGTAGGTCAGCCCGGTCACCGGATCGGTGCCCCGAACGAAGCTGTGGATTCGGCGCACCTTTGCGGCTACCGACTCGGCCTCGGCGACAGTGCCGAAGTTGACCGTATTGACATAGTCCACCGTGCGCTGAAAGCGAGGCCAAAAATCATCCGCGTAGCTGGAGTGCTGAAACACGCCAGCCATCGCCAGAGGGTGCAGCGCCTGCAAAAACAGCGCACTCAACCCGCCCACGATCACTGCGGGATCGGTTTGCACACGCCAACTCACACTGTCCGGACCCAACAAGCCTGCTTCCGCGATGTTGTTCACACCTCCATCTTCCTACAACCGCCGAAACAAACCGGCGACCGAGACCCGTAGTTACGACCTGTCGCCGACGCGTAACCGAATGGCTTCGGCGTGTCGTGCAGATCCTTCCTGGTTTTGAGTCCCCGGAACGGGATGATCAGCCGATGAGCGCAGGAGCGAAGATCGGACGGCCGCACAAAGGCCCCCGCGAAGTCGTGAAATTCAAGATGAACCCGGCCGAGAAACACGCTGCCGTCGAGCGCGCCCAGTCCCTGGGCATGACCCTGACCGACTACATCACGTCGGTCGTCTCCCGAGATACGGGCGTTGCGCTCACGCCGAAAGGACTGCCATTCGACGCTGTCGCCTAGCCGCCCGCGCGGCGAGGAGCTTCGCGGCCTCGTCCCCGCACTGTCTGAAGGTCGCCGCCGAGCGACGTGCCGCCGAGATGGGCTTTCACATCACGGACTATCTGGCCTACCTCGTGTCAACAGACACAGGTATCGCAATCCCTGGGCAGGAAGGACTTTCGCTTGGGTTGACTGCCTAGCGCTTGAGGACGAGCGCCGCCACAACTCCATAACGCACAAAACCCGTCCCCTGCCGGGGACGGGCGAATGTGTGAATGATCGGTCCCAGTTACCAGCTGGTCCGGTCTGACCCCTAAGGATCTGCTTTGGCTAGCAGCTCTGAGGATAGCGCATACCCATCGACCTGCCAAGGGTTCGTCGGGTGTGTCGCCGCACCCTCTACCCAGATCGCCCGAAGTATTCGTTCCACCGACCGGATGACCGGCCCGGCGGAGTTCCCTGCTGTGTCTGTGGCTCGGGATCGAGCGCTGGCCGCCACTGTCTGGGTTGCGTTGGCTCCGTTGTTGGCCGGCCGGCTGGAGGTGCGGGAGTCCCGCAACGGGGGCGGGTCGTATCGCGGTGCGTGGCGGCGGTCGTTCGCCTCGCATGTGCCGGGGTCGGTGCCGTCGGCGGTGCCGATCTACAGCAACGCCGGCGACACCCGCCTTCTGGTGGTGGATTTGGACGTCAAGCTCGGCGGCCGCGAACAGGTGCTGACCGACGCGGCAGCGGTTGCAGCGTTGGTTCACCGCTGCGGTGGTGAACTGATCAGCGACGAGTCACCGTCAGGCGGCATTCACCTCTACATTTCGCTGGCCCGACCGGTTGCCTTCGACGCTGCGCGGAATTTGGCGCGGGCTTTGGCAGCGCGGACGCCGAGCATGGATGTGTCGCCAATGTTGGGTTTGACGGACGGCTTGATCCGCCCGCCTGGCGCCCGGCACCGCTCCGGCGGTTTCCAGGTCCTGCACGGGCCGCTGGACAAGGCAGTGGCTCTCGCGCGGATCGGTAACCCGCCGCAGGTGTGGCAGCGCCTCACCGAAGCCCTGGCCGTCGAGCTCGCCGCACTGACCACTGCTCCCCCGCTGTCGCCGGCGGCCGCGCCGATCATCGACGACGTCCAGGCGGCGCCAGGGTCTGCTGGTGTTTCTCGCCGCGGCGGTCCGCGGGAGCTGGCCGAGAACTATCTGCAGATCGCCCACACCGGCGTCTACGACACCACCCGGTACGGCTCCCCGTCGCAGGCGCGGCAGGCGGTGATCACCGCGGCGGTCTGGGCCGGCCTGAGCATGGTCGACGTGCTGGCCCGGATCTCCGACGGCCGGTGGCGCGGCCTGGCGTCGTTCTACGCCCGGTACAGCAATCCCACCTCTCGGCGGGAAGCGCTGACCAAATTCGACTGGCCCAACGCCGTCGCCTACGTCACCGCGCAGAAGGGCAAGAACCCAGGGTCGAGCCTTGTCCGTCAATCCCTCACAAGCGAGTCAACATCACACCGGGGGGCTCCCGAGCAGGGAAAATCCAACAGGAACACACAAGGTGAGTTTCGTTTTCTGCGGACGTGGTGGTCGGCGATGGCGATCGCGGAGCAGAACCAGCACCAGCTCGCAGATAAGCCGTCGGGGTGGATGAGTCGGCGGATGGTGCTGCGCGCGTTGGGTGAGGCCGGAATGAAGTCCGGTTCCCGGTACGTCCACTTCGGCACCCGGTCGTTGAGCATTGCGGCCGGGATGGATCAGTCGACCGTCGCGGCGCAGCTGCGGGCGTTGCGGGACGAACCTGACGGGTTGGTGGTGTTGATCGACGGGAACCGCGGTGGTGATGGTGACCTGTACGAGCTGGTGATCCCCGCTTCCCTGGCGCAGCGGGCCGGCCGGCAGAACTGGCGCGGCGGGAAACTGCACGCGCTGCGGCCGGTGTTCCTGGAGCTGGGGATCCCGGCCGCCCTGGTCTACGAGACGCTGGAGCAGGCCAGAGCCCCGCTGGCCAGCTTCGAGCTGATCACCGCGTCGGGGCTGTCCCGATCCGCGGTGTACGCGGCGTTGGAGACTTTGTCCGCGTTCAACCTCGCGCAGCAGCGCAGCGGCCGGTGGAGCGTCGTGGCCGCCACCAGTCTGACCGTGTTGGCCGAGCAGTTCGGCGTCCTGGAAACCATCCGGAAAACCGTGCAACGTCACCGTGACGAAAGAGCCGCGTACCGACGAGTCTTGCAAATGGTGGAGGCGAAGCCGCTCCTGTCCCCCGACCCCGCAGACTGGTACTGGCCGCCGCCGGACCCGCCACCACAAGACGACGTCACCGCGTTGGATCTACTCGAGCGGATACTCGGCGCACACCCCGTTCCGGCGTGAGCTCATGTAGACCGCGGATCGCCGCGGGTTGTACCGTTGGCGCTGCCCGCTACCTCGATGGTTGCAGAAACCACGCGACCCCCCTCGCGCCAGGTGACGGGCCCGCTGGCCGCCTCAACCCCCCGGAGGCGGCCAGCCCCATATCCGGAGAGCCGGCTTGTCGTTAAGGCCAACCAGGACTTGGGAACGCCCGACCAGGGGCCAAGTACCCCAACTTCTCGTTCGATGCTTCCTCACAAGGTCGTGACCGACGGCGCAGCGGCAGCCGCAGACGGCCCGGCACCCTTCTGGAGCAGGCCCGCCGGCGGACCGGCCGAGTTAACCAGGATCATGCGCGGTCGTCCGAGCATCGACCCGGCGGCCGACCCCGGGCCGAGCGTGCCAAAACCCCCACAGGTCTGGGCTTTCCGCCGACCATCGGGCCCTCGACGCGTTCGATCTGGCGTGCTGCGGGCTGGCTGGCGTTCGCCGTCGTCGGTGCTTTCCCGTGAGCAGCGACGGCGGCTGCGGTAGATCCGCGGCCGCGCCGACGTTGACCCGATCCTGCTGTCCGTGACCCGACAGCTGGCCGTCCGGCTGGCTCGTCAACGGTCGTTGATCGTCCTGTGGGTGGTCCTGTCACTGGTACTTGTCGGACAGGCGGTCACGTCTGTCAACGATTTTTTAATTTTGACCCTCTTTCGGTCCCGCAAAAATTGATCCCCCGGGCGGTCAGTTCTCGGTCGTGCGGTTGTCTTTGCTGAGCAGTTCGCGGCGTTGGCGGGTGCGGTAGGAGTCCCCGGTGAGGGTGAGCACCTCGGCGTGGTGGACCAATCTATCGATCATGGCGGCTGCGACGACGTCGTCGGAGAACGTTTCGCCCCACCGGCCGAACGACAAATTTGAGGTCACCAACACTGAGCCCAGTTCGTATCTGGACGCGATGAGCTGGAAGAACAGGTTCGCGGCGTCTTGGTCGAACGGGATGTAGCCGACCTCGTCGACAATAATGAGCCGGTAGCGCCGGATCTTCTTCAGCTCCGCCTCGAGCCGCCCGGACTGGTGTGCGGTGGCCACGCGGGTGATCCAGTTGTTCGCGGTGTCGAACAGCACCGAGTAGCCGGACTGGGCCGCTTTGACGCCCAACCCGATCGCCAGGTGCGTCTTGCCTAACCCCGGCGGACCCAGCAGGATGACGTTCTCGGCCTTGGCGACGAAGGTGCCGGTGGCCAGGTGCGCCAGGACATCCCGCCGCAGTGACGGCAGGTAATCCAGGTTGAAGTCCTCCAGCGTTTTCACGGCTGGGAAGTGGGCGGTGCGGATCGGCCATGATATTCCCCGCGGATTCCCGGTCGGCGACCTGCCGCTGCAGAACGGCGGCGAGATACTCCTCGTGAGAACAGTTCTCATCGCGGGCCTGGTCGGCGATCTGCTCCCAGCACCGCCCGATCGTCGGGGTCTTCAACACTCGGGTCAGGTAGGCCAGCTGCGACGGCAGGCCCTCTGCCGGCGTGTGGGCCGTTCTGCTGGTGTTGCCGTTGGTCGGCTCAGGAGGCAGCCGCGCGCTTGGCCACCTTCGCGACCAAGTCGGCTTGAACGGCCGAGGTGACCGGTACTCCCACACTGGTGAAGTCGACCTCGGCCTCGATCAGCGGTCCGGTGATGAAGGCGACTGAAACGTAGATTTCCTGCTTGGATCCGCCGGCCGTGACGGTGATCTTTCCGGCCCCCTTTCCCACGACATTGCCCGGACCGCCTGCGGCACCTGGGATGATCTTGATGCTGACGCTCTGCACCGTCGCGCCGGCCGGTAAGGAACTGGCGAGTTTGGACTTGAAAAGGGTTTCGTAGCAGGCGCTCACCTTGGAGCTCTTCAAGATTGCGATATCAGCGTCCAGATCGGACTGGGACTTGTATTTGGTGGCGCTGGAGGAAATTCTTAGATCACCCTTGGTGAAGGTGGCAGAATTGGCATCTGCCGTCTTGTCGGTCGAGGTGTCCTTACCACCGACACACGTCACCAGAGCCGCCTGATCTGCCTTGTCGGAGGGATCTGCCTTGTAGGGGGTGGCGGTATACCCGGCGGGCAGGTCGGTGCCCTGCAACGGGATGGCCTTCAGTGCTTTACTGCCCGTTGGCGCCGAGCTCGGAGCGGCAGAGCCGCTGGGGGCCACGGAATTGTCGGAAGGCTGCTGGCTGCCGGAGGCGACCGGCCCGGATGCCGGCGCCGAGCTGCTGGCGCTCGCCGCGCTGGGGGCGGGCACGGATCCAGTGGCACTACCGGAGATCGGGGCGCTGGATGCGGGAGCTGAAATGACCGCCGCCGATGCCGTGGTAGGCGCAGTCGAGTTGGCTGTTCCGGTCGATGTGGAGCTGCATCCGGCTAACAGCAGGCCCGCAGCAGCAACCCACGCCAGAGGCGTTCGGATGACAGAGGTGATCATGACCGAACAGTAACCCACAGCATGACCCGAAGCTGCAACTGCCAGAAGGCGCTCCGACGAAGAGCTACTCACCGTCCGGAGCGCGTCTCCGAAAGGTATTCTTGGAGATCTGACGCTCGGAGATGGTGCCCGATGAGCAGCTGATCAATCGACGTGGGCTCATCAAAACGACCGCCAGCCAACGCCGCTGCAAACGCGCGGACGTTGTCGCGCAATTTTGCTAGCGACCCCTCGGTGATGACCCTCATCCCCGCTCGCGCGGTGGCGTCTGCAGCCATCTGCCGGCCCGGATGGATCATGACAGGCGTTGCCTCACATGAGGCATCGTATCGTTCGAGGAACCAATCCATAGCGATAGATAGCTGAGCAGCGTCTCGCTTTCCAATGGTCTGATTGATTGCACCGGATTTTGCCTCGATCACCCAGTACTTCAGATTCCCCAGCGCCCAGAGGTTGTCAGGGCCCGCCCCCTGCTCCTTCTCTGGGCGCTCGCCAGCTAGGCCAACATGCAGAGCCAACCGTGTTACGGCAGATTCGAAGATTGAAGGACGCTCGGGGTCAGGGTCAAACTGCAGATAGGACAAGAACGCTTCGAATCCTAGACGGAGCAGCACGCCAGTGGCGTAGGTCGCCGTCAGAAAAGTCGCCGCCTGCTGAGCCTGGATCCACCGGGGTCGGTCTAGTTGATCTTGTGGACGGCTCAAATGATCTTGGCTGGGTCGGGTTCGGTTGAGGGTAGCGGGTATCGCCCGATCTGT
>JAABUT010002630.1_pt1 | contig 16825 bp, 17 predicted proteins | sample 5559281 | NCBI WGS metagenome assembly JAABUT01 (sample SAMN10711880, study PRJNA513359) | rock metagenome | isolation source: Antarctica rocks | place: Antarctica: Victoria Land, Ricker Hills nord | collected 2016-01-04 | reverse complement strand
GAACTCGCCGACGACAACGTCGGCTCCAGCCAACACTTGCCACCGAGCAGGAGACCAATCCATCATTGAAAAAGTCTCCACGATTCGAGGGGAAGCCCAGCTGCTCGTGCGCTCGCAGACGCACCTTGTCCAGGTCTGGTTCTCCGGGCCCGCACCGTGGCGAGCCGACGGCCGTCACCGTTGAGCAAGGCACAGGGCTGCTGGTTGACAGTGGCTTCTCGGGTCATGTTTGGTTCAGGCTACGTTGGCCGCCTGCGCACCGCGCGTAGGCGGGTTGTCTCCTCCTCGGCCGAGGGGGCGGTGTCGTGGCTGGCGATGGCGAGTTCGGCGAAGGCGGCGATGGCTTCGTCTGCTCGGGCGAGCTCGGCACGGGCTCGTTCGCCGAGGGGGGCGGTGAAGTAGTCGCGGGCGTCGATCTTTCCCAGCCACCCCCGGAAGCGGGCGAGGTCGGCTTCGGATTCCTCGAGTTCTTCGAAAGTGGTGCGGCCGCGGGCGGTTTCCGTCTCGAGCTCCTCGAAGAAGGTGGGGAAGCGTTGGAGGACCTCGTTGTATTCATCGTCGCGTGCGCTTCGTAGCTCGTCACGTAGGGAGGCTTCGTGGTCGGGGTCGGTGATCCGGATGCTGAGGGTGCGCACCTTGCCGCCGCCTTGGGTGACTCGTTCGGCAAGGGCGCTGACGGCGCGGCGGGTGCTGGCCCGGACGGGCAGGACACAGACGGACTGGTGCAGGTAGAGCGCGCCGAGTGCTTTGAGCTTGCGCCAAACGGTGACCCGAAGGGACGCAGACGCGGCGGCGGTGTTGACGCTGATGAGCAGCCAGTCGGATTCGGTCACCCGGTCCATCCCTTCTCAATGTTACAGTCGTAACAGGTGCGATGTGCACCGGCGCGCACAGTCAACCACGGGTCGGTCGTTCGAGACAGATCCCAGACAACGGGGAGTCCAGCCCATGACGTCCCATGCTGCTTCGACGAGCGCCAACACCGTGATGGAGATCCCGGCGTGGCATGCGGTCCCCGTTGATGAGGTCTATCGCAGGCTGGACTCCGCGTCAGATGGACTGACGGAGGCGGTAATCGCGGCGCGACTTGCCGAGGCTGGGCCGAACGTCCGGGCCGCGCGCCAGCGCGAGTCCTGGCTGGAGGAGTTCGCAGAGTCGTTCACCGAGCCGCTGCAGCTGCTGCTCGTGGCGGTCGCGGCGTTGTCGTTTCTCTTTGGTGAGCGGGCTGACGCGTTCGCCATCCTTGGGGTGATCCTGCTCAGTGCCGCGGTGGAGACGGCGTCGGAGGTTCGCGCGGGCCGGGCGATAGCGGCGCTGGATGACCTGTCCGCCCCGCACGCGCGGGTGCTGCGCGACGGCGAAGCGGCGGAGGTTCCTGCCGCTGGAGTGGTCTCGGGGGACGTGCTGCTGCTGGAGGCGGGCGACGTGGTCGCGGCCGACGCCCGAGTGGTGCAGGCCCACGGGCTGCGGATAGATGAGTCGATGTTGACCGGCGAGGCGATCTCGGCGGGGAAGAGCGCCACCACGCTGGCGGCGGGCATCGACCTGGCAGAGCGCGCCAACATGGTCTACCAGGGCACGTCGGTGCTCGATGGGCAGGCCCGCGTGGTCGTCGTGGCCACCGGGTCGGACACCGAGCTCGGCCGTCTCGGCGCAGTGGTGCAGGCACAGGCCGAGCCGGCGACGCCCTTGCAGCGGGCCATGTCCGAGCTGGCCCGACTCGTCCTGATCCTGGCGCTGGTCGTCTCGGTCGCCGTGCCGATCCTAGGCGTGCTGATGGGTCAGCCGGTCAAGGACATGATCCTGACCGGTCTTACCCTGGCGTTCGCGACCGTCCCGGAGGAGCTGCCGATCCTCGTCTCGATCCTGCTCGCCGTTGGCGCCCTGCAGCTGGCGCGCCGCGGAGCACTGCTGCGCCGGCTCGGGGTCGGTGAGGCGCTCGGCGCGGTCACCTACCTGCTGACCGACAAGACGGGAACGCTGACGGAGAACCGGATGATCCTGAGCGATGTGCACGGCAACCGGGACCAGGTCCTGGCCATCGCATACGCGGCCCAGGGCGCCAGCACGGGCAGCGCGGACCCGATGGACGCCGCCGTCGCCGCGGCCGCCGAAGCGGCAGGGATCGTCCTGGACCCCGCCGAGGTAGCCGCCGTGTGGCCGTTCGACTCGGACCGCAAACGGGTCTCTCGGCTGTGGCGCACCGACGGGCACACGCGGCTCGCCGTGGCTGGGGCTCCAGAAGCCGTCCTGGCCGTCGCCGGCAGCCAGGACCTGCCCCGGTGGGCCGCGCTGGTCGAGGCGACCGCTGCCAGAGGACAACGCTGCATCGCGGTGGCGTACCGCATGAGCCCAGAGCTCGACGACCAACCGGCGCATAACGGGTCTGTTGGGCAGCTGAGCGCGCGCGATGTCGAGCACGACCTGACCCTTGGGGGGCTGTTGGTCTTCGACGACCCGCTGCGGGCCGGCGTGCCCGCCGCGGTCGCCGAGCTCAGCGCCGCCGGAGTCTCGACCGTTGTCGTCACCGGGGACCATCCGATGACCGGCAGGGCGGTCGCGACGGCGGCCGGGCTGCCCGAAGCGGCGACCCTGCGCGGGGGTGCCTCGCTCGCCCGACTGCACGATGAGCACCTGCTCGGCCAGCTGGGCAACGGCACCGTGGTCGGACGGGCCACCCCGGCCGACAAGCTGCGGCTGGTCTCGCTGCTGCAGTCCCGCGGTGAGGTGGTCGCGGTGACCGGCGACGGGGTCAACGACGCCCCCGCGTTGGCGGCGGCCAACGCGGGGATCGCCATGGGCGCTCGAGGTACCGACCTCGCGCGCCAGGCGGCCGGGCTGGTCCTGACCGACGACTCCTACGCCACCGTGGCCCGCGCGATCGAGAAGGGCCGCTCGATCACCTCCCAGTTGCGTCGGGCGGTCTCCTTCTACCTGGGCGCGAAGGTCGCCCTCGTCGCCGCCGTGCTGGCGGCGCTGCTCGCGGGCCACCCGGCCCCCTTCGCGCCCGTCCAGATCGTGCTGCTCGAGTTGTTCATGGACATCGGCGCCTCGGTCGCGTTCGTCTCCGAACCGCAGGCACCCGGCGCGATGACCCGCCCTCCACGCTCCCCCCACGCCCGGTTCGTCGACGCCCCGTTCCTGCGCGCCCTCCTGACGTCCGCGCTCACCCTCGCATCAGCGGTGGCCCCGACCTACTTGCTGCTGATCGCGCACGGCGCCCCCTTGGGGCAGGCTCGAGCCGCAGCAGTGTTCGCCTGGCTCGCCGGCCACGGCTTGATCGCCTGGTCCCTGCGCGCCCGCCCCGCCCTGTCCTGGCGAGCCAATCCGGCCTTCCCCGCCTGGGCACTGACCGCGGTCGCCGTCGCGGTGCTCGCCGCGGCGACCCCCGCCGCAGTACTCCTGCGAGTTGAGCCGCTCACCCTCACCCAGCTGGGCACCGCCGCCGCGATCACCGTCGTCGCCGTCCTGCTCGCATGGGTCATCCGAGCCCTCAACCGCACCAGCGACACCCTCTGACCATGCCTGCAAGCCACGCCAGCCCCGAAAGGGAAAACCACCATGAGACGACGGATCTAGGTGCGCATCTCTTACGGGATCAGAAGGTTGGGGGTTCGAATCCCTCCGGGCGCGCATACCAGAACAAACCGGATCTCACCTGCGCGAACGCGGATCGACGTCGGTGTGGTTCCGCCTGTTCTCGAGCCCATTTCTGGGGCCGCCGTCGAACTCGGATGAATGGGAGTACCCGTTGCTGGCGGCGGACGGCGGGTCTGGGTTGGTTCACCCGGCCAGCTCCGTGGTGTGGACCAGTTCCTGTCCGTCGGGGCCGAGGACGGCGATCCTGGTGACGTTGGTGGGAGTCAACGAGGTGGCCCCCACGACGGTGACGGCTCCGGTGGCGGTGGCGGCCCAGGTGGCGGCCTGCTCGCGGTGGCCGTCGCGGGCGGTGGTCTGCAGAAGAAAGGGGCCCTGTGAGGGGAGGCCGGCGAGGTCCACGGTGATCGCGGTTCCCCACGGTTTGATCGCCAACTGTGCGCGTCCGGACGTCGGTCCGGAGGCAGCGCTGAGGGCGATGCGCTGACTGGCCGGGGCCTGCCACCGGGTCAGCAGGGCGACACCGCCAACGGTGAGCGCCGCCACGGTGACTGCAGCCACCGCCGACCGGAGCGCCCATCGACGCCGATGCTGGTGGCGTTGTGCGGCGACCTGGTGAAGCAGGGCGGGGAGGAGCTCTGGGGGGACTGCCGGGCGGACCGGCTCGGGGTCCGTCGTGGACCGGCGTCGCAGGAGCTGCGGCAGGACGGCGAGTTCGGCGACCTCGCCGCGGCACAGCTGACACCCGGACAGGTGATCCTGCACCCGGCCGCTGTCGGCGTCCTCGAGGGCCCCGAGCACGTACGCGCCCAGCAGCAGGCGCACGTCCTGGTGTTCGCTGCTCATCGGGTCACTCCCATCTCTTCGAAGATCACGCGCAGCGCGCGCATGGCGTAGTAGGTGCGCGACTTCACGGTGCCTTGGGGCAGTCCGAGGTAGGCGGCGGCCGAGGCCACACTGTTGCCCTCGTAGTACAGGGCCTGGATCACCTCCCGGTGCTGGGGAGTCAGCCGCTCCAGCGCGGCGAGGACGAGCCAGCCTTGGATGGTGTCATCGAGCGCGTCGGGTGCGGCCTGGGCCTCGAGCCGGACGTCGTCGCTGACGAGCCGGGGTCGGCGCTGGGCGGCCCGCCACTGGTCGGTCAGCAGGTTGCGGGCGACGGTGAACAGGTACGCCCGGGGGTCGGCGTGCCCGGGGTCGATCTTGTCCAGATGCCGCCAGGCCCGCATCAAGGTCTCCTGAACTATGTCCCGTGCCTGGTCGCGGTCATCGACGTAGCGCAGCGCAAAGGCAAAGAGGGCGCCGGCGTGCTGATCGTGCAGGGCGGTCATCAGCTGCTCGTCGGGGGTCACCTGCGCGCCCTGCTCTTTCGGGTGCTGGGCCGCGGCATACCCCAGTACACGCTGCCCCACCGCAATCGGTTCACCCCTGTTCCGCCCGTGGGCGGCCACACGCGGGCGGTGGGCCCCTCGTGAACCGTCCGGACGTTTCCAGCGTGTCAGGTGGAGACCATGCATCCGTCCCGGAGGGGGGAGCCCTGCACCTGCGTGGCCCGCGCGGAAGCAACGGGCATCGGGGAGTGCACGACGCAGGTCTGCCCTTCCTCTCGACTCTCGACTCTCGACTCTCGACAAGGAGAAAATCATGTCATCCATACATCCTTTCCTTTCCCGGCGTCGTGTGACCGCCGTCGGCGCAATCGCGGCAGCGGTCTGCGGCGGGCTCGCGCTGGGCGTCGGAACCAGTCCGACGCAGGCTCAGCCCTCTCACTCACCTCGCACGTGGGGCCCGATCCAGGCGCCCGCCCTTTCCAGGTGCCCCACCGATAGCGCGCGCGGACCGCGTGTACACCGCAGGCCAGACCTCCAACACCGTCACCGTGATCGACCCCAGCACCCGCAAGGTTCTGGGGACCGTCGCCCTGGGGGACCAGCGTCTGGGCGGCGACCTCGGACCGCAGTACCTACGTGACGTCGACGTCCACGGCCTCGGCTTCTCCCGTGACGGCCGCTACCTCGATGTCGTCTCCGCGACCACCAACACCGTCACGGTGCTGCGGACCGTGGACAACACCGTGGTGTCCCAGACCAGCGTCGGGCGGGCCTCGCACGAGGGCTTCTTCTCCCCCGACGGTAAAACGGTCTGGGTCGCCGACCGTGCCTTGGCCAGGCTGGACATCGTCGACGCGCTCCACGGTGGTGTCGTGGGACACGTCGCGACCGACGACGGGCCGTCAAAGGTGCTGTTCAGCCCCGACGGGAGACACGCCTACGTCAACCACCTGCGTTCCGGCACCATCGACGTGATCCAGGTGTCCTCGCGCAAGGTCATCCAACGCATCGGCGGACTCGCTGACGTGTTCTCCTCCGACATGGCCCTCTCACCCGACGGCGCCGAGCTGTGGGCAGCACACAAGAAGGTCGGGAAGGTCAGCGTCGTCGACCTGCGCTCCGGGCGGGTCACCAGCGTCCTGAACACCGGCCCTGACACGAACCATCCCGCCTTCGTCACCTCCCCTCGGGCCGGCTACGTCTACCTGACCGTCGGGGGCGAGAACGCCACGAGGATCTAACAGCGACGACCCGGCACAGCGCCCTTGCTCGTCGGCAGCGTCCCCTCGAGCGGCTTCGAGCCGCACGGAATCTGGCCCAGCCCCGACAACTCCACCGTCTACGTCGTCAACGAGCTCTCCGACAGTGTCGACATCATCGACACGGCCACCCGCAAGCGGGTGACGACTTTGCCCGTCGGTCAGGAAGGCCAGGCACTGGTGTATGTCGCGGGCGCCGTCCCCCAAGGCCCCGGCACCCAGCACCTCGGGCGCCAGGGGTTGGACCAGCCGGTCCGTAACGCCGACGCCACCGTCACCCCCGGCCCGGGCCGTGTGCACGTCACCGTGCGCGGAGTCAAGGGCCTGGACATGGTCGAGCTCCAGGGCAGCGGTCTGACCCCGAACGCCAGCTACACGGCATACGCAGCACGGGGGGACGACCAGGTGCCCCTGGTGTCCTTCGTTGCGGACGGCAAAGGGAAAGCGCCGCAGGTCCTGGCATTCGTGAAGTTCCTCGGCGTCTACGACATCACCCGGGTCCAGATCCGTCCCGATCATTGACGTCGCCTCAAACCAGACGGGGACTGCAACCCCCGACGTCGGTGCTGACGGTTTGGTCCTTTCCCCCTGCGCGCCGAGCACTGGAGCGTTCCGCGACGCCCCTTTGCTCGGCGCGCAGCACCGCACCCTACCGACGGCGAGCGCCTGGCCACTGGTCTGCTCTGGAGCAGTGGTTGACCGCATGCTGCGCCAACGGATCCGTTTCGGCCTGAACGTCGGTCATGCACCCCGAGAGCCGGGCGCGTGACCGCGCGGCCCAGGTGACGTCGAGCGTTGGTGAACCGATCGAAGCAGGTGCTCGTGTCCATCGGTATGAAGTCGCGTTGTCGCTCCGTGATCCAGGTGCTCGCCGTGCTGGCCGCTGTCACCAGCTGCAGTTCGGGGTCCACGACGACGCCACCCGCCGCAGCCGAGGTGCCAGCAACGTCAGGGCCCGCGCCAGCGGCGTCATCGAGATCCACGAGCGACTTCACGATCAAGGCGTACACCTTTCCAGCCCTCGCCGCCTCAGCGGGGCAGAAGATCACCCTCGTTGACGGCGACAGCGAGCCCCACACGGTCACCGCCGACGACGGTTCCTTTGACTCCGGCAGCTTCGACAACGCGGCCCCGGGGACGCTGACCGTCCCGACCAAACCCGGCGTCTACCCGGTGCACTGCACGGTGCACCCCTCGATGCACGGCACGTTGACCGTTCACTGAGTCAGTTCGCCCGCTGTCCGCGTTCACCCCTCCCAAGGAGACCACCCGATGAGAACTCTGCGCGCCACCCTCACCACCGCATCAGTCGCCGCCGCTGTCGTCGGGCTCGGAGCCTGCGGGTCCGGTGGTGGCAGTGCGCCACCTGCGGCCGCGCCGTCATCCAACGCCGCTGCATCCTCCGAAGCCTCAACCTCCGCCGCACCGTCCACAAGTGCTGCCGCTGCAGCCTCCGGCACCATGGACGCCGCCAATCAGGAGGGCGATGGCAAGTCCGTCGTCGTGGCCGCGGTCAACCTCGACGCGGCCGGGAAGAGCGGGTGGATCGGCCTGCATGCTGACGTCAACGGCAAACCAGGCCCGGTCACCTACTTCGTGGCCATCCCTGCCGGCGCCTCCAGCAAGGTCGTCATTCCCACACCCCAGGGCATCCCCAGCGGCGACTACTGGCCCATGCTGCACGTCGATGACCACGCCATCGGCACCTACGAGTTCCCCAAGGTTGCCGGCGCCGACCTACCAGCCATGTCCAACGGAAAGGTCGTCATGAAGAAGATCACCGTCACCGTCAAGTAGTCGGCGACCGTCACGGCGAGGCCACCCACGACGGCACCTCGAGCTCAGGAGTGAGCCTGCGAACTGCGGCCAGCGCAGCTGGCTCACTCTTGGTGGACGCACCAGCGGCGCGCGGTCCCGCGAAGGGCGCGCTGGCTCGAGGGGCCGGCGCGTGTCGGCTGCCTCGGCGAGGCTCCTGACTGGGCTGAGCGTGCCGCAGCTGCAACTCTCGAGCAGCGCGGGAGCCGCCTCGTCCGGCGGGGGCGTGCTGTCAGGGCGTGGGGGTCGCGGTGAGCCCAGTGCAGCCACGCAGGCCTTCCCAATGCATGTTGCCGGCGGCGGCCGCAGTGCCCGAGAGCGGCGTAGGCAGCCCGCTCACGATCTGGCCGGGGAACCACTGCGGGTTGCTGATCGAGCGTCCGTTGACGGTCAGGCTCAGGACCCCGGTCTCGGCCGTGACACCGCCGCCCGAGACGTAGAACTCGAAATTCCCCATGCCGTAGTCCACGTACGACGAACCGCGATATCCGCCGCCGAGGACGATGTGGGCGTGCTGACCCACGATGATGTCGGCGCCCGCCTCAACCAGGTCGCCGGCAAGCTTGCGCTGGATCACGGTCGGGCAGGCGGTGAGGTCTGACCCATAGTGCAGGTTCACCACCACGGTGTCGACGTGAGGACGGACCGCCGTCACTGCGGCCACAATCGCGGCGTTGTTGCCGTCGAGCGCGGTGGCCAGCCCAGGTTTGCCCGGCCCCGCCGACCATGGCGTGGCCAGCGCGTCATCGAGCACCGCTGTCGCGGCGAGAAACGCGATCCGCTGGCCTTTGACCGTGACGATCCACGGCGCATACGCCTGATCGGCGTCCGCACCGATGCCGATCACGGGAAAGCGCGCCGCGGCGGCCGCAGCCAGCGCGTCGGGCACGCTGACCGGGCCGTAGTCCATGCCGTGGTTGTTGGCCATCGTTGCGACGTCGATCCCCGCGTCGGCCAGCGCGCGGAACACAACGGGCGGCGCTCGGAAAACGAACTGTTTCGACTGTGGGGCCCCACGGGTCGTCACCGCGGTCTCAAGGTTGACCATCGACAGGTCCGCCTCGGCCAACCGTGCGGTCAGCGGACCCATCGCCGTACCTGGATCGGTCAACCGCGAGGCCAGCTGGCCGGCGAAGTGCACGTCACCAGCGAACGCGATGGTGACCGGTTGACGGCTGCCGGTGGGAGCCACGGTCGAGGTGCCAGGGCCCTTCTTGGCCGGACTGGCCGGACTGGCCGGACTGACCGGAGTGGCCGCGTTCGACCTGCCGACGGGCGCCGGGGGCGGATCGGTGGCACCCGAACTGCAGGATGCCGCGCCCACAACCGCTGCGACAACGAGAACGACAAACCAAGGCCGACCGTTCATACCCCGTCCCTCCGTGTGGTGCACCGGTCCAGTTAACACGGAGTGGACTATTCCTGCCCACCTTCTCGGCACCGCCATGTGGCCCTCGCGCGCAGCTCACTGGCCTTGCAGTGCGAGGTCCATGTCTGGTGGCGTCCACGATCTTGGGGTGGCGCCGTCCAGGTCTTCGTCGATCAGCCGCGCTAGTAGCACTACCCGGACGTCGTCACGGCATACCGGGCCGGTATGCCGCTCAGCCCAGCTGGGTGGGCAGCGCATGGCAAGCGTTCGGCTCGGTCACCGACGACGAGCTTGTCGCCCCGGGGCAAGCCTCGGCCGCCCGAGGTGCGGCTCGGCGACGTGACGGCCACGGTAGACGGGCCGGGGGCTCGCGGGTGGCTCCCGGCATACCGCGAGCTCAGTCGTGGACCGGTTGGCCACTGACCTGGTGGTCGGCGTGGAAGAGCGCCTCGGTGAGCAGGTTTCGCACGTGGCCACCGCGCAGTCGGTAGACGACCCGGCGGCCCTGCCGATCTCCGTGCACGAGGCCGGCGAGGCGCAGCTTGGACAGGTGCTGGCTGGCGGCGGTGGCCCGGCAACCGGCGATGGCAGCGAGGGTCGCCACGTCCGCCCCATCCCTACGCAGGGCCCACAGGATGCGGACCCGGGTGGGGTCGGCCAGCAGAGCGAACGACGTCACTGCGGCAGCCACCTGCTCGACCGTGGGCTGGTCGATGGGATGCGAGCCTCGAACTCTGCTCGCCGGTCGAGGGTGTTCCTGTGCCATGGCTGAAGCCTAGCGATTCACCTCCATGTATTCACACATGCGCAGGTGTCGCTACTATGAAGCCTCGCCCCCCGACGAGAGAAGCCGCAGATGGGCCCCGCCCTCGATGACGACCACCACGACCGCCAGCACGAGGCCGGCGAAGACCACCACCACGACCGCCGGCACGAGGCCGGCGAAGACCACCACCACGACCATGGGCATGGCGACGGAGGCAGCTGGTGGGCGCGCGGCCGCCACGCGATCTCGGAGCTGGTCGGCGGCCATTCGCACGACGCCGCCGACCAGGTCGACGAGGCCCTCGAGGCCGACAGCGCCGGCCGCCGTGCCCTGCTGGTCAGCATGGTCGGGCTGGCGGTCACGGCGATCCTCCAGGGTGTTGTCGTGGCTCTGTCCGGATCGGTGGCGCTGTTGGGGGACACCCTGCACAACGTGGCGGACGCCCTGACCGCGGTCCCGCTCCTGGTGGCGTTCAGCCTCGCGCGCCGGGCGGCGACCAAGCGCTTCACCTACGGCTACGGTCGAGCCGAGGACCTGGCCGGCCTCTTCGTCGTGGCGATGATCGCCCTGTCCAGCGCCCTGGCCGCCTACACGGCGATCACCCGTCTGCTCAACCCGCAGGAGGTCAGCTACCTGTGGGCCGTGGCCGCGGCCGGCATCGTCGGGTTCGTCGGCAACGAGCTCGTCGCGAGGTACCGGATCCGGGTCGGGCGACAGATCGGCTCGGCAGCGCTCGTCGCCGACGGCCTGCACGCCCGCACTGACGGGTTCACCAGCCTGGCCGTCCTCCTCGGCGCCGGTGGCCTGGCCCTGGGCTGGACGTGGGCCGACCCGGTGGTGGGGCTGTTGATCACCGTTGCCATCCTGGGCGTGCTCCGCTCCGCCATCAGCCAGGTCGGGGCCCGGCTGATGGACGCCGTGGACCCCGAGCTGGTGGAGCAGGCAACGGCGGCCATCGGGACCGTCCAGGGAATCCATGCTGTTCGGGACCTGCGGATCCGCTGGATCGGACACACCCTGCGCGCCGAGGCAGACATCACCGTGGATGCGACGCTGACCGTCGAACAGGCCCACGACCTGGCCCACCACGCCGAGGAGCACCTCCTGACCCACGTCCGCCGGCTGACTGCGGCCACCATCCACGTCAGCCCCGCCGGCGCCCACCGTCCGTGACGCCGGCCCGCGCTGACGCGTACGGCCTACCTCCGTGGCTGGGACCGTCCACGACTCGGCCCTACCTGGTCCAGCCCCGGTCCAGCCCGCCCCTGCTGACAGGGGCGAGCTGGGAGAACGGGTCACCCGGTGGTTGTGGGCGGCAGATGACGCCCTACCTCGTCACTGGCGACAACGAGCGGGTCGCCCATGCGGTCGGCGAGCAGCTCGGGATCACGGGGCCGTTCAGCTGGGAAGCGTGGCCAGGATCCCCGTCATCTGCGTGATCTCCTTGGTCTGACCGTCGATGATGGTCTGAGCGAGCTTCTTGGCGTCCGGGTTCTGGCCCTGGGACAGCTCGGTCTGGGCCATCGTGATGGCACTTCGGTGGTGCTTGGTCATCATCTGCAGCCACATCCGGTCGAACGCGGTGCCGGTGGCCTTGCCGAGGTCGGACATGTCCTTCGGTGACATCATTCCGCCCATCGGCTCCCCGGTGGACCCGCCCATGCCGGACATGTCCGACCCGCCGGGGGTCGGCACGGGCTTGCCCCAGCCGACGAGCCATCCGGACATGGTCTGGATCTCGGGGTTCTGGGATGCCTTGATCTCCGTGGCAAGGGTCTTGATCTCGGGCTTGGTTGCCTGGCCCAGGGCCATGTCGGCCATCTGCACGGCTTGCGCATGGTGCGGGACCATGCCCGTCGCGAAGGCGACGTCGGCATCGGAGTGCGGTCCCGAAGCGGGCTTCCCGGCCGATGCTGGCGTGGTGCTGCTCTGGCTCATGCCTCCCATGTCAGGGGCGGGTGTGCCGGCTGTCCCGGGTGTGCCGGCGGTGCTTCCGCAGGCGGAGACGGCCAGCACGGAGGCGAGGGCGGCGGGTAGGACGAGGGTGCGCAGGCTGCGGTTCATGAGGGTGGGTCCTTTCATCGGTCTGAGGTTGCTGAGGTGTGCGCGTATGCCGGTCGGTCACCAGGAGTGGGCCACGTCCGGCGACCAGTTACTCAGGTGCGCAGGATGCAGAGCTTCGACAGCGATGGGCTCAGGTGTGGTGGTGGAGCCCGGCGTCGTCGCCCCGACGGGCGGCCGGAAGGGCCGGCGGGACGCCGGCGCGCAACGATCGAGTGGTGACGGCCTGGTCCACCGAGGAGCGCGAGCACCAGGGCGGTGAGGATGCCCACGCACACCATCCCCATGGTGTGGCCCACCGGATTCGCGGTGGCGCAGCCCGGCACGCACTCTCCGGAGGGGCTGTCGACGGCCGGGACCGGGTCGGGCATGCTCATCGACGAGTGCGCGGCAGAGTCGGCCCGGCTGGCGACGGATGAGCCGGCTGCCACGGTCAGGGGACGCTCGTCGTGGCCGGCGCCCCAGGAGTGCATCCCGATGATCGCGGCCGCCATCAGTAGAGTTGCGAGACCGAGTCCCACCCGACCGCCGGGGGAGCGGCGGGCGGACGCGAGTGCGGTGCGGACGAGCGCCGTCATGGTTCCATCCTCACACGAGGCGGACGGCACTGAGCCCCGGACCAGCTGGGCCGGGTATGCCGGTCAGCCACCGTGTCGGGTACCTGCCGCGGGCTGGAAACTGCGCAGTCGCAGGCTGTTGGTGACGACGAAGACGGAGCTGAAGGCCATGGCGGCGCCGGCGATGAGGGGGTTGAGCAGGCCGAGGGCGGCCAGGGGCAGGGCGGCGACGTTGTAGGCGAACGCCCAGAAGAGGTTGCCCTTGATGGTCCTCAGCGTGCTGCGGGAGAGCCTGATGGCGTCGGCTGCCGCCATCAGGTCGCCGCGAACCAGGGTCAGGTCGGAGGCTTCGATGGCGACGTCGCTGCCGGTGCCCATCGCCAGGCCGAGGTCGGCCTGGGCCAGGGCGGCGGCATCGTTGACGCCGTCGCCGACCATGGCGACGACGCCTCCCTGGCTTTGGAGCTGCTTGATGGTGGTGACCTTGTCCGCGGGCAGCACCTCCGCGATGACGTCGGCGGCTTTGATTCCGACCTGTTGGGCCACGGCCTGCGCGGCGCGGGCGTTGTCTCCGGTCAGCAGGACGGGACGCAGGCCAAGCTGCCGGAACTGGGCCACCGCCGCAGTCGAGGTCTCCTTGATGGTGTCGGCGACCACGAGAACACCGCGGGCCCGGCCGTCCCAGGCGACCCAGACCGGCGTCATGCCGTCGGACTCGGCCGACTCGGCAGCGTTCGTCAGGTCGGTGGGCGCGGTTACGGACCACTCGGACGCCAGCCAGGAGCGGCGTCCGACGAGCACCGCGTGTCCGTCGACGACGCCGGAGACACCTCGTCCGTCATGGTTGGTGAACCCGTCCACCGTCGACAGGTTTGCGTTGGCGGAGGAACGGGCGTGGGCCGCGACGGCGGTGGCGATGGGGTGCTCCGAAGCGTCCTCCAGGGCGCCGGCGAGGGTGAGCACGTCGGCCGCCGTCTCGCCCGCAGCGGGCACGACCTGGTGCACGCTCATCCGGCCGGTGGTCACGGTGCCGGTCTTGTCGAGCACGATGGTGTCGACCCGGCGGGTGGACTCGAGGATCTGTGGGCCCTTGATGAGGATGCCCAGCTGCGCTCCCCGGCCGGTGCCCACCATCAGCGCGGTCGGCGTCGCGAGGCCGAGCGCGCAAGGACAGGCGATGATCAGCACGGCGACGGCGGCGGTGAAGGCGGCCGCGACGGGGTGGCCGGTGAGCAGCCAGACGGCGAGGGTGGCCACCGACAGACCGATGACGACGGGCACGAAGACGGCGGAGATCCGGTCGGCGAGGCGCTGGACCTCGGCCTTGCCGTTCTGGGCATCCTCGACGAGGCGGCCCATCTGGGCGAGCTGGGTGTCGGAGCCGACCCGGGTCGCACGGACCAGGAGCCGGCCGCCCGCGTTGACGGTGGCGCCGACGACGGCGTCGCCGGGACGGACCTCGACGGGCACGGACTCTCCGGTGAGCAGGGAGGAGTCCACCGCCGAGCTGCCGTCGGTGACGACCCCGTCGGTGGCGATCTTCTCGCCCGGGCGGACGACGAACACGTCGTCGACGACGAGCTGGTCGAGCGGGACGCGGACCTCGCTGCCGGCGCGCAGGACGGCGACGTCCTTGGCTCCGAGGTCCATCAGCGCCCGTAGCGCCGATCCGGAGCGCTTCTTGGCCCGTGCCTCGAAGTAGCGGCCAGCGAGGATGAACACGGTCAAGACGGAAGCGACCTCGAGGTAGATGTGGCTCGCCCCACCATCTCTGGAGGGAAGCAGGGAGAACGACATCCGCATTCCGGTCATGCCCGCATCGCCGACGAACAGGGCCCACAAGGACCAGAGCCACGCGGCCCCGACGCCGACCGAGATGAGGGTGTCCATCGTCGCTGCGCCGTGCCGCAGGTTGGTCCAGGCGGCGCGGTGGAACGGCAACGCCCCCCAGACGACGACGGGCGACGCCAGGGTGAGGGAGAGCCACTGCCAGTTGTCGAACTGCCAAGCGGGCACCATCGACAGCAGCAGCACCGGAAGGCTCAACACGGCGGTCACCGCGAGCCTGCGCCGCAGGGCGGACGCCTCGTCCTCGGGCTGCGCCGAGGTCGGTCCGGCTGCTGCGTCGGTCTGTCCGGGTGCGGTGGGCAGGGTAGCGGTGTAACCGGTGGCCTCCACGGTCGCGACGAGGTCAGCTGCGTCGACGGTGGCGGGATAGGTGACCTTGGCCTTCTCGGTCGTGTAGTTCACCGTGGCGCTGACCCCGTCGAGCCTGTTGAGCTTCTTCTCGATCCGGGCGGCACACGAAGCGCACGTCATCCCCCCGATGGCCAGCTCGATGCTGGTATCCACCTGGTGCGCGGTCTGGTCGGTCGTGCTCACGGTTGATCTCCCTGGAGAAAGTGCCCACTGGGGCATCGGTCAGCTGCTGGTGGCCAGCCGGTAGTCGCCGGCCTCGTCGAGCGCGTCGGCGACCTGCGCATCGCTCAGCGCGGTCTCGCTGGTGACGGTGACCTGGGACGCTCCGTCGGCAACGAGGTCGACCGACACGGCTGTGACGTCAGGCAGGGAGGAAAGCTCGCTGGTGACGGCGGCAACGCAGTGGCCGCAGGTCATCCCGGTCACGGGGTAGGTCTTGGTCGTCATGTCGTTCTCCTTGGATTGTCGGGTTGTCGGCGCGTGCCGGTCGGTGCGGTGGGGGCGAGCGTGGTCTGCGGGAGTGAGGTCAGGAGCGGACGAGCCGGGAGATTGCGGCGGACGCCTCCTTGACCTTGGCGTCGGCCTCCTCACCACCGGCGTGGATGGCTTTGGTGACGCAGTGGCTCAGGTGCTCCTCGAGCAGGCCGAGCGCCACCGCCTCGAGGGCCTTGGTGGCGGCGGAGATCTGCGTCAGCACGTCGATGCAGTAGGTGTCCTGCTCGACCATCCGCTGCAGGCCGCGGACCTGTCCTTCGATCCGGCGCAGCCGTTTGAGGTGCGCCTGCCTGGTGTCCGCGTAACCCGGTGCGTCCACGTCCATGACCGTCTCCTCCTCGACTGACGACCGATCGGGCCTTCCTCCCCACACAACGATACCGGGCGGGGGTATGTTCCCGTCAAGCAGACATTCGACAGGCGCCCGTCGACCTCGCCGACGGCACAATGAGCCGTATGCCGTCCGCTCACCTCGTCGACCCGGCCCACCTCGCATCCCTGCTCGCCCGGGCGTCCTCGCTCGTCTCCTCCGGTCGCCGGACGCTCCTCGGGATCGCTGGAGCGCCCGGTGCCGGGAAGACGACGCTGGCCGAGCAGCTCGTCGAGGCACTCCGGGAGGACCCGCCTACCGGGCTCGGCCCGGACGCGGTCGTCCACCTGCCCATGGACGGCTTCCACCTGGCCGACGTCCAGCTGGACCGGCTCGGTCTGCTGGGACGCAAGGGGGCTCCCGAGACCTTCGACGCCCACGGCTACCGCGCGGTGCTCGACCGGATCAGCGCCGACGACGGCCACACCGTGTTCGTCCCGGGCTTCGAGCGGCAGCTCGAGCAGCCGCTCGCGGCAGCCATCGCCATCGAGCCGGCGGCGCGGCTCGTCGTCACGGAGGGCAACTACCTCCTGCTCGACAAGAAGCCGTGGTCGCAGCTCCACGAGCGCTTCAGCGAGGTCTGGTTCGTCGAGCTGGCCGACACCGAGCGGCTGCGACGGCTCATCGCCCGCCATGTGGAGTTCGGCAAGCCGCCCGGCGCCGCGCAGGCCTGGGCGCTCGGCCCCGACCAGGCGAACGCCGACCAGGTGGTGGCCTCCCGGGCCCGGGCCGACCTCGTCATCACCCCCTCGGGCTGAGGCAGGCCCCGCTGGCTCCCCTCCCGGGGGCATCCTGTCGTCGGGGTCTTGCCCTCGCGACCCATCGGTAGTGGACTGCGCTGAGCAACCTGAGCAAACCCACCCGCCGACCGCCGGAGCGCACCGATGCCCACACCCGCCCCGTCGCAGACCGCCGGCGAGACCGACGTCCCGCTCATCGAGCAGACCATCGGCGACAACTTCGACGCAACGGTGTCGCGCTTCGCGGACCGCGAGGCCCTGGTCGA
>JAABUT010002629.1_pt1 | contig 16849 bp, 11 predicted proteins | sample 5559281 | NCBI WGS metagenome assembly JAABUT01 (sample SAMN10711880, study PRJNA513359) | rock metagenome | isolation source: Antarctica rocks | place: Antarctica: Victoria Land, Ricker Hills nord | collected 2016-01-04 | reverse complement strand
AAACTTGATGTTTTGTGGCGGTGCACTTCAGTTGCGCAGCAGAGAGTCTGACATAGGAGCTTGTAGCAACGATCTCTCTAGCCAAGCGCCAGAAGTGGCCCGATGTCACTGAGCTGTACTACATGTGTGTGTAATGTGATTCGAAAGCCAAAATGCAGGTTCTGGTGATCAACAGCAACAATGCAAGTAGCTTGTATTTGTTACTACTGATGACACAATATTGTGCTACGAGCATGTTGTGCCACCACTACTGAAGTTTGCACATATGCAAAAAGCTCAAAAGCAAGTGGGGAGGTCTAGGACGGTCTAGCTGATTACATGTAAGTGATAAAGGACACAAGTACCTTCAGCAGCTGCAGAAAATGTACCTCGCCCAGTAAGTCAAAGCATTCTGCTCAGAATCAGTCATATATGGTGCTTATGATATAATGAAAGCTGCCACTTTGCAAGTGTGTTGGCTTGCCTCATTGAGAAAGTTTTGCCATGTGGTGTGGTCTGCAGAGCAGCGCAGAGCCGGTAGTACTAACAAACTTACTGGTCACTGAATATGCTGTGCACTTGTCCTTACAGTGATTGATGTCAGGCCGCCTTAAAGCAAGCAAATGCTTTTATCTCCCAAGTTTGGGAGTTTGGGACCTCCCTTTGAACCAGATTTTGGTACTGTAGGTCATACTCGCACCTCTGCTAAGGCACTGGTGGAGTTGCGCAAATGACCTGCACAGAAGTTGATCCAACACAAATCTGAATGGTGTGAATAGCCATGCAGTTGCAATGGCATTGTTGTACATTGTCAAAACCAATGCAAAATAATTAAAATGGTACAATATTGTCACACTTTTACTCGTTTAGATGGAATGCACAGCTTGGCACTGGCACTGATTGGTTCAAGGCTGAGCCTAGACATGTTGCAGGCTTACCTGGAACTGAGTAATGCCATAGCAGGAAGAAGCAGCACTAAATCCAATTGCAACTTGATCCTCAGCGTATCCTTGAGCCTTGGAAGGACAAGTAAAAGGTGTGCCGGCACTCACTCCAGTGCCACCGATGCCAAGAAATTGATCCAGCACACTACCAGACCTACGTAATCATTGAGTGCCTTCTAAAGCAGCAGGCTCATGTATTACTAAGATCAATGTCGTAATTGGACACATCTACATGTTACGAAGTCTGCGGCTGGCCATCACTGCTTGAGCTTGCTTGGGACAAAATTGAGCTTCACAACCAATGGAATTGACAGCAACACTCACGCATATGTGTAGCTGCTCCCAGCTGCAACAGCAGCCACGTTTGAGTCTGTGCCAAGACCAAACTCAGTGCAGGGACCATTTATGCTTGTTGTCAAGCCATACACCAAAGGCGGCAGCTGTGTTCCATCTTGACATGTTGCATAAATTTTCCCAATATAGATGCCGGAATCAAAGTAGCCAGGCGGAAACGTGGAAGTCGGGGTCAAGGTCCAGCTTGCGACTGGGGCAGTTATGGGACAACACCACTGGACCAGAGGAGCGCTCGGCTTGAGTGCAGGCTTTCCTGGGACACCGCTGAGGTCCAGAATTCCAAGCGGGTTGGAGGGCACGAAGGCAACCTTTGCAGGGCAATAGGGTGCAGCTGCGAAGTACATCAGTCGTGCTGAGTCACAATAACTGCAAGTGCAACGCATACAGTACAATACCGACAGCTGCTCACCAACAGTGTTGCACGTTCCGTACAAGGGCTGGCAATTTGCGTTGCAATACTGTGCTTGCGAGTCAGTAGAGCTGCTGGAGGGTCCGCAGTATCCGAACGGACTGCAACACGCGCCTGATTGACAACTGCAGCTGTCTCCATATTGGTTGACGGCAGCTGGGCCGCAAGTGTCTGGAGAGCCGAGCGGAGGACAGGCAGCCTCTGCCAACGGGCAGTTGGCATAGGCAGCTAACACCAGGACGCAAGCGAGGTACGCAGTTGCGCTTGACGTGCAGTTCACCATGCTGGATTAGCTTTAGATCGCGAAGTCACGGAGTTTTTGTCCGGCAGGCGAGGAGCTAGAAGAAGAAGAAGAATTTTACAAGCTTCGGCTGATCGCTTGTGCCATTATGGCAATCATGTCAATTTTTTAATGAAATCCAGACAGTCTATGACGTCAGCTAAGAAGCCATCTGTATCGCCCCAACGTTACGTATCACCAGAACTTGAGGGGAAGGTGGCATTCACCCTGGCTGACTGTGCAGGATGAGTAATACATATCACCGGAATGATCACCTGAAAGGTGGCATTCACCCTGGCTGACAGTGCAGGATGAGTAAATAGACTTGTTGTGCTGTGTGAAAGGGCAGGCATACCTAGCCAGAGTCGGACTCTGAGAGTCCCCCTCATTCACAGTCATGTTGGGTCCGTTGGCAGTGTGTCGTACGAAATACGAAAATTTCCGAACCTTAATTTCGTACGGCGACATGTGCGAAATGGTTCGGACAGCCTCCCGTAGCACCTCAAAGCTGGCGGAATGTGCGAAAAAGTTATAAGAAACAATAAAAATGATCAAACTAGGGCAGATATATGCAGCTTACATTCTTACGACTGGTGACAGCCAGCCGTTGCAACATATGCAAGGCCAAAAGCGACAACATAAGCATCAGTTGACCATGTATTGGTGCAATTGGCTAACATAGATGAGACCTGCGGCATGTCTCTCGAACTTGCCAAGCACATCCCACAGCGCTTCTGTGACAGCTACAACCGTTCAATGTTTTTTGTGAATGATCCTTGCGACCCTCCTTGCAGTTATATACATTTTTAATGCTGGCAAGGGTGACAAGGCTCATACTCAAAAGTATGCATGCATGTTTGACTGGGTAATTGATCATGTACCCAAATGACGGCATTCAATCAGCTTCAACCATAGGTTTTGTGAATAATCCTTGCCATCCTATTCTTTATGTGGCTTTCTGACAAGGGTCACCCGTGGCGCCGAGTCAAGTATATGTTTGCGCTCATATTGACTTGAATCGGCCAGGCACAACCAAGGATGACACGTAACAAAGAGGATGCGCTTGAGTGATCCCGAGCAACCTCAGTCATGGGGATCGCCATATCCGATTCCGTGATGTTTATTCATCACGGAAGATGTAAAAACTCAGTCGTTTGTTGAAAACGGTACACGTCTTGCCCAATCCGTGTTTTCAACGTCAACTTATCTTTTTCTTCTGCAAAGAGCTAAAAACGTAAACTGCTCGTGGTCGTCCTCCGTTTTGGCTTTCCCCAAACCATCGTGTGCCCATTTGAATTTGTTAGGGACAGTATCGACCATGATAATACGGACGTCAGGATGATCGCTTCGACCTTGCCGCGATACGTCCCTTTGTGCATGCTTCATTCTTCAGCATGCACATCATTCCGAGCTCCGAAACCACTGTAACGTGGGGGTGTGCAAATAGTAAGAGTATCGGAAGAGCTAATGTGTGAAGTTAGTTACAAGGGCAAGATCTCTTGAGATAGCGTTTCGGCATAGCAGTGCTGAAATTAGCAGTGATGACTAACCGGTAATTACATCCTGTGTGGATCATACTCACACACAGAGCAAAGTGATCAGTGCACTGCAACAGCAAGATGACACCACTGTCCCTGTGGTGGGCAATCAAGCTCAGGTGCAGTTGCATGATGAACACAAGTTTTGAGCTGAAAGTATACTGTGTATGATGTTTGCATACCTGAACAAGTGCAACACTTTTGTTTTCACAACAGGGCTCCCTTCCACTTCTTGCAAGGTGTTGTGCAAAGGTTTTGCCAGAGCATTGCGATCCTGCTTTTTGTCAGCATGCCAAAGGTCCTTGAACATTACCCTGTAGTTCCACCTGCGGAGATCACATGCATTGCAGCACAGTATTGCTTTTCTGAAAAGAGCAGTGAAGCCAGATAAGCAATCAGCCATTCCACTGGTGCATGTGACTTGCCAGCTGCTGTCTGGACTCGCTATCAATGTTCAACCCAGTCAGATTGAGACTGAATACAAGCAGATCAGCAAGTGCTCCAGCTGCATCAAGCTTGGGATCTTTGTCCTGAGCAAACCCTGAATACCTCAGCCATCCAAAAGAATGGACCTTGCCCGTTCTGTAGAGTGACACATATGGTGATTAAGTGTCTTCATCATACTTGTCTGGACCCAAGCCATCCAAACATACAATGCAGCCAGCTAGTTATGTTCACTGATAATCCTTGCCATCCTTGCCAACTTCAAGCCAATCCTTGCAAAGTGAAGGATGGCAAGGATACCCTGCAACAACCTCTCAATTCTACTTTTGCTTACCATGCGATGACTTGCATTGGAACAGGTACACAACGCACAACAAGAGTGAGGGTCAGTAAACACATGAAGGCAAAGTCAAGGAAATGTTCTGAGCTGCAGAACAGTGCATGGTTGAGTTGAGTTTTGTCTTGATATGAAGTGTGAGTGAGCTGCAAAATGACAATGGTGAGTGACTGTCTTTCCCACACAAGCCATTCAAACATACACTTGTTTGCTAAACATACAATGTAGCCATCTAACAACTTCACTGACGATCCTTGCCAACCTTCACTTCCAAGGTTGGCAAGGATGGCAAGGATGCCCTGCAAAATCTGAAGAATGTCCTACTGCTTCAGCAAGTAAGCTTACCATGTGACAACTTGCATTGGCACAGGCACACAGCGCACAACAGGTGTGACGGCAAGTAAGCTAGGTTCTGCATCCATGAGGTCATCCCCTGCATTCCAATTCAATTGTCACTGCAAATTGCAATGGTGCACAGCAACATCACCACTTACCTCTGAATCGCATTCAAGTCCCCAGTAAGACAATGGCAGCCACTTTGAATCCATTGAAGTGGTCATGATGTCCTATGCAGGTATCCAGGAGTCTCACAACTTCATCACCATCCAGACTGGTGGCTTGAAGGCCATCTCTGAGATGATTGCCGCAAGGGCCTATGCACATCAAAGTGTCAATTGTGATACATTGGACTTGATGGCCTCAACACTCTGGTTGTCCTATTCGAGCTTCATTCTTGGCTGCAATAGCTTTGCTGCTACCAGATTTGATGAGGGTCTCCTGAACTGTTCACCGTAAGGTGGTGGGACCCCTCTTTGAAGCTCCCTGTGAGGTCACCAATATGCATCTGTCAATGTTGCAATGCTTTTCAAGACATTCATCACCATAAAGAGCAGTACCTGATCTTGGAAAGAGCTTTCCTCGCAACCTTGACTGTTCCAAAGGGATCTTCTTGCCAACCATTTCCTCAAGCAGATCTTCTAGGAAGATCACACACTTAGGGATGGGATGTATGGCCGTGTCAAAGCCTCTTTTGTCACACCATGCCTGCATGCATGCACATGTACAATGTATGTCATAAATAATTTTGCATGAACACACAGCGTTCCGGTATCATAATTACCAGCCACTTACATAGTGCAGAATGATTTCCTTGTGTTGTCCTCAAGCTTCTCCCATAGCTCATCGTGCTTGCGTGTCCACATGTCTTCGGCACTCATCCTAAATCTCAGAAGCATGATTGAGGCATATATTTGACATCTTGAGGGTCATGTCATACATCAGCTAGGGACCTCACAGCTCAGTGTCTTGTTGTATAGGCAAAGCGTCATTTCCAGTGTAACACACATGCATCAGCGCCATGATGTCATCTGTTGATTTGATCCTGCTTGTTTCCATGTTTGACACGAGTAACTACAAGTGCTGACTGCAATGGAAGCCTAGTCGCTTTCACGGCACACTGACATTCGCTTGGAGATAGCTGTGCCTTGCTAATGACAGACGTGCTACTGACAGACGTGTCACGCAATTTTCGAAATGAGTGAAGTGAGATCGCATCCACAAGCATGTGTTTGAGCGATGCTCATGAAGTTTGGAGTCTCTGCCTTGTTCACGCGGAGCGTGATTGCCCGTGCCATGGCTTTCAGCTATGCGATGACTAATATCCGACTGTGCCGTACCCGCTAAGATGAAGAATCTTGGTCAGCATTAGTCAAGATGACCTGGTTGGTCATTGCTTCAGCACACTTTCGCGAAGGACTAGTTTAGTGAATTGCAACTCGCGAAGCTTCACTAGGCAAAAGCATTCACAGCAAGACGAACTTAGCACTAGCAGCATGACACGGCGATATGATCTCTTGCTGCTTTTGCTGCTACTCACTCCGTGGCCAGGTCTACACCGATGCGGTACTGTCGCTGCCATGCTTCTCTCAAACGCGTCCTGCTTCTCGCAAAACGCGTCATTTTGTCTTCTTCTCGCAAAACCTGTTGTGCGTATCTCGAACGTGTGAGATTCGCGGCTACACCTCTGCAGGCAGTGTGGGTATCCCAGCAGCTTACGCATGGGGTCCTAGCTGACACTTTCATCGTTTCTTACTTCAGCTAGACACCTGCGGTAGCCAGAGCTACAGCCCTGACGACTACTACTGTCTTACACTAGGTAGGAAAGGGTCACCGTGCAGTGCTCAACACGGCAGCATTCGTGTCGAAGATCGTCTTAGCCTAGTAAGCCTATGTTTGACATTGCGAATCCATTCAGCCGACAACCTCTTTATTCTTGCATCTCTTGTCAACTTGCATGTCAACTTGCATGCGTACAACTGTTTCTGCCCTGACGCTCTTGCATGCTGTTCACAGGGGCGCAGCAGGTGCTGTGCCCTACCGGAGCACCTTGTGCCTGCCCTACACCAGACGCTGAAGCAGTCGGTGGCGCTGCCTACGGTTGTTACAACCCGTCCCAGTACCACTGCACAACAGACAACCCAAAAAAGGGGTTGGTTTCCGGGCCAGGAAGCAGCGATGCTGGAGTGTGTGCAGCAGGTGCGTCTATCAGTGTCTGTGACATGTTGGTGGTGCACATGAGCTTCCACAATTACCAATACAAATGGGAATGAGACCCCGTTTATCCTCACCGTAATCTTTTGGCAATAGGGATGCTAGTGTTGTGCCGCATTATTTCTGTCACCAGTAGTTCAATTTCTTGGTAAACTTGGTATCAAAACTCAATGAACTTACTTATCTGACGCAGTGTGTGATAAGCAATTTATCAGCGACATATTGCGGCACAACACTAAGTGATGCGGAAAATTTCATGCTGCATCCATCCTTGACAAATCATTTTCACCAACTTGGACACCTGCAGCCACCTCTTCACCAACCTGGACACCTGCAGCCACCTCTTCACCTACAAGCAGTCCATCACCTGCAGCTACCTCTTCACCAATCTGGACACCTGCAGCCACCTCTTCACCTACAAGCAGTCCATCACCTGCAGCTACCTCTTCACCAACCTGGACACCTGCAGCCACCTCTTCACCTACAAACAGTCCATCACCTGCAGCCACCTCTTCGCCAACATGGACACCTGCAGCCACATCTTCACCAACACCTGCAGCCACCTCTTCACCTACAAGCAGTCCATCACCTGCAGCTACCTCTTCACCAACCTGGACACCTGCAGCCACCTCTTCGCCAACATGGACACCTGCAGCCACCTTTTCACCAACATGGACACCTACAGCCACTCCTTCACATACAAGCAGTCCATCACCTGCAGCTACCTCTTCACCGACATCGACACCTGCAGCTACCTCCTCACCAACCTGGACACCTGCAGCCACCTCTTCACCAACATGGACACCTGCAGCTACCTCTTCCCCTACCTGGACACCTACGGCAACCCCCAAGAGCACTCCTGCAGCATGTGAGATTATGAAGCTTGCCACATCTGCTCCACACGCTTGCAGGTCTTGCTTGTTTTCGGCTCAAGTCTGTCACAGTAAATAGTACATTGCAAAGTGTCACTGCAACTGCATGTCCCTCTATGTGGATAGGTATCGGACCTCATATTCCTCTGGCTCTGAACCAAATGATTGCATAAAGTATGTGATTGCTTGTAAGCAAATCAATATAGTTTTGACCGAGTGAGAGAAGCGTCTTTGAGCCTCAAACTGAAATGCTATGTAAGTCATGCCAAATTGCAATTGGGTGCATAGGTAGATGTGATTCTGCTTGGCAAAGTAGCTTGCTTGCTACTTGCAGGTGTTGACCAATGCAGCGCAAGTGACTGTACATGACCATCAGATGGTGGGGAGGCAGTGTGTGCTTGCTTCTCTTTGGCAGCTGGCGACTATCATTGCGATGGCTCCCAGCCTATGGGTTCTATGCTGCAGCAAGGACCTGGCCCAAATACTGTTGGGTCTTGCTCTGGGGAGACCACGCCGGCACCATGTACGATGTCAGCACAGCATCTGACAGGATCAAATTATAGTTGCTGCAGGCAGATGCCTGAAAGGCTTTGTCAGTTGTTTGGCTTTTCCCTTGCAAACTTTGCATGCACAGCAATCATTGCCAAACACAGCCACTTCCACACACATATGCTGAACATCAATACGCACTATCATGCTTGTTTCGACGATCCTCTTTCTTTGCACTTGCTGGCATAGCCCTCGAGCTGTTCTTGCTACAGAGGTATCATAGCTTGTAAGACCTAAGCACTGTGTTCTCTGCCGCAGGTGTTGACCAATGCAGCGCGAGTGACTGTACATGCCCATCCAACGGTGGGGAGGCGGTTTGTGCCTGCTTTTCTCTGGCAAGTGGCCAGTATCATTGTGATGGCTCACAGCCTATGGGTTCTATGCTGCAGCAGGGGCCAGGCTACAACAGCTTTGGCTCCTGCTCTGGAGAAACTACTGTGTCACCCTCTCCTTCAGGCACATCTTCACCGACAAGCAGCCCTTCTCCCACAGCCACCCCCACTGCAACAGCCACTCCCACCTCCACGCCAACTGCAACAGCCACTCCCTCCCACACACCCTCTCCAACGGCATCACCCACCCCCTCACCAACAGCATCTCCAACTCCGACTCCAACAGCATCTGGTAAAGTGTACACGCATTTACAAATCCAACGGCATCACCCACCCCACTGCCAACTGCATCTCCAACCCCATCCCCGACAGCGTCACCAGTGCCTGCAGGTGCCAACGCCATAACAACTTGCGCTATAGTCGCCCCATCCACCTCTGCTGTCCTTGGTGGAAACTTTGCAACAACGTACACAATCACGGCAACGAGCTTGTGCGAGCTCACTGGTTCCGCACCAACTTTCTTGGCTAACAAGCCTGTTTCTCTTCAATTTGATGGAGTTACCAGCGCTAGCACTTCCCAGACTGGATTCACCTCCATCACCGTGGATACCGGGGTTGGCATAGCAATCGTCGCCGACCTCGCAAGTGGTAAGCTTTCTCAATGATTTAATGAAGGTGAAAGGCGAAGTGTGCCTCAAATCAACTGTATGAGGTATTGTTTGAGGTATATGTTCACCCAGCACTGCTTCGTGCCAGCTGACCAACCTGCCACGCCGCAACATGTATGCAGGCAACCCAACCATCACAGTGGGGCCCCAGACTTTCCACATTGCAGACTTCTTGTCCAGCGGGAGGCGCCACCTGTTGGCCAATGATCCTGACCCCTTGCAATTGCTGCAAATGAGGCGAGCCTTGTTGAACGTAACAGGTGAGGCACACTGTTAGGCAGCGCTGTCATCACAGGCCATGCAACATGGTCAGGCAAGGCTATCATAGCAGAACAAACTTGTGACGTTGCTGGACTGTATGCATTGACGTGTTTGACTGACTGCTACAGGCTCGGCTGCATGGTAAGCGGTCCATCGCGTAAGTGAGCACTGCAAAGAACAACTCGTGCCCCTCCACTAAGCCATGTGTGTGGTGCTAGCTTGCCAGGTTAGGAGGGATGCTTGCATCGCGCTGGGCCTCAACACCTTCAGCTTTTTTTGGTGGACGGGTCTGTGGCGGCTCGGCTGCCGCCGTCAGTGAGGTGTGTGTTGCAACAGCAGCCGTCCCAGTTGTCGACGTTCTTGCCTGCACCGCCGCTGCAACTGCGGTCGTCCTATGTGCTGCGGTTACAATATGCGGTGTTGCTGATGCGGCTGGGGCACTCAGATCAGTTTGCAAAGCCAGAGTGTGTTGGGCAGCAATGACAACTTGCTGGCAGTGTGTCATTACTATACGTTGTTATTTCCTGCCATGAGTCTCTTACCAAGCTACATTTGTCCATGTCTAGAAAGCAACATATATTTGCAAGCACAGAAATGCCAGTTTGTTTTGTTTGCAGTTGTCCCGTTCCAGAGCCCTCTACACCCTGCGGGGATGATGGTGGAAACGATGACGGTTGCATTCTGGCTTGATAGGGATGTGTGAGTGCCACCGGCAAGCCAAGGTTGCTGCAAGATACACTAAAGGCAGCAACAGTGAGGCCAACATGCAAGCCAAAGAGATGCCAATGCCAATTTTGTGGCACCCCGCCACAGTGTGTTGGCAGTAATAATTTTCAACGTGTCTGTGCGACGTTAGTATGCATGTTCACGGCGCGCCTGATAGCATGTTGAGGGTGAAGCAGTTGACTACATAGCACACACCAACATGTTGAGGATGAAGCAGTAGACTATACATCACACACCAACATGCTAGCTAAAATGCTGGTGAATTTGTAACCACTTTTGCAATCTTACGGAGCTTTCAAATGCCGAGTATACTCAGGGTCAGAAGTCCTGAGTATACTCAGTGACATTTACCTGCTGAGTTCACTCAGCAGCTTTTGGGCTGAGTCGACTCGTTGTAACTCAGCCCACGCGTTGCTGAGTTGGTTCAGGGGCCTGACTTGCAATGTTCCGGCTGCGTGCTGAGTAAACCTGCTGAATGTACCCAAGAGAATCCTTAGCCATAAAACAGTGCGTGCTAACCCAACCAAAACGGCTGAGTTGACTCAGGGCGAATTCAGTAGCTATGAGGATGTCGATGTTATACAGCTCTCGTCATAAGTCTTGATGAGGTTTATAATATGCACACATTGCAGCAGCTGTGTATAGCGCATTGCTTGATGGACTTGACCGTGCGTCACAGCGCAGCGAGACGATGTGTATACTGTTCTGTGAGCAAGGCTCCAGCCGCGAGGACCGACAGTAGCGCTTGTACTGTATTGCCAACAGCAGCAGTACTTGACCACTGAAGCAAAGCTAAAAGCAAAGGCCCAACTTGCTTGCTATGCAGCACGGAAACGACATAGTCAACGATGGCTTGTAGTGGTCAGCATATGTGGTAAACTGAATAGGCTTTCTTTCCTTGTATCCACTTTCTGCAACAAAGCAACACGCAAGAAGCAATCGCCATTGCACAAGAGGCACCTCTGGCATGATGTTTGGTCAAGCTTTCCTCTGACAGAGGGAGAGCCTGAGCAATCAGCAAGCCATCGTTTCCTGTGCAGTAACTTGCATACGCAGCACAATGGAGCAGACTGCCTTTCCTCAGGAACAGTTTGCCAGCATTTGTTGTCTTTGGCCTTTAGGACTTGGACTTGGGCTTGGGCTTCAGGCTGCTGATTGCGCCAGCAGTGGATTCAAATCACTTGTACCGCGCTGACAGCAGGACACTAAGCTCTGGCTTTCAAATTTGGTTATGTAATCCCCCAGATTCAGCATGACTAATGGCAATGTGCCAGTTGGGCATGGTAATATACAATACAGTCAGCATCACTGCGCGTGTCCTCAACAAGACTTTTGACTAGAGCTGTATATTGGACATGTGAAACGTCACCACCTGCACTTCAGCTGTCACTGGAAGGAGAGCACGAGTTGATATAAGCAATGTTGTCCTCAAGAGCACTGCAACCAGTGCATGTGCACACAACAGACAGACTGTTGCAGCTCTTGCGCTGCTTTGCCAAGATATTAGGACAAAACAGCACTTCGCACACAGCAAACCTCTCACTTGTACCGGCTGAGGAAGTGTATTGGAAAGGATAGCTGCTCAAGACCAGAGTGTCACCGGGATAGGGTGTTGATGGGTGTGATGCTGAATCAGCACACACATGTGTTGGATGCGGTGCTTGTGTTGGACTTGCGTGTTTTCAAGGCAAGGGTGAGTGGTCCCTGGTCCCACGCAATCTCGGATGGCGTGTACATATTCTCTCTGGCCCATCACATCCATTGCTATTTTCTTTGGATTTCTCTTAGGACCTGGGGACCAGAGAACATCAGTACATGGGTACATCGTGTGAAACAACAGTGCATATATTTGAATTAGAGGGAGTGGTGCATGAACAGAAGTGAGACTGTACCAAAAGCTCAAGGTGGGACAATTCATCAGACTCTCTTTTCCCATGACTACTATTTTATTTGGACTTCTCTTGGGACCAGATACATCACCACATGGGCATGTGTTATAAAACATCGACCTGACCAGCTAGGCAATATATATTTTATTGTACGCAATACACAGTGCTGTACGCAATACACAGTGCAAGGTCTGCCCTCTAGGCTACATACTTATTGGGCAGGGACCAGATCACAGACATCTCATGTCATTTTGCTCACACTCACGCCATGAGGGTAGGACAAAAGTATGATGTATCAACTATCATGCAGTCACCATTTGCATGCAAAGCATATCAAGCTGTCAGCTTACTTGGTCTAAGCAAGCACAGACTTCACAATTGAGCACGAATGATGCTAATTCATGCATCTAAGCTCTACCAATATAGACTATAGCTTGACCTACATTGGGGCCGCAATTGCCGAATGTGCATATCGGAGGCTCAGGGACACTGAGTGTGCCAATGCTAGGGTTGTGTGCGATGTGTTCTGTGGAATGATCAAGATGTCACCAGCTTTGAGCACGATTTCAACAGGTTGGAGGTGGCGAGATAGTGGAAATTTGGTGTAATCAGGCCGGGTTAGGCAGACTTGGGCGCGACGAAACAACAGGTGACCGCGAGGATATGGGTACACATAGGACAACTCGGAAGGTGACACTAGCGTAACCTGCTTTTCACCTTGAAGCTGCATAAGAATGGTATTTGATGAATCATAGTGAAGTGCATGGCTGGAACCCTTGACAGTAACACGCAGACGGTACTGGCTGAGCTGAAAACTGCCGAGACAGGGCTTTGTATATGTATTTTGTGTACCACTGCCTGATGCTTCCAAGGCATCTGGTGAGAAGTTGTCTTTTTTTTGGCAATAGCATTTAGCATTGATGAAGCATGCCATGGGTGGCACAACCAAAAATGACTGAAGTCCCAAAGCGTCAGGTACCGGTGCCTGAAAGTAGTAAAACTCAGGGTGGAAGTAGAGAGGTGGCAACAGGCCATCCACATGCTGGCGGAACGTGCTGTAGGTGCTGTCTAGAAGCCTGTTGGGTGCCGTTATGCCGGCTGTTGGGTGTGCAATTGCGTTCATAAGTGCAGTGGAGTTGTTAAAGATGGTAAAGTCTTTGGAAGGTGATGCCAGCATTTGGCCCCTGCCAAGCACAACCAGACAACAAATTTGTTTAGCTGAGGAGCAAGTGCTGTAAATATGCTATGCCATCAAAAAACAATAAACCTACCTTACGTCAGGTATGCTGCTGAGCACTGCAGAGGCAGATGCGTTCACTAGGTGCCAAGCTTTGGCGCCATCTTGGATTAGCAAGGCCTGACTCTCTGAGCGACCAGATAGCACGTATTGCTGGACCAGGCCGCAGGCTGAATCTACGCTGCCTGCCCCCCAGAGCACTACTGTGGGGTGTGCTCTGTCTTGCTGCGCACGGGGACTAGCGTCACTGCTTTGAATTCATCAAGCGGACAAGAATGAATTACTTGACCTCAGCATACCTGTAACCGTGTTGATTTATCAAACAGCCGTCTAGTGAACAGCTGAGTGATTGCAATCAGCACAAGGATGCTCAAAATACACCTCAGCTGCTTCAACACCTGCTTGTCTTTGTCATACAACACCTTTTTGAGCCACTGGTCAAGCTCGCGAGCTACGAACCCGAGTCCAGAGTCTACGATGAAAAGTGATCATCCACTTTGTCCTCATTCCCCTTGTCGCGTCGTATGCAATATGCCGACAGTTGCCATTACAAGCGGGTCGGTCTTCTGTACACTCGTGTTCACTCAGTACCCTGGGAGACCGTTACAAAAGGGTTACAGGACTTACAGAGTAATTTCATTAGGTGAAATTGGTACTGAAATTTTTGACTGCAATAGCAAAGCATCAAGTTGCAACACTTGTGCGACGGACCATATATATGCTGCAAGCCATTCGCAATACCTGTCAGACGTTCGCACGGGTCTGCGACACATTCTTGGTCGTATTTAGAAGATGCTGCACGCTTGTTGTCGACACTGCTCAAGAGAGGGATCTGAACAACTTGCTTGCTCCTCTTGGGTGTGTTCCCGGGGTTGGCTACCTGGTGCCACAAAACAAACTATGTCTCTAGAGCCTTTCACTTGCTATTGATTAGGTCGAGTGTGACATCAAAGTGACAGACCAAACGAGGTACTGAAATCACTGAAAGATTCATTGAATCATGCATGGAAAAGGTTAGTCAGACTCATGCCCATCATCTAATTTAGAACCACCCATTTTTGTCCTGACACAACAATATGAGCACGTGCTACCTCCTGCAAGGTGCCGGGCTCACCTGGCGACGCCACTGCGACGCAATGCTACAGACATTGCAGGATGCTGTCATCTGGCGCCTTTGCGCCAATGCTTTGGTACTGTGGTTGCAGCTGTTACATGATACCTATGCTAGTACCTGTGCTTTTGAATGGAATCTGCTCGTGGACCCAGAATTTGCAATCCTTCTCATCAAGTGTTGTTGATGCACAGGCTAACATGGGGTTCATACACCTTGCAAAAGCGTGTTATTGCTCAATTTTACACACCTTGCAAAATCATGGTACTGCTTTGGCTGGGTACGCATGTGGTTGCTTTGACAGCCTTGCATGCTGTTGAAGTGGACATTTCTGCTCATTCATCATGGGGTGGTTGCACAATCATGATATTGCTCAGGCTGGTTACGCATGTGGTTGCTTGGACAGGGCGTGTCAGGCTGTAAATGCAATGCACAGCGACAGCATGCACCCTGCTGTGATGAATGGCTACAAGGAACACAGCCCACATCTTTGCATGTAGTATGCTGTTCAGGCTTGCCAGAGGCTTTACACACATGACTATGCCCTGGGAGTGACACGCAGCTCAGCTGCCATGTTGTGCAAGTGAGATGAACCCATCGGAAGAGAACATGCCACTGCCATTATCACCAGCTTTAAATGGTCCATCTGCTGAGCAATGTTGTGATCTGAACTCAAACAGCTTGTCGGCTGTTTCCTGCATGCTTCTGCTGAGACCAGAAGATATGGTAATCAGTCTAGACCTACTGAAGTTGGCAGCTGCAGTGACCTGGCACAGCTCTTGGACTACTGCCTGCTATCATCAAAGCAGCAACATCACTGCACTTGGCACCGCCCCAACAGCGCAGCTTCCCAGACTGATTGTAAGAAAAATAGAGCTGAGCAACATTGTGTGACAGAATACAAGAGAACAGACAACTTGCAGGTGAGCTGACAAAACACAGCTGGACTGGTAAGTTTAAAGGCAGAGCTGATAGGTTGCAGCTAGGCAGAATGTGTGCAGCTGAGCTGACAAGGCGCACTTGGTTGGAACTGTTGCAGCCAAACGGACAGTTTGCAAATGAGCTGAGCTTTGAAAGTTGCGGTTGCCCTGACATATTGTAGCCGAGCTGACAGGTTGCAGCCAGGCTGACAAATTGCAGCGGAGCTTATTACACTGCAGCTGCGCTTTCGAGATACTTATTGCATGCAGCCGAGCAACAGCCAAGCTGAAAAAGCGGCCTACTTACCGCAGCTGGCTTTTTTGTTTTCACGGGAGTTATGAGGGGAGAGGTGATTGTGAAAATATGTTCCAGATAAGTGTCTCTGTCGGAAATGTTTGACACAATGTCAAGAACACTCTGTGAAGTATGTGTGTGATGGGAAGGTGCGTCCTCATATTCATGAGCTTGTAAACGTTATTCCTCAAGTGCAGGCAGGTTTGAATATTTCTTGAACAGTTCATGGGGGTGATTCTGGAATGTACCTGGCATGTCCCTTGTCGTTAGAGACAGTGGAAATATAATTCAGGTGGGAATGCCTGTGGAAGGGTGTGGAAGGGAAAAAGTGTCAAACTTCATCCATTTGTTAAAACAAACATTGTTATGTATGTTTTTGTTTTAACAATTGTTGCACACCTGCTTGCAATTAGTAGGTCAATTAGTAGGTTGCATGCCAGCTGGGCTACACCTAGCAGATCTTGCATGTCAGCTTAAGCTGCTCCTAGTAGATCGTGCGTGTCAACTTGCCTGCCCCTATAAAACACTGCATGTCAACACAGATGAGCTATGCAACTGCGTGAATGCAAACAGATTGTGTTACAGAACACAAGATAGCAGATATATTGCAGGTGAGCTGGTGAGCTACAGATGGACTGACAGATTTCAGAGCTGAAAAGTTGCAGCGAAGGCAACAGTGTGCAACTGTGCTGAGTAAATGCAGCCAAGCCGACAGATTGCTGGCTGAAAGTTGCAGCGGGTTGCATCTGTGCAGCCAAGTTGACAGCCTGCAGTTGAGCTGAGCTTGACAATTGCAGCTGCCCTGACAAGTTGCAGCTGCCCTGACAATTTGCAGCTGCAATGACAAACAGAGTCAAACACGGATTGTCGATCCCAGGTCGATCCAAACCCTAACTCTGCAGCCAAAGAACCTGTTTGTCATTGCAAGTTCTGCAGGACAATTGTTCACGGAAACTTTAGGTAAACGACACAGTTTTTTTATATGATGCTTGCCATCCTTGCCTTGTGCAAAGCCAAGGATGGCAAGAATCGTCAGTAAACTCTGAAATATGAAACAAGCTCTCTATACTGACGAGAAAGTTGAGGAAAACGACTTTGACCTTGACACCAAGAGGGATAGGTGGAATTCCTGACTCAGGCAATCAACGATGCTT
>JAABUT010002628.1_pt1 | contig 16862 bp, 13 predicted proteins | sample 5559281 | NCBI WGS metagenome assembly JAABUT01 (sample SAMN10711880, study PRJNA513359) | rock metagenome | isolation source: Antarctica rocks | place: Antarctica: Victoria Land, Ricker Hills nord | collected 2016-01-04 | reverse complement strand
CCCTAACATGATTGAACGTCTCAGCAACGTCTAGACTAAGCATGAAGACTACGTACTTGATTTTGCAGTCTCATACTGCGTGTACTTGATTCACTAGTAGATTCAGCGCTGAGATCACGAATTGCTTGCGTCTCGCTCTCATTTGAGCGTTCGAAAGCATATGATAAGTTTCAGCAATGTCACTTAATCTTTTGATCATGATTGACTTTAATGTCTTACTCATGATGTCTAGCAGAGCAATGAATCGATACATCTTCAAATCAATGTAGTTGCTTTTCTTTGATTTGCAAAGTACTATTGTCTGAGCTTTTTTGAACTGCTTTGAATGATATTTGTGAGTTACACATGCGTTGAACAGATTAATTAGTATCGAAGTCAGTTCTGTTAGACTCACTTAAAGCGCTCTATTTGAAATTTGAAATGCGTCTGATGCTTTGTCAACTTTTACTCATTGAATCATCTGTCTCATCTCATCTTGCAATAAGACTGAATTGAACGGCACTGCTAGCAATATAAACGATCTCGAAATGTCACTGATGTCTGCTTGAGACGATGATGAAAAGAACTTCTTTCGTAGCATCTCTGTTTTTTCTTTGAATGAGTCTGTTATGTGATCGAAATTGTTGCTCTTTAATGATGAAAACTGTGAAAGTTACTTGAGTAGCTGACTTTCGATTCTGACTCATTTTGCGAAGCGTCAAATCAATTTCAATTCGTTGCTCAGCTTATGCATCTGTGATCTAAAATGTGAACGTTTTGTTTCTTTAATGATCTTGTTTTTGTGATCGTTGTATCTCAGATAGTCGTTTCATGTTTCTAGAGTACTCTGCAATTTTCATACAACTCATAGTCATCACGATTTCGTCACGACTTTCAAGCAGATCTGATTTCAAAAGTCTTGTGCTTGAATCGATGACTTTGCTCAAGAGATAGACTTCTCGATGATCTCTTGTAGCACATGAGTGATCTCAGCTACTCTGTCATCTATCGCTGTCTTGTCATCAAGAGAACAATCGACGAGAAGATGTATTCTTAAATGAGCGTTTAGTGCTTCTGTGTTCATTTTCTTTCATAATCGATGAGTCGTGAGCTGCACGAAGAATGTGCGTAGACACAACTTCGTGACAATTGAAAGATAATCAGATTTCTGATGTAAATCGATTCTCATCTTGCATTTATGTATCATGAATTGAATTTTCTCGCTGTCAAACGCTAGATTTATTGTTGTGAGCTGATTGTAAGTCTCTCTAGTAATTGTATCTGATTCAAGCAGTAGTTTTAGTCTCGCGTTCATAACAATGTTTAGTAGAGCATTCATTGCTGTGTGATAAGTAAAGCATCTTCTGCCTTCTCAGTATGAATGATGCAGATTGAAATCTTCTATGATTAGCTGTTCACAGTCATCTTTGATTAGTTCATTCAGACGAGAAATAGTAGATGATTCTTCTGTGAAGATGATAAACAGCGAGCATGAATTGTAGATGTTTATGAGTCGTAGCGTCTGTATCTCGTCTTTCAAGTTGCTAGTTTGTAGCTTGATTGAGCAGATGTTCGATTCAATGATTTTCATCGCTCATTGATTGAGTTTTAAATGCTTGTTGACATAAATGCATGTTCTTGCTTGAGATGATGAGTCTCTCACTAGATGAAAGAAGTTGTGAGTCAAGTTAAACATCTGCGAAGCATTGATGTTGCAATCTTGTTTCTGAATGATTATTATGTCGAATTTATGAACTTCTCTGTCTATCAGAAATGATTTCTGAATTTTCAATGACTTTCTGATGTTGTACTGTAGAATTCGCAGAAAGATTTGATTCATCATAGAATTATCTGTAGCTGTTGTTGACTCTGTGCAGAGACAGCTTTTTGTATGCTTTTAATCATCAAGAGTCTTTCGCATTTTCTGATTAAACGTTTCTGTATCTGTTCAGATGTCATGTCTTCTGAGTCGCTAATCACGCATGAAGAGCGATCAACTCGTCTCTTCTTGACTCTTATCACTTGTCATGTTGACTCATTGACGTCTCAACTGCTTGTCGTCGTCAAGACATTCATTTAACTCGATGAGTTTGTTGAACTCGCAAGATTCATTGAACTCAAGAAGTTCAAAGAGAAAGAAGAGAATGAGCAATTGTTTTTCAACGCTTCAGAGTATCTGATTAATCTGTTTCAAAAGATTTCTTCTGATTGCTTTATCTGTAGTTTTCACTTGAGACATGAGTGTCTTCAGAGTTCGTGACTATCGTTGCAGTTCGCGCATCATCTTCTATTCATCGACACAACACATTCTTTGATGTGATGTTTATCTGCACATTTGAAGCAGCGCTCTTCATTTTTGCAGAATCTGATCATATGATTAAAATCGAAGCATCTATAGCACTGTGTGATACGACAGTTCTTTTCAAACAATTTGCATGAGCATTCTTGATATGAGTTCAGCATGTCTACGTTTAGTAGTCAATTCATCATCGTTTCGATCGCGATCTTTACGATGAGCGATAAGTGAGTCTTCTCACTCTCAACTATCTTCTTGAGTCAAGCTATTCTCAGCATCTCTAGATCTTCATGAAGTCTCACATTGTTCTTTATCAGTCTTTTGATGATCATCTTCTGATTGCTTGTGTTCAGTGTGATGCGTACATCATGTGCTAGTATCGCGAAGCTTCTACGCACTACATGCGCTGAGCTTGCGATTTTCTTCACTCATGTCTGAGTCTTTTCTAGAACTGCTCGAGCTTTTGAGCTCATCACATGAAGTGCAATGTCTTCGCTTTCAAGCTTGCAAAGCGACATTATTAGATTTCGTTGCATCGTCAACACGTTTGCGATTTCTTGAAAGATCTGATCGATTGATCTCTTTTGTATCTTTTTCATCTCTTTTCTCTCTTTTATTTTCACTAGAATCTCGCGTTTCTTGCAAAGCAATGACAGATCATCTCTGAGTCGCTGTTTCTCAGTTGTCGCTTCTTCTCTTGTTACATTGACTCATGATAATGTTTTGAATGTGAAACATGTATTTTCTTATATTTGTAGTTGTTTATTAAAAAGTTGAATGAATGTTTTCAACTTCTGTACATTTTTTGCAATGAATGTGTCTTGACTTTTGATCTTTCTTTCTGAGACATTTCAAAGACGTTGAATCAGCTCTAAGATCACTTCTTTTCATGAGTGATCTTTGCTCTTCTCTTTCTTTAACGTCGATGTCTGTGTTAGTAGATTGATGATGCTGATAACTTTTGTCTCGTCATTGCATGAGTGTTTAAATCTCACGTCGCTGTCTCTCTGCAACGAGTCAACGCTGCTTGCAATCATCATTGAATCAACATTACTGCTGCTCATGCAATTCATCATCGTTTATTCGTCTACTCAATCTTTTCTCTCTTGTTTATAATGCTCTGTTCAAAAGTTCGTTTTGCGCACGTTGTGATTGTTTCTTTAATTCATTAATATTAATCTAGTTATACATCTTTTTTTAACTATCAAATTAATTTTTTCTTTCTATTTTAATGTTTTTGATTAGTTTTATCTGAAATCTTGTCACATACTTGAAAGAGCAATAAAGTCTCTCAGCTACTTATTAAAGAAAGCTAAAAGATTTTTAAAAACATGATTAAAAAATGCATTATTTAAGAATGTTTTTAATTTTCTTATTAAATTACAAACAATATTGTTTATTTAAATGCAATACTTTATTTAAATGCAATACTTAAAGTCACTTACTCATTTTATAATCTAATTTTGATTGTTTTAATCATCATTTCATGTTTACATTTTATCTTCATTGACTAGTTGCAATTTTATTTTTTATTCATATGAAGACTTGCAATTGCATCATTTTATCTGCAATTAATATTTACAATATCATTTTTATTTACTTCATAATAATTGTAAAAAAGAAAGAAAGAAAGAAAGTTTAAAATGATTTAAGTAAGTTTAAAGCTAAACTCAATAGAATAAAGATAAAAGAAAAAGTTTGAGTTTATTTTTAATAAACAGTAAAGATAACAGCAGAAATATTAAAGATCATCTGAATAAAATTATTAATATAAAAGACTTTGTCTTGAAGAAGTAATTAACATCATTAAGATAAGCATGTTATAAGAACAATACAACAACATGATAAAATTTCTGCATTCTGTCACAATATGAAAGTTTAGTCTAGATTTAGCTTAAAGATTTATCTTATAATACAATATTGTTTCTTAACGCGCTTGCAACAAAATAACTTCAGAATCAATTTATGATTTAAGATGAATATATTTATTTAAATGATTAATTCTTTGTTTGCATTATTAGCATTTTATTGCATTTGAAAATTTCATTTATTGATTGAAGTATTAATTATTAATCAATTTCATGATGATAACTATTTACTACTATTAATTGTTATTTGCTAGCAATTATATCATCAATAACATGTTTTAACTTACACTAAAGATATTTATGAAGAAGTCAAAGTGACTCATTTGTAAGAAAGTCATGAAAATTTATCTGTGAAAAAGTTAAAAAGATTCATTTATGAATAAATTAAATGTTTTGACTACACATTTGAAGAATTGTCAGTAAAGAAAGTATTAAACTGTAGTCTTTAATTTTCAGAATGTATAAGTGAATTATTTCTGAGTAAACTGTATGCAGCTAACTTTATTAAAATAAGTTTAGCTCAAAAAACTCTGCGCTTTTATATAATCATGACATTTTAGTAAATAAAACAATATACTTTACATTATTCATCATCACTGTCATTAATATTTGTTGAAACTCACTTTCTTTTAATAGAAATGTAGAAAAAAGCATTGTAATTATACATGCAAGTTTTAAAAAATTCAATCAATAATTGCAATAAATAAAAATTCAAGAAACAAAGCAATTTTTGAATGATCAAGAAGAAATTAAAGACTTTTATCACTCATTTCATACAGTATGAATCATTAATTGCAAATGTCATTTTGAATGCTCTTTACTGATTTTAAAGAAATGTTTAAAATAAGCTTATTTAATTTAAATCATCATAAAAAAGTTCATTTAACACTCATTTAAATTTAGTAGTTGTTCAGCTTTATAAAGTTGAAAATCTACATTTCATTTTTTATTGCTTCAAATGATAAACTATATAATTAATATAATCTTTTTAAAACTTTTTTGATATATATGCTTTGTTCTGATTAATCATTTGTAAATATTTTGTTATTTCTTTGCTTTAACTGTTTAATTCATAACTTAATTATCAGTTGCTTCTTTTTCTTTTAACTAAAGTTTACTGTCATTAAAATTAAAGTGAAAAGTTCAAAATTTAAACATAGCAAATTATTAATTTCTTTATTTTACAACTTTGTTTATTGAGTTAAGATTATGACAACTCATTTTCAAGTAAAAGAAAATTTTGAAGTAAAAAGTTCAAAATTTAAACATAGTAGAAAATTAATCTTTTTTTATCATACTTTTACTTGTTGATTCTTTTTTCTTTCATTAATAATCTTTTAATTCATGATTCTTGCAATATTATAATTACTTTCAATTCAACTGATCTTTTGCTTTTTTCTTTTATTTAACTTAAGAAGTTTTTAATTAATAACATTTTAAATAGTAAATTTTATCATAGTTTGTATTGTTGCTTTACTCATTTTTTGAAAAATCTGATCAAAAGTTGATTCTTTTATTGCTTGTTTAATAAGTTGTTGTATTTAAAAAGTATTTGCAAATGTTAAAATTATTTTTAAATTATTTTTAAAATTAATGTATATAATTGTAGTTTTGATAAACATAATTAAATGAATGATTATGTTATATTGCTGTGATTGATTTAATTTCTTAAAAGAAAAATGTTAAAGTACTAATGTTGAGCTGAATAATAAAAGTTTTGTAACTGTTTATAACTTTTTGATATTCAATAATGTAATTACTTTATATTGAGTTTATTGATATATTTTTAAAAAGTTCATTTTATTGATTGAGTAATTAACTTTAAGTTAAGTAATTTGCTAAACATGAGTCTTGTACATAGTAATCAATGAAGCAAAGACTTCAACATTGAATGATTAAAATAAATAAGTAATATGAGTTAAAAAATACAGTAGAATGATCTTCTGACTGATGCAATAATCAATCATTTAAATAATGATGTAAAAAGCATAATCATTAATTAATAACATGTTAAAAGAGAGTGAGTTTCAACAAACATCAATGATAATAATAATGATAATGTAAAGTGTATTATTTTATTTACTAAAATGTTGTAATTATATAAAAGTGCAAAGTCTTTTAAGCTAAACTCATTTTGATAAAGCTAGTTATACACAGCTCATTTAAAAACAACTTACTTATATATTTTAAAGATTGAAAACTACATTTTAATACTTTTTCTGCTGACAATTCTTCAAATGTGTAGTTAAAACATTTAATCTGCTCATAGATGAATTTTCTTGACTTTCTCACATATGAGTTTTCTTGATTCTTTCACAAATGAATCACTTTAACTTCTTCATAAATGTTTTTGCTGTAAGTTAAGACATGCTATTAATGATGTAATTGTTAGCAAACAGCAATCAATAGTAGTAAACAGTTACAATCATGAAACTGACTAACAATTAATACTTCAATTAAAAAATGAAATTTTTAAACATAATAAAATGCTAATATTGCAGACAAAGAATGAATCATTTAAATAAATATGTTCATTTTGAATCATAAATTGATTCTGAAGTTGTTCTGTTGCAAGTGTGTTAAAAAACAATATTGCATCATGAAATAAATTTCTGAATTAAATCTAGATTAAATTTTTACATTGCAACAGAATGCAAAAATTCTATCATGTTGTTGTATTGTTTTCATAGCATGCTTGTTTTGATGATGTTAATCACTTTCTCAAGATAAAGTCTTTTATATTAATGATTTAATTCAAATAATTTTCAATATCTTTGCTGTTGTCTTTACTGTTTATTAAAAATAAACTCAGACTTCTTCTTTTATCTTTATTCTATTGAGTTTAACTTTAAATTCACTCAAATCATTTTAAACTTTCTTTCTTTCTCTTTTTTCATGATCATCATAAAGTAAGCAAAGATAATATCATAAATGTTGATTGCAGATGAAATGATGCAATTGCAAGTCATCATATGAATAAAAAACAAAATCATAATTAATTAATGAAAATAAGATGTAAACATGAAATGATGATTGAAACAATCAAAATCAAATTATAAAGTAAGTGAGTGACTTAAAACATTGCATTTAAATAAACAGTGTTGTTTGTAGTTTGATAAGAAAATCAAAAACATTCTCAAATAATGCATCTTTTAATCATGTTTTCAAGAATCTTTCAGCTCTTTTTAGTAAATAGTTGAAAGACTTTGTTGCTTTCTTAAGTATGTAACAAGATCTCAGATAAAACTGATCAAAGATATTAAAATAGAAAGAAAAATTAATTTAATAGTCAAAAGAAAATGTATAACTAAATTAATATTGATGAATTAAATGAAAGCTGAATTAATGATTGTTGATTTTTAATACAGTGAATTCAGATTGCTGCTGTATGAAAGTTATAATTTCAATCAAATATGCTTGTATAACAATTATTAAAGTTAAGTAATAACTTTTTACAAATGTTGAATGCATGTTCATTGAACATATTATAGTAAAGTTAATTGCAGTAAACTTGCAAAGCTGACATGATATTATCAATGTTATATGATAGTCTTTGTAAAATCATCATTGCATAATGACAAGATGTGATTGTTAAACTGATATAATGTAGTTGAAAAGAAATTTTAAAACAGTTGAATTGCTTGAACAGCATTGAATTGTAGCATAATTGTTGTGATAGAAAGTTCAATCATGCAAAACTGAAAAATCATTAATAAAATAATGAAGTTAAATATTGATCATCTTGTCAATCTTTCTGTCTCAGCACAGAGTATCATGATACTAGTTTCATATGACTCAGCTGTTGTGTTTTCGATTTGCTGCAATGAAAACTTAATTTCAAATTTGTTTATACTGATTTGAAAATACAACTCATCAAATTATTTCTGCAGCATGATTCAAGATTAAATTATATTGATTTCTGTATCAGTAAATACATATTTAATCTGATTTTTGTCAGAAATTCTTGACTTTCTTACACTGATTGCAATCAAAAGTTAATGAAGACACAATTAAATTTATGAACATTTACTATATAAATATGTAAGTGAAATGATAAATGTGCATCATTTACACTAACTTGAACTCATAATTTGTTAAAAAAGAGTGAGTCTTGATAAACATCAGTAATAGCAATGATGATAATGTAAAGTGTATTGTTCTATTTACTAAAATATCATGATTATATAAAAGTGCAAAGTTTTCTGAGCTAAACTCATCTTGATAAAGTTAACTATACACAGTTCACTCAGAAACAACTCACTTATACATTTTGAAGATTGAAAACTACATTTTAACATAACATATAATATTTATTTTTCTGACAAATTTTAATCTTTGAATCAAAGCATTTTTGAATTCAGATTAAACTTAATTCATTGTTGATTTAATCATTTTTACTCACAGCAATATGATCTTTTTTAAGTACTTTATATCAGATCTTTTGCTGTACTTTTTCTTTAAAGATAATTTATGATTTTAAGATTTTTTCATTCATAAATATACATTCAATTAATAAAACTCACTCTTAATTATCATATTAAATCATATGAATCTTTTTTTTATACTTGAAAATCATGACTTGAAGTTTAACAATAATTCTTTGCATGAATCTTTTTTCATTCATATTATAAATATTTTCTATCTTTATTTTATACTTTTCTTTCAAACTTTGAAATAAATTGAATCAATCAACTAAAATATCAGTATTCTGAGTCATAATATACTTTTTATTAAGTGAAGAAATGTATATTGTTTTAATTTATAAATGATGTTTTAAAAACTTCTGAAATTCATTGATTTTAACTAATTTATCAATTTTCTTTTTGACTAATAACTTTGCAACTATTAAATATACTTGATTTACATGAAAAGATTAATTTTAAGTCTGAAAATATAAATTTTAATTACATATAATAATTTCTTCTTCAAAATTAAGTTTTTGAAAATGTTAATTGCATACAGAAGCAGTTTTTTAATCATTAATTTAATTCATAAAAGTACTTTTTAATATATCATGTTGATAAACAATTTTTATTATAAAAGAATTTTAATTGATTACTGTAATTTCATTTCAATGAGTTTAAACAAGCATTATGCATTCTTTCTATGAAAGTTCAATATTTTCAAAAAATATGAAAATCATAAAAAGAATGAAAAAAATGAAAGAATTGACTATCATCATTTTGCTGAATTGTTGAAGAATTATATTAATAAAATATGAAATATGAAATTTTCAATTTTATAAAGTTGAATGACTGTTAAATTTAATTAAATGTTAAATAAATTCTTTTAACAAATTTTAAATGTTTATCATTTACAATATGCATATATTATATCACATCTTTTACATGATAAGTGAATGCATTAACTGAAAATGTATATTCAATTGTTATAATAATCAACTTTTAATCATTTATTTATTTATCAATATGATTTTATCAGCAAATAATACATCATTTTAATTGCATGAAGAATTAGTAATTAAATGTTCAAAATAATAATCAAATTAGTGTTGAATATCATTTTCATTAAATAATTCATTAAACAATCTTTTATATTCACTTTTATGTATATTTAAGCATACTTATTAATATTGCAAATTCATTAACTTTTACAAGAAGTATTTATAACATCATAATGTTGAATCATGTTACAATCATCATGAATTTTAATCATAAAGTTCAAATTAGAAAAAAGAATTTTTACTATCATGAAACAGTAATGAAAAGACATATACAGAGCATATGTATAAAGCATATGTGTAAAGCATATGTTGATTAAAATGTTTATCAAATTATGTTGCAAACTCATTTTATAATAATTAAAAGTTTGCTGTTTTCATGTTATTATCACATAAAATATGATTTTATTCTGTTTATGCCTGACATTTGAAATGAAATATCTAGAAATCAATGATGCATCATTACTCAACTGCCTTTTAATCATTTAATTCTTCATAATTATTAAAGTAAACTTTAAATATTTTATCATTTATCAAGATATAAAATTAAATATTTTTCATGATAATAATTTGATCAAAAGAAACTTTATCTTTATATTATTTTTAATTTTATAATGATCTTTGATAGTTTTCAAGAAAAATGTAAATGAAATCAGTTTATTTTTAAATCATGTTTAATACTTAATGTATTCAAACATTATAAGATTTTTATTATTGAAAAAAATTAATTTATTCTGATATATATTTATTGTTGTTCTTGAAGTAATTTTCAAGTTTACATCATGAATAAATCAAGATACATGAGAAGTTTTTTAAATCATATTAAGTTAGTAATAATATTAACATTAAATGATTTTAATAAATTTAATTGATTTTCATGAAAATTCATTCTCAACATATGAATGTTAACATTGATACATGACATTTTCATAAAAATGATTATTGAAAAAATCAAATCACAACTAAAAGAGTTTACGTGAAAGCATATGAAATCAATGATTATTATTAACAAAGTCACATCAGAAACTACTTTAAATGTTTATTTATATAAATATGAATTTATAAATGAAAGTTTTTTTTAAATATTTACTTGATACATCTTTTACACATATTAATTCTTAATATTTCTTTATCATTATTGAAATTTCATACTTATAATGATTGAAAGATTTAACATGATTTGCAAATGATTATATTTGCAAATCAAATGAAAATATAATGATAGTACTTAAGTTTAACATTAAGTACAATGAAAAGAACAAGAAAGCTGCAATATTTATTTAATGATCAAGAATAACATTTATTTTTAAATAAGTAGAAAAATAATTATTGAATGTTTAAAACATTTTGTATGAAGAAAGTTAATATAACAAATCATTATTTAAATATTTAATGACATGTTTAATTAAATCTTGCTGATTATGACTTTGATGAATCAATTGTTTCAATTTCATAATCATAATTTAATTTAAAATCATAGTTTGAAACTTTATTTAAACAATTATACATTGAACATTTGCTTCATTAATGTTTTAAATAAAGAACAGAAATTAATTGTTATGATAATCATATATAAAACATTATTTTCTTTTCTGAAAATTGTTGAGTGCAAAACATATGTCAAAAGAACATAACAAGATCTTTAAATTTCATTTTCATCATAATGTAAAAAGTAATAATGAGAAAGCATATTGTTAAAAACTTTCAGTTTCAATAAAACTTTCATGAATGAATAAAATGAAGTAATGAAAAATAAGTATTTAAAGTACTTGATGATGTAAAACTTATAAAAAGTAAAGAAAAATGAAAAATATTATAAAATGCAGTAAAAATTGAAGCTGTTTTCATTCTCAAATCTAAAACATAATAAGCATGATAAAATAATCATAATTGAAGTTTTAAAAAGTAATAATTAATATGTTTAAAAGTTTTATTTTTAAAAGTTTTATTTTATTTTCATAATTTGCATTTCATTTGTGTTATGAATTTGTATAAAGCGAATCATATGAATGTATTCTAACTAGAAGTTCAAAGCTGAAGAAGAAAGAAGATGCAACATGTTGTGAGTTTTACTCATGAAGACACGCTAAATCGCTAGCGTGTCAACATCAGCTTTATACTAGTTTATGATAGTTTGACATGATTTATGTTAAACTAATTTAAAGTGCACAATTGCAACATTACTTTCTCTCTTCATCTAGCAATGTTCTCATTGCTGCAGTTCAATTGATCTTTCTTAAGTTAATTTCTATCTTGACTTGTTTGAATATCATTCATGAAAGTCATTTACAATCTTTGAACATTCTTTGAATTCACTTTCATTGACGTTGTATCAATGCAGATTGACGTTGTATTCTTTTTAATTGACATGATATTGTAATTGTTTATCTTGTTCGTAATGTCTGAAGTTCAGTAGATTCTTCATCTTTCATTCATTTTCATCGTTGATCACTATAGAATCAAATGATTCATTTCATTGTTCATTCAGAGAATTCTTTGAATCTAGTTGCAGCAAATTTGATGCAAACTTCAAATGTATCTTCATAGTCAATGATAGTTTCAGTCGATATACATGTTCAATCTCAATCAGAATCTTGAAGAGTTCTAGCATTTTATCATCTAGCTTCTTTAATGATCGTGAGATCATTATGTTTCTAGAATTCAGAAACATCATGTCATTTATCTTGTAAATCATTTTCTTTCAATGTTTGTCAATTTATTTCTTCATTATGATTCTGACTTTTGTCAAGACTTGTTTGATCAATGCTAGTGATTATTTCATGTGTTTGAATATATTCTTTGCTTTGTCTGCTTCGATTCTAGCTCAAGTGATCTCATATTCAATTGAGTTTGAATTGAAGCTCATATGAGAGTGAAAATTCTTATTAAGAAAGAACGTCGACTGTTCAATTGATGATGAAATAGCATTGTTATCAACAAATTCAATCATGAATAATCAGACAAATCAATCATCTTGCATATACGAGCAATAGCTTTGTAGATATCATTTCACATTTTGATTCAGTCTTTCTATTTGATCATTGATTTGCAAATGATAGTCTGTGAATAGTTTTATCTTGATGTCGAGTCTCAAACATAAAGACTTTCAGACAATCAATATGAATTGTGAATCACGATTGAACATTATTGATTTGAGTAGTTCATGAATTCTAAAGATTCATATCAACAGTAGCTTGACTGTTTATTCTGCAAAGATTTCTTCGTCATCTGATCAACATGATATATAATGTCGTTTCTTAAACAATTGATCTATGACTGTCAGAATCGCGTTGTTTTCATCACTTTCTGATAAATCAATAATGAAGTCTAATGATATGTTCTGTCATCGCTGCTCTGATATGAGCAATGACTTCAGCAGTTCATTGATTCGATCTCTCGATGCTTTTAATCTATGACAAACATAACAGTTTTGAATGTCAAAGTGATCATTGATTGAAAGATCATGTGCTTCTCTTATCAATCAAATGATCATTGACTGAAAAATTCATAATCTATCATCTTTTCAGAGTACTTCATCAAGTACTTTGCAATTGTCTAGATCAATATCTTGACAAGTTCTTCTGTTCTGTTTCATGACTATTTAAATATTAAAGCACAGTTGATTCATTTGATTTTCGACTATAAGTTGATTCTGAATAGAAATCATCTCTTCGATCGAATTTTCATTAACGTTCGATTCATGTTTTGAATCTGAGTCAGAATCTGAGTCAGATCTGAGCAAGATCTGAGTCAGATTTTACTCAACTTTCTGATCATCTTCTTGATCAGCTTCTATTGACTGCAGTTTAAATCTGTCTTCTGACAATAGCATCTGATGCTGATATAGCTTTCGATCATCATTTGCTTCAATGAACTTAACGTCTGACATTCTGATCAGCACATCGACTTTCAGATTCTGTTTTCTCGATTGATATATGATCTTGAAGTTATATTCAGATAACTTCTCAGCTCATTTAGTCTGTCGTCTGATCAGTTCTTTGATCATCATGAAGTACTTCAAATTTAGATGATCAATAAAAATCTTGATCGAAATATCTGTACATTTCAATTCAGAGCATCAATGCTTCAAGCAGCGAATAATGATCAGCAGTTTCTTGTCATAAATCTCGTAGTTGCATTTTGCAAAAATCATGTTCTTGCTGTAAAAGATCATTGAATGTAGAATGTTTTCATCGTCATACTGAGACAATACTTCGTCGTTCACGTAGTTCAAGAAGTTCATTTTCAGAATAGCTTCTCTGATCAAGTTGAAATGCTTCAGAACGAAGACTGTTGTCATCTGTTGATTTAATTCTTCAAAGATCATCTGACAGATCTCTGTTTATTCAAAGAAGTGATCTTTTTGAATCAGCTTTATCATGAGTTGAATGATCTTTGAGAAATTCTTTATGAATCATCAATAGAAGTTGCAGAAATCAATGAAGATCTGCATATGATTCAATGATTGAAACACTTTTCAGCTTCGAATCACATCTACTTTTCTAGAATTCATTTGCAGATCATTGATGAATATCAGTAATTCAAGAAACGAGATTTTCTGAATCTTGAATTTGCACTTGTCAATGTTTATCTGCAAGTCAACTTTGTGAAGCTTGTCTAGCACTTCTTTCACATGAGTTCTATGTTCTTTCAAGATCTTACTATAGATGAGAATATCATTCAAGTATGTCTGACAGAACTTGTGCAGACAGTCAAACAACACATCGTTGATATAATGCTGAAAAGATGCAAGTTCATTGATCAATTTGAAGAGCATTACTTTATACTTATAAACATTGAAGAAAGTAACAAAAGTAGTCAAATTCTCGCTTTTTGAACTCATGTGCAGTTTATTGAATGTGATGATAATGTTGAATCAAGTCAGATACTTACTGTCTTGAATTCAAGCTAGTACTTCGTTTATCAAGAGTATTGAATAACGATCTCTTTTGATCAGAGCATTCAGTTTTTGATAATTCATGCAAAAGCAAAGATTATCATCTTTCTTTTTGACAAATAGTATTAACGAAGCGAAGAAAGCTTTGCTGAAAGTAATAAACTTCTTCTTCAAGTTTTCTTCTAGATACTTCTTGATCTTCTGCAACTTGTGACTCAACATGAGATACAATCGACTTCTAGAAGATTGACTCTCATCTTTTAATTCAATCTTATGATCATATAATTGATGTGAGAGCAACTGCGTTGTCTTTTCTCTATCAAAAACATTCAGAAAGTCGTGATAAATTATCGAAAGCTTCTTCTTCAGTTCATTTAATGACATGACAAAGATCATTTCATTCAGTTTCGCGAAATCTTCAACTGAGTTAAGCGCTTTGTTGATTTCACTAATGATCAAGAAGAAGATCTTGATCTTCTTATTCTTGACTAGAGTTTGATATGCAGCGACTTTGATCATGATAATATTGACGAGTTTCTTTGTCTCAGTTGACTGAAATGAGCAAAGTTGATCGAGATCAACTTGAATGCTTTGCTTTGCTATGAGAGCAGATTCAATGAATTGAGCAGATTTAATGAATCTATTCACTGATTTCTGATTCATGAATCTCTTCAAGATGATCATTGATGTAACAATTGAGTTCAAGTTCTTTCGTTTCATTTCACAGATCTTGTTTAATTCAGATCTGTGAAATGTTGATTGATTGTTTACTTTTGAAATAACAGATTTCGATGTTTGAATCTTTAATGATGATATTAATCAATTGTTTGCAAAATCTATCAACATTTGATTTCTTTTCAATCAGAGATTTTCAATGATTATCTTATGTTAATCTAGATGAGTTATCAATAAAGAAATCATTTCATTCTTGTGTTCTTGTATTATGATCAATGTATACAGAGCATGTGTAATCAACTTTTGATCAGAGATTTCATCATACAATCAAATCAACTTTGATTTTAACAGCAATATTGACTGAATATCAAAGCATTCACATAGCTCTGACATCAAAGATTCATCAATGAAAGTCATGTCAGTGACTTCAGTATCTATCAGAGCAAGAAATCTGAATATCTTTTCTAGACTATTCAAGATGACATCAACAGTGAATGACTTGAAATCAAACAAGTCGTCAGACATGCTGATGAAGCAGAATACAAGTATATCGCTCTCAATCACTACTTTAACAAAGACAAGTCGTTTTTCAAATTCACTGCAATTTCATGCATCTGAGCTGACTTAAGACAGTTGCATGCTTTATGTTTTGACTTCTTGCATTTGAAGCAAAGTTCTTTTTTAAACAACTTCTCTTTAGCAGAATCAACGTTTGATATTCTGAATTTCTTTCATGCAGAGATTGAAGCTGAAATCGCAGTAGTGATTGTCATTGAGATGCTAGCGATAAAGCGAGCGACTTGAATCGTTGATGTCTTGAGAGTTGAGCGAGCATTCAATTTCATCAATCGAACATCGACTTGCATGCAGATGTCGACGAATTCATTTAAATTTATAGTTCATTCATTGATCATAACTCGCTGAAGATCTGAGCTAATCTTATGCTGAAAATCATTTAGTAAAGTTTCATTATTGTACTCTAGTTTCACACTAAGTTTCTGAAATTTCATTCAAAATTCATGAAAGAAGATCTTGTTTTGATACAGCTTCAAAAATTGTCATTGAGTCATGTAATGTCAATTGAAATCGTTGTACATCTTATTTATGATTGACAGTATCTCTTTTGCTTCAAGAAACGAGTTTGTAATCATGTTTCTCATTCTGAGTGCTATGTGTTTGATCATCATTTCACTGACTTGACTTTTCACATATGCAATCTTCATTTCTTCAATAGAAAAATGATTCTTGTTTATCTTCAGCTTGTTTTGCATTTAAAACAATCAATTATTCACATTCTGTCTTGAATCTTTGAACAGAAGTGAGTCAGATAGTTTGATTGACTTCAAGAATTGATCTTTCAAAATCAAAGTGCTTAGTCGACTTGATGTTGCTTCTAGATGACGTATAATCACGTTCTTTTTCTTCATCTCTTTCTGTAAACGCGTTTGAACAACGTTCAATGTTGTCTGCGTAGCTTTCAACTCGATGTTGATAGCTTTCAATTCAACGTTGATCTTGTTGATGTCATTCAACATCTGAATCATGTCATTGTGAATCTCGATTTCGATGTCATGCTGTTGACATATGTACTTAATAAAGACAACGAGATCATCTGCTTCATGAATGCTTATTCAAGCATTCAGTTCAATGCTGATGCTGATCTTGATCATTTTGTGATTGAAGAGC
>JAABUT010002627.1_pt1 | contig 16863 bp, 17 predicted proteins | sample 5559281 | NCBI WGS metagenome assembly JAABUT01 (sample SAMN10711880, study PRJNA513359) | rock metagenome | isolation source: Antarctica rocks | place: Antarctica: Victoria Land, Ricker Hills nord | collected 2016-01-04 | reverse complement strand
ACCGAAGGCCGAGAAGGTCGAGAAGGCAGCGAAGGCGTCGTCCCCACGCACGCGGGGGTGAACCGAATACGCGCTGAGCGACATCCTGCCGATCCGCGTCGTCCCCACGCACGCGGGGGTGAACCGAAGTAAGTCCGCACCCACACACATCGCAACGAGTCGTCCCCACGCACGCGGGGGTGAACCGACAGCTCATAGCGCAGCTCATGTGCATACTGCGTCGTCCCCACGCACGCGGGGGTGAACCGGTGGTCGCCCTCCCTGCCGGGTGGAAGTTCACATCGTCCCCACGCACGCGGGGGTGAACCGGCTTGCAGGCGACGAAGAAGGGGATCGACGACATCGTCCCCACGCACGCGGGGGTGAACCGCTAGCCTACCGAGACGATGGCGGCATCGTTCATCGTCCCCACGCACGCGGGGGTGAACCGTTTTTTTGTGTCCGCATCGGCAGTCTCATCGGATCGTCCTCACGCACGCGGGGGTGAACCGCGGTCCCACGTCGTCACCGCATCGGGCGCGATATCGTCCCCACGCACGCGGGGGTGATCCGCAGTGGATGGATGAACACGACGGAGGGTTTTGATCTTCCCCACGCAGGTGGGGGCTAACTGGGCAACGAACTACTCGTCCTCCTCGCCATTGCCTCTTCCTGGCAGGTAGGGTGAACCAAATCGGCAGTATCACCCATTCGCGGCCCATCACATCTTCTGCCACCGCGATTTGCCCCTCTAACGCTCACTATCCGACACCATGTTCTGCTGCACCAGGCCGATGTTCAGTTGCCCGACGCTCTCCACATTCAACCCGTACCGCCGCTGATCGCGCAACGCTCGCTGCACCCGAAGGATCATCCGCTGGTAGCGTTCCATCCCCTGTTCGACCCGCGCCAGCGCCTCCGCCGAACTGAGGCGCGGCGTCTCGTATTTGTTGGTCTTCTGGATTTGATAGTCGTTCAGACTCGCCTCCATCGTCATGTACGTCATCACCCGCTGCATGTCTACCTCGTACAGCGTAAACGCTTGTGCGAGCAAATCTGTGAGCATCCATTCGATGCCGTTCGCCAGTCGCCATTCCTTCGCCAGCGACTCGCACAGCACGAGGAAGCGCGCCCGATCCCATGGGTCGTGCTGATACCCCTCCATCGCCCGTGCCGCCCGGTTGCCGCTCGCCAGATCGTCGCGCGCCTGCTCCACGAGTCGCTGCCACACCTGACGCCCGAGATCGGGGTCGCGCTCAGCCACGGCACTGATCGCGTGCCACGACACCTGATCCGGCGTCGTGGTCATTGCGTGTTCGAGCGCAAAGTCGTCGGCGGGTTCCGCCGCCCGCTCGTGCGCCTCCGCAGCGCTCATCTCCATCCGCTCGCGATAGACCTTGACGAATCCCTTGTACTCGTCGGCCATCTCGCGCGCGAAGCTGGAACTGCTCCGCGTGTCATGCTCTACCGGGATGATCGCGCCGTCTTCACCCATCGTTCCACCTCCCGGCATGTCGCCGTGTATCCCCGCAGGAGTTCCGTTAGTTCCCGATGTGCCGCCCGTCGCGCTCTCCCCTCTTCCCGATGCCGCTCGCACGCCGTGATGAGCGCGGCCACGTCCGCTTTCGGGACGTAGCGCTTGCGGAGTCTGCCGTTCACGCGCACGAAGCGGTAGGCATACGGCCCGTGCAACTCCCCGCGCTCGCACTTGCACCCCGGCTTGCCGCACCGCACCCACTGCCAGCACACCGCGCCGGGGAGCGTCTTAGGTAACGCTTTCTCGGTTTCTTGTTCGCGCACGCGCACCCGCCGCGAGCGGTGTCACGTTCACCAGCGTGCAGGGCGCGAAACCCGGCAACGTCGCATCGGCGGCGGTACAGACCGCGCCCAACGCATCTTGCTCAATCGGCTACGTGACGCCAAAGGGAACCCACAGCGAAGCGGCGGGCCTCATCCCGAAGATGGCGGATGCCAGTGGCAACGTGTCGTGGTCGTGGCTGATCGGGGCAATACAACGCCGGGTACAGGCACGGTCACGGTGACGTGCAACGGGGTGAACGCGACAACGAACATCACTATCGGTTAGAGGGATACGAGCCAGAACCCCAATCGCCTGTCACGGTTCCTTCTCAATCTTTTCCCTCTAGGCGCACGTACGTCCACTACATCCCCGCGCGATTTTTTCTGCTGGATTGCGGTTCGGCTTGATCGGGCTAGGGCTGTGGTTACAAAAGTATAGTCATCGCGCGAGGGCTTCGATGTGCGAAGCGGTATCCCCGTAGGTTGTGTAGGCTGGATAAGAGGGCAGGAGCCTATTCTTTGACTTCGTACGTTCATGTGCCAAAGACAGCATCCTTATTTCCTAAAGCATAGCGACGAGCAGGGAGTTCCTTATAGTCGGCATGTCGCTATCTACTACGGGATACTGATATAATGGGTGTAGTATTACGTTGCTATTGAATCGAAGGGCGGAACTCAGATGGACAAAGGCCATACTACAATTAGAACCATTCTCTATGATGCGATGATTGATGCGGGTTACGACGAAGAGTTGTCTAACCATGCAGCGGCGTTCGGTGGCGATGCTGCTATGAAGATACTAGACTGTCGCGCGCAAGATGCTTTCCGGGATAGATACATCGCGGACGTAATCGAACGTGCCAGAGTTGCGACACTCGCGGGCTTGTGACGCGATTATGAGGCATCCGAGAATGAATCTACATCGGGTAACTCGTAACCGTCTCGTGCGCACGAACGCCGGAGGCGTTCGGCAGCCCGCCCTCTCATCTTCTCATGGTAGCGGCGATTGTGATAGTCCGCGTCCTTGCGCAAGTCGCGTTGCAGTGCCGCCTCAGCCCTCGCACGCGCCTCTTGGTACTCCGGCGCGGCTATGTCCGCATATGTTGCCGTGATCGGCAAAAACGGGATGCCTCTTTCACGCTCACTCCTGCCTGAGATTTCCGAACGGTACGGCATTCCGACGCAGCGGCGGCACATAAAATGCCCGTCAAGGTCATACAGCACGCGACACGGACGCCTGCACAGGGGGCATTGCACCATCCATCTTTGCATCACCTGATCGCCACGGATGGTGTGCGTGTAGACACCGAACACGACCTTGCTTCCGTTCGGTAACTCGCCGGAATCCGGGATGTCGCGGGCTTCCAAGCGCGGAAGGTCATCTACGGTGCGTCTTTGCTCGAAAAGCGACCAACCATTCAAGATATTCGGCATCTGAAAATCCTTTTACGCGCGACAAAGGTGAAATGAATGAAAGTAAGTATCGCACAAAGGAAAGTGCGGGTCGTGTGTTACATCCTGTAACACCTGAAATGGCAAGGTGCAACAAGGTGTAACACCATGTTTTCCTTGCTACATCTACCTTCCTTCTTTCTCTGTTACACGTTACACCTTATATGAGAGATTAGAAAACAAATAGAGATATAGAAAGACGTGTACTTTCTGGGCCTCGGGTGGAAACAAGGTGTAACATGTAACAAAGCACGACTTTAGCTCATCCCAATACACAAAAAATGTTACACCCTGCGTTCTGACAAGGTGTAACATTTTGCCCATTTGCTCTAAATGATCGGTTTTCCGTCCAAAGTTATCGCTTCCGATGTGACGTGCGCCACCCCCGTCCATCCACGTTGTACCTTCCCATTCACCCGTTCCGGTTCCGTTTTTGTGACATCGGTCACGACCTTTTCCCGCACGAGATGTGCAAGTCGCATCCCGAACGCGGTCGCACTCGGTACATTGCGCTCGGCTGGATTGTTCGTACGCATCCATCCCCGGAAGTCCGCATATAGTTGTCCTGCTGTGATGAAGTCCGCCGGATCGTGTGTGATCCGTTGCCCGTATGTATCGTCCATGATGAAAGCGAGCACATCGTCACTGTTCTCTGCCAACTCCCGGAGTCTCGTTTCCATCGTCACGGTGCGCGTGAAGGAACCGCGCCCTCGCAAACCTTCGCCCGCGTCCAACACCATGTGTAGGAACGCGGCCATGATGTCCGCATTGGCTGCCAACTTCTCGCCGTACGCGTCAATCTTGACATCCCCCGGCTGCGTGCCGATGGGTGCGCCACCTTCGACCGTCAACATCCGCCGTCGCATCGCCATGTCGAGATTGCGGAAGGGGGGCATCTTGTTGCCGGTGAATATCAGCGAAACGTGCATGTCTACCGCTTCCGACTTGAAACCCTTCCGGTTCACCTGCACCGGATCAAAGGCCGCAAGCCGTTTCAGCCGGTCGTTGCCCCATACCGTCCGGTCGGTGTCCATGTCGGCACAGAGATTGGCGCGCATGTTCAAAAGCGGCTCTAATCCGAAGTCGGATCGCAGTTCTTCGAGGGTTTGATGCGCGACGTTTTCCTTGCCCACGAGTGCCGTGATGAGGATGAGCAGTTGGCTCTTACCACCGTCCGGCAGGCCGATGAACCACAGCATATGCGCCATTTTCAGGCCACCATGCAGCATGTGGTAGACGACTTCGAGCACGGTGAGCAACTCGTCTAGATCGGGCAGGGTGCGTTTCAGGAAGCGCGCCAACTCATTCCACTTTTCCACCGGAATAGCGCACTGCGGGCGGAATGACGCACCGATACGCGAGAAAAAGACACGCTCCGGTGTGATGTCCGTCACGACACGGGTTTCGAGGTTTAGGATTCCATCCGGTGTGAGCACTTCGCGGCCCGGCTGATCGGTCGGCAAGAGAACATGATGCACGTCTTCCCGCGTCATGAGTGCCCGTATCACCTGCTCGCGTTGACTGGGAGTGCTGCCACCCGATGCTTCGAGCGCGATGCGGATAGTGTCGGTGAGCGAGTCGTGCGTGTCTTCGCGATACAGGCCGGTGTCATCATCGTAGCGGTAGACAATGCCCTGCTTGTGCTTCCCCACAAAGCAGATTCCGCCCTGTTCGGCCAGCCATGCCGCGACACGATCATAGATGATTGCACCTTTTTCCGTGCGGACATTGCCGGGTAATGCACCCGGCAGCACGTCCACAATGAGCGCGGCCATGTCTTCCACCGTCGCGCCCGTCGCGAAATAATCATCCAAACCGACCTTTTCGCCGTCTTCCGCCATCGGCAGTATCAGGTAGCGGACATGGGCATCGCGCCGATGCAGGAACGCGCCGAGACGTTGCACCGCGCCGCGAACCCCCGGCTTTGTCATGACATCGGAATCGAACGCGAGCACGACATCGCGGTCTTTGAGCGCGACGCTTTCCCAGTCCGCGAGCATGGTGGTACCGCCATGCGCATTGCGTCCGCGAAAGCCGTAGACACCGATAACATCTATGCAGCACAGGCCGCGAGACGCCGCGCTATCGGCCTTCCTGACACCTTCCGTGATGTAGAGCGGAATCCGAGGATTGCCGAGTGCGGCATGACAACGCGGCGGGACATCCAACACCATACCCTGCCCGGCTGCCGTCTCATATTTCAGCGGCTTTTTGTCTTTGATGCGCGGTTCGTCCGGTCGCAGCTGGTGGCACGCCACCGTGCCGAACACATCGTGTATCGGGATGATAAGGCCGGATCGCGCCTGCCATTCCGGGAAGCCCGCGCGCTGTACATCGTCCGCGCTCGCACTGCGGTAGCCGCGTTCGGCTGCCACGTCCGGTGCAATGGCCGATGCCTCGATCAAAGCGCGGTGCGACTGAGAGAGAGATTCGTGACAAGGCGACGTAACAGCGTCAACGGGTGGCGATGTCCCGCCGTCCGTGAATGCATCATTAGTGTGCGACATATCGTTGACATGCCGCGAAGTATCCTGTAGTGTATTCATGAGGAGTACCTAACGCTTTCTCTCTATCATCCAAAATCCGTTGACGTTACCGCCGCGAAGTTGCTCAGCGCGGCGGTACGTCCTTGTGCATGGCTTCCCTTGCTGTGGCCTTATACCGCCGTCACATCCTTCGCCCGCGCTTCGAGCCATGCAAGGAGCGTCGGCTTGTGGACGCGGATAGACTTGCCAATGCGAATGACGCCCGGTACTTCGTCGGATGCCATGAGCAAATATGCTTTTGTTTTACTAATATCTAGGATCGCCGCGACCTCGGAATCTCGCAGCAATACAGGCTCTTGGGTTACGGTCGCTGTCATCTTTTTCACCCTCCGTGAGAACACAAAACACGGTACCTCCTAACCACGAGCATCCGGCTCGTGGCTAGGGCGGCACCGTGTTCTTCTCGGACTTCCGCGCCAGATTCAGTTATCAAACAGTCTTAGGCGAGTGACCTCCGAACGGTATTGATTGTCTGACAATGCGCGCATTTAACGCGTGGAGGAGTGTCAAGTTTCACTGTGGCGACTGGTGCATCAACTTCGCCGCTCGCATAGAAGCGGACACGACGTGGGGGACGCTTTGCTTTTACGCAGAGGCCATCCGGGACTTGACGATAACCGGTATCGAGCACCAGCACATCCACACCGTTCCAGCCGAGTACTCCAAACGGCGCACCACAGTATGCGCATTTGATCGCGCCATCCTCGATATTCGCCGTTGGCTCAAAATGGGTAATCATGTCCGAAACCCTCATGAGAGATTCACTACACGGATTATACCACCGCACTGATTCATTGTCACGCGGTTTTAGTGGGTATTTCCGCGTGTCGGTTGATGCCTATTTTTGATGCCTACGACGATGAACATCTCACAATGCGGTGAATTAGCGTGCATCCGTTTCCCTTCGCATACAAGCCTTTATGCAATATGGTGCAGCACAGAATACGCGCTTCCTTCCGACTCTGAATCAGGTAGGTGGGGTTCGAATCCCTGCGCCCCAGCCATCTCTATTCCTTGATACAAAAGAAGAAACAGGGTCGGCGCTGAGGATCAGCACCGCCCCTTTAGGTGCGTTGACAGCCACGTTGACAGCCACCCGCGTAAGAGGAGGAATTTATGCCCGACGGTAAGGCGGCTGAGTCCCCGAAAAGTACTGAGGACAAGATTCTCGAAGAGTTGGTAAAGACTGGGTTTCCTACCGAGCTTGTTGCTGGTTCGATTATGGAATCTTGGGATTATGGTGTGATCTACAGCCCATCGTATCGCGACCATCAAGATGGCAAAAGCCGAGAATTCGATCTTCGTGCTTTCAAGACATGGCCTGTGGTTGATGAGACACCGAAATGGGGCATGAGCGTATTCCTTGTTACAGAATGCAAGAAAAGCGACGGGCCCTGGGTATTCTTCGCAACCCCTGAAGCCTATAGATCCTTCGATTGGCTAGGCGATCCCATACCGCTTCACCATAACACAAACGGTTTGCATGAAATAGGCAACACTTTGGAAGAAAAGGTCTCGTTGGATCGCGGCAGTCTAATGGACGTGCATCACTACAGAAGCCTTCCTCGGCGGGCAAGGACATATTATGAACCATTCAAGAAGGGGCGCGACCATAACAGCGTAGGGCAGTCGATCTATACTGCCGTTATGCAATGCACGAAGGCCGTGATCTTTCTTTCAAGCGAAAAGCCCCGTTCTCGTTACCCCGCCTTCTTCTATCCGGTTATCGTATTCAGTGGAGATATGTTCGAAGCGACAATTGCCCCAGACAAGTCAATATCGCTAGCCCGAAAAGAGTACATCCAATTGTCGCACCATTATCTCTATGAAGCTTCGCGGCATTCGATCTTTGAAGATCAGGAGTTCATTATCGATGTTGTTCGAGACAGCTATTTGCCAACATATCTCGGAATAATCGAGAAAGAAATGACGGCGATTGCATCAACTCTGCGAACCACCGTCTTGACGAAGTGGCAGCCTTGGCAGCCACCAGAAGATACCAGTGAGTGATTCGTTCATGACGGCGCAACGTAGTCTGTCCCGGTCAGCAGAGCATCCACGCGGGCGGCTACGTCCTTCTTCGCAGTGGGCATCAGGTAACTATACAAGTCCATTGCCACGTCGAAACTGCTATGGCTCTTCCTGCATCACCTTCGGGTTCATGTCCTGAGCGAGCATCAGCGAGGCCGCGCCGTGCCGCAGGTCGTGGAACCGCTGCCAGGGCAGTACTCCCCTGCCCACCGTGGGAGCGGACAAAAAAGCGGGCATACCTGGCGCGGGAACAGAGCGAGTTTTGCAGTACCTCACAGCCCTTGCCTGACATGCTCAACCTGCACACCGGCATGAAAAATCGCGTGGGGATGTAGTGCCTCACCCCTCTGCCCATGCTCGTAAGATGGCGACCCCTGAAGTAATCACTCCATGTGCGTTCAATGGACACACCCGGCTTGAAACCCCTGTCGCAGCTTTACGACAGGGATTGAAAAGTTGGTTCTTGTATATCGTGTACAGCCGCTACCCCTGTCGAGTGACGGTGATGCTCTTCACGGGCGAGCCGCTTGGATTCCCGTTAATGTCAACTGAGTCATATGCATTGAAGACGTAGGTGTGCCCCGTTTGAATCCACGGCGCGTCCACCTCCCCGCCTGATCCGGCAGTAAAGAGCGCCTGGGTACCGCCGTCCATCGAGACAAAAACCGCTGCCCCGCCTCCGAGGCCACGGGCAGGCGTTCCAAACGTGATCCGCGTCGTGCCCAGCCCTGTACCTGCGGGCACCGGATTGGGGGTGGCCGTGAGCCGCTGGCTGAACGTCACTCTGAAGACGAAACTCCTCAGCAAGGTCGTGTGCGTCAGTCCCGCATACAGGCTGAAACGATACGCCGACGAGTACGCAATCCACGGCGCGTCCTGCGACCCGCTGGGGGCAGTCACGAAGAGACGATCCCCGGTAATGCCGCCTGCACGACCCTCGCGATCCTCGATGACCGCGACGTAAACCTGCCCGACGGAGCCGTCCCCGGTGTCCCAGGTGATCGTGCTCGTACCGGTGACTACATCTTCCACAGGCGTCGCCGCCAAACTGGGAGCAGCCGCAGCAACCGATCCCGCGTTCGCCGCGAGCATCAGCCCCAGGAGTAGAGCGAAGGCCCAGCGCATACGGATCATCAACATCATCCCTCCCTCCCTGTGGCGTGCATAATCTTGGAATCCCGCTAACAACCATACCACGCCGGTCGTGCACGGCAAGACCTACGTATCTGTTCAGGGATGAGGGAACGCGGATGCTCGACCTGAAGAGTGCCAGCCGAGACGACCTGATCCGGCTCGTTTTCACCCAGCACGAGCGAATCGCTGGTTTGGAAGCGATGGTGGCGCAGTTGACCGTATGGGTGGGGGAGTGCTGGCAGCACCGGCGGCGATCCGCGACGAGACTCCCGGCGGGACGCGACGACCAGCGGGGATGCCCGGCCTCAAGACCGCCGCCGCGAAAGCGCACCCGCCGAAGAAGGTGCGTAAGCGGCGGGAGCAGCAGTTCATTCGGCGACGGATGGAGCCGACGGCACAGGGCGTCTATGTCGTGGCGTAGTATCCGACCTGTGGCCTGCTGCTGACCGGGGGAGCGTCAAGCGGACGCGGGAAGTAATCGCGGTGCCGGTGGTGCCTGCCGTGGTGACGGAGCATGTCTACCTTAGGGAGCATGTCTACCTTAGAACGGTGCTGCCCCCATTGTCACACCCGGCACACTCCGACGGTGGCCTTGGGGGAGGTGGTGGTGGGGCGACAGCGGTTCGGGGTGGGGTTGGTCAGCCTGATCGCGACCCTCAGGGAGGAAGCGTGGCTGCCCGTGGCGACGATCCAATGGTATTTACGCACCGTTCATGCCCTTTCGGTCAGTGTCGGGGCGATTGTCGGGGCGCTGAGGCAGGTAGCACGGGCGGGCACGGGAGCGGTGGCGGCGATCCGGGAGGAGATACGCGGCAGTCGGGGTGGGGCGATGGTGGACGCCGCGCTGGGCGAGGCGTAGGTACCCCAACGGGTACTCAGCGCGTGGATGGCGAAGCACCGGCACGAGTTGTTCGTCTTCGTGCGCGAGCCGGACGTGCCGCCGGACAACAACGCGGCGGCACGGGCACTACGACACCTCGTGACGAGCCGGAAGATCAGCGGCGGGACGCGCTCGACGACGGAGAGCGCGACGAAGATGACGCTCGCCTCACTGTTCGGGACGTGGCGGTTACGCGGCATCAACCCCTTCCTCGCCTGCCGTGCCCTCCTCATTTCCCCTCATCCCTGAACAGATACTCTTTCATCCGTCGTCTGTTCTCATACCGGCGTGCGTGGTACAGTCGTTTCCTCAATCGGTCGTGTTGCGGCAGACGGATTGGCGAGCGGAGGCTCCGACCGTTTGTGAGGAGAGGATGGCGATCTATGGCAGAATCACGCGCACTCCCGTCCGTCGAAGGCGTCTCGATCACTGGGCCGATGCACGCCGGGTACGCGGACATCCTGACGCCCGAGGCGGTCGCGTTCATCGCCAAACTCTCCCGCGCGTTCGAGGCGCGGCGGCAGGAACTGCTCCAGCGGCGCGCGGAGCGGCAGGCGGCAATCGACGCGGGCATCATGCCGGACTTCCTGCCGGAGACGCAGGCGGTTCGTGAGGGCGACTGGACGGTCGCGCCCGTCCCGGCGGACTTGCAGGATCGTCGCGTCGAGATCACCGGGCCGGTGGACCGGAAGATGATCATCAACGCCCTCAACTGCGGCGCGAAGGTCTTCATGGCGGACTTCGAGGACGCGAACTCGCCGACGTGGGACAGCAACCTCCAGGGGCAGATCAACCTGCGCGACGCGATCAACCGCACGATCACCTTCGAGAACCCCGACGGGCGAATGTACAAACTCAATGATTCCACCGCGACGCTGATGGTGCGGGCGCGCGGCTGGCACTTGGACGAGAAGCACCTGCTCGTGGACGGCGCGCCGATCTCCGGCAGCATCTTCGACTTCGGCCTCTACCTCTTTCACAACGCGCGTACGCTCCTCGCGAACGGCAGCGGCCCGTACTTCTATCTGCCGAAGATCGAGAGCCACCACGAGGCACGCCTCTGGAACGATCTCTTCGTGATGGCGCAGAACGAGTTGGGCCTGCCGCAAGGGACGATCAAGGCGACGGTGCTGATCGAGACGATCCTCGCGGCATTCGAGATGGACGAGATTCTCCACGAACTGCGGGAGCACTCGGCGGGCCTCAACTGCGGGCGATGGGACTACATCTTCAGTTGCATCAAGAAGTTCCGCAACAAGCCGGATTTCCTCCTGCCCGATCGCGCGATGGTGACGATGACGACGCCGTTCATGCGCGCCTACTCGCTCCTCTGCATCCGCACCTGCCACCGCCGCAACGCGCACGCGATGGGTGGTATGGCGGCGCAGATCCCGATCCGCAACAACCCCGCCGCCAACGATGAGGCATTCGCGAAGGTGCGCGTGGACAAGGAGCGCGAGGCGACCGACGGCCACGATGGCACCTGGGTCGCGCACCCCGGCCTCGTCCCCGTGGCGATGGAGGCCTTCAATGAGCGGATGCCGCACGCGAACCAGATCGACAAGAAGTGCGAGGATGTCGCAGTCGCAGGGGCGGAACTGGTTACCTTCCCCGATGGTCGCGGCCATATCACCGAGGCGGGGTTGCGGACGAACATCAGCGTCGGCATCCAGTACATCGCGGCGTGGCTCGGCGGCTCCGGCGCGGTGCCGATCTTCAACCTGATGGAGGACGCCGCCACCGCCGAGATTTCGCGCTCGCAGGTCTGGCAGTGGATCCGGCACCCGGACGGCAGGCTCGATGATGGCCGCAAGGTGAGCGTCGATCTCTTCCGCTCGATGGTGCCGGAGGAGATGGCGAAGATTCGCGCCGCCGTCGGTGACGCGCAGTTCGCCGCCGTCCCCTACGAGACGGCACGCGACCTCTTCGACCGGATCACAACCGAGGACACATTCGTCGATTTCCTCACGCTGCCCGGCTATCGATACCTGGATTAGCGCGCCTGTCGGATGGCGTTAACACAAACCATGCAATTGAGGTGACATGCAATTCCCGCCCTTTGCGCTCGAACGCTGGATGACGAAGTACGAGATGAATGTCGAATACGACCTCGCGGAGTCGGGCATCCAGCCAATGACGACGGCGGAATTGTTCGCGCTCGATGCGGAGCCGGATCGGCATGTGCGCGCGCTGCTCGATCTGCCGCTGATGTACAACGAGGCGCGCGGTACCGCAGCGCTTCGGGAGCGCATTGCCGCGACGTACCCTGGTCTCTCCGCCGATGATATTCTCGTGACCACCGGAGCAATTGAGGCGAATTATCTGATCTTCAACGCGCTCCTGCGCCCCGGTGATGGCGTCGTCGCCGTCTATCCGGCGTACCAGCAGCTCTACACCGTGCCGGAGACGATCGGGTGCGATGTGCGCCGCCTCGAACTGACGGAGGAGACGGCGTATCGCTACGACATCGACGCATTGACGCAGCTGGTGGATGGGAACACGCGGCTCATCGTCATCAACACGCCGCACAACCCGACCGGATCGGCCCTCGACGCGGCGCAATGCGAAGCGATCTACGCCCTTGCGGAATCGGTCGATGCGCACATTCTGTCGGACGAGGCGTACCGCTGGCTGACCGTCGATGGGCAGCCGCTCGCGCCGCCGATGCGCACACTCGGGCCGCGCGCGATCAGCGTGGGCACCGTCTCCAAGCCGTTCGGCCTCCCCGGCCTGCGCATCGGCTGGCTCGCGGCGACGGAGGAGATCGCGGCGCAATGCTGGTCGTTCCGCGATTACACGACGCTCAGCCCCAATGGCCTGAGCGACTATCTGGCGCGGTTCGCGCTCGATCATCGGGACGCCATTCTCGACCGCACGGCCCGCATCAGCGCGGCGAACCTCGCGACGCTGCGCCAGTTCATCAGCGGGCGGACGAACATGTTCTCCTGGGTCGAACCGCGCGGCGGGCTGCTGGGGATGCTACGCTACAACCTCGATCTGCCCTCGTTTGATCTGGCGGGTCGGCTTGCGGAGGAAGCGAGCGTGATGCTCGCGCCGGGGGCGGCGTTCGGACTGGAAGGACGCCTGCGCATCGGCGTCGGGGCCGACCCCGAGAAGTTCAACGAGGGGCTGCGGCGCGTCGATGACTTCTTCGCCGATCTCGGCTAAGGAACCCTGCATTTGGCGCGGTTCACCGCTCGCGCCGCTGCGTTCCTTTCAACGCGCGCTCAAGCGTCGTCCGCGTGCACCCGAGATGGTCGAGGATGGCCGCCGTGCTCCCGGCGCTCGTTTCCGTCAAGGCAAGCAGCAGATGCCCGGTGCCAATCGACCGCGTACGGCCCTGCTGCGCGATGATCCCCGCTTCGGTCAGGACACGGCGCGCACCCGCCCCCAATTCCGGTATTGCGTCATCGGGTGCGGTGCCGATCCCGGCGATCAGATCGACCGCCCGAATCACCCGTTCGACGGTCACGCCGCCCGCCGCCAGTGCCCGCGCCGCGTGACACGGCTCCTGCACGAGCGCAAGGAGGATATGCTCGGTACGGACCTCCCGCTGATGAAAATACCGCGCTTCGATGACCGAACGATCGAGCGCACGGCGGGTTTCGTCGTCCAGTCGTGTCGGCGCTTCTGCGGCGACATCGATGCGACGGAGCCAGTTGGGGAGCGCCACGTCAATCGTCAGGATGCCCGCGCGGCGCAATGCCGCGCACGCCACACCCGTCAGGAGCAGAAAAATGATCACCGCGACCGCGACGGAGGGCGATATTCTCCCGTCGATGACCCACCCGACGGTGGCGCTTGCCAGCGTGATGCAAACGAGCAGCGTGAGCAGCAGCGTCCGCGCGATGGTGTGGTGACCGTCTCCCCCGTGCATCGCCGCCCGCCCCTAGCGCGGGGCATCCCACACGACGCGCGCGAGCCGATGGCGCAGCAGATGATCCGCGAGGACCAGCGCGAGCATCGCCTCCAGCACAGGGACGGCGCGGGGCGCGAGGCAGGGGTCGTGGCGACCCTCGACGCGGATGGTGCGCGCCTCACCCTGCGTGTCGATGGTCTGCTGCTCCTTCGTGATCGAGGATGGCGGCTTGATCGCGACGCGAATCACAATCGGCTCGCCGGTGGAGATGCCACCGAGGATGCCGCCCGCGTGGTTCGTCGTTGTGCGCACGACACCCGCCGCATCCATCACGAAGGGGTCGTTGTTTTCGGAGCCGCGCCGGGGCACAACGGCGAAGCCGTCGCCAATCTCAAACCCCTTCGTCGCCGGGACGCTGAGCATCGCCTTCGCGATATCCGCGTCCAATTTATCGAAGACGGGTTCGCCGAGGCCGGGGGGCACGCCCTCCGCGCGCACCTCGACGGTGCTGCCGAGGCTGTCGCCCGAATCCCGCGCGGCGTCGATGGCAGCAATCATCCGCTCGGATGCCTCGAGATCCGCCGCGCGCACCATGTTCCGCTCAATCACCGTCGGATCGACCTCCCGCGCGACGACGGAGCCGACCTGCACGGTGTAGCCGTAGATAACCACGCCTTCCCGCGCGAGCAATGCCTTCGCGACGGCGCCCGCCGCGACGCGCCCGATCGTCTCGCGCGCGCTGGAACGGCCACCGCCGCGATGGTCGCGCCTGCCATATTTCGCGAGGTAGGTGTAGTCCGCATGACCGGGGCGGTAGAGATCGCGAATCGGCTCGTACTTGCTCGAATCCGCATCCTCGTTCCAGACGAGCATCGTCAGCGGCATCCCCGTCGTTATGCCCTCGAAGATGCCGGACAGGAACTCGATCCGGTCCTTCTCCTGCCGAGGCGTCGTCACGCGCGACTGGCCCGTCCGGCGGCGATCCAGTTCCTTCTGGATTCCCTGCTCGTCGATTGGCAGCCCGGCGGGGCACCCGTCGATCGTGACGCCGACCGCGCGCCCGTGCGACTCGCCAAACGTCGTGATGCGAAAGACCGTGCCGAAACTGTTACCGCTCACCGTGCGTCGCCCTCCCCGTTCCGATCGATCATGGTAGACGCAGCGCGCGCGGGATTGATCCACAATCCGTGGATGTGGTAGTCGTTCTGATACGTCCGCTGGAAGCCGAAGCGCTGATAGAGTCGCTGCGACCGGATATTGTCCGCCTGAGTTGATAGCCCGATCCGCGTCGCGCCCGCCCGTGCCAGAACGTGCACCGCGTAACGCAACGCCTCCAGGCCATGCCCCATCCCTTGCACGGTCGGGACGACGCCGATCCGGTCCAGATGCCCCCAGCCACGGAAATGGGTCACGCCGAAGTATGCGATGGGCTGCGCCGCTCCATCATAGCCGACGTAGAGTTCGACGCCACCGACGCGCTCGTACACGGCGAACTCATCGGCGGTGTTTTGCCACAACCACGGGAACGACGCATGATCCACCGCGAGCAGCGCGTCACGCTCGGTCGGTTCGTGGATTGACGCCCGCCGGAAGGTGAGCCGTGTGCGTGGCAGATCGGCGGTGACGGCGCGCATCTCGTAGCAGATGACCTCCTGAATGCGCCGCAGCCCGAGACTGGTGTACAGCGATGGCGGGCGCGCGTTCACGAAGTCCGTCATCACGATCAGTTCCTGCGGCGGCCTGGTCGGCGCGACGCGCAACGCCTCGATGAGGAGCGGCGCGTGTTCGCGCGCCGAAACATCCGCGATGGTCGTGATCTCGCACCGGTGCCGCCACGGTTCGCCGATGAGATACTCGCCCGTCTGCGGATACCAGAATGACTGGTCGGGATGCGCGCGCACATGCGTGACGAGCGATTGCTCATCGAAGGGGCTGCTCCACGGCAGGCGCAGCGAGTGCACATCGTCCGGCCCGAGCGGCGCGGCCCGCGCGGTGTGTACAGCGGTCATCGCTCGACCCAGACCGTTTCGAGGCGGAGAATGCCCATCGCCGTGATCGCCAGCCCCTTCACTGCGGGCTTCACGAGCGAGTAATCGGTCGTGTGGTAAAGCGGAATCGCGCCGACATCGTCCAGAACTTGCTGCTGCGCCTGTCGGTAAAGGTCGGTGCGCTTCGTTGGGTTCTGCTCGATATTCGCCTGATCGAGCAGCGCATCGACCTTCGGGTTGCTGTAGCCGCCGTAGTTGCGCGCCGATCCGGTATGGAAGAGCACATCGAGGAAGTTCTGCGGGTCCGGGTAGTCCGCCACCCAGGTGATGACGAACATCGTGTAGGCGTGCGACTCCAACTCCGTGAGGTAATCGCCGAAGCGCGATTCCTCAACGTCCACCGTCACGCTCAGATCGCGCTCGGTAACCGCCTTCACCACCGACCCCAGACGCGAACCGCCGCTGCCGAATGTGATTGGCGGCAGCGTCTTCGCGATTGCGGGGGGAAGCAACTCCTTTGCGGTCTTCGCGTCCACGACGGGGAAGACCGCATCCCACTTCCCACCGGGGATGGCGGGCGGCACGAAACCCTGCGCATCAGTCACTTTCCCCTCAAACATGACGTTGCTAATCTTACTGCGGTTAACCGTCCGCGCGATCGCGGCGCGCACATTGAAGGCGTCGAGCGGCGCGTTCTTCACGTTCAATCCGATGTACGTCACTGAAAGGGTTGGCGTAATGCGCAACTCATTCCTCAGCGGCGATGCGGGGCCGCCGACCCGGTCGACGCCCGCGAGCGGCACCTCGGCGATGTCGATGGTGTTCGCGTCGTAGAGGTTCAGTTGGTTCGCGGCCCGCGCGCCGACGAGGATGGTAACCGTGTCGAGCGTCGCGACCTGACCATAGAACTGATCGAACCGCTTCAGCGCGATCTCGTCGCTCTTCCACGCCGCAACGCGGAACGGCCCGGTGCCGTTCGGCTGCGTGGACCACTGGGGGCCACGGCGCAGATCGTTCCGATCGATCACCACCGCATCGGGCAGCGTCAACTTTTGCAGGAAGTACGCCTTCGGCGCATCGAGCGTCAGCGCAATCGTCAGGGGGTCGAGCACGCGGATACCGGCAATGTCCGCCGTGCGATTGTTCAGCCGGTCGATGCAGCCCAGAATGTCGTTGAGGCCAACATCGGCGGGC
>JAABUT010002626.1_pt1 | contig 16871 bp, 22 predicted proteins | sample 5559281 | NCBI WGS metagenome assembly JAABUT01 (sample SAMN10711880, study PRJNA513359) | rock metagenome | isolation source: Antarctica rocks | place: Antarctica: Victoria Land, Ricker Hills nord | collected 2016-01-04 | reverse complement strand
GCCTCGGCGGACGGGCAGCCTCTACCGCTTCAGCCACGGCAGGGGCGCGGAGCATTGCTCACCGCCAGTCGGACGACACGTTTTGAAGACGCCCGACCGGTGTCCACGGAGATCGTTCCCAAAGGATGGTTATCGGGACGTGCATCGTCGACCGGTCAGGGTCGTACGAAAAGTCGTCTCATTAACCATCGGCAGAGTCGTCCGTGATCCGAACGGTACCGCTTTCGGTCCGGTGCGGGGCGTAGAAACCGGACACGCGTCGTCGCTCGAGTTGGGCTAGCACACCGGTCATGCCAGTGACTGGATCGCTGGTGGCGAAGTCGACGCCACCCCGTGCCAGAGCTACAGACGAACGCAGAAAGGTTCGACGAGCGCGAGGTCGGCATCGACCCGACGCAATTGGTCAAAGCCCCAGGTGTCGATGCCCCTCCGGTCGACGTTGTTCTCGAGGCGAGTCGCGATGTCGCGCAGAGACCGGGCGAGGCGCGCGTACTCGAGGTGGGTGCGGTTGAGGTCACGCGCGCCGTAGGCGCGGAGAAAGCGCACGGGGTCGGGCCGGCACAGGGCGGTGAACAGGTCATGCTCGCGTGGTGCCAGCGCCACGTGGCCCCAGTCGACCAGTGCTGTGACCTGACCGTCGCGGTCGACGAGGATGTTGTGGGGGAACAGGTCGTGGTGGCACACGACGTGTGGCACGTCGATCGCTCGTGCCCTCTCGATCACCGCTTCGAGCCGGTCGACGCTGTCCATGACCTCGCCGCGACGACTGCCGATCCAGGGGTGGTCAGGGCGGTCGCGCAGCACAGCGATGCACCACTCGTCGATCCGGGCGCGGGGGAGAGCGAGGTCGGGAACCTCGTGCACGGCCCGCATGGACCGATCGCGTCAGCGTCGTCCCACGTCCCCTGACGGCCATCGACGAGGGGAAACAGCGCGCACTGTCGGCCACGGTGCTCGAGGGTGTACGAGCCGTCAAGCGCTCGGTGCGCAGCTGGCACGGGGACACCGTGGGCAGCCAGCTCGGCGGTCACCGCGAGTGCGGCATCACTGTCGGGGCGTTGATGCCACAGCTTCACGAACCACCGACCGTCGGTGAACGCCTCCGCCTCGAACCCACCCGGATGTCGCCGCAACTCGCCCACCTCGACGCCGAAAGCGGCGTAGATCTGCGCTCCGAGGAGCGAGACCACGTCGCTCTTCACCGACCCGAAAGTAGTCGGGTCGCCGCATCCGCTGGGAGTAATCGACTCTCAACCGGGACAGTCAATGGTTATGAGAGAGCGGGTGGTGCGCCGTCAACCGGGGGAGGACACCTATTGCCGACGGCTTGCGGCGGCCTGGCGCTGTGGCACGAGCGCGGCGATGGTGGACGCGGTTCCCGTGGTGCCGGGTAGACCGGGCGGCGCGGGCACGGCGAGTCGGCGGATGAGCTGCCCGGCGATGCCCGCGGCGGTCGCCAGGTCCACGTCGGCCAGGGACCGGTGCGGGTCCAGCCGCTCGAGCAGCAGGACGGTGCCGCTGTCGTCGGCGGCCAGGAGCCGGACGGCGCCCCGGCCGTCCCAGGCGCGCAGCGCGGCGATCTCCCCACCGGGATCCCCGCCCCGCCACGCGAGCTTCAGCGCGCACCGCTGCCCACCGCGGCGCACCAGCACGACCAGCGCGTTGGTCCCATGCAGTGCCGGCCCGGGCTCCCGGATCAGGGACCACCGGCGGCACCAGCTGTCCACGAGATCGGGCAGAGCTTCCAGCCACCGGCTGCCGCCCGCGGCGTCCGCGCCCCACTGCTGGGCGAGCCCAGCAGGAATCCGGATTGGCCACTGGGACACCTGAAGCCTCCCATCACGGGATCGTCTCCGGCGCAGCGGGCGGTTGGTCGACTGGGACTGCGCCAGCTGGGCTGGATCTGGCAGGTCCGCCCGACAGCTGAGCCAGCAGCAGATGACTCGGAGTCGCGGTCGACCGTTGGTGGCGGCGGCGGGGCGAACGAACGTAGTGATCCGCGGGGACCGGACCTCCACGAGCCGAAGAAGGACCCGCCATCTTCAGGTGAACAGGTTGCGGTGGGTCTCCGACCAGGCCACGCGGGCGGCGAGCTCGTCGAGGTGGCCTTCGGCCACCCAGTCGACCTGGGGGTGGACGTCGGCGTGGGCCAGGGTGCGGACGTGGTCGCGGGTTCGGCGCTGGAGGTCGATGACGACGTCGAGGATCCCCGTCGAGCTGATCCCGTAGGCATCGCAGAAGGCGCGGATCCGACCGGGTCGATCGGGTGGGCTGCTGAACCCCTGCCAGCGCTGCGCGTGGGCGTCGTCCCGAAACGGTGCCAGGTACTCCAGTGCGTACGCGACGTCTTCCACGCGTGGACCGGGGTGGCAGAAGTCCCAGTCGAAGAGCCCTACGGCTTCACCGTCGTTCCACACCATGAGGGTTATTCACCGACCCTCGACATGAACTCGAGTCCGAGGGCCGCGGTGATGGTCGTTGCGAAGCTGTTCAGTGGGCGGCGGTAGTCGGTGTGAAGGATGCGCCAGGTCTTGAGATGAGCGATGGCCTGCTCGATCTTGTACCGGATCCTGTTGATGTCGGTGTTGAGTCGTTTCTCCCAGTTCAGCAGCGCTCGGGAGATCGGCTTACGGATCGGGTGGATCGTGTCCGAGCCAAGGTAGCCTTTGTCGGCGATCCATCGGTCGGTGAAGTCGGCGTCCAGGATGCCCGACTTGCGCACCGCGGTGATGTCATGGGTTGACCCGGAGGCGGGATCCGACACCCAGACGAGTGTCCCGGACAGGTCGCAGGCGACCTGGACGTTCAGTCCGGTGGTCTTGTGCTTGCCGGAGTAAAGTTCGGGGTGGTCGGCACATGACCAGCACGGGAGCAGGGACCCGTCCACGATGTACTGCTGACGGCGGTCGAGGTCTTCGGCGACCGGAACCCGGTCGGCGAGGATCCTCGCCAGGATCGGTGTCAGCCGGGTGATCGCGCGCGACACGGTCGACTGGGACACCCCGTAGGTCTCGGCGATCTCCGCTTGGACCCGGTTCCGACGCAGGTAGGTCAGGGCGACGACGAGTGACTTGTACAGGCCCAGACGCGGCGGCCAGGAATGACCGGGGATCGAGGAGCAGTGACGCTGTACCCGGATCGCGAGGTCCACGATGTCCGCCCGATCGAGCCCTGTCGTATGATACATGTCGGCGGTCCGTTTCTCGCGACTGAGTGTGGTAACCCAATCGTGTCAAGAAGCGGGCCGTCCTTAGCGTTGCGACACGCCGAACGTTACGGCTGCAGAATTAAGTGACGGACCCGGGAATAACCTTCCATCTATGTCTATTAAGACCATGTGGGTCCGCCCGGTAGAGCACCTGCACATTCCCGGCCTCCCGGTCGCGGACGCGCGCCGACTCGCGGCACTCGCCGCCAGCCGGTTCGACGACATTTCGAACCAACCGACTCCCCAGCCCCGGAAACGAAGTCGGCGGGTTGCGCCGGACACCGCGCGGGTCAACGCCGTGACCGAGATCCTGCTGGAGGCAGGGGTCATGAGTGCCCAGACTCTCGCCAATACGGTCTTCTCCTTCGCAAGGACTCTGGCCTTCGCCGCACGGAGAGACTCCGCGGTCACCGCCCCGGACCTCGAGAAAGCGGTCACAATCGCGCCGGGCACCCCAGCCGATGACCCGCTGTGGTCCCACAACGACGACGTCCTGGCCGCCAGCTCTACCGGCGCCGCCCTCGAGGACCCACAGCACAGGACCGATCCAGCCGCCTCCGCCGCACTGGCCGACTGGGGAAAGCTCGCGAAAGCCGCTCGGGGAGCACTTAGCGACGACCTTGCACGCCTCGCCGGCGGGTCCGCCTGACGGCGACCGAGGCGGCCTCTGCCCTCGACGTGCGGGCCGCATGCACTGGTCCATCCGAGGGGCTGGCCCACCGACCGGCCGAGGTGGAACCGACCAGCCCTGCCCCGGCGCCAGTCCAGTCCAGTCCACACGGCTGGATCCCCGTTTGACCGGCACGGCTGCGGCTCGGGCGGAATCGAGTGGCGTCAGGAGGCCGCGTCCGGCCACGCTGCCGGGCCGAGCTCGCGGAGGTCGGCGACCAGATCCTCGCCCGCCCAGCGTGGGGTGAAGCCGGGGGCGACCAGGGTGGCGCAGCCGGTGGTGTCAACCTGAACGCTCTGCCATCCGACCCGGCTGTGCAGGGAGACCACGACCGCGAGACCGAGGTCGGCAGGGCACGACATCGGCCCGTTGGTGAAGGGCTTGGAGTGATTGATCCGATCGGCGAGCCGGCGCGCGACGGCCGCGTCGGCGGAGGTGGTGCGGGCCGCGCAGTTCGACCGGTTCGCGTTCAGACCGGGTAGCCACGTCAGACGAACCGTGTCCGGGTTGCTGGCGACCCGCGGACGTCGGCCCTGGCTGCCGGTGCTGTCGGTCAGGGACCCGGTGGCTCTACAGGCACCCGTCGGAAGCCAGACCACCTTCACCCGCGGCGCCGACGTACCAGTGGCGACGGCCCCGGCAGCGCTGGGCTCGACGGCGACGTCGACGGCGCTCACGGCCCACGCATGACCGGCCGCAACCGCGCCGACAGCCACTGCCGCACCGACGACAACCCACCACCGCGTCCGCGTCATACCCATCGGACGCGCCGACCCAGCGTGCCGGTTCCCTCAACCGACCCGGCGACGGCGACCGGCGTCGGCACCTGACCCCGGGGAATGAAGTGAGGGGGAACCGTCCTCACATCGGTGGCGTCCTAGTGGGATGGGCCGACTAGCTACGGCAGTCCTCGGACTGGCGATCGCCGCCAGCGGTTGCGCCGCGCCCGGACCGAACGCGGCCCTCGGGCCAGCCGACGCAATCAGCCAGCCCCGGGCCTCGATCGCGACTCCGACGGCCAGCGGCCCGAGGTACCTCGGACCGCTGGCCTCCCCGACGACGTACGCGGGACCTGGCATCAGGCTCGTTTCCACCCGGTCCCGCCGTCCCGCGGCGGCCGTGGACGGTCACCCTGGCCGTGTGCGGACACAACGGTGACGGATGCGGGGACCGCGGACACCGGCCCACGGTCACCCTCGCGCGCGCCACCTCCCCGCAGGCCGGAACCGCGCGGCCCGACGGTTCGATCGATCCGCTGATGGACGCGACCCTCGTCTACGTCCTGCACTGGACCGGGATGATGTGCCTGCCGGTCGGCCCCCTCCACTACCCAGCCACCGCCACGGGGACGCCCGCCACCCCAACCCCTGCGATGCGCTGAGCTTCGTCGACGCGAACACCGGCGCCGAACTGTACGGGGCGAGCTACCCCCCGGAGTGAGCGGATGCCCGTCACGCGGGGGCGGCCGCGTCAAGCAACGTGCCGGACAGCAGGTCGACCGGTAGCTGGAGCCGCCCGGCGATCAGGCTGACCAGCCGCGCCCGGTCGCCTGCGGGGACGCCGGTGACCAGCTGTGCGGCCTCGCGGACGCCGTCGACGAGCGCGACCGGGTTTCCGGCGTGGGCATCCCAGCGCTGCAGCCGAATGGTGATGGCGGCGGCGAGGAGCGGCATCGTCACGGCCAGGGCGCGGCGCAGTCCGCGGGTCCGGTGGCGACGAGGACGTCGGCGGGATCGAGCCCTGTCGGGAGCTCGGCGACGCCGGCGTCGAGGCCGCTGAGCAGGTCCGCGGCGCGGGCGGTGGCGTCCTGGCCGGCGGAGTCGCTGTCGTAGGCGAGCAGCAGCGGACCACCCGTGGCGCCGAGCACCTGCTCGAGTGCGGCGGCGTGGTGGGTGGTGAGGCGGGTGCCGCCGGCGGCGAGGCCTATGAGCCGCCAAGCCGCTGACCAGCACAAACGTCAACACCCGAACCACCCCGACGAAAGATCGAGGCTAGTTGCCCGCCCTCGCCGCGTAGCGTTCGACGATGGCTGCCGCGGTGACACCGGTTCCGCCGCCAACCGGCCGACCAGCCGGCCGCTGGGGTCCGTGGCAGTCCCCGTCGGCGGCCGGCTCGGTCAACGCCGTGATGGCTGTCCTCGTTGCGCTCGGCGCCGGTTGGATCACGGTCTCCCTGCTGGTCCGGGGTTACGCGCATGGCTGGTACTACGTGGCCGGGGTGCTGATCGTGGTGTCGTGCGTCGCGCAGCTGGCGGGTGAGGTTGCGCTGTCCTGCTCGGCGTCCTGGTTGGTCCGGGCGCGGCTCGCGGCGGTGGTGGGCGCCACCGGTGTCGCGTCTGCTGCCCTTCTGTTCGCCGACGGCCACCGGATCCGGTCGACCTGCGAGGGCTACTGCAGCCAGGACATGGCCACCGGCCGCCGCATCGAGGTCGTCGCCGTCGGCGTCGCTGTCTACGCCGTGCTCACGACCATCCGACTCCTCCGCCCGGACAGGCGCTCCCCCGCCCTGGACGCTGCGGTCGGCGTCTTCGCCGTCGCCCTGCCGGTCAGCTACCTGGTGGTCGCGTTCTTCCTCGGCCTGCATTGACGATCGGCCACGACGCAATACGAGCGGGACAAGCCGGTCTCGGCCTCGCCGCCGACCGAACCGTCGCGGTGGTCGGCTGGCGCGTTGGTGGATCCGCGAGTCGATCGACGACCCTCGTCCGGTCGTCAGCTCGTGCCGGCGTTAGGCCGGTGGGATGGTGTCGAGGCTCATGTGGCGGCGCATGAACCGGTCGAACTGGGGGACGGTGAACTTCGCGTACCCGTAGCGGGGTGTGTAGAGCAGTCCCTTGTTGATGAGGCGGGCACGCAGCGGCGCGACCTGCGCGGAACTGCGGGCGAGGACCTCGGCGACGTCGGCGGCCCGCTGGACCTGCGGTCCGAGGTCGGCCATCGCCCGCATGTAGCGCAGCTCTTCCGGGCTCGACCGTTGGACCCGGGCCCGGAAGAAGCTCTCGTGCAAGACGGCCTCGACAACCTCGTGGGCCTGCGCGGCGTCCTCGGCGGTGATCCGGGAGCCGGCCGCGACGTCCCGGACCGCGCGGCCGAACTCCTGGATGAAGTACGGGTAGCCCTCGGTGTAGTCCACGATCAGCTCGACCGCGGCCGGGTCGATCGCGACGTGCTCCGCGCGGGCCGGTTCGACGAGTGCCTCCGCCGCGGCCGCCGGCGGCAGCTCCCCGATGGTCGGGAACCTGAACAGCCGCTCGGCGTCGGACTTCGCCTCCCCCGCCAACCCGGGCAGCTGTGGCAGCCCGGCGGCAGTGACACCCAGCCTCGAGCTGACCGGAACGGACGCAGGAGGCGGCGGTTGAGGTCGGCAGCGAGTCACCTGCGGACGGGGACTGCAACCAGCGGCACCGATCAGGTGCCGTGTGGTCTCGCGTCGATGACGGCCCGCATCGGGGAGCGCCCGGTCACCCAGGCCGCGGCGTCCGGTGAGATCCACGCCGACAGTTCGATGGTCGCTGCCAGATCCCGTCCCAGGGCACGGCGGTGGATGGGTTCGTGGTGAGCGGCACGGTTCCGGACGAAGTGGATGCGTTGCAGCCGCTTCTCGACGTCAACTCGGCGGCGGCGGAGGTCCGCGGGCGCGAGAGGGAACGCCGCCGCCGTCGCGGGGACCCAGCGGGACGTCAGGTAGCGGGAAGCTGCGAGGTACCTCCAGAAACCGAAGGTCAGTTCCGCGATCACCCGCCCGTGGACCTCGGGGCCACGCTTCGCTGCTCGAGCGCGAGCCGTCCGGAGGTCGCGGTGGCCCTGGTTATCGAGCTGGACGACGTCGAACCACGCGCTTGCTCCCCGGCGGCTCGCCCACCGGAGGAGCTGGGTGTCGAGGGAGTTCCGGACCAGGACTTCGACCATCGCCGTCGTCGTCAGGACGGCCGCTGATGCGGACACGTTCCACTCGTACAGAGCCAGCGCCTCATCCAGGTGCCCACCTGTCGCGGCGGTGTAGGAACTGAGCCGCTGGGCAGTGATGAGCCGCTGGAGAACAGCTGGATCCCACGTGAGGCCGTCAGCACTGGTTGACACTCCGGTCAACCTCCATATGCTTGGGCTTGAAGACCCCGGAACGATCCCTGGCCAGCGGCCACACCGCCGGGGTTTCGCCTTTCCCGGACCGTTGCCCCTGGCACCGACGCGGGTCGACACATTCGGCCAGACACGCCGCGTCGGCGCGTACCGGCTAGGACGTCCCACAGCCCCCCCTGCTCTGGTCGCGGTGCACCACCCGCCAGTCCCGGTCGGGATCCCTTTCCTCGACGGCATCCGTCTGCTCGACGCCGACGCTCTCGCCGATGTCGTCGGCGCCCATCCCCAGGTCGTCCGGGTCCTGTGCGGGCACGTCCACCGCGGCATCGCCGCCCCGTTCGCCGGCACGCTCACCACCACAGCCCCGAGCACCTACCGCCAGAGCGCCCTGGACATGACCGCGCCCGGAACGATGGGCTACCTCGACGAACGGACCAGCGTCCTGCTCCACCAACTCACCGACGCAACCGCCGGGATCTGCATCACCCACACCGTCCCCGTCACCGGTGCCGCCGCCACGCACTTCACCATCCCCGCCCGCTGATACGCGACCTTCAACCCGCCACGGCGGGCAGGAGTCGGTGCCGGATCATCGTCCGGGCAGCGCAGGCGACGCCGGTGTCAGGCGGTGAGAGTGCGCGCGAACGCCGCAGACCCGGGGACACCCGGCCGAGCCGCGGGCCCCGTGCCGGGTCGTTCGGCAGGTGGCCGCTCGGTTTGGGTGGCCGTGACGATCAGCTCCCGAGACCACTTGGTGGCCGGGGTGCCGTCCCAGTTCCCGTGGACCTGGTCGACGGCGAAGCCCGCCGAGACGAGGCTGGTGTGCAGAGCCGGCCCGTCGCGAAACCGTAGGACGTCGGTGTCGACCTCGACGCGGCCGGTGTCGGCGTAGCGCGTCGTGGTCTCGAACGTGACGAGTTGACCCTCAAGGGCGGTGACCTCGTGCCAGACCTCAGCGACGCCCGAATCACTGCTCACCGATCGCCGGGAATCGGTCGGGTTCCACGCCTCCCAGTCGCGCGCGTGCGGGTTACGCATGTCGAACGCCACCCGGCCGCCGGGACGCAGTGCCCGCCGCAGCTCGCGTAGGGCCTGGGCCCAGTCGTTGTCGGTGAGAGAGCTGCGACACGTGACCCGTCATCGTCACCAAGTCCGCGGACGCGGTCGCGATGTCGGCGGCGTACCCCTGCACCCAGGTCACCGCCTCGTGTCCGTCCCGGGCTCGGGCGACCTGCAGCATCCGCGGATCCGGGTCGATCCCGACCACCCGGTGACCTGCCCGGGCCAACAGCACCGTCAACTGCCCCGTCCCACACCCCAGATCCACCACGTCGTGGGCGGACACCGTCCCAGCCACCTTCAACCAGTACTCGTAGTCCGGACCCCACCCGTTCAGCTGGTCGTAGAGCGCCGCCACGACCCGCAGCGTGGCTCCCCTTGCCCCGTCCCGCCACCGACTTCGGGCATCTCCCCGGCTTGACCCCGCCCGACCACCCACCGGGAACCGACCCATGTCACCGAAGTTCGGCTATGGCCGCGATCAGGTCGCGGCCGAACCAGTCACCGCCGGCGATGTCCTGATAGAGCAGCGCACTGGTCGCCCGTGCCTGGCAGCAGGCGAGGGCAAGGTCGTTGTCGACGCCCGCCGCGCCCGCGAACCGCCGCACGCGTGCCCGGATGGCACGAGGAAGATCCGGGCACCCCACCAACTCGGCCCGGTGCCCGACCACGACCGTGAACGCGTCGTAGGCGGCGGTCCCCTCCCAGCCCTTCGGATCGATCGCCAGCCACCGCTCACGCCCGCCCGCCAGCACGTTGCCCGCGTGCAGGTCACCGTGCAGCATCGTGACTGTCGGGTCCCGTGCCAGCTCCGCGATCGTCGCCCCGGCACGGCGGACCACCGCGGCCGAGAGCAGGCCGGGACGGGCGGCGACCTGCTGGCCCAACTGCTCGGACCATCCGTCAGTCGTTCCCGCTAGTCTCGGTGTCCCCGGTTCCGCCCTGACCGCTAGGCGCCTGGCCAGCTCACCGGCGAATTCGGCCACCTCGTCCTCGGAGCACACCTCCGCCAGCGTCCGGGGGCCAGCGCGTTCCAACAGCAACGCGAAGTGCTCCTTGTCGGCGTCGACCAACCGCACCGCCCCCCGGCCGGCGAACCGGCGCAACGCCGACGCTTCACCGCGGTTACCCGGATGCGGGAACGACACCTTCACGACAGCCGGCTCACCTCCGCGCTCAACCGGAACCACCACAGCGACCTGGCCGTGCACCGGCTCGCCCGTGACCTCGCAGCCCCACTGCGCGGCGCACCGGGGGACCAGCCCAGGCAGGTCACGGACCCATCGGCGGCCGGAGTCCCCCTCCCGGGCGACGGTGACGTCGACGAACGCCCGGGAACCGTCAACATCGCCGAGACGCTAGGCCGGCCACACCGGGCACGCCTCGACGGGACCGGTCCGCCACCTGAGCGGGTCGCCGACCTCGTCACCTCGGAAACGGGTGAAGCGCCGTTCGGGCCTTCCCGGAGCCAGCTGACCCGCAAGGCCAACTCGTACAGGACGGGTGTCCCGCGGCCCAGCCGCGCAGCTCCTCGTCCCGGCCGTCGGGGACGACGAAGTCGATGAACCGGGATCACGGATGCCGACCAGTTGCTCGACGCGGTCACCTGGTCCGGGGAGTCTGAAGTCAGCGGTTGGCAATGCTTGGGGATCGTGCTGTTCGACCGGGGTCCGACGTGCCACGATCGCCATCGTTGGCGCTGGACCTCGTCCGGGGAACCCCGCCTGCCCTGACTCCGCGGAGGATCGACCCGCTGGTGCTGGCCCGACGGTTCGTCGCTGTCGGTTCCCCACCGCGCGGCTGACGTCCTCTGCCGGGAGGAACCATGTCCTTGACTCCGATCCAGCCCGACTCGGCGCCCCGACCTACCTCGCCGTGGTCCGGGTCGCAGCACCAGATCCGGCACCGTTGGCAGCTGGACCAGCAGACCGGCCTCGGCGGGCGGCCTACGGGAGCTGGCCGGCGAGCTGATCGCCGCGCACGCCGCGGGCTGGGAGCTGGTGGAACCGATGCGCAACGGGCACCTGCTCGCGGCCCGCGCCTCCCGCCGGCAGCGCGGACAGGCTCCGCAGGGCCCACCACGCCCTGCACGGGCGACCGGCGCCACGCCGCCGCAGCTCCCGCCCTGGCGGCTACGGCTCATCGACGAGCCGCCCGGGGCCGGCGACGTGGCGTTCGACGCGCTGGTCGCGTCCGGCACCCCGGTCCTGTCCTGGACCGGCCGCTCGCTCGCCGAGGTGAGCGGCCCGCAGCTGCCCGTAGAGGCGACGGCGGGGATCAACCGACAGGTCCCGCCGGACCTCACCCCGGGGCGGTGGGGCATCGCCCCGGCCCGCGTCGGTCCGAACATCGACCTCGTCGCCGACGGCAGCAGGCTGCGGCTGCACGCGGTCCGGAGCGGCGTCTTGGTCCGGACCCGCGAGGTACTGACGTTCCAACACGCCGCGGACCGCGCGCACACCCTGCTGGAGGCGGCCGCGGCGTACGAGCGCCTGGCCCGGGCCGCTGACGCGATGGCCGCGGCCGGTGGCCGGCTGTCCAGCGCGGACGGGGCTTCCTGACCGTCGACTACGACGAACGAGGCCGGTAGGTGCCGCCGGCAACCAGTCCTGGCCGCCACACGTTCACCGCCCTCGACGGAACCAGGCTCGCGTACCAGATGGTCGGGGACGGCGAGCCGCTGGTTTGCCTTCCCGGAGGACCGATGCAGGCTGCCGACTACCTCGGTGGCCTGTCGGCGCACCGACAGCTGATCCGGCTCGACCTGCGGGGAACCGGCGACTCCGCGATCCCAGCGGACCCCGCCTCCTACCGCTGCGACCGCCTCGTCGACGACGTGGAGTGCCTGCGCGGACACCTCGGCGTCGAACGCCTGGACCTGCTCGGACACTCGGCGGGTGCGAATCTCGCCGAGCTGTACGCGGCGCGCCACCCCGACCGCGTCGGCAAGCTGCTACTGATCACGCCGAGCGTCGCGGCCGTCGGTGTCACGGTCAGCACAATGGTCCGCCTGGCCACAGCCGGACTCCGCCGGAATGAACCATGGTTCCCGATGGCGTTCGCGGCTCTACAGTCCCTCGTCGCCGGCGATGTGACGCCGGCGGCGGCTGAGGCCGTCACTCCATTGTTCCATGGCCGCTGGGACGAGGCGGCCCAGACACGTCGGGCAACGGACCAGAGGCAGCGGAACGACGAGGCCGCCGCGGCCTTTCGCGCCGACGGCGCCTTCGACCCGCCTGCCACCCGCGCGGCGCTCGCCCAGTTCGTCTCGCCCGTCCTCGTGCTCGCCGGAGCGCTCGACGTCAACTCCCCACCGCCCGCGATGGCCGAGCTGGCCACACTCTTCCCGCTTGCCAGAGTGGTGATCCAACCCGGCGCCGAGCACTACCCGTGGGCCGACGACCCCGACCGCTTCGTCGCCACCCTCGCCACGTTCCTGCGATGACAGACATTCCTGGCCCCCGGCCGTATCCCGAGGATGACCACACGCTGCCATCACCCTCACGGCCAGCGCCCACCTGACAGCAGGCCGACTGCGTACCGAAACCGTTAGACGGCCGGGCAGTGCATCACCCCATTTCCGGCATGGCTTTCGGCACGACCGGATCGGCGGGTCGCCGTGCTGCGACGGTCGTGCCGTTAACGAACCGTGCGGGCCGACCTAGCCGACTTGTCGGGTGCGACAGCTGTCTGGCTGGGAAAGCCCCGACGAGCCGCGGAGCAGCGAGCCAGACTGATCCGATGAGCCCAGTCCTCGCCGAGCCGACCGCCGATCTCCACTCGTCCTGGCTGCAGGCTCGTGAGGAGTTCGGGTCCGGCGCGCACCTGCACGGCGCCGGTCTGCGCGAGGAGGACGAGGTCAAGACGCCCGCCGGCTTCGCCACCTGGACCGCGAACCTGCGTCGCAGCAGCGACCCATCGGTCCCGCCGGAACCCGGCTGGGTTCACTGCACCTACCGGTGGGTCGTCGAGGACGACACCCATCTCGGCGCCATCGCTCTACGGCACGAGCTCAACGACTTCCTGCTCGAGGCCGGCGGTCACATCGGGTACAGCATCCGTCCCAGCGCCCGCCGCCGAGGTCTGGCCACCTGGGCGCTCGCCCGCACCCTCGAACGGGCCCGTGCGATGGGTTTGCACCGGGTCCTCCTCACCTGCGACCCCGACAACACCGCCTCCGCACGCACCATCGAACGCAACGGTGGCCAGCTCGCGGACACCCGTGACACCAGCGACGGTCCCAAGCGCCGCTACTGGATCCCTCTGTGACCTCCCGTCGCACCCACCCGTCGACCTTGCGTGGCCGAAGAACCACCGGACCTTCGTCCGCGACGCCGTCGACCACCGGAACACCGGTGAACCGCGGAAGCTGCGATCCCGGCTTCACGCGGACAGCCGCGGCGAAGATGGTCACCTGATGCGAATCGAGCAACGGGTGACCGTCTTCGACGCAGCCGAACTGGCGCCGGAGAGCCGCTTCTGGGCGGGCCTGCTCAACGGCACGGTCCGCGACCTCGGGCGCGTCCACCTAGTCCTCGTCAACGACGTCCCCGTCGTCGGCGTCCAACTCGCACCCGACCACGTCCCACCGGACTGGCCCGACGGCACGCCGCAGCAGATCCACACCGACCTCGTGGTCTCCGACCCCGACCAGGCCCACGCAGAAGTCCTGGCGCTCGGGGCACGCGTCCTCGGGCGCCGGCCAGACGTCGATCCGGCAGCCGGCTTCCAGGTGTACGCAGACCCGGCCGGCCACCCGTTCTGCCTGTGCTGGGACCCCACCACCACCTCCGGCATGAGCACAACCACCCCGCCCGCCAGAGCCGCGACACCCACCTCACCGCCGCCTGCGACACAAGTCGGCACATGACGCCGACGCTCACCGTGGCTGAGCAACGCGCCGATACCCGTACCGCGGCCGCCGGTGACGAACGACAAGTCGACCCAACGGCGCTTGACCGGCGCCTTGTCCGATAACACCAGCCTGGTCGGCGGGCTCCTGCACCACACGCAGAGGGCTCACCCGCACCACCAGGTGCGCAGCAACTGCCGGGTCGGCGATCTTACAACGCGGTGTTCAGGTGGCGGTGGCGAGTCTGGAGCCGACGTGCACCAGCGGCGGGTGCGGGTCGTGGGGCTGGGGTATGGCCGGGAACGCGAAGTCGGCGATGGCGCCGGGACGGAACACGAGGCAGTGGGTCGAGCCACCGAACTGGAAGTAACCCAGCTCTGCGCCCTTGCCCACATGGTGGCCGGGCTTGACGTCCGGCCCGATCACGCAGGACGACACGTCGGACATGCCGACCGGCACGAACGCCACCAGCCCGATGGCGGGGTCGTCAGCCCTGATGAGGATGATCGCCCGCGTCGCGACGTGCGCCAGGTAGGACTGGGACACCTGGGGTTCGACCGAGTCAGCGCCTTCGGTGTCGGCCTCGGAGTAGTAGGTGCCGTCCCGGACGAACGCGCGCACGACCGTCCCGGCGACCGGGCTGTGCCACCGGTGGTAGTTCGTGGCGCTCAGATAGGCCTGGTAGACGGTCCCGCCGACGAACTCGTCGACCGACTCGTCTCCGGCAAGCATGTCCTGCAGGGAGTAGGGCTGGCTCTTGATCCAGAACCGGTCCTGCCGTTGGACGTCCCTGCTGATCCCGTACGGCGTGGACTCGCACGCACTGACGATCACCTTGTCGTCGTCCGGGCTGGCGACTGGGCGCTGCCCGTCCCGGAAGCGTCGGGTGAAGAAGTCGTTCCACGACGCGAAGCCCCAATGATCGTCATGGGGGTCATGCCGGTACTGCCCGATCCCGATCGCGTCCCGAGCGGCAGCGGACCGCCACCCCGACGGCGAGTCGTTGAGCACGTAGCGCGAGTCGGCGCTGGTGAGGAACTCACACCACGCGGTCAGGATCTTCTTCAGCATCGCGTTGACCCGCGGGTCACGGAACGCGGCAAACCCGGCCGGGGTCCCTGCCGCCCAGTCGAAGATCGCTCCGAGCGGGGTGATCACCATCGAGTCGTCACTGAACTCCGGCGCCATCGTGAGCACCTCGTTGATCAGCCGCAGCAGGTCCGGCACGTCGTGCACATGCCGCTTGCTGTACTGCTTGCCGCGCGGGACCTCGGCGATCATCCGCTCCATGTACATGCGGATCACCGGGTCGGCGGCGATCAGCTCCTGGAATTCGATCAGCACCGGGTGCAGCACCACGTCGTCACCCTTGGCCTCCACCCGCTCCCGGTGACCGGCCAGCCATGCCTCCAAGTCCTCCTGGCCGTCCGGCAACCAGCCGGCCCGGCGGCGGACGTCCACACCCTCAGCTGCATTGGTCACCTCGCGAACGTAACCGCACCCCTCGTCCCGCACCCACCCGACCTGCACGCCCGTTGCGCGGCCCGCGCGATCCGAGCCCAGTCCGCCCCGACCGGGGCGAGGTCGAGCGACCCCAAGAGTGTGCTGATGGCAAGAGCGCTCAGGAGAGGTGGGCCCCGTGGGGGTCGAACCCACAACCCGCGGATTAAAAGTCCGCTGCTCTGCCAGTTGAGCTAGAGGCCCTGACCGACGAGCCGGTCATGGTGGCCAGCGCAGATCCGTCCGCCTGTCCACCGGCCGTACCCGACGCGGTCAGGTTAGCCCGCCGGGCCGGCTCGTAGCCCACCGCAACCCCGCGACGGGCGGCGCGGGGAATGCCAGACCGGGTCAGGTGGAGAAGTCGGGCACTGCGCCGCGAGCACTGCTCACCCGGTCCTTCGGTTCCTCCCACTCCTCCTGACGACCGAGGGCGGTCATGTCCAGGAACGCGTACCCGCCGCCGAGCTGCTCGGTGCCGCGGCCGAAGGTCGAGTACGTGTGGAAGACCTCGTTCCCGTCGCGGAGGAAACAGCTGTACCCGGGCTGCTCGCCCGGCTGTTCGGTCACCCAGCCGAGGCCCGCCTCCCGGAGCTCGGAAGCATCGCGGTAGTTGAACATCACCGGCGCGACGGAGGAGTCCAGCGTCACGTGGAAGTCGTAGTTGAACGCGCTGCCGTAGGAGGAGTACCAGGGGAACGTCCAGCCGCGCCGCTGCCGGTACCCGTCGATCGTCGCCAGGGGTGCCCGGGAGACCGCGGCGAAGGTGGTGTCCCGGGCGGCGAGATGCTCCAGCAGCCCCACGGACAGCTCGTCGGCCGCAGCGGTGCAGCTGCCGCACCCGTCCTCCCACTCGGGGTCGAACATGAAGTGCTGCACCACGAGCTGCCGCCGCCCCTCGAACAGCTGGGGCAACCCGACCCGGCCGGCCGGACCGTCGAAGCCGTACTCCTTCTCCACGGCGACCATCGGCAGCCGGCGGCGATCGGCGTTCAGCAAATCGTGGGCGCGGGTCAGCTCCTTCTCCCGGGCCAGCAGCTCCCGCCGGGCGGCGAGCCACTGCTCGCCGGACGCGATCTGGGGAAGGGCCATCGGATCCTCCTGCCGATCAGGTCGTGCCGCATCGCACCGGACCCAGCAGTCGTAACACGGATCCGGCTCGTCCGGAACCCTCCGCCAGCCGCCACCATGGACCCCGGACCAGCCACGCCGACGCCGGCCAGCGATGCCGGAGCCGACCGCACGGTCGGGCGAGAGAGGACTCCACGATGCCCACCGACCCCGCCGGCGACGAGCCTGGACCCGGTGGCCAGGCCCGACCCGGTGGCCAGGCCGCACCCGGCGACGAGCCTGCACCCGGTGGCCAGGCCGCACCCGGCGACGGGGCCGGTCTGGGGCTGGGCAGCCGGCGCGGCCGCACCGTGCTGCTGGCCACGATCCTCGGCAGCGGCATGGCCCAGCTGGACGGGACGGTGGTCAACGTCGCGCTGCCCCGCATCGGCCGCG
>JAABUT010002624.1_pt1 | contig 16880 bp, 19 predicted proteins | sample 5559281 | NCBI WGS metagenome assembly JAABUT01 (sample SAMN10711880, study PRJNA513359) | rock metagenome | isolation source: Antarctica rocks | place: Antarctica: Victoria Land, Ricker Hills nord | collected 2016-01-04 | reverse complement strand
AGAAGGTCTGTCGCCGACCAAGCTCACGCGTGCCGTCGCACCCGGGTGGCGTTGATGAGTGTTCCTGCTCGCACACCTCTGTCGTGCTCGGTCACTGCATTCCTGCATTCCGTGAACACCGGGCAGGTCAGGCAGATTCGGGCGGCGATCTCGTGTCGTGCGTCGCGGTCGCGGATGGACTCGTGGGAATGTTCGGTGCCCAGGTCCAGGCGGTCGTCCCACAGGTAGGCGTCCGCCCCCGAACAGACAGCGGACTCACCCCAGGTTTCCGCGCCTGCGGCGGCGTTGAGCCTCAACCGGTCACGAAAGTCGGACCAGTTCGGGTGGGTTTCTCGAGTGCTCGTCATACCCGTCATGTGCCCGGCCGACCCACCGTCAACCCTCATACCGCTCGTCGGCCCCTTGGTGGCGCCTGCAGTATTCGGAGCCGAGTTCGGCGTCTTCCTCACAGAACTCGGCGGGGTCGTCCAGCGTTGCCCGGGCCACCACACCTGCACAGGGTTCCGGCCCCTCCTCGTCGTCGTCGTCCAGGGGGTCCAGGTCGGGTTCAGAGTGGGTTTGGGTGGCGAACTGACCGCCACGTCCACCGATGCCGGCTGGGACCCTGCTCGGATTGTTGGGTGCGTTCATACCCGTGATGTGTGCGGCGACCCGGCGGAGTACACGCACAGATTCGCCGGGTGGCGGGAAGCTCACCGCCTGGGACAGACGGCGCAGCCGTTGCCTCCGGAGGTGCGGTTGCTGATCATTACTTCCCACTCGTGTCCCTGTCCGCAACGCCACCACGCCTTTGTGTTGCTGCCCGCGAGTACCCGGTCGGGGGTGCGGTTGCCGTTGCGGGTGGGATGCCACTGCTTCGCGATGTCGGGGAAGCGGGTGCCGAGGTCGTTGTATCCGGGGAGCAGCTTCCTCCCGGCGTGAACGGGGCAGCCGTAGCCCTTGGCGGTGCGGCTGCGGACCGCCGACCTCCACACGTGTCCGAGTTCGCAGCGCCACCACGCCTTTGCGTCCGTGCCCGTGAGTACCCGGTCGGGGGTGAGGTTGCCGTTGCGGGTCGGGTGCCACTGCGCGGCGACGGCGGGGAACCGGGTGGCGAGGTCGTTGTATCCGGCGAGCAGCTTTTGTCCGGTGTGAACGGGGCAGCCGTTGCCTCCGGAGGTACGGCTGCCGATCGTCGCCTGCCACTCGTGCCCGAGGTCGCAGCGCCACCACACCTTTTTCCCGCTGCCCGCGGTCACCCGGTCGGGGATGCCATCGCCGTTGCGGGTGGAATGCCACTGAGCGGCGATCGCGGGGAAGCGGGTGGCGAGGTCGTTGAACCCGGCGAGCACCGTCCGTCCGGTACAGACGGGGCAACCAGTGCTTTGACGGGTGCGTCGGCTGACCGGTGCCTCCCACTCGTGTCCGAGCTCGCAGCGCCACCACGCCTTCGCGTCTGTGCCCGAGTGCACCTGGTCGGGAGTGTGGTTGCCGTTGCGGGTGGGATGCCACTGCGCGGTGACCAGGGGGAAGCAAGAGGCGAGCGACTGGCCGGGATTGGGTGGGCGATGGATGCTCATGGTGTTCATGTGTGCGGCCGGGTCGGTGTGTGTCGCGGTCTCCGACGGACGGGGCAACATGACCCCGGAGGCGCGGCTGCGGACCGCCGACCTCCATTCGTGTCCCTGCTCGCAGCGCCACCAGACCTTCGTCCCGCTGCCCGCGAACACCCGATCGGGGCGGAGGTCACCGTTGATGGTCGGATGCCACCGCGCGACGCTGGTCAGGCCGACGAACCGGCCTGGGGATTGCTGGGAGCTGCCAGCACGTGGGGCAACCGGAGCTTTTCGAGGTGCGGTTGTCGACCCTCGCCTGCCACTCATGCCCGGACGGGCATTTCCACCATGCCTTCGTCCCGCTGCCCGCGGTCACCCGGTCGGGGGTGCGGTCGCCGTTGCGGGTGGGATGCCATTGTGCGGCGATGTCGGGGAACCGGGTGCCGAGGTCGTTGTACCCGGCGAGCACTATATGTCCAGAACGAACAGGGCAACCGTGGCCCCCGGAGGTACGTCTGCCGACCGGCGCCTCCCACTCGTGGCCTTCCGCGCAGCGCCACCAGACCTTCGTCCCGCTGCCCGCGGTCACCTGGTTCGGGCGGAGGTCGGCGTTGCGGGTGGGATGCCACTGTGCGGCGACCTTGGGGAACGTGGTGGCGAGGTCGTTGAACCCATTGAGCACCGTCTGCCCGGTACAGACAGGGCAGCCGTCGCCCTTGGAGGTACGGCTGTTGACCACTGCTTCCCACTCGTGCCCGAGGTCGCAGCGCCACCACACCTTCGCGTTCATGCCCGCAGACACCTGGTCCGGGCGGAGGTCGCCGTTGCGGGTGGGATGCCATTGGGCGGCAATGTCGGGGGAGCGGGTGGCGAGGTCGTTGAACCCGGCGAGCACCGTTTGCCCGGTACAGACGGGGCAGCCGGTGCTCCCGGAGGTGCGGTTGTTGACCTTCACCGCCCACTCGTGGCCTTCCGCGCAGCGCCACCACACCCTGACATTGCTGCCCGCGGACAGCTGGTCGGGGGCGAGGTCGCCGTTGCGGGTGGGATGCCACTGCGCGGCGATGTCGGGGAAGCGGGAGGCGATCGACTGGCCGGGTTTGGGTAGTCGAGGGATGCTCATGCCCGCCATGTGTGCGGCCGGGTCGGTGTGTGTCACGTCCCCCTCGACGTTGACGAGGTGAAGATCGGGTTCAGCGTGGGCTTGGGTGGCGAACTGGCCTCCTGTGGGGACGCCGGCGGAGACGCGGCTGGGGTTGCTCATCGGGTGGACCCGCCATCCTGGGGAATGGTGCGAGCTCTGGTCCGGGTACTGAGTGAGACTCGGGAAGCGGGCGCATTCATGCCCGTGATGTGTGCGGCAACCCGGCGGAGCAGGTGCACAGATCAGCCGTCCTCGACCACGTACGCGGAGAGCGGTATGCGGTGGCGGTGGGACAGCTCCCACTCGCCGGCTTCCAGCCCGGCCAGGGTGTCGGTGATGACGGGGTCCTCCCCGCTTTGGGATCTCAACCCGATGCCGCCGCCGATGATGTCGATGGGGCCTCGTTGCCGGGTGGCCCAGTCGATGACGGTGTACGCGGTGGGCCACTGCTTTTCCCCGGAGGGTGCGCTGAGCAGCGTCCACCGCCCGGAGCTGCTCGCGGCTCGCACCGTCCAGTCCAGCCCGCCTCGCTGGTCGAAGATCACCCGGGCACCTATCGGTAGCCGCTCGGCGTCATGACCGTCGGCGGGATGTTCCGAGTGCGGAAGATCAGCCACGGTGCACCTCCTTTTCGGTAGTCAGCTTCTCGGGAGCGTCGATGCCGGCTCGGTGTCCTGGCGGCGATGGAGACGCCGGACCGTGCCTCGGGGCGTCGCGTTCCGGCGGTACTCGCAACCACTGCTCCAGCACGTCGTCCTCGACGTTGTAAAACTCCGCGCTCGTCTCGCACCCGGTGGTGTTGGTGAGCAGCTGGGTGAGCCGCAGGTCCGGTGCTGCCCTCCACGCCATACGCACGGCGTCGAGCACCAGGTCGATGCGTTCGGCGTCCCGGCTCATGCGGCGGTACCCAGCGCGTCGCAGATGTGCCCCGCCGACCAGCCCAGATCCCGCAGCGCCTCGGTGTAGAGGTGGCGATCGGTGTGGGAGACCAGGACGCGGTGGCGGCGGAGCGCGGCCCGGTCGTTGATGTGCCCGCCGGGTCGCAGAATCGACGCCCGCAAAGCGATCAGGCGGTCGAGCAGCACCTCGTCCAGTGCCGCTTCGCTGCCGTCGGTGTCGACGGGAGAGGCGGCCGGGTCGTCGATCGTGTCCTCGTCCCAGGCCAGCGGGGGCGCCCACCCCTGGCGTCGCGCACGCATACGTGCCCGCTTCGACTCGCCGGGCAGGTGGCTCAACTGCTCGTACAGGACCGCCACCTGCCGTGCCCGGCGGACGGTGACCCGGGTGGCGCGCATGGTGTGCGCCATGTTCGTGGCGCTGACCCCGATGTGTTCACCGAGCCCCGTCGCCGGGTAGCCGACGGCGACGAGCGCCTGCAGGCGACGGACGGTGCCGGTGGAGTCGATGCAGGCACCCGCGGCTGCCGCGGCAACAGGGTTACCGGGGATGGGCACGGCGAGGATGGCCGCCGCGACGCGGGTGCTGATCTTGGTGGCGGGCTGGTCGGGCTTGGTGCGGGAACGGCCGTGGTTCAGCGGCGTGATGTGGGTGCGGTGTAGCCCGGCGAGCTCGGCGATCCGCCGCTCGCCGAGGCCGGCAGCTCGCAGGGCATGAACGTGCGCACGCACCGATGCGGGGTTCACGTAGTCGGAGACGAACCGCCCGTAGGCGTACTGACGGGTGCGCCACGCTTCGTAGTGGGCGCCGCAGAGACCGCGCCGCCGGCGCTCGCGACCGCAGCCGGTCATGGCACAGGTGCGGTCGGGTGCGGGCGGCGGCGAGCCGGTCCCGGCATGGGCCGTGCCGTACTCACTCATGATTCCCACCTCCTGGTGCCGCCGTGGGGCCGCATTCGGTGCAGTGCGGGTCTGCGCACAGGTCGTCCTCGACGTCTCGGTGGGACCCGGCGTGTCCCCGTGGGAGACGGCACGTGCGCGGAGCGGGATCTTCGTCCGTGTTCGTCCCGGCACCGCCGGAGTCGGCGTTGGCCCGGCTCGGGTCGTTGCGCACGAGCACCCGGCTGTGCATCGGCCAGTCGTAGTCGAACAGGTAGTTGTGGGCGTTGCCCGCCAGGTCGTAGCGGTCAGGGGAGAACGACACCTTGAGGAATGACCTCGTCCCACCCGGCGCGGGGATCTCGGGGACGCTGTGCACCACCGAGGGGTCCAACCGGAGCAGGGTGCGGTCGGGGTAGGTGACGATCCGTTCCGGGTCGAGCTGGTCGGTGAACTGGTCGACGGACAGCTGGTGGTCCTCGCTGATGTCGGTGAAGGTCTGCTCGGCGAACAGGGTGGGGTAACGATCGGCGCAGACGTAGTTGATGTCGGTGCCGCCGAAACCGTCGGTGTGCCACCCGGGCCGGTTCAGCGGGTTGCCGGGGGAAGCCCAGCCGCGGCGCACCGTGAGGTAGACATGGCAGTCCTCGAATGCGCCACCACACATGATGTAGTCCCAGATGGCGACGGTCACTGTCCGTCGGGCGAACTCCAACCGTGGCGGGAGCCGGACAGAACCGTCCCCGGGCATGCGAACCGGAAGGTACATGTAATGCAGGTACTCCTCCCAGTCCGAGAGGTCGATCCGGCCTCCCACCACGGGCGCAGTCCCGTAGTCGTTGCTGCGCTCAGGTGTTCTCACCTGCTGGCGCGAGAGCATCACAGCTCCCACGGGTCGGGCACCGGAACCGGTGCCGGGGTGTCGATTCGGCCGTCGCCGGCCGCAACGATTTCACCGAGAACGCTCACGAAGTCGAAGTCCTCGACGTCGATTTTCACCCAGTGTTTCCGGTTGGAGTACCCGGTGATGGACACCGAGCATTCGGCGGAGGTGTCCATCGAGCTGCCACCGATGTCCTCGGGCACGAACTCCATCTGGACGAGCACACTGGTCCGGTCCACGGGGCACGGTTCCATCGTGTGCAACGGCTCCAATCCATGGGCACGGTCCCGCGCACGGTTGGCGGCGTCGTTGGCCTCCAGTCGGCGGGCACCCCATTCCTGCAGCGCGTCCTGGTAGTTCATCGGTCTCTCCCTGTTCGGTGTGGTGGGTGTTCGTTTGCGCCTGCCTGCCCACCGGTGCACTCGAGCGGCCGGGTGGGTGGTAATAGGTGTGACCGTCAGGTGTTCACTGCCGTGCTCCGGACCCGAGCAGAAACCCGCGTTCGATGACGACGTCGGTGGCGTATTCGTTTCCGCGCATCGCGCAGTAGCAGAACGAATGTTCCTGGCACTGGTGCCTGCCCCCAGTGCCTCTCGCGCCGCACGTTCGACGCTGGAATGCGCCTGACTCCATTCGATGGGGTTCGGGGTGGCGAACCAGCCAACTGGTGCGATCTGGGCTTGGGGGTCGAGGCAGATGCGTTTGGCAGCACGTTCGCCGCCAACCAGTTCTAGGACGGCATTGACCGCTGTTCGACTCCAGGACACACCGAGCATCTCGGGTTTCCGGGCCAGCCATTCGGCGTATTTGGAGTTGGCACCGAGTTTCCGACGATTTTCGTCCGTCTCGGTTTTCGGGGTGATGGTGAGGACCCACACCATGCGGTCGTCGAGGGGTGTGGTCGTGGTCGAGAGTTCGGCCACGGCCTGGAGCTTTGGGTGTAGAGAAGGGCGGTCATCAGATTTTTCCGTTCTGTCCTTGCCGTCTGCGGTCGGGCGGGTGTGGTCGTGTCCCTGATGTGTGCGGCGGAGGTGGTGATTTCCGTGTCCGTGCCCTCCTGCGCGCGCTCAGTCGGTGGGTGCGGTGGCGAACCGGCGCTGCGAGACGCCTGCCCACCGCTGATCCAGCACCTGGGCGGGGTCGCACCCGAGGTCCACGGCGACGGCCAGCGCGGTGATCAGGACGTCCCCGAGCTCGTCGAGTACGTCGGCGCCGGTGACCCCCCGGACGCCCTGGGTGTGCTTCACCATCGCACCCACCAGTTCCCCGGCTTCCTCCGCGACTTTCATGCCGGACAGAAGTTTTTGGGTGGCCGCGTCGGTGGTGGGCAGCTCACGGCGACGCCAGGTGGCGATCTCCTGGGCCAGTGCGGTGATGTCGGTGACGGGGCAGGGGTGGGCTTCCAACGCCGCGACCTGTTCCAGCAGCCGAGCGTGTTCGCGCAGCAGGCTGTGGCGGTCGGTCACGTCGAGTTCCGCGCCGGTGCGCAGCTTGGTGAGCGCGGGGACGACGGGGTGAGCTGTGCTGATCCTGTCGTCTCCGCCGACACGGGCCGCCACAATGAGCTGGCGGTGCGTGGACTGTTCGGTGATGTCTTGGTGCTGCACGAGTGTGGCTCCGTTCGGTGTGGTCCCCTTCGTTTGCCGTTGCCGGGTTATGGGTTCACCCGATCAGTCGGCCGGGGACGGTGCTGAGTCCCGTTCGCCGACGAGTGCCGGCCTCCAGCCGGACGTGCATTCCCAGGCCCGGCACTCCACGACGGGGTCCTGGTCGGCCTTCCACCGTTTCACGGCGCGGATGGCGTCTCGGCGATCTGCTGCCGACATCCCATAGGTGATGCGGGCACGCTCCCCGGTGGGATCGGTGAAGGCGACACCCCACTGAACGAGAATTGGTGGCCCGGATCGGTCGGCTGCGTGTTGTGCGCTCATGTCGGTGATGTGGACGGTCCCCGACGTGTCGGCCACGTTCGGGGCGGCTCGCCTATGCGGTGGGGACCCAGAAGCGAAGTTTGTTGCCGCGGCGGTCCTGCAACAGTCCTCCGTTCGTTTCGATGACCTTGCGTGATACCACGTTGTCGGCGTCGCAGGTCAGCAGCAGGCAGTCGAGACCCAGCGCAGCAGCGACCGGGAGGGCCGTGGCGAGCATCGTGGTGGCGTGCCCACGCCGGCGGTGGGTCGGGACGACGTGGTAACCGAGGTGGCCGCCGACCTCGCGCAAGTACGGGGTGAGCCGGTGCCGGATGTGCACCCGGCCCAGGAAGGTGTTGTTTTGCACCCACCACAGGTGGGTTGAGGGCACATGAGCGTCGGGGCGTGGTGAGTCCTCCCGTGTACTCGCCAGCAGTCCCTCGACGTAGTCGGGCAGTTCCGCATCGGCCGCGCGCACCGATGCGGCGACCGACAGTCGGGGAACGACGAGTTGGGACATGTCCTCACCTGTGCGATGTTGGTTTTCCGATGCGGAACTGGCCGCGGCAGTTTGTCATCCAGACAGCATGTGCTGTGCAAACGACAAACTGCCAGCTCAGGAGACCGGGCCCTGCTCAGTCCCGTTCGACGACGACGGTGGTGGCCCAGTCCGGGGTACTCCCGCGCCCTCCTTCCACGCCGCCGCCGACGAGGCAGATGACCAGCGGTACCCGATGCGCTTCGACCGGCCACGGGGTGTAACCGTCGGAGACCACGATGACCAGGTCCGGGCGTGGTCTCAGCTCCAACGCCGCCTCGATGCCGGTCACCATGTCGGTGCCGCCACGTCCGGTGACCTCGGCGATGGAGTCGGCACCGTTGTAGTCCCGCACCTCGTGCACCGCGGCGTCCACGTCCAGCACCCGGAGTTGGCGGCCCCGCACCCCGCATTGGCGTGCGATGCCTTCGATTTCGTTGGCGGCATCACCCAGTTCCGCAGCGCTCATGGACCCGGACGTGTCCCGGACCAGGGCGATGTACGGGTCGGGGGAGTACGTGCCGGGGTAGACGATGCGCGACACGGTGCCCGTGGCGGTGCCGTCGCTGGTGGTGCTGCGCAGCAGCACGTTGTGCCGGCGCCGGTTGCGGCGGGTGTAGGTGGTGTCGGTGTCCCCGGCGCGCCGCGCCAGAGCCCGGCGGATCACCGATGCCACCACCGCCTTCCACGGCACCTTGGGTGGCGCCAGGATGATGTCGGCCAGCTCGGTGAGCCCGCCGGGCACCGTGCCGCGTCCGCTGGCCGCGTAGTCACGGATGGTGGCGGCAGTGGCGATCCGGGTGCGGGTGACCTCGGCGTCGGTGGCGGCGCGGGCGTAGCCGTCCACGTCCTCACCGTCTCCCAGCTCGCTGGGTGCGGGTTCGCCACCAGACCCGGAACCGCAACCGGTGTAGGGCTCGGACCCCCCGTCGCCCTCGCCTTCTCCCTCGCCGGGCCCGGACCCGCCGTCATCCTCACTTTCCCCCTGCTGGGGGGTTCCTGGCTCGCCGCCGGGGCGGCGGCCCGGAAGCTGCTGCTGCTTGCGTTGCAGCACAGCCCAGTAGTGCTCCACCGTCTGGTAGTCCTGTTCCCCGATCTGCTCGGCGAACGCCCCGTAGGCTTCGAGCCGGGAACATCCGGCGTCCCGCAGATCGTCGTTGATTTCGAAATCCGCGCACAACCCCCACAACCTGTACTGCTCGTCGGTTATCCCGGCATCGTTCGCCCGGTCGTAGTGGGCGCCGAACAGGTGGCTGCACTCGTGCAGCAGCGCCTCCCCGCAGAACCGGGGGCCACGCGGGGTCGCGTTGTCGAAGTTGATGTAGAGCCGGTGGCGGTGATCCACGGCGAAGGTGTCCACACCCGGGTCATTCAACGGGGTCAGCGCGAACAGCTGAGCGGCCATGTAGGGCATGCGATCGAGGGCCACCGACCGCCAGGCGTGCAGCTCGGTCAGCTGTGCTTCGGTGGGACGGGTAGGAGTGTTCATGTTCTCGATGTGTCCGGCGTGGCCTCCGTCCGCCATGGCCGGTGGTTCGTGGTTCTCGGGGTCGGGGCCGTACACATCACCACCATGACCAACAACACCACCACCACTGCCGCACCGCAGCGCCCGCGTTCCGCGGTGACCGAGTACGACACCGCACGCCGCAAGGAAGCGGCGTGCGGCGCCGGCCCGACGAAGCGGATGACCGGCCCATCGGTGCCCACCAGTGCCGCGACCAGCCCCGGCGGGTCCTCGTCCGTGCTGTTCTGGCTCAGCCACAACAAGCTGGTGTGCTCGGCGGGTCCCACCGACCCGGTGCACCCGGCGAACGCGCAGATCATCGGGGAGGCGTTCACTGCGGCGGGGGTGATCCCGGTGCCGACCGACCGAACGGCGCGGGCGCGGATGCTGCGGACCGTGGAACAGTCCAGCGGCACCGTCGAGGTCATCGGTGACCTGGGTGCTACCACCATCCCTTTGGCAGCGGTGGCCAAACAGATGCGGTTCGCCACCACCTGGCCCGCGAACTCCCGTCTGGTGGTACTAGCCGACGCACTGGCCCGCAAGTACTGGCTGCCCGCCGGGTTGGACACCACCAACATCGAGCACTGGCGGCGCGCCTTCGGCATGAGCGTGGACGTGGCCTCCCTGCAGACCCTCGTGGGCATGGTGACCGCTGCCAACGGAGGTTCGTCGAAAACGCTGCGGGCGTTGCTGACGGCGGAAGCTTCGGCGCTGAAAAGCATCATCTTTCCCGGCGCCGGTCCGGCGTCGCGGGCGTTCACCAGCGCGGAGAAGGTGGGGGAGGCGTGGTCGGCCACCGAACGCACCGACCCGCTGCTGCGGCACCGCTGCATCGTCGAGGGAACGGTGGCCCGGGTCCGGCTGCTGCACCGCAACGGATCCACCATCTCGGGTTCGGTGTCCCAGCCGTTCCGGCTACGTGAAGGGGAGGTGCTGGGCATGTTCGATGACACCTCGTCGGAGGACATGGCCCGCATCGTCCTGTTGTCCATGGGGTTCACCGACACCTTGGTCGCCGAGTTCGGTCCGGTGACCTCACAAAACAATCAGCGGCGCAGTGCCACGGCGGGCGCTTTCGCGTTCATGGACTCCGCGCTGGCCGCGCACGAAACGGTGCTGGTCACGAACTCCCCGTACCTGTCCTCCGCACCCCCGTCGTCGACCAATCGGTGGACGGGCAAACCTGACCCTGCCGAGACTCCGATCGCCCGGGACGTTCCGTTGGACGTGGTCCTGGCCGGTGCGCCCAGTGAGTGAGCGTGGGCGACACGGTGTCGGCCACGCACATGGTGGGCATGCTGAGCAACAAAGACCTCAAAAAGATCATCCCCGGGCTGACCGCCCCCAGCGCAGAATCCGACGGCGACCTGGTGGTGCTCGACGAAGGACCGCAGCCTGCGCCACTGGTACCCGGCTCGCCCACCGCCGCCGCCCTGTGGCACGCCTGGTCGGGTGTCGAAGTCACTGTGGTGGATGCGCCGCCGGGATCGGGCAAGTCCGAACTGGTGGCCACCGTGCTCGCCCACCTGGCCACTCGCACCGACCTGAAAGTCGTCGTCGCCACCCCCACCCGAGCCCAGGCGATCGCTGTTGCCGCCCGGTGCACCGGGCAGGTCGAGGCAGCGAAAGTGTTCGTGGCCGTGTCCGGGCTCACGGACACGGAGCTTCCGCCGGGGACGACTCTCGCCTCGCCATCGAGCCCCAGCCTCGGCCTCGGCCGCGGCTCGATCACGGTGCGCACCCTCGCGTCGTGTCAGGCCAGCCCACCCAAGGCTGACGTGTTCGTGGTGGACGAGGCGTACCAGTCCACGCACGCCCAGGTGCTCATGGCCTGCGCTGAGGCCAGACAGGTGATGTTGGTGGGAGACCCCGGCCAGATCGGACCGGTGATCACCGTGGATACCTCCACATGGAACCGTCAGGCCACCGGACCCCACAAGCGGGCACCCGAGGCGTTCATCCGCCGTGTCGGTGCGCAGCGGATCACGCTGCCCGCCAGTTTCCGTCTGGGCCAGCCCACCGTGGACGCCCTCTCAGGTTTGTACGACTTCCCGTTCGTCTCCGCCCGACCAGATCGGGAACTGGTGGGCATGGATGAGCTGACCCACCGGCGCCTGCCCCCGTGTTCGGACCCCTACGACCAGGCGACGTTGCGAGTGGTGGCCGACCGCGCCCAGGCGCTGGTGGGAACCATGCTGGTGGAGGCACCTTCTCGGGGTGAACCGGGGGGTACCCGGGCACTCACCCCCGCCGATGTGGGTGTCGTGGTGTCGCACAACGGCCAGGTGTCCGTGATCAACGGGATGCTGCGCGGTGCGGGTGCGTGCTTCGCCGACATTGCGGTGGGCACGGCGGACCGACTGCAAGGCGGGCAGTGGCACGCCGTCGTCGCGTTGGACCCGTTCATCGGTTATGAGGGGCTGTCCCCGCACGCCATGTCGTTGGGCAGGTTGTGTGTCATGGCCTCGCGCCACCGCACTCACCTGACGTGGGTGCACGATGGTCGGTGGAACACCCACCTGTCGGGGTCCAACGATGTCCCCGGCGCCGAAGCCGCTCTCGCCGTTCGTCGAGCTCTGACCAGCGGATAGCCGATTGGTGGGGCGACGCAAAGGACACACATGCGTAACCTACCGAGCCCCCACCCGAGCCTGCACCCCAACCGCCGTGAGCGTCGCCACGGCCGTCACCGAATGGAGGCACCTCCCCACACGATGCTCGCCGGTCGCCGGGTGGTCGTCGGTGTCGCCGCGTTCGCGGTGGCGTCGGTGGGGTTGTCCGCCGTGTCCGCCGGGGCCTCCAACGCACCCCAGGTGGCGGCGGCGGTGCCTGGCATCGACCTGAGCCACACCACCACCCTTCCGAGTACCGCCGATGAGCTCAACGCCGCCACCGGCGGATCGCTGGACCTGCCGACCCTCGTCGCCGTCTTGCGGGCGGGCGCGATCCTGGGTGCCGCCGCCGGCCCAGGTGCTACCCCCGGCCCCTCCGCAGGCCTACTCGACCTCGGGTTGACCGCAGCGAGGTTGACCGCAGCAGGATTGGTCCCGCAGGGACAGGACCCCGCCGCCACCGCCACCGACATCCCGGCCCGCGTCCTGCTCGCCTACCGTGCCGCCGCCGCGCGGTCAGCGCTGGAGAACCCTTCCTGCGGGATCAAGTGGGAGTTCCTGGCCGCGTTCGGTCGGATGGAAACCAACCACGGCCGCTTCGGCGGATCGAACGTCGCCGAGAACGGGGTCACCACCCCACCCATCTACGGCGCACCGCTGAACGGGTCCCGCCCCGGTGTCATCGGCACCATCACCACAGCTTCCGGGGTGGCCGACCGCGCCGCCGGTCCCATGCAGTTCATCAGTTCCACCTGGGCGGCGTGGGGACGTGGAGGCGATGTGCAGAACATCGACGACGCCACCAACGGTGCCGCACGTTACCTGTGCGCCGGCGGGCGGGATCTGACCACCGCGGCCGGCCGCAACGCCGCCGCGTTGTCCTACAACCACGCCGACTGGTACGCCGCCGACATCGAGGCCCTGTTCCAGGACTACGTGTCTGGACGCCACGGAGCGTCCTACCCGGCGCAGCCACCCGTGGATGCCCCAGTGGCACCGACCGGGGACCTGTTCGGAACCCCGGCGGATGCACCGGCACCCACCGCTGCCGCACCGGCACCGAGCGCCACGACAGCACCGGCACCCACCAGTGCCACTACAACTCCGACGGAGACCACAAAGGCACCGGCCACCACGACAGCCCCGGCTCCCACCAGTGCCACTCCAACCCCGACGGAGACCACCAGTCCGCCGGCACCTACCGGTACCGCACCGGTCCCGACGCCGAGTGGCAACCCCACCAGCCCGGCCCCGACGGACACCACCAGGGCACCGGCACCCACCAGTGCCGCACCGGCACCGAGCGGCAACCCAGCTCCCACCAGTGCCGCACCGACACCGAGCGGCAACCCAGCTCCCACCAGTGCCGCACCGACACCGACGGAGACCACCAGGCCACCGGCACCTACCGGTACCGCACCAGCCCCGACGCCGAGTGGCAACCCCACCAGCCCGGCACCCGTTCCGCGAACCACGCCGAGCCCAACCCCCACCAAGGCTCCCGCCTCGAGCCCCCCGAACGCACCCTCCCTGCACTTGGTGGTGCCCGTGCCGCTCGTTCCCGATGTGCTGCCGCTGATTGGTCGCTGATGGCAACATCACGGCCCGGTGGGAGCGAGGATTTCAGCGATTTCAGCTACAGCCGGACCCGGCCGGAATCCGAAGCCGAGCGTAACGAGGCACGCCGGGAGGCAGCGGTACGAGTAGTGGCGGCCCGATCACACGATGCCGCTGACGCCCGACGCCTGCTGTCGGTGCTGGGTCTGTCCGACTCGGTACCCGGCTCGGGCGACGGTTCCTCCACCGAGTCGGCACTGGTGAGCGCGAACGTGAGCTGATCCAGCCGCTGTCGAGAACCGGCCCTCGGAGATGTTTCCGGGGCCGGTTCTCGCTGTCCGGACGCTTTCGTGGTGGACAGCCACCCCGCCGGACACATCATCGGCATGAACAACTACTCGTCCACGCCGATGATGCGATCCTTCGCCGCGGCTGTCCGCGCAAATGTTCCCACTTGCTTGTGGGGCAATCCCGGTGTCGGGAAAACGGCTGTCGTCGAATCCTTCGGTCGGGCCAACGGTTTTCACGTGGAAACCGTGTCCGGCGCCAACCGGGAAGCCTCCGACTACCTAGGTCTGCCCGTCGAGGTCGACGGTGAGGTGCACTACTCGTCGCTGGCCTGGGCCAAGCGGCTCGCCGACGCCCCCAAAGGCCTGTTCTTCGGCGACGAAGCATCCACCAACTCCCTGTCGGTGCAAAAGGCGATGCTCCGCATCCTGCAGGAACGGGTCGTCGGCGAACTGCAACTGCCCGACACCGTGGCGATGGTGCTCGCCGCCAACCCACCCTCGGTCGCCGTGGACGGGCTGGAACTGCCCGCCGCCGTCGCCAACCGCATCTTCCACCTGGACTGGTACTTCGACTCCCAGGCATGGCTGGACGGCATCATCACCGACTTCGCCCACGTCGCCCCACCGAAGATCGACACCATGCTCGGTGCCGGGTCCGACGTCGATGTAGCGCGGGTGCGGGGCGCGATCACCGCGTTCCTGCGCACCCGCCCCCAACTGCTGACCTCCACCCCACCCACCAACCCGGTGCAAGCCGGGAAAGGGTGGTGCTCGCCGCGGTCCTGGCACAACGCCATGAAGATCCTCGCCGAACTGGACCGCGACGACGAGGACGCCGAACTGCTGGTGCTGCGCGGCTGTGTGGGTGACGGTGCCGCCACCGAATACCTGGCGTGGAAGGTGGCGATGGACCTGCACGACCCCGATGCGGTGCTCGCCGATCCTTCCATCGTGCGGTGGGGCGCCGAACGTCCCGACCGGCTGTTCGCGCTGATCGCCTCGGTCACCGCCCTCACCTTGGCTCGTGGGGACAAGGCGACCTGGGACAAGGGTGTGACTGTCCTGGTGGCGTGCGCCCGTGGCGGGTTCGGCGGCGAACGGACCGGACCCGGCAAGCCCGACGTGGCGACCCCTGGGGCGCGAATCCTGTTCAACAACATGCCCAAGGGCGCATTGGTGTCGACAGCGGCGCAGGACGCGTTCGCCACCATCCTGGCCCGCACCGGCCGCTGGGAGGTGGCGGCATGATCGGCAGAAGGAATCCGGCACCACCACCAGCACCGGCAGTGTTGGACAGCGAGCGGTGCGACCGCTGCGGGAAGCGGGCGTTCGTGATGACGGCGACGACCGTCGTCCCCGGCCTCGAGCTCACCTTGTCCTGGTGCGCCCACCACTACTCGGTGTTCGAGCCGGGCCTCGCCGCCTCGGGCGCCCGGGTCGCGGTCGACGAACGCGCACGGTTGCAGACGCAGGAGGCGTACCGGGCCTGAGTGTGCAACTGTCGTAGGGACCGGGCAGGGTGCCGCACACATCCGGGGCATGACGAACGCACAGCCGCGCATCAAACCCGGCATCCCCACCGGCGGCCAGTACTCCACGTTCTCCCACGGAGAACCCGGCATCGCGTTGGACGAATCGCCCGCACCGCTGGACATGAATGAGCAGCGGAGGGCTGCGCGGCACGCGGCACTACAAGCCCAGGGGTACGTGGAACCGGTCGCTGCCCGTGCCACCGACAACCCCGAAACCACTGCACACCGCCGCCAGTGGTGGGACACCCACTTCACCAACGCCGAGTACGGGGCAGCGGACCAGGACACCGGACGTTTGTCGGGTTACCCGCAGATGCCCGACGACAACACCCCGGGCCTGACACCCGGACGGGCACTGTCGGGCCGGCGACGCACTCACCGGATGGCGTACTCAGGTGCCGGGGTGACCCTGCGGATGCCCTCTGCGACCGCCATCAAACGCTACGAGAAGGAATCCAACGGGCGCACCTTCGACGTCCCGGTGTCCGCGGTCAATGCCGACGGGGGGACGATCACCGGCTGGGTGCGGGTCACCCGCTCCGGGAAGGAGTGGAACACCACCGGCCTGGGGTTCAGCGGCAACGCCGACGCCCAGGTCGGCGAGGCGGTGTCGGCGATCCTGGAGTCCCGCCGGCCTTCCCGCGCGTTGCACGAAGTCGGTGACCTGTTGGCGCACCGCGAGGCCCGGGAAGCCTCCCGCGGGGTTCCGTTCGTGAAGGTGCCTTCGGGGTGGATCGACTCGGTCGGCTACGACAAGCACAGCGGGATCATGGCGATGCGCACCAACACGAAACGCCTCTACGGCTATGAGGTGCCCGAGGAAACCTATGTGGACGTGGCCACCGCCTCGAGCCCCGGGTCGGTGTACAACAAGCGCGTGAAAGGCAACCCGCGCATGGAGATCAAGTCGTGCGGTATGTGCGGGAGCTTCTACAACGTGCAGAACGCACACTCGTGCCGTTCCAGGACCACCCCGCGCCCGGCGCTGGCCCCGGAGCACAGCTCAGCGGCGCGACGTCGTGCCGCTGATGCCACCGACCGCAGACAGTGACCCGGACGAACCTCGCTCATACCCCCACATCGGGGAAATGAGCGAGGTTCGTTGCCTCAGTGGCGAAGGTTGACGACGACGACATAGCGACCGAAAGACACCTCCGGGTGGTAGGCCCAGCCGATGGCGACCGACTTGAGCGTCGGATCCATCATCAGGTTGTAGTGGCCACCGCCGGGACCCTCGGCGTACCAGAGGCCGACAGCTACTGCACCGTCCTGGGAGTTGATGCTCGCCTCGATCTCCGGGGGACTGCAGTGCTGTCCCTTCCACGCCAGCGCGCACTGTTGTGTCGCCGGAACGGTCGTCCCGGTGATCGGTGCGAGGCCCAGCGCGGTGCGCTTGGCGTTGATGGCGCTGACGATGCCGCCGTCACCGGGCAGGATGTAGGCACCCGTGGTTGCGGGAGGCTTCACCACGGGTGGGCTCACGACCGGCGGGGTAACCACCGGAGGCTTGACCACTGGCGGTGCTGGCGGGGTAACCACCGGAGGCTTGACCACCGGAGGTGCTGGCGGAGTAACCACCGGAGACTTGACCACC
>JAABUT010002623.1_pt1 | contig 16900 bp, 18 predicted proteins | sample 5559281 | NCBI WGS metagenome assembly JAABUT01 (sample SAMN10711880, study PRJNA513359) | rock metagenome | isolation source: Antarctica rocks | place: Antarctica: Victoria Land, Ricker Hills nord | collected 2016-01-04 | reverse complement strand
GTGGCACCCCCCGGACTGTCGACATCGTCGCCCGCGGTCTTCACGAACCATCGCCGACCGTCTGCATCGATGACGCCGTAAGAGATGTGGCCGGAGTCTTGGCTGCGCGCGTCGAAGGTGGCAAAGGTGCGCCCCAATCGGTCAAGCACCAGCTTCACGGACATGCCGAACAGGCCGCTGGGAGTCACTCGTGCACCATCGCTGAACCGTCTTCGAGGTTGCGTTCATAGCCAAGGAGTTCCGGGTTGGGCGCAAACGTGCTGCGCGTGCGTTCGCCGGTCGAACGCCAACCCCGCCTCTCGTAAAACGGCCGGCCACGGCCGTTGCCGGTGAAGACCCTCAGCCAGGCCCGAACGACGCCTCGGCGGCCCATCAGGTCGATGACCGCGTCGTGGGCCTGTTGGGCGATGCCGCTGCCCCAGTGCTCGATGGCGATCCCGAAGTGGAGCATCTCGTCGTCCCGGATTGCAGCGAAGCCAACCACAGCTTCACCATTCACCACGACGTGGCAGTCGATCCCCGGCGTGCCGATCTCCTCGAGCCATCGTCGCGCAACGTCATCGCGAGGAAACGGAAACTCCGCCTGCGGGAACACCGACGCGAGGCCCACGACCGAGGCTGGCTCTTGAATGGCGACGACTTGGGGCACGTCAGCATCAGTCATCGCTCGCAGGGTCACGGAGTGATCAGCGTCGGACACGCTTGAACTCTACGAGGCAGCACCCTCACGTGTGTCCCATGGCGTGCGAGCCAACCTGCCTCAGCACCGTTCTAGACTCCTCGGGGATCGCTGCTCCCGTGCCCTACTTGCGACGATCGAGGATTGCGCCGACGTAACGGGCGTAGTCGGCGGCCGACGCGGTGGCGTGGGTCTCGATCGTCTCGGGGGAGTAGCCGAGGGCTTCGGCGACGATGGCGACGGGTGCGAGCTTGGTCAATTCGTGCAAGGTGCCGAGCCTGGTTGCGCGTGTGCTGAAAATACGTGGCGACGGAGTCTGTCGCACAGACTCATGGCGTTGATGTGCTGGCCAGGGAAGTGGCCGCGGAAGACCCAGCGGCTGTTCGGGTGGGCCGCGGTCTGGTCGTGACCGGCGTTCGCGTTCAGGTGGCGCCACGGCCCACGTCGTGACCGACGAACTGGTCACCGTCACCCTGGGGAGCTTCGCGATCGCCCTGAACGATCCTCTTACGTCGTCCCAGGTCAACGCGACGACGTCCTCGAGTTGCTGACCGAAGACCGGGATCAGGATGGCTGCTGCGCGGTCCCGCGGTCCTGCGCCAGGATGCGACGCGTGTCGGCGTTGTGAGGGAGTCGCCGTCGATGACCTCGGCCAGAGCGGCGTCTTGGTCGGTCGCGCTGAGCTTCTTACTGGTGCCGCGGCGGTGGCGCGGGATGCTCAGGCCCCGGCGGGCGAGCCTGTTCTCGATGGCCCAGTTGAGGAATCGATCCGCGATCAGTCTGGTGGTGGGTCCGCCGGCGACCCAGGCGTCGACGTCAGCCCCCAGATCTCGGCCACTCCGGATGGCGCGTTCTGTGATGACGTCAAGTTCGGCAACTCAATACAGGCGGCCTTCGGCTGATGCTGTCGCAGGATGCGATGGTTCCCTGAGCTGAGGTAAGTTGGTGGCGTGGTCATCCGTCACTACGTCGACGACGTACCTGCCGCGGTCGACAGGGCGATCGTCGCTGGTGCAGAACTTCTGGCCGGTCCACTCAGGGGCGACTTGGGCACCCCGGCCGCCTACTTGAAGGGCCGCAGGCAACCGCTTGTTCATGTCTGCCGCGATATCTGACCCTCCCGGTCCCCAGACGATCAGGCTGTACGTAGGGAGCGACGCCACGCGACTCGCAGCCAAGATCTGGCCCTGCTACGACACAGTATTCGCCGATTTTGCCGACTGCGACACGTGGCGGTCGGACCTCTTCGAGCGTCACGCGAGGCGAGATGGCTATCGATTGGCTGTCGCAACTGAGGATGACGAAGTCGTCGGGTTCAGCTGGGGCTACGTCGGCCAGCGTGGGCAGTACTGGACGGACCTTCTCTGGGATGCGCTTCAACCAGACTTGGCCAGAACGTGGGTAGGTGGCCACTTCGAGCTCGTCGAGTTGGCGGTTCTACCTGCTCACCGCCGGAGAGGTCTGGGTAAAACCCTGCATGATCGGCTGCTGGACGGGATCCAGCGACGGTGCCTCCTGGGAACCACGGACCATGTCGGGGATCCTGCCGTGCAGTTGTATTTGCGCTCTGGGTGGAAAAAGCTCGGAGTACTTCGTGCAGGTGTGCAGTTGATGGGCCACGAGGGCCCAAGCGTGGCTTAAGTGAACAGACACGTTCGGAGCCATCCGGCATGCGGCGGACACGGCTTACGAGTGCTCTCGTCTAAGCGGGCCAGCTGGGTGGTCCGCGAGCAGCGTCGCTTCGGGTGAAGTCCGTTCGCAGTGCACCCGGCGTTCTCGAGATGGTCCGTGCCCGGGCTGTGGGCGAAGCCGATGATCGACGTCGACCTCACCGTCGCCGACTCCGCGGACGAGGACGCCTGGCTGCCCGACCTCGAGGCGTATGGCTTCGTGCTGAGGGTCCGCGAACCTGACTGGGAGGAGCACCGCTGCCTCCGGGGGCTCGAGCCGACCATCAACCTGCACGTCTTCTAACCAGGCGCGCATGAGCCCAGCGGCACCGGATGTTCCGGGACTGGCTGCGCAGCCACCCCGAGGATCGCACCTGTACGCCGAGGTGAAGCGCGAGGTCGCCGCCCGCGGGCTCACCGACGCGATGCTCTACAACAACGAGTAAGCAGGGTTCGTCTACGACCTGTACGAGAAGGTCTTCGCCGGCGGACCCCGAGCACGAGCACGACCCGCACCCAGAGACGGGAGTTCCTGCACTAGATGCAACTCCGTTTCAACTGGCAGGGACAGACGGGAGTTGACGGGGCGGGAGTAGGCGCCGAAAACCGCTCGCAACGCGCTCGCGCGCAATGGAATGCTGCGTCCCGTGACGAGCAGTGAAGTGTGGGACGAAGAAACCGCCGCCAAGTACGACGCTGATGCTGCATCCCAGTTCGCACCCGCGGTGCTGGAGCCGACGGTCGACTACCTCGAGCGCCTGGCCGAGGGAGGACCGGCGTTGGAGTTCGCCATCGGGACCGGCCGTGTTGGCATCCCGCTGGCTGCGCGGGGGGTCTCGGTGACGGGCATCGAACTGTCCGATCCGATGGTGGCCCAGCTCCGACGCAAGGTCGACGACGAGCAGTTGCTCGTCGTTGTGGGCGAGATGGCGACGACGGTCGTTCCTGGGGCTGGGGACTTTTCCCTCGTCTTCCTGGTCTGGAACAGCATCTCCAATCTCCGGACGCAGGCCGAGCAGATCCAGTGTTTCCGAAACGCAGCGCACCACCTGAGGCCCGGTGGTCGATTCGTGATCGATCTGTGGGTGCCACCGATCCAGCGCCTCGCGCCAGGACAGAATGCGGTCCCGATGAGCCTCGACGAGGAACACCTCGTCTTCGACACCTATGACCTGGTCACCCAGCGGTGCGCGTCCCATCACTACTACCGGGATCCGGACGGGAGCATCCGCTACGGGGTCGGACACTTCCGGTACATCTGGCCGTCGGAATGCGATCTCATGGCGCAACTAGCCGGTTTCGAGTTGGAGTCACGGTTCGAGGACTGGAAAGAGACGCCGTTCACAGCCGATAGTGAGAGCCACGTCTCCGTGTGGCACAAACGCTACTAGTCAGTGCGGATGGCGGAGACATAGCGAGCGTAGACGGTGGCCGAGTCGACGGCGTGCCGCTCGATTGTGGTGGGGTGGCAGCCCAGCGCCTCCGCCAGGATCGCGAGAGGGGCCAGTTTGGTGAGCTCGTGCAGGCGTGCCGAGCCGTGCGGCACGAGTGCTGAGACGGAGTTGGTCGCGCCCTGGATTTTCGCCGATAATCCACATTATGTCACCGCCACGGACGACGCCCTGCTCGACCTTTCCACCAACCATTCACAGGAGCAACAATGAAAGCACTGGTCTTCCACGGTCCCCGTAACGTCTCGGTCGACGAGGTCGACGATCCCAGGATCGAGCAGCCTCTCGATGCCGTCATTCGGATCACCACCGCCAACATCTGCGGGTCCGACCTGCACCCCTACGAGGGCAGGGCAAAGCTCGACGACGGCATGGTGCTCGGCCACGAGAACATGGGCATCGTCGCAGAGGTCGGCTCCGCGGTGAACCGGATCAAGGTCGGAGACCGGGTCTCGGTCCCGTTCAACCTGTCCTGCGGGACCTGCCGCAACTGCAACGACGGCTACGCCTCGGCATGTCTGCGGTCGAACCCGTCCGGAGACCCCGGCGCCGGGTACGGCTATCCCAAGATGGGTCCCTACCGGGGCGGCCAGGCCGAGATGCTGCGCGTCCCGTGGGCCGACTTCAACCTGCTGCACCTGCCCGAGGGCGATGACCACGAGTCCGACTTCACCATGCTCAGCGACATCTTTCCCACGGGCTACCACGGCACTGAGCTGGCCATGGTGGCGCCGGGCAAGACCGTCGCCGTCTTCGGCGCCGGCCCGGTCGGCCTGATGGCCGCCTACAGCGCCATGCTCCGCGGCGCGGCCCGGGTCTTCGTGGTCGACAAGGAGCCCGACCGCCTGGCCCTGGCCGCGAAGATCGGTGCCATCCCCATCGACTTCTCGCAGGCCGACCCGACCGAGACCATGATGGAGGCCACCAAGGGCCTTGGCATCGACTGTGGCGTCGAGTGTGTCGGGTACCAGGCCCACGACCAGTCCGGCCAGGAGCATCCCGAGCTCGTCCTCGACAACCACGTCCAAGTCGTCCGGGCCACCGGGCACATCGGCGTCGTCGGCGTCTACGTCCCCGAGGATCCCCAGGCCGCCACCGAAGAAGCGAAGCACGGGCGGGTGGCCTTCGACTATGGCACCGCCTTCACCAAGGGCATCAGCATCGGCTCCGGGCAGTGCCCCGTCATGAAGTACAACCGCGAGCTGCGCGACCTGATCATCTCCGGGAGGGCCAAGCCGTCGTTCATCGTCTCCCACGAGCTCGGACTCGACGAGGCACCGGAGGCCTACCAGAACTTCGACGCCCGCCTCGACGGCTGGACCAAGGTTCTTCTCCACCCGTCCACCACCTGAGGGACGCGTCGTCCGATGTGATTCCCTGTGCATCTCTGAGCGGGTACACGTGGCATCGGGCGACGCCAGGCGCTGGTCGATCGCAGCCATCTTGGGCAGACGTCACCTCGTTCGGCTAACGTCGTGCAGGCTGTGGTTGATCAGCACGGTCGGGACCGGCTGACCACCACCGAACCGAGGAGCTCCGGCATGACGAACGACCTGGCGGTCCCCGCGCACCCTGTTGTCTCGATCCACATCGACGGCGGGGCGGTCACCGTGGACCGGACGGTGGTCGAGCATGACGGGACGCAGCCGCTGCAACAGGTGGCCACCGACGCGGTCGCACGCCAGATAGCCCATCAGCTCGGTCGTCCCGTGCGCGCAATCGCCACGGATCCCTCCGGGCGCACCAGCCTCGTCGTTCATCCGGATGGCCACGTCACAGACGTCCAGACACTCAGTCCCGTCGCGCCGGCAGAAACCCACCGGGATCCATCAGCAGCGATACCTCGAGCGCCTCAGATGGACGACTTCCATCGGTTCCTCACCGCTCCTGAAGCACCATCGGGCGCGTCTCCACCCGGACCGCAGTGGAGTCCGCCCCCACAGAGTGCGGGGCCCTCCGCCGGGCCCGTCGGGCAGACGCCCATCGAGCAGGCTCCCGACGCGAACATGCCAGACACCCGGGCCGCTCGCCGAGCCGCGGCGCAGAACCGGTCCTTCCTGAGACACCATGAAGTGGTCGAGCCGGCGCAGACCGGGATGAGGGGCATGTGGACCCGCCTCGGCATTCGCTCCAGCCCCAGCGAGACGGAGCGGGCCGAGCGCGCGGACGTCCGCGCCATCAGCCGCCACTGGCCCGGGCCGCGCACCGTCGCGGTCGTCAACGGGAAGGGCGGCGCCGGAAAGACTCCCACCACCGTCGTCCTCGCAGCGCTCTTCGCCCGGCAAGGTGGCTCGGGGGTTCTCGCGTGGGACAACAACGAGACGCGGGGGACGTTGGGCTGGCGCACCGAGAAGGGCCCGCACGAGCGCCACGTCCTCGACCTGCTCCCCCAGGCCGAGAGTCTCATGCAGCCGACCGCCAGAGCGGCGGACCTCACGGCGTTCGTGCACCACCAGACCGACGACAAGTTCGACGTGCTGCGGTCCAACCCCCTGCTGCTTCCGCACCAGCAACGCCTCACCGCCGAGGACTTCGACGCCGTGCACCTCGTCGCCAGCAAGTACTTCCGGCTCGTCTTCATCGACTCCGGCAACGACGAGACCGCGCCCCACTGGCTGCGGATGATCGACCACGCTGACCAGCTCGTGGTCGCGACGACGACCCGACCCGATCACGCCGAGGCCGGACGGCTCCTCCTGGATGCGCTTCAGGACCGCGACGAACACTCTTCCCAGCTGGCCGAGGCCGCCGTGGTCGTGGTGTCGCAGGCCGATCGCGAGGAAGCGTCGGCGGAGACCATCGCCGCGGGCTTCCACGGCCTGGCTCGTCAAGCCGTCACGATCCCCTACGACCGGGCCATGCGTGCTCCGTGGCTGCGTTCCGGGTCGCTGCAGCCAGCCACCCGGCGCGCCTACCTGCGGGCGGCCGCAGCCGTCTCCGACGGTCTCTGAACCTGGGTCGTCCAGGAGACGACCGGGGTATAGGCGCGTCGACCCGTGGGTAGGTCTCCCCCGACAACCACCCGACGTTCAGAGGACTCATGTCACCCACCTCGGGCTCCAAGACCAAGGATCTGCGCCGACGCCTGCGCGACGCAGCGCGCGATGCGTTCGGCTGGACGTCGCTGCGTGCCGGGCAGCTGGAGGCGATGGAGCAGGTGCTGCGCGGCCGGGATGTGCTCGCCGTCATGCCGACGGGGCACGGCAAGTCGGCGATCTACCAGGTGCCGGCGACGCTCCTCGATGGCCCGACGGTGGTCGTCTCGCCTCTGATCGCCCTGCAGCGCGACCAGATCATGGGCATCGAGGGGGCAGCCGGGCTGCCGGAGGCGGTGGCGGTCAACTCGGCCCAGGGCAGCAAGGACACGGAACACGCCTGGGACGCGGTTCGGCACGGCACGGCGGAGTACCTCTTCCTCGCCCCGGAGCAGCTGGCCAAGGACGAGGTGGTGCAGCTGCTGTCGGAGGCCGGGATCAGCCTCTTCGTGGTGGACGAGGCACACTGCATCTCCTCGTGGGGACACGACTTCCGGCCCGACTACCTCCGGCTCGGCACGGTGCTGGAACGACTCGGCCGCCCGCCCGTGGTGGCGCTGACCGCGACGGCCTCGCCGCCGTTGCGCGAGGAGATCATCGAGCGACTCAACCTGCGCGACCCCCGGGTCATCGCCCAGGGCTTCGACCCTCCCAACATCCGGCTGGAGGTCGAGCGACACGTCGAGGACGACAAGCGGGCGGCGGTGGTCGAACGCGTCGCGGGCCTCGAGGGATCGGGTCTGCTCTACGTCGCCACCCGCAAGGACACCCTCCGGTATGCCGGGGAGCTCGCGGAGCGCGGAAGACGCACCGCCGCCTACCACGCCGGGCTCAAGGCGACCGAGCGCAAGGAGGTCCACGAGCGGTTCCGCTCCGGCGACCTCGACGTCGTGGTCGCCACCTCCGCCTTCGGCTATGGGGATCGACAAGCCGGACGTCCGCTTCGTCGTGCACGCGTCGACGCCGGGGTCACTTGACAGCTACTACCAGGAGATCGGTCGGGGTGGCCGCGACGGGGAGCCGGCCCTCGCCGCGCTGTTCTACCGCCCGGAGGACCTCTCCCTCCAACGGTTCTTCAGCTCGGGTCGGCCCGACGACCGGGTCATCAGTCGGGTTTTCCAGGCCGTCCGGCACGCCGGCGGCCCCGTCCGGCTGACCCGCCTGGTCCAGGAGCTGGACGCGTCGAGGCGCACGGTCACCGACGCGGTCAACCTTCTGGAGCAGGTGGGGGTGATGAGGTCGACCTCCAGTGGCCTGCGGGCGCGCGACATGGCGCCCTCGAGGACGCGTCGGGCCTGGCACACGACCTCGCCGAGGCGCACACCAGGATGGAGAAGTCCCGGCTGGAGATGATGCGCGGATGCGCCGAGGACACCGGGTGCCGAAGGCAGTTCCTGCTCAACTACTTCGGGCAGCAGCTGGACGAGCCGTGCGGCAACTGCGTCAACTGCATCGAGCACCCTGAGCAGGTTGCCGAGCAGACGGCCGGCGGGGCGGACACGTCGTTACCGGCGGGACCTACTTCATCGTGCCCTGGCTGACGCCGCCCTGCAGCTGGCGCTGGAAGATGACGTACATGAGCAGGACAGGGGCGATCGTGATGACCACGGCCGCGAAGAGCCCTCCGTAGTCGACGTTGTAGCCCTGCTGTGACGCCATCGAGAACAGCCCCTGCGACAGGACGTACTTGTCCTTGTTGGGGTTGAGCACGGTTGGCAGGAGGTACTGGTTCCACAGGCCGAGGAAGTTGAAGATCGCCACCGAGGCAAGGCCCGGCTTGGCCATGGGAAGCATGACCTGGAAGAAGGTGCGCCAGTCCCCCGCCCCGTCGACCTGGGCTGCCTCGTAGATCTCCTGGGGCAGGGTCTTGAAGAACGAGTGGAGGAAGAAGACCGTGAAGGGGTAGGCGTAGGCGACGTAGACGAGGATCAGGCCCTGGTAGGTGCCGAGGAGGTTGCTGTTCTTGAGGACGAAGAACAGGGGCACGACCGCGAGGAAGATCGGGAACGTGTTGCCGAGCAGGATGAGGTAGTAGATCAGCGAGTTGCCGCGGAACCTGAACCGTGCGAGGACGTAGGCCGACATCGAGCCGAGGATCATGACGAGAACGAGCGCGCTGCCGACGATGATCACCGTGTTGGCGAAGTACTTCGCCACGCCGATCGTGTTCCAGGCCCGCACGTAGTTGTCCCAGTGGAACACGTCGGGCAGGGCGAACGGCGAGACGTTGATGCTGCGGGAGTCCTTCAGCGAGGAGAAGAAGGTCCACACGAGCGGCAGCACGACGGCCAGGGCCCACAGGGTGAGGACGAGGTGCGAGACCGAGGCGACCCGCCAGTCGGCGCGTGAGCTGCGCGCCGGAGCGGCCTTCTTCGCAGCAGGTTCCCCGGCTACGTCCTCGACGTCGGTGCGGTCCTCCTGGGACAGGGTCACAGCGCCACCTCCTTGCGACGGCTGGACAGCAGCACACCGACGGAGACGAGCAGTGTCACGAGCGCGAGGACGACGCCCATGGAGATGGCGTAGCCGAACTTCGCCTGGCTGAAGGCCGCGTCGTAGAGGTACTGCGAGACGACCAGCGCCTCGTTGTCGGGACCCCCGCTCGGGGCGAGGATCGCCATGAAGGTGAAGGCGTCCAGCCCGAAGATCGCCATGTAGACGATCGCGGTGGACACGTTGTCGCGGATCAGCGGGATGGTGATCTGCACGGCCGTGCGCAGCCGGCCGGAGCCGTCGAGACGGGCCGCCTCGAAGATCTCCGCGGGGATCCCCTTGATCGCCGCGACGAAGAGCACCATGTAGAACCCGACGAAGCTCCAGACGATCGCGATGACGATGGCTCCCAGGGCGAGACGCGTCTCCCCCAGCCACGCCGTGTTCTTCAGGCTGTGCAGGCCCACCGCGTCGAGCATCCCGTTGAGCAGCCCTCCCTGCGGCGAGTAGACCTGCTGCCACAGGATGCCGGTGACGATCGCCGGGATCGTGTACGGGAAGAACGACACCACGCGGTAGACGCCGCCGCCGGTGATCCCCCTGGTGCGGCCGCGGGAGTTGCCGCCCACCGTCACGAGCGTCGCCAGTGCCAGCGCCAGCCCGATCGTCAGCAGCGGCAGGGTGGCTGCCAGGATGAAGTTGTTGCGCAGCGCCTTCCAGAAGAGCGCGTCGTGGAACAGGGCCACGTAGTTGCTCAGCCCGGTGAACTGCGGGTTGGGGTCGAAGCCGGTCCAGTTCGTCATCGAGTAGAAGAAGGACTGGATGATCGGCGAGATCACGAGGTAGACGTACAGCAGGAGCGGAAGAACGAGGAACACCGCAAAGAACGATACCCGGCCGAAGGACAGGTCGCGCGGACGGCGACGGGCGGGGCGGGCGGCGCCACCGGTCGCCGGCGCGGACGTGGTCAACTCACGCGACCTTGAACTTCTTGACCGACGGGTCGTCGCGGACCTTGTCGGACATCGACTGGAGCTTCTTGGCCAGATCGGCAGCCGTCGTCCCGCCGGAGAGGAAGGTGCTCCACGTCGTCTTGAGCTCCTTGCTCATGGCGTAGACCGCGCTGTAGCGCCACGTGAAGACCTCCTTCTCCCCGTCGGTCTGGATCTTCGTCGCGGACGCGAGCGCGGTGGAGCCGAAACCGTCGGCCGGCACGGTGCCCTTGACGATGGTCGCGCTCTTGACGAGCTTCGCGGTGTTGCTCGCGGCCTCCTTGCCGAGCAGCTGGCGGAGGTACTCCTTGCCGCCGGCCGGGTTCTTGCCCTTCGGCACGATGAACGGCTCACCGGCGGCCCCGTGGAAGCCCTTCTGGAGCTTGACGTCGCCCTTGAGCGCCGGCGCCTGCAGGCAGGTCATCGCGAAGTCGGCCGGCGAGATGTCCTTCATCTCGTTCTCCAACCAGGAGCCCGAGGGGTAGAGCAGCGCCTTGCCCTGGACGAACTGCGTCTGCGCCTGGGTGTGGATCAGGCCCGAGCCGCCGGGGAGGAAGTAGCCGGCCTTGACGGCCGACTCGATGGCTTCCAGGGCGGCCTTCACCGCGGGCTGCGCGTAGCCCGCGGGGTCGAGGTTGTCGAGCTTCTTCACGACGTCGACGCCGCCCATCCGCGCTGCCATGGACAGGGCCAGCTCGTGGTAGTAGTCGCCGGCGTTCTGTCCACCGAAGACGAAGAGCGACAGGCCCTTGCCCTTGGCCTTCTCGCCGAGCGCCATGACGTCGTCCCAGCTCTTGGGCGGCTCCCAGCCGTTGTCCTTGAACACCTTGGCGCCGTACCACAGCCCGAAGACGGTGTAGAAGTAGTTCAGCTCGAGCAGCTTGCCGTCGTAGGTGCCGGGTTCCGTGGCACCGGCGATGAGGGTGTCCTTGACCTTCTTGCCGTCGAAGCCGACGGCCGGAGCCTCCAGGATGTCATCGAGGGGCTCGACCTGTGCCTGGACGCCGGCAAAGGGGATGTGGTCGGCACCGGAGTTGTCGATGACGTCGGGCGGGTTGCCACCGACGAACCGTGGCTGGAGCTCGGTGTTGATCTTGGTGGTCGAGGTGACCTTGGCCGTCTGGCCGCCCCACGCCTTGTTGTATGCCGCTCCGGCGTCGATCGCGTACTGGTCGGAGAAGCCACCCTTGAAGATGACGACGTCGACGGCGGCCTTCTCGTCCATCCCGAAGGGGTTCTTGTCGCTCTTGGCGCCGCCGGGAGCCGCCGCCGCACCGGAGGCGCCCCCAGTGCTGCTTCCACCACCCGTCGCACAGCTGGCAAGCGTGCCGGCGAGCGGCGCGGCGAACCCGGCCGCGAGGGTGAACTTGAGGAAGTCACGTCGTTGCAGACCCTTGCCGGCGAGCTTGCCGAGGTCGAGCTCCGAGTCGTGCGGGGTTACGTCGTTCACAGCGCCGCGTCCTTTCGGTCGTCATGGTGCAGCGGACGGCCGCAGCCGTCTTCTCGGGTCCTCCGCCGGCTACCGCTCGGGCAGTCGTCCGGGTCCGACAGCCCATCCGACCACCACTGTCGCGGCAGGTGAGGGATCACAGCGCAGTCGAGATCATTCTGTGACCCTCGTTCGTCTGGTGACCGTACAAAATCAGGTCAGATACCGAAAGTCAACGACCTCAGCCCGCTCATGGCGAGCATCGTGCCAGTCCGGCTGGGGACCGGCTCCGGCGGCTATGTCGGGGGGCTTTGTGGCACGCTCTGCGCCATGCCCGACGACGTCGCCGTCACTGCCCCTCCCCCGTCGTCCGCACCGACCGGCGAGACCAAGGAGCAGCGCGCCTGGTACTTCTACGACTGGGCCAACTCCGCCTACGTCACGACCACGGCGACGGTGCTCCTGTCGCCCTACCTCACGACGGTGGCCACCGATGCAGCGTGTCCTGGTCTGTCCGAGGGCCAGAAGTGCCTACAGACGCTGGACGTCGTGGGCATCCCGGTCGATCCCGGATCGCTGTTCGCCTACACGGCCACCGTCTCCACGATCATCTCTGCCCTCGTCCTCATCGTCGTCGGGGGCATCGCGGACCGGAGCCGCCGACCGACGACCTTGTTCGCGGGCTTCGCCTGGGTGGGTGCTGCCGCCGCCTGCCTGATGTTCTTCGTCAGCGGCACGAGCTGGCAGCTCGCCGTCGTGCTCTTTCTCATTGCCAACCTCTGTCTCGGGGCGTCGCTCGTCATCTACGACTCGTTGCTCTGCCGGATCGCGGCGCCGGATGACCGCGACAAGGTGTCCTCCAAGGGATGGGGCTTCGGCTACCTCGGCGGCGGCATCCTGCTCGCGCTGAACTTCGGCCTCGACATATTCCACGCCAGGTTGGGCCTCGACCGGGCGATGTCGACCCGGCTCAGCCTGCTGTCCGCGGGGCTCTGGTGGGCCGGCTTCACAGTCATCCCGGTCCGGGGCCTGCGTCATGTCGGTGGCCCGGTCGCCGCCCCGGTCGCCCGTGACAAGGGCGTGGTGCGCGGGAGCTTCGCCCAGCTGGCGGACACCTTCCGCGAGCTGCGGCTCTTCCCCCAGACGCTGCTCTTCCTCCTCGCCTACCTGTTCTTCAACGACGGCATCCAGACCGTCATCGGCAGCTCGAGCCTCTACGGCATCGAGGAGCTCCAGTTCCCGCAGCAGACCGTCCTGGGGGTCTTCCTCTTCGTCCAGTTCATCGCCTTCGGCGGGTCGATCCTCTTCGGGCGGATCGCCGCGCGGATCGGCGCCTGGCGAACGGTGCTGGCCAGCCTGAGGGTCTGGACCCTCATCGTCGTCGTCGCGTTCTTCGTCCCGGCCAGGTCGCTGCTGCTCTTCGTGGCACTCGGTTTCTTCATCGGCCTCGTGCTCGGGGGGAGTCAAGCGCTCTCCCGCTCGCTCTACAGCCAGCTCATCCCGAGCGGCCGGGAGGCGGAGTTCTTCAGCCTCTACCAAGCCATGGAGCGCGGCACGAGCTGGTTCGGCACGCTGACCTTCGGGCTCGTCCACCAGTTCACCCACTCCTACCGGTGGGCGATCGTCGCCCTCGTCGTCTTCTTCGTTCTCGGCGGAGTCCTGCTCTCCCGGGTGCGGATGCGGGAGGGCATCACCGCGGCCGGCAACGTCGTCCCCCGGGTCGTCTGACCGGTGACCTGACCGCAGGAGGCGGGCACCCGGCATACAGTGGGGTTGGCCCCTCCCTTGTCCGGTGAGGCGCCTCCCCGCCCGCACAGTGGTGCCTTGGGCGGAACAATGCGGCCCTCTGCCTCGTTGGAACGACTGAGTAGTAGAGGTGTCCGCGACTGATTTTCCGCCCGCGTGGCCACCGCTGACAGGGAGGACCCGCCATGGCTGACCGTTCACTCCGAGGGACCCGACTGGGCACCTTCAGCATGGAGTCAGACACCAACGTCGTGCCCAGCGAACGTCGTATCACCACCTACGTCTGCCCCCAGGGCCACCGGATCGAGCTGCCGTTCAGCGTCGAGGCCGACGTGCCTCCCGTGTGGGAATGCCGGTGCGGCAGCGAGGCCAAGCTGCTCGACGGACCGGAGCCGGAGGCGAGGCAGGTCAAGCACGTGCGCACCCACTGGGACATGCTGCTGGAGCGCCGCTCGATCCCCGAGCTCGAGGAGCTCCTCGAGGAGCGTCTGGCGCTGCTGCGGGAGTCGCGGGGCGAGAAGCCGAGCCGCAAGCGCAGCGCCTGACGTCCGGCCCGAACGCTCGTCAAGGTACGAGAGCCCGCGTTCCTGAGGGACGCGGGCTCTGTCGTGCCAGGTGCCCGGCTCGTCGAGCCAGATGCCGGGCTCAGAGGATCTCGCCCTCGATGACGTCGTCCGAAGCGCTGGAGCGTGGCGCGTCCTGCGGCGAGGGTCTCGGTCGCGGGCCACGGGGACCGCGGTCGGCGCCCGGCGCGGCCGGCCCGGAGGTTCCGGACCCGGAGGTTCCGAACCCGGAGGGTCCGAACGGACCACCGCTCGCGGCCGAGCCGAAGGGGCCACGGAACGCGCCGCCGAGGAGCTTTCGGGCGACGACGCCCTCGAGGACCCGTCGGGCGAGCGGCCGGGCGAAGGGCAGGATGAAGAAGAACCCGACGATGTCCGTGAGGAAGCCGGGGGTGAGCAGGAGGGTGCCACCGACGAGCACCAGCGCCGCGTCGGCGAGCTCCCTCGACGGCATCCGCCCGGTGCTCAGGGCGCGGGTGAGCGCCTTCCAGCTCCGCGCTCCCTCACGCCGCACGAGCCAGGCACCGAGCGCCGACTCGAGCAGCAGCAGGAAGAACGTGGGCCAGCCGCCGATCACCTTGCCAACCGCGATGATCGCGACGATCTCGAGCAACGGGATGACGAGCAGGGCCAGGACGAGCAGCGCCGACCACGTTCGGGTGCGTCGACGGGACCCCCTCGGGTCTACGGCCGGTGCCACTGCGCCTCCTGACGTCGCACGCTGAGCTGACGGGCTCGGGAGGTCAGCTGCTGGGCGCGGTGTGCGACGCCCCAGCCCGTGATGCGGCGCATCGACTCCCGGACAATGTCCTGGCTCATCTTCGAGTCGCCGACCTGGCGCTCGACGAACTCGATGGGGACCTCCACCACCGTGAGGCCGCGCCTGACGGCTCGCCAGGTCATGTCGACCTGGAAGCAGTAGCCCGACGAGGCGACCGAGTCGAGGTCGAGGAGCCTGAGGGCCGAGGAGCGATAGACCCGGTAGCCGGCCGTGGCGTCGCTGACCGGCATACCGAGCAGGACGCGGACATAGAGGTTGCCTCCGACGCTGAGGGCCCTGCGGTGGGCCGGCCAGTTGACGACCGAGCCGCCGGGCACCCAGCGCGAGCCGAGAACGACGTCGGCCTGCTCGGCCGCGAGGAGCATGGCCCGCAGCACCTCGGGCTGGTGCGACCCGTCCGCGTCCATCTCGACCACGGCGTCGTAGCCCTCGCCGAGCGCCCACCGAAACCCGGCGAGGTAGGCAGCGCCGAGACCGTCCTTGCGGGCCCGGTGCATGACGTGGACCTGCGGATCGGCCTGGGACAGGTCGTCGGCGACGGCACCGGTGCCGTCGGGTGAGTTGTCCTCAAGGACCATGACGTCCGCCTCGGGGACCGCTGCGCGGGTCCGCGCGACGATCCGGGGCAGGTTGGCCCGCTCGTTGTAGGTCGGGATGAGGACGGCGACCCGGCCGAGCGGGCCGGCGGTCTGCGGGTTGGCCACGGCGAAGCCCTTCAGGCGGGGGGCGGACGGTGCGACCCTGGCGTGCGACGGCCCCGGGTCGCCCGGCCGAGCAGCAGGGTCAGCAGGGCCAGGCACGCGAGGGCCTCCGGCCACGCACCGACGACGCTCGCCAGTGTCCGCTCGGTCCGCAACGGAAGCTCTCCTGACAGGACTGCACGGCTGAACAACGCGCTGGGCTGGTGGGGGGTTCCGTCCGGGGTGATCAGGGCGCTGACCCCGACGGTCGAGACGTGGACGACCGAGCGCCCGTGCTCGATGGCCCGGATCCTGGAGATGGCCAGCTGCTGCACCGACTCGTTGCTGTAGCCGAACGTCGCGTTGTTGGTCTGGACGAGGAGCAGGTTGGCCCCCCGCACGACGTTCTCACGCACCAGGTCGTCGTAGGCAACCTCGAAGCAGATCGTCGGACCGGCGTGGATCTGGCCCCCGGAGGCCGCCGGCGTGTCGAAGACGACCGGTCGGTCTCCCGACGCGAAGTCCCTGCGCACGAGGTCGACCTTGTCGCTGAACAACCGGAAGAAGGAGCGGTTCGGGATGTACTCGGCAAACGGCACCGGGTGCTCCTTGACGTAGCGCGCGGCCAGGCCCGTGCCGGGCAGATAGAGCAGGGAGACGTTGGAGATGTCCGGCGCCGGCTCCTCGAGGAGTGAGCCGACGACCAGTGGTGCGTCGATGCCTCGGAGGGCCTTGGCGATCTGGGCTGCCGCGTCGGGGTTGCGCAGGGGGTCGATGTCCGAGGAGTTCTCCGGCCAGACGACGAGGTCGGGCTTCGGCACGGCTCCGGCCGCCACCGACGCGGCGCCCGCCAGGGTCGCGTCGACGTGGTTGTCGAGGACCTGACGACGTTCGGCGTTGAAGTCGAGGCCCGGCCGGGCGACGTTGCCCTGGACGGCCATCACGCGGGCCGGGGCGCCGTCGGTGGGCAGCGGGACGAGCAGGCCGGCGAGGCTGGTCACCAGCAGGAGGCCCAGCGTCCCTAGAGCTGGGCGAAGCTCGAACGGTCGGTGGGCGAGCCGCACGACAAGGGCCGCGAGGAGACCACCGCTCAGCGCGACGGCAAAGGTCACCAGCGGGGCCCCGCCGAGCGCTGCAAGCCGGGCGAACGGGGAGTCCGCCTGGCTGAAGGCGAGCCGCACCCACGGGAAGCCGCCGTAGGGCGCCCGGCCGCGCAGCGCCTCCTGCCCCACCCAGGCGAGCGCCACGACAAGAGGACGCACGGAGGCCTTCCCGGCCGGTCTCGACCCGGCCTGGAGCCAGCCGCAGACGCCGGCCATGAGAGCCACGAAGAGGGACTGGAGGACCGAGAGGGCGATCCACGGCACTGCTCCGACATAGATCCCGGACCAGCTCAGGGAGAACACGAAGAAGACCAGGCCCGCGAGCAGGCCGAGCAGGG
>JAABUT010002622.1_pt1 | contig 16902 bp, 15 predicted proteins | sample 5559281 | NCBI WGS metagenome assembly JAABUT01 (sample SAMN10711880, study PRJNA513359) | rock metagenome | isolation source: Antarctica rocks | place: Antarctica: Victoria Land, Ricker Hills nord | collected 2016-01-04 | reverse complement strand
TGAGAGTGTCCATGAAGAGCGCCGAGCCGCGATGGGGTTCCGTGGCGGCGGTCTGGTGCCCCATCACGCTGCGGTCGCCTTCGCGAGCGCGTTCCTGATCGCGCCCTGGTACGCCTCGGAACTGTCCGTCGCGCCAGAGACGAGGTCGACCGTGCCGCCCTGCTGCGCCACCACCTGTCCCGGCAGAGCGGCGACCTTCGAGCAGGGGTAGCGGGTGCCGCACTGTGTGATCTCCGCCGAGACGATCTTCCCGCCCTGGACGATGACCGTCGCCCCGATGCTGCCGTGACGGCTCGATCCGGTGCCGGTGTACGTGCCATCCTTGTAGCGCGCGGCGCTCGCGCTCGTCGCCCCCACGCCAGTCGGCGCGGGCTTCGTCGGCGCGCTGGCGATCGGCGTGGGAGCGATTGCGGTCACGGTTGGCACGGCACGTGTGGGCATTGGAATACTTTGTCCACTGTTGCCCACCGTCGCCGCTGGCGCGGTCGTCCCGGACGGAACGGGGAACGGGAACTTGATCGCGGGGGCTTGTGTCGGCTGCGCGCCGCTCGTTGTGGTCGGTGCGGCGGTCGCAATCGGGATGACCGTGTTCGCGGCGGCGATGTTGGTCGTCAGGTGCGCCTCCACCGACTGGGTGCGGGCGTAACCGAGGCCGTAGACCGAGACAATCGCGGCGGAACTGAGGGCAACGAGGCTATTGGCGATCTTCTTCCCCTTCGTGCCCTGCTTCTTCGCCTTCGGCGCGACGGGCGATGCGGACGTGGGTTGCAGCCGCTTATGTTCCGATGAAGGGGCGGGTGTTTTCGGGACTTCCTGTGTCATTCGCGTCTGTCCTGCTTTCCGCACCGTGCGCACTCATGCCGTCGTACGGTAGCATGACACACGAATCTGAGAAGAGGCTTGGAATGGGGTGATGCATTTTCTCAGGCTTCTCTCAGGTTACGCGGGTAGATTTGGTGCTCATGCGGAGGGGCGGGAGCGATGGACGTGCTGCTGGTTGAGGACGATGCGCGCGTTGCCCGCTTGATCGAGTGCGTGCTCGTCGAGGCCGATCATCGCGTGGACGTGGCGTATGATGGCCGCACCGGGTTGTCGCAGGCTGCGGCGGGCGCGTATGACTTGATCGTGCTCGATGTGCTGCTCCCGCAGATGGATGGCCTGGAAGTCTGTCGGCGTCTGCGGCAGCGGCAGGTGCGGACGCCGATCCTCATGCTCACCGCACGGGACACCGTCCCCGATCGCGTGCGCGGGCTGGACGCGGGGGCGGATGACTATCTCATCAAGCCGTTCGCGCTCGAAGAGTTGCTCGCCCGCGTCCGCGTCTTCGAGCGCCGCACGGGTGAGGAAGCGGGGGACGAGACGCTGCATATGGGCGATCTGACACTCGATCTCGCCCGCCACGAGGCGCGGCGGGCGGGGCGGACGGTTGAACTGACCGCCAAGGAGTTCCAATTGCTCGCGTACCTGATGCGCGCGCCTGGCCGGGTGCTGACGAAGGATCAGATCACCGATCACGTCTGGGGGTACGACTCGGAGGCGACCTCCAACGTCGTCGAGATCTACATCCACTACCTGCGCGACAAGATCGACCGTGGCTTCTCGCGCCCCCTCATCCGCACGGTGCGGGGGGTTGGGTACACCATCAAGGAGTGAGTGGATGTTCTCGCGTGTCCGGTGGCGCCTGCTCGGTTGGAATACGCTCATCCTCGTCCTGCTGCTCGCCTCCATCGGTGGGGCGGTGTACATCACGCTCGCGCGGAGCCTGAGTGCACAGGTGGATCGCGACCTGATGGGCCGCAGCGAGGAGGCGGCGCGGCAACTCCACGGCATGAGCGAGCGCGGTGGGCGCATCGGATTCGACCGCGAGGGGTATCGCGGGGGCCTCTTCGTCCTGCTGATCGGCGCGGATGGGGCGGTGATCGCGAACCCCCAGGGCGTGGACCCGGCAACCTTCGCGGCGTCGGTCACGCCAGGTCCGACGCCGCGATCCGCAACGGTTGCCCTCCCCAATGGCCCAACGCGCCTGTACCAGCGCCCGCTCGCCGATCCGCGCCTACCGGCGGGCATGCTCATCGTTGGGGAGAGCCTTCTGCCGCAGCAGCAGGCGCTCCATCGCTTGATGATCATTCTCCTCGCCGGGGGCGGTGTCGGGTTGCTGCTGGCAATTGGGGGCGCGTGGTTCCTCGCGGGGCGCGCGCTCGTGCCGATCCAGCACGCCTTCGCCCGTCAGCAGGAATTCGTTGCGGACGCGGCCCACGAACTGCGGACGCCCCTGACCGTCCTCCACTCCGCGACCGATCTCCTCGACCGGCACCGCGATGTGCCGCTCGCCGTCAACGGGGAATTGCTGGACGATGTGCGCGGGGAAATTCGCCGGATGGAGCGCCTGACCGATGAATTGCTGACGCTAGCACGCAGCGATCAGCAGACGCTCGATCTGGCGATGGGACAGGTCGATCTCGTCGCGCTGACGGCGGATGTCGTTCGCCGCCTCCAGCCCGTCGCACGGGAGCACGAGATCGCATTGAGTACACAGAGCGCCGATGCGCCGCTCGCGCTGGAGGCCGACCCAGGCCGGCTGCACCAGGTGCTGATGATCCTCCTCGATAACGCCCTCGCGCACACGCAGCCCGGCGGGCAGGTGACGGCGGCGGTCACGCGCGACGGTCGCGATGCCGTCGTCACCATTCGCGACACGGGGAAGGGCATCGCCGCCGAGCATCTGCCGCGCGTCTTCGACCGCTTCTACCGCGCGGACGGGGCGCGGAATCGGATGAGCGGCGGGACCGGCCTCGGGCTGGCAATCGCCCAGGCGCTCGCCCGCGCGCATGGGGGCGACGTGACGCTGGCGAGCGCGCCGCACACCGGCACGGTGGCGACGGTCCGTTTGCCCATCGCGGAGCGACCACGACCGCGCAAGCGCGCGGTACGACGCCCCGCACACGCGTTGCCACGACCCGGTGTGCCCCCCGCGACGTGAGCGCAGAAGTCGTGTCCGGTCGAAACTAACGCCGACCGGCGGGCGGGTGCGCATCATCGTTCCCCCACCAATCGCGCGTATACTGGACGCCATCGAACGAACGCGCGGGAGGGTGTCGTGTCCATGACCGAACCAATGAGCGAGACGCTGCCTCCCGCGACGCCGCCACATGCGCTGCGGGAGGTGGCGGGGCTGATGTTCCGGCTTGGCTGGACAGCGTTCGGCGGGCCGGCGGCGCACATCGCGATGCTGCGGCAGCAGGTCGTCACGCGGCGCAAGTGGGTCACGGAGCAGCAGTACCTCGACATGATCGGGGCGGCGAACCTCGTGCCGGGGCCGACCTCCACGCAGACGGTGATGCACTCCAGTTACGCCCGCGCGGGGTGGCCGGGGTTGTTCGTCGGCGGCACGCTCTTCATCATCCCCGCCGCGACGCTCGTGCTCGCCTTCGCGTGGCTCTACGTGCGCTACGGCGCGACGGCGGCCGGCATTTGGCTCCTCTACGGCATCAAGCCGGTGATCATCGCGGTCGTCGTGCAGGCGCTCTGGGGGCTGGGGCGCACGGCGGTCAAGAACGTCGTGCTCGGCGCGGTTAGTGTCGCCATCTTTATGGGGTATGTCCTCGGTGTGAATGTCATCCTGCTCATTTTCGGCGCGGCGCTCCTCGTGATGCTGATCGAGAATGGCCGTCGCCTCCGCACGAGCCGCCCGACGTTGCGCGGTGTCGCGCCGCTCCCCGGTATGAAGATCGCGGCCCTGTTCGCGGTCGCGGCGGGGGCTGCGGCGCCGTACAGCCCGCTCCGTCTCTTTCTCACCTTCCTCAAGATCGGCTCCGTGCTCTACGGCTCGGGGTATGTCCTGCTCGCCTTCCTTCGCAACGATTTCGTCGACCGCCTCGGCTGGCTCACGAACCAGCAACTGCTGGACGCCGTCGCGGTCGGGCAGTTCACGCCGGGGCCGGTCTTCACCACGGCGACATTCATCGGTTACATCGTCGGCGGCTTCTGGGGCGCGGTGCTGGCGACCATCGGCATCTTCCTGCCCGCGTTCGTCTTCGTCGCGCTCTCCGTGCCGCTGATGCCGCACCTGCGCCGCTCGCCGTGGACTGCGGCGGCGCTGGACGGCGTCAATGTCGCGGCGGTCGGCCTGATGGCGGCGGTGGCGTGGGAACTGGGGCGGGCGGCGGTGATCGATTGGTTCACCGCGCTGCTCGCGGTCATCGCGGCGGCGCTCCTGATCCGTTTCCGCGTCAACTCCGTCTGGCTCGTGCTCGGCGGTGGGGTCGCGGGGATCGTGTATCGCTCGATCGCTCAGTAGTCAGTGGGTCAGTGGGGGCAATCGAAATGATGAATGTCGCCGTTGAACTTTGTCCCATGCCGCTGCCGTAGTACGATACAGGGCAGGGAGAGGGCCGATACAATCTGACTGGTTACTCGTCGCTATCGTATCGACTACCGGCTTCTGGCTTCTGGCTACTTCCCCAAGGAGTGTGTAGCATGGCATCCGACATCCGTACCGAGACTGTTTCCTTCGCGTCGAATGGCGACACGGCGAATGGCTACCTCGCGACGCCACCGGGGGCGGGGCCGTTCCCGGCGGTCGTCGTCATCCAGGAGTGGTGGGGGCTGGACGCGCACATCAAGGACCTCGCGGAGCGGTTCGCGCAGGAGGGATTCGTCGCGCTCGCGCCGGACCTGTACCACGGGCAGGTCACGACGGAGCCGGACGACGCGCGCAAGTTCTTGATGACGCTCAACGGGCAAATCGCCGTGCGCGAGATCGGCGGCGCGATCGGCTACCTCAGCGACCTCCCCACCGTCGAGCCGAAATCGGTCGGCGTGATCGGCTTCTGCATGGGCGGGCGGCTCTCCCTCACTGCCGCGTCCACCGGCGATGACCGGATCGGCGCGGCAATCGCTTTCTACGGTGGCGGCGTGCAGCCGACCGAGGAGTTCGTCGGCGGCATCAAGGCGCCGGTGCTCGCGGTGTATGGCGCGGAGGACGCGGGCATCCCGCCGGAGCAGTATAACGGGCTGGCGGAGATGGAGCGGCAGGGGAAGACCTTCGACATGGTCGTCTACCCCGGCGCGGGCCACGCCTTCCTGAACGACACGCGCCCCGCCTATAACCCCGTCGCCGCCGCCGACGCATGGGTACGCGCCGTGCAGTGGTTCCACACGTATCTCGCCTGAATCAAGCCACCCACCTCCTCATGTACGTGCGACGGCTCGACCGTCGCACGTACATGTTTAAAGCACCCAACGATGGCTGAACGCCCCTCATCCACACCCCGCAAACCGCGCTACGAGCAATGGCAACCCCCTTGACAGAACACATCAAGGAGTGTATCTTAGACGTATCGCGATATATCGTGATTGTATTTGATCGTATCAAGGAGATAGACAATGTTTCATGGACACGGCCCGCACGGGCCACAGCACCGGCACAACGAAGATCAGGAGCGCAGGCGGCGTGACGGCGGGCATCGCGGCGAGGGGCGAGGGGGCGGTCGGCGTGGGCCATTCGGCGGGCCTCCCGGCGGTTTCCCCGGTTTTGGCTTCGGCAGGTTCTGGGAGGAAGGCGGCGGTCACGGCGGCGGGCGACGACCGCCCATCGAGCGCGGGATGCTGCGCTACCTGCTGCTCGACACGCTGAATGACCAGCCGAAGCACGGCTACGAGATCATCAAAGCCTTCGAGGAGCGCACGGGTGGGCAGTATGCCCCCAGCCCCGGCACGGTCTACCCGATGCTGCAACTGCTTGACGATCAGGGCATGATCCGCGCCGAGGAGGGTGCCGATCGCCGCACCTACCGCCTCACCGAATCGGGGCAAACCGAACTCACTGCCCACCGCGCCATAGTGGACGAATTCTGGGCGCGGTACGCGGCAGGCTCCGCCCCCGGCTTCAACCCGCACGAGGCGCGCTTCCTCGCGGAGGAGACGAAGGACCTCATGCAGACCATCTGGAATGGCGCGAAGTACGCGATGGGGCGTGGCGATGCCGAGATGGTGCGCCGCATCCGCGCGGCGGTGGAGCGCTGCAAGAGCGAGGTGCGCGACATCGTCGCCGCCCCCACCGCAATGCCCACCCCGGACGATGCCACGACCACCATCGTCTGATGGTCTGACACCGGCGATGTGCCAACACCATCGGCGGAGCACGTTTCATCCTGCTCTGCCGCTGGCGTTATCGTGTCGGACGATCGCGACCACGCAACGAATTGAAGGCGTCAGGGTTGACGCCATTGCTGCCCGATAACTGGCATGGAGTCCGTTTGCAGTCCGCGCGACCGTTACTCCGCGATCGGGACGCCCTTCTTCTCGTTCCGTTTGCGGCGGCGTTCGGCCTGCCAGCCGGTTTGCGGCGTGGTGCGAATGAAGCTCATCGCGTGCGCGAGGTACGGCAGGAGCAGTTCGACCGCATCCTCATCGTGGCACGGCACCTCGACCCAGTTGGTCTTCGTGAGGTTCGCGCCGGGGTCGGGCGACCACCCGTCCGCACCATCGAGCGCGCGGACGGCAGCGTTCTCGTCCGCCGGGGGCTTGAGGACGACGCCGCGATCGCCGATGAAGGCGAAGAGACGACCATCGACGAAGTAGCCCTGATGCCCGAAGATTTTTCGCTTGGTGATGCCCGGCCAGTGGAGCACATGCTCCTCGACGTACGCCTGAATCTCCAGCGCCACGCTCTCCGTCACGATGCGGTCCCCCTCATCCGTGGGCGAAATGTCGCGTAGATCGCCGGGATCGCGCGCGGTTCCGGCTCCCGCTCCGTCGCCTCGATAGCAGGCGCGAGTAAGGCGAACTCGTTGCCGTCCGGGTCCACAACGACTGCCAGCGTCCCCCACGGGTAGTGTACGGGTTCCTCCGTAAAGATGCCACGCGCCACGAAGTTCTGGTATGTCGCATGATCGACGGCGTAGGTGATGCCCGTCGGACGCCCGATTACTCCCAGCGCGGTGTCGGCGTCCGCGACGGCGAGCGTAAGTACGGCGCCACCGTCGCCCACCTCCGCGCCGCCCTCCCACCGCCGCCGCAACGGCAAGCCGAGTGAGCCACAATAAAAGAAGATCGCGCGGTCGAGATCGCGCACGAAGACGAAGATAGACTGCAACTGAGGAACAATCATGCGAACCACCTCGGTCGAACGAACAATGAGCCGCGACTGGCCAAGTAGAACAAATGTACGTATACCCGGCCCGGTTGTCAAGGGGTTTGCATGATTTCGGGGGAAGATGTGGCCCGCAGGTGCGTGTGGATCACCAGGAGAATGCCATCGTTGCCCACCGCGACGTGCGCCTCGGTCGCCGTCAGTTCGTTGGAGACGCCGATGTTGTCTCCGAGCGTGAAGGTCGATGGGAGGGGATAGCGCAGCCCATCGCCCACGACGCCCGTCACCGCGCCCGTGAGTGCGAGGAGGGTGACGTATTCACCGGGGGCGCCACGAAGCGTGATCGATTCACCGGCGCGGAGGGCGAGCATCATATGCAATGGATCGACGAGCCGCACGCGGACACCCGCGAACTCCGGGTGCGCGAGTGAGAGGGCGGTCGCGAGCATGTGGTCGTAGCGCGGACCACCGAGCGCGCCGAGGACGGTCACCTCCGTCGCGCCACGAGCGATGGCGACAACGATGGCGAGGTGTGTGTCCGTGTAATCCTTCGCCACGGGATGCGTCTCAGTCGGCACGCCGCGCGCGTCGAGACGCGCGACGATCGTCGGCCCTGCCGTGTCGAAGTCCCCAACCGCGAGGTGTGGCACAATGCCGAGCTGTTCGAGCACGAGCGCACCGGCGTCCGCCCCGATCAGCAAATCCGCCGTAGCGCACCGCGCACGAACGAAGGCGTCGTCACCGGGCGGCCCGCCCGCGACGATTACGGCGTGCATCTGTCGGTCTCAGGGGAGAAGATGGAGGGGAAGAAGCCAGAAGCCAGAAGCCAGATGGCAGAAGCCGGAAGCCGGAAGCCAGAAGCCGGAACCCAGAAGCACGATGTCAACCATTTGTGATATTGCATGGCCCCCTCACTTCCATCTTCCGGTTTCTGGTTTCTTCCCCTCTGGTTTCTGGCCTCTGGCTTCTGGCTTCTTCCCATCTGACTTCCGGTTTCAGGGTTTCACGTAAAACTGCGTCAGGCGCGGGGGGCGCGTGCTGCCGGGTTGGTAGCTGATGAGCAGCAGGCCGGTCTGCTTCGGCACACGGATAACGATGGCGCCCCTCATACCGACGCCCGGAGCAATTGCGGTTCTGCCGAAGCAGGGCGGCTTGTTTCCGGCGATCTCGGTTGCCGTGTCGGTCGTTTCCGGCATGAACACGACCGGCGCGCCCCGCTCCTGCGCGACGCTGAATTGCTCCGGCAGTGGGAGGACATCCCCACCGCCGATGTTCCAGATGGTGAGGTCCGCGATCATGAACTGCTCGTCCGCGCCGAGGGTCGCCCTGCCGCCCGGCTTTGTCGTGAAGTTGACACCGTTCAGTTGCACGATGATCCCGGCGTCCGGCACATAGACGGGCACGCCCGCCGCGATGGGGGTGTTCGGCTTCCATTCCAGCGCGATGGCGGGTATTTTCGCCGTCGCCGCCGGTGTGCCCGTGATGGCCGACCCGCCAGGCGCGCGGGTTGATGCGACGAGGGTTGCCGGGGTTGTGAGGGTGAGCGGTCTTCCGAAGGCGAAACTCTGCGTGATCGTGTCGATCAGGGGGCCGTACCGCTGCCGCGCGCCGGGGTCGAGCGGGAAGGTAATGCTCCATCCATCCGTTCCCTGCGCGACGAGTATCTGCCGAAACAAATACTCCTTGCCGCCGACGGCGCCGCTGTAGGTCAGCGCCTCGGCGGGGATATTGCCCACCGTGAGCGATTCCTGGCCCTGCTTCTTGTAGTTGGTCATCTTGCCTGTAATCGCTTTGTCGGTGTTAATTGCGAACTCCTTCGCGGTCGTGCCGAGCGGCACGGGTTCGAGCGTGACCGTCAGACTCGCCAGCGTGTCCGGCGCGTCGAAGGAGACGAGCGCCATGTTCGCGGGGTTGGCGGGCGCGCGCGGTTGCCAATCCTTCGGGACGGTGATCGTGAAGCGGCCCTGCGGGTCGATATATGGGGCGTCGCTCGCGGAGATGGTCGCGACGGTCGGGACCGCGCCGGAGACCGCGCGCGTCGGGATGGCGGCGGGAGAGCCGACCGATTCCGTCGCCCGCCCGACGGCGCTTGCGCCCCTGGCGACTGTTGGCGCGGTGATCGTCGGCAAAGAGGCCGGTACGCCGGGAATCGTCGCGGTGGGCGCGATGCTGTCGCCGCAGCCCGTCAACGCGGCGACAACGACGATTGCGATGCTGAGCCGGTGACGGCGCTCTGCCATGCTGACGCCTTTGATCCCCTTTGTCCGTGCCGCGCCCATTCCCCGGCGGTGCAGTATCGGGAGGCGGCGCGCATCCGTCGAGACACGGACCCGTCTGCACGGAATGGTGCGCACATTGTACCAGTATGGCGGTTGAGGGCGTTCGCACGCGAGCGCATGGCGGGGAATAGGGGTATGATGCACGGCGTTCAAAGGGGCGGTCTGGGACACGGGAACGGGCGTTCGGTGGCAGTGCCGCGATCGTCCGCGCCGAGCGACCTCGCGGTGGGCGAGGTTGGGTTGTTGTGAAGGAAGGACGACGGATGCCGACGATTACGGCCGAGGGTGAGAAGACATTTGAAGCGCCGGAGGGGAAGAAACTCGTCCTCGCGATCGAGGACGCGGGCATCGACATCCTGCATCGCTGCGGCGGCAACGCGCGCTGCACGACCTGCCGCGTCGAACTGCTCGCCGGGGACGCCGGGGAGATGGGCGAGGCCGAGCGCGAGCGACTCGCGCGGGAGACCGATCTGGCAGAGAATGTCCGCCTTTCCTGCCAGATTCACTGCCAGAACGACCTCACGGTGCGCGTGGTCTACCACCTGAGCGGCACGGACCTCAGCGATCCCGGCCCACGACCCGTCGACTAAGGTGAAGTGACGAGGACTGAGGACTGAGGACTGAGGACTGAGTGAGATGCGTTTCCACTCAGTCCTCAGTCCTCAGTCCTCAGCGCTTCGTGGTGCGACAGGCCCTATATCGTCGGAATCTTTCCGAGCGGAATTGCGTTACACTCGGTGAGCGCCTATGCTATCCACGGTTCACTACGGACTATCGAACTATCGACCGCCCATGCCGTGGTTGGCAATCGCTTGACAGGTATGCTAAAATGCACAGCATAGAGGTGTGGGATCACCCCGCATTATGGCAGCGCCCATCGGCCGCTGCACACTGTCTCCCCTGCATTGATCGTTTGAGGTCCGCGTTTGATGGAACGTGACCGGAACAATGCCTGTGCCACGGGTGGCACCGCGAACAGTGGCGTGCCGCTCCTCCGTCCCCCGTGTGAAGTGTGGTCGAGGTGATGATCGACGCCCATCACCCGCGTGCCGCACTATCTGATGCCAACGTTGGCAATCACCGGGGTCTTCGTTTTCGTTCGCTGTGGCGCGCCGGTGCGCGCTGCATCTGAGAGATTCACCCCAAGCAAAGGACAAAGCAACAACTCATGAATGACGACACGCAAGTGCAAGGAACCGCCACGGTCGACGAGCGAACGGAAACGGCGGATGCCGCTACCTCGTTCACCGAAGCCCCCGCCCCCCGCCGTCGCACGCGCACCACAAAAACGCAGGAAGCCGCCAGCGCCACGCCATTGGTGACGGATGCCGCCGAGGCCGCGCCCGCGCCGCGCCGCCGCACCCGCGCGACCGTCGCTGCCACTGCCGCTGCACCCGCGCCGACCGACTTCGCCTCAATCGATGACCGGCCCGAGCAGAGCGCGCCGCTCCAGGCGCAATTGCCGGATACGCCTGCCGCGACGAGCGCAAACGGTGCAAGTGGCGCGAATGGCGCAACGACGGAAGCCCCGGCGCATGTGGTCTCCGACCGCGCGATGTTCGGGAACGCGGGCCTGATGACGACCACCGAGCCGCCGGAGATGCCGGAACCGCCCGCCTCCCTCGCCCCGGCGCGGGAAGTGTCCACCCGGCAGCAGCCGCAGCCGTACAGCCGACCGCCGCGCGAGGAGCGCCAACCGCGCCCGCAGAATGGGCAGTCGTATAGTCGACCGCCGCGCGACGACCAGCGGCAAGGGCAAGGGCAGAACATGCGCCCGGATCGGGTCGGCATGCAGGGGCGTCAGAACCAGCAATCGTCGGGCAGCCGGAACATGTCATCGCGCGTCGATCGTGGCAACGAGCGCCGTGGCGGCGGCGACTATCGTTCCCCCGTGCGGGATTACGCGAACATTAACGGCATCTCATCCCGGTCGCAGAACGACCCACCGCGCGTCACGGCGTACGTCGAGAACCTGACGCCGCCGAATGTGAACGACCTGACCGTCGCCGACTTCGACGCCAAGAGCCAGGAAGAATTACTGGAGATGGCGAATGAGTGGGGCCTCGCGAATCCGACGCGGCTCCGGCGGCAGGACCTCATTTATCGCCTCCTACAGACGCAGACGGAGCAGCAGGGCAACATCTTCGGCTCCGGTGTGCTCGATGTCGTGGAGGATGGCTACGGCTTCCTGCGGCAGGAGCGGTTCCTGCCGGGGCCGGAGGATGTCTACGTCTCGCAGTCGCAGATCCGTAAGTTCAGCCTGCGCACGGGCGATTACGTCTCTGGGCAGGTGCGCCCGCCGAAGGAGAGCGAGAAATTCTTCAGCCTCCTGCGCGTCGAGGCGATCAATGGCGTCAGCCCGGATGAGGCGCGCAACCGCCCGCACTTCGACTCGCTCACGCCGATCTTCCCGATGGAGTTGCTCCAGTTGGAGACGCGCCCGGACGTGCTCTCGACGCGGCTCGTGGACCTCGTCGCGCCGGTTGGCCGTGGGCAGCGCGGGTTGCTCGTCTCGCCGCCGAAGGCCGGGAAGACGATGCTCCTGAAGCAGATCGCGAACGGCATCACGACGAACCATCCGGACGTTCACCTGATGGTCTGCCTCATCGGCGAGCGGCCGGAGGAAGTGACGGACATGCGCCGCTCCGTCGATGGTGAGGTCGTCTCCAGCACCTTCGATGAGCCGGTGGAGGATCACGCGAAAGTTGCGGAGATGGCGCTGGAGCGGGCCAAGCGGCTCGTCGAGGGGGGCCGTGATGTGGTCATCCTGCTGGACTCGATCACCCGCCTCGCTCGCGCATACAACCTCGCAGTGCCGCCATCCGGGCGCACGCTTTCCGGTGGTATCGACCCGGTCGCGCTCTACCCACCGAAACGATTCTTCGGTGCGGCGCGCAATATCGAGGGCGGCGGTAGCCTGACAATCGTCGCGACCTGCCTGATCGACACCGGCTCCCGCATGGACGATGTCATCTACGAGGAATTCAAAGGCACCGGCAACATGGAGTTGCACCTGGACCGCAAGCTCGCCGAGCGGCGCATCTACCCCTCCATCGACGTGCAGCGCAGCGGCACCCGGCGCGAGGAATTGCTCCTCTCCTCCAACACGCTCCGGCAGGTCTGGACGATGCGCCGCATGGTCTCCATGCTCGGCGGCTCCGAGGGCATCGAACTGATGCTCAGCCGGATCGTCAAGACCGACACGAACGAGGAGTTCTTGCTCACGCTCAACAAAGACGTCTAAGTCTTCACGACGCCGAACCGCCGCTCCTCCTCGGGGCGGCGGTTCGTTTTTCTGCATCAAGCGTTTGCTGCCAGACGCTCCTACCCCGGCGTGAACTTCCAGTCGCGCTGAATTGCCGCGTAGACGCGCTCGGAGACCCAGGTCGTCGCGGTGCGTGTCAGGTGGATACCCTCCTCCTGTCGCACGCGGATGGTCTCACCACTGGCATCCGGCAGGTACGCGGCGTAGTCGCCGTTGGCGTCCGTGAACAGGGACCAGATGTCAATGTAGTGCACCCAGGGCCGCGACGCCGCCTCCGCCGCGACGACGGTGTTGATGTCCGCCGCGAGTTTCGAGCGCGATCGGTCGCGCATGACCGGCTGGCCGACCCAGTAGAGTTGCCCGCCACGGCGACCCACACTATCCATCATCGCGTCGACCCGCTTGCGATACTCCGCCATCCACTCCGGCGTGCCGCGCGTGAGGTAGCCGCCATCACCGCGCATGTCGTTGTAGTCGTTCGCGCCGGAGAACCAGACGACCGCCTCGGGCGGGGACGCCGCCGCCATCACCTGCGTCAGCCGACTCGGCCAGTCGAAGTAGACGGGCGAGGTCAGGCCGGAGGAGATTTTCGCGTCGGTGCGCGTGGTCATCAGGCCGTCCTTCTTCGCGTAGTCGTCCATGTCGTACCCGACCCAATCGACGAAGGAATCCCCCGCGACGTAGACCCGCAAGGGATTCGCGGTCGTCACGGCGCGGGATGGCCCGCCGAATGGCTTCGGCCCCGCCGACGCGGCCGGCGTCGGCAGGGGCGTCGAGGAGACGCCCGATGCGCTTGCCGAACCGTCCTGCGCTGTCGGGTCTTGCGCGGTGGGGGCGGCGGTTGGCGCGGCGACGGGTGCGCCGCCACCGATTGTCGTGGTCGTCGGGGCCGTGTCGAACCGGGGCGCTTCATCCTTCCGGCGCAGCGCCCTATCCGCCCAGACATTGACGCGGTCCAGCCGCGCCGCGCTCGCGACCGCGTCGAGGCCATGCGCGGATGCGAGCAGGACGGTGCGCCCCGCCCCATCCGGCTCGTCCTCCGCGACTTTGACGAACGCCTTCGTGTTGAGCAGGAGCGCGAAGGCGAGGCAGATCATCATGCCGCCGAAGACGCGCCACGGATCGTCCCCAAAGCGCACGCGCCACACGGCATTCTGCTTCCGCTTCGTCGGTTGCGCGGGGGCGCGGCGCATCTCCGCATCGTCGATGGCGGGCGCGATTGGGCCTGTATCCACGACGGGGTGGTGCTCGTCGATTGGATTAACGCGCGTCACACGGGCCATGGAGACAAAACCCCTCGTTGGCGTGCTCGGTCAGAACTGATAGTAGATGAATGGCGCGACACCCTTCGGGCCAAGCGCGAAGATGAGCGCGATACAGACCCCCAGCGCGGCTCCCTGCACCATCAGCGGCGGCTCGGCCAGGGTGCCCTCGACGCGGCGGCTCAGTCTCACCGGAATATACTGCATTGCGAGCGCGGCGGCGATAACAAGGGCGAGATTAATGCTCGCGAGCGGCGCAGGCCCCCATGCGGTCACCGACCGCCAGAGCATCTGCGCCGCGCTGCTGAGGCTGTCCGCGCGGAAGAGCACCCAGCCAATGCAGACGAGATGGAACGTCAGCAGGCGGCTCAACCACGGGTGACCGGGGATCACTGTCGCCGCCCCCCCCGCGCCGCGCGCCGCCCGCCGCTCCCCGAGCAGCCGCTCCACGCCAAGCCCCAGCCCGTGAAAGATGCCCCACGCGATGAAGGTGAGCGACGCGCCGTGCCAGAGGCCGCCGAGCGTCATCGTCAGGAGCACGTTGCGGTACGTCATGAGTCTGCCGCGCCGACTGCCGCCGAGGGAGATGTAGAGGTAGTCACGCAGCCAGCGGGAGAGCGTCATGTGCCACCGCCGCCAGAAGTCCTGGAGTGAGGTCGCGGCGTAGGGGCGGTCGAAGTTCTGCGGGAAGGTGATCCCGAGCAGCAGGGCGATGCCGATTGCCATGTCGGTGTAGCCGCTGAAGTCGGCGTAGATCTGGATCGCGTAGCCATAGATCGCCAGCAGAATCTCCAGTGCGGAATGCTGCCCCGGTAGGCCAAAGACCGGATCGACGATGATCGTCGAGAGGTTGCTGGCGATGACCACCTTCTTGAACAGCCCGACCGCGATCAGCATGACCGCGCGGCTGGCGGCGCGGCGGTCCACCGATTGCGGGTGCCGGAGTTGGGGCAGGAATTCCGCCGCCCGCACGATCGGCCCGGCGACGAGATGCGGGAAGAACGCGAGATAGACGGCGAAGTCGAGCGCGGGCGCGGGCTTGAGCTTGCCTTTGTAGATGTCCACCACGTACGAGATCGCCTGGAAGGTGAAGAAAGAAATGCCGACCGGCACGATGATCTCGAAGATCGGCAGGCGCGTGCCCAACCCGAGCGTGCGCAGGAGCGAATTGAGCGAATCGGTGAAGAAGCCGTAGTACTTAAAGACGCCGAGCAGCCCGAGATTGAAGATAATGGCAATCACCAGCATCCCGCGCCTAAGGTGGTAGCCGGGCGCGGCAATCCAGATTGCCAGCCACTGGTTGACAATGGTGGACACGATGATCAGCGAGACGAAGCGCCAGTCCCAGAAGCCATAGAAGAGATAACTCGCCGCGAGGATGAAGGGCTTCCACGCCTGACCGCGCTCCCGCAGGAACCAGTAGATCGGGTAGATCACGACAAAAAAGACCGCGAAGGTCAGTGTCGGAAAGAGCATACCATCCCCGCTTGAACCACCATCCCCGCACCGAGTCCGTATCTGTTCAGGGATGAGGGGACGGGGTATGCTGCGCGGATGATCGACCTGAAGGATGCCAGCCGCGATGACCTGATTCGGCTGATCGTTTCCCAACACGAAACGATCTCCCGGCAGGAGCGGGTCATCGCTGCCCAGCAGGAGCGGATCGCCACGTTGGAAGCGACGGTGACGCAGTTGACCGCGAAGGTCGGGGAGTTGCTCGCCACCGTGGAGACGCTGCGGCGCGGCGGCGAGGGCGCGGGGAGCGGACGCCCGCCGGGGATGCCGGGGCTCAAACCGGCGACCGGGAAGGCGCGCCCGCCGAAGCAGGTGCGCAAACGACGGGAGGAGCAGTTCGTGCGGCGACGGATGGCGCCGACGGCACAGGTCGTCCATGCCGTCGCGTGCTGCCCGACGTGTGGCGTGACACTCGTGGGTGGATCGGTCAAGCGGCGGCGGGAAGTGATCGAGGTGCCGGTGGTGCCCGCCGTCGTGACCGAGCACGTCTTTCTCGAACGGCGCTGCTCGCACTGTCGCACGCGGCATACCCCGGCGGTGGACCTCGGGGAGGCGGTCGTGGGGCGGCAGCGGTTCGGGGTCGGGGTGGTCAGTTTGATCGTCGCGCTGCGGGAAGAAGGCCGACTGCCGATCACGACGATCCAGTGGTATTTGGCAACGTTCCATTGGTTGCACGTCAGCCGTGGGGCGATTGTCGGGGCGATCCAGCAGGTAGCGCGCCGCAGTACGGCAGTCGTGGCAGGGATTCAGCAGGAGATTCGCGGCAGTCCGGTGGCGCATCTGGACGAGACCGGCTGGCGCGAGAATGGCGTCAACGGCTATGTCTGGACGTGCAGTACGCCTGGTGCGCGCTACTTCGCGCGCGGCAGTCGCGAGGGAAAGATGGTCGATGCGCTGCTCGGTGACGACTTCGCCGGGGTGTTGGTGAGCGACTTCTACGCGGGGTACCAGCACTATCCAGGGGTGAAGCAGAAATGCTGGGCGCATTTGCTGCGCGATGTCCACGACCTGCGGGTGGCGCACCCGAAGGATGCGGATGTGCAGGCATGGGCGGCGGCGGTGCATGACCTCTACGTGCGGGCGGTGGCGTGGAAGCAACTGCACGCGGATGATGGGGAGGCGGCGCGGCAGCGGGCGGAGCGGCAGCGGGCGGAGCGGGCGTTCATGGCGGAATTGCAGACGGTGTACGCGCCCTCTTGCGAGGCACCGGTGCCGCAACGCGTGTTGAGTCAACGGATGGCAAAGCACCTGCATGAGTTGTTCGTCTTCGTGCGCGAGCCGGACGTGCCACCGGACAACAACGCAGCCGAGCGGGCGTTACGGCACTTGGTGACGAGCCGGAAGATCAGCGGCGGGACGCGCTCGACAGCGGGGAGCGAGACAAAGATGACGCTCGCCTCACTGTTCGGGACGTGGCGAGTGCGCGGCATCAATCCCTTCCTCGCCTGCCGCGCCCTCCTCATTTCCCCTCATCCCTGAACAGATACT
>JAABUT010002621.1_pt1 | contig 16915 bp, 13 predicted proteins | sample 5559281 | NCBI WGS metagenome assembly JAABUT01 (sample SAMN10711880, study PRJNA513359) | rock metagenome | isolation source: Antarctica rocks | place: Antarctica: Victoria Land, Ricker Hills nord | collected 2016-01-04 | reverse complement strand
TTCCATCGCCAAGGCGCTGGCCGGCAACGCCAAGGTGCTCATCCTCGACGAGCCGTCGGCGATCCTGACCGACTCCGAGATCGACGTCCTCTTCGGCGTCGTGCGGCGGCTCACTGACTCGGGCGTCTCGGTCATCTACATCTCGCACCGGATCGACGAGCTGTTCCGGATCTGCCACGAGGTCACCGTCATGCGCGACGGCGAGACCATCGGCACGTGGCCGATCCGGGAGCTCACCGTGCGGCGCATCGTCGAGCTCATGGTCGGCGGGGCCATCGAGGACCACACCGCGGCGAGGATGCCGTCCGGCGCCGAGCCGCGGCTCGTGCTGGAGGGCCTCGCTGCCGAGGGTCACTTCAGCGACGTCGACGTCAGCGTCCGGCCCGGGGAGATCGTCGGGCTCTACGGCCTCGTCGGCTCGGGCGTCGCGCAGATCGCCGAGGTCGTCTACGGGATGCGGCACGCCACCGGAGGACGCATCCTCCTCGAGGGCAAGCCGGTCGCGCCGCGCCACCCGCGGGCGGCCCAGAAGCTCGGCATCGCGCTCCTGCCGGCGAACCGCAAGCAGCAGGGGATCTTCTCGTTCCAGCCCATCGCGTTCAACATCTCGGTCGGCCACCTGCCCCTGCTCTCGCGGGCACGGATGTGGATGGACCGCCGGCGGGAGACCACGGTCGCCAAGGACATGATCAAGCGGCTCTCGATCAAGACCCCGAGCGAGCGGCAGCCGATCTCGGCGATGTCCGGCGGCAACGCCCAGAAGGTCGTCCTCGCCCGTCAGCTCGTCAAGCGCCCGCAGGTGCTCGTCCTCGCCGAGCCGACCCAGGGCGTCGACGTCGGCGCGAAGGAGGAGATCCACCGGATCATCACCGCCCTCGCCGACGAGGGCACCGCCGTCCTCGTGGCGACCTCCGACCTGTCCGAGGCGCTGCGCCTCTCCGACCGGCTGCACATCGTCCGGGCCGGCACGACGACCGCGGAGTTCGGGCCGGGGGCGAGCCAGGCGGACGTCCTCGCCGCCGCAGCCGGAGCAGACGGGGCCGGCGCAGACCAGGCCGGCGCAGACGCGGCCGGCGCAGACGCGGCCGGCGCAGACGGGGCCGGCGCAGACCAGGCCGGCGCAGACCAGGCCGGCGCAGCCGAGGCGGGCGCAGCCGAGGCCGGAGCAGCCGAGGCCGGCTCAGACAAGCCCGGCTCAGACAAGCCCGGCTCAGACAAGCCCGGTGCCGACAAGGAGGTCACCGCATGACGACCCAGGTCGACATTCCGAAGTCCGACGCCCCACCTCCCGCAGCGACCAAGGCGCCCCGACGGATCCTGCCCTCTCCCGTCACCGGCCAGGAGTGGGTGCTCGTCGCGATCCTCGTGCTCCTCTGGGTGGTCCTCTCCGTCACCACCCCGGCCTTCGCGACCTCCGGCTCATGGCAGCCGCTGCTCTCCTCCGTGGCGCCCGTCGCCCTGATGGGCGTCGGGATGACGATGATCATCATCACCGGTGGCATCGACGTGTCCGTCGGTGGCGCGCTGATGGTCACCGGCGTGACGACAGCCAAGCTGCTCGTCGACCAGGGCGTCTCCCTGCCAGTCGCCCTGGTCTGCGCAATGGCCCTCGGCGCCGTGCTCGGGCTGGTCAACGGACTGCTCATCGGCTACGGCCACGTCCACGCCATCATCATCACCTTCGGCACGGCGAACCTCTTCCAGTTCGCCGGCCGGCAGATCTTCGGCAGCCAGACGGTCAACGGGATCCCCGGCACGCTCGACCTCTTCGGGCGGGGTGAGAGCGGCCGCACCGCCGGCATCCCGCACAGCTTCCTGCTGACCCTTGTCGTGGCGGCCATCGCCTGGGTCTTCCTGCGGCACGTGCGCGGTGGCCGTCACCTCTACGCCATCGGCGGTGACCCGGTCGCGGCCCGGCTGGCCGGCATACGGATCCAGCGGCTGACCGTCCTCACCTACACCCTCACCGGCCTCCTCGTCGGGCTGGCCGCGGTGTTCACCGTCGCGTCGGGCACCTCCACGCTCGACCAGACCATCGGCAGCGGCCGCGAGCTGGCCGTCATCGCCGCGGTCGTCATCGGCGGCACGTCGATCACCGGTGGCCGCGGCTCGGTGCTCGGCACGGTCCTCGGCGCCCTGCTCGTCCAGACCGTCGCATCCGGAGTCACCCAGCTCGGCTGGCCCAGCCAGCTGTCCGACTTCTTCGTCGGCGTCGCCATCGCCATCGCGGTGGGCGCCGATCTTGTGCGCCAACGAGGCAGGAGGCAGCGATGACCCAGACCGCCACGCCGGCACAGGAGCAACCCGCCCCGCAGCAGCGGCCGACCCGCGAGGCCGGACCGTCCATCCTGTCCCGGGCCGTCCGCGCCCTGCTCACCCAGCGGATCGTCCTGCTCGCGGCGCTCCTCGTCCTCGTCCTCGTCTGGATGACGGCCCTCGACCAGGGCGGCTACCTCACCGGCTCCTACGACGCGGACTACCTCGCGTCGGCCCTCGTCGACGCCGTGCCGCTGTGCCTGCTCGCCCTGGGCGAGCTCGTGGTCATCGTGTCCGGGCGCGGCGGGATCGACCTGTCCATCGGGGCGATCGTCTCGCTGACCGGCATGGTGTTCGGCTTCGCCTACGGCCGGTGGGGGTGGAGCCTCTGGCTCTCGGTCGTCCTCGCCGTCGTCGTCGGGGCGCTGCTCGGCGCGGTCAACGGCCTCCTCGTGGCCTACCTCCGCTTCCCGGCCCTCATCGCCACCCTCGCGAGCTACTACGCATACAAGTCCCTCGCCCTCGTCATCACCAACTCGACTCCCATCTCCGACAAGCGGATCGGCCAGCTCTACTCGATCACCAGCTCCGTCGAGATCCCGGTCATCGGCGGACAGCTGCCCAACGTGCCGCTCGGGATCTTCACCTTCCTCCTCCCCGTCGTCGTCGTCGTCTGGCTCCTCGCCGCCCGGACGACGTTCGGCCGACGCCTGTTCGCCATCGGCACCAACGACGTCGCCGCCGAGTGGTCGGGGCTCGACGTGCGCCGGACCCGCTTCGCGGCATACCTCATCGCGGGCGTCATCGCCGGCCTCGTCGCGGTGTACGTCAGTGGCCAGTTCGCCTCCGCCCGGCCGGACGCCGGCACCAGCGGCAACGGCCTCGCCCTCCCGGCGATCACCGTCGCCGTCCTCGGCGGGGTCGCCATCACCGGCGGGATCGGGCGGGTGGCCGGCGTCGTCCTCGCGACCATCCTCATCACCTGGCTCGACGCGGGCATCCTGCTGGCCTTCACCGGCAACAACGGCACCCAGTTCCAGCTGCTCGCGCTCGGCACGGTGCTGATCTTCGCCGCCCTGCTCAACGAACTGACCACCCGTCGCTACGGGGGCGGTCGCTGATGCCCGCGACCTGGGACCCGGGTCTCACCACACCCGAGCTCCTCGCCCTGACCCGCCTGCTCGGTGAGCCGGCCCGCGACCTCGCCGTGCTCGCCGAGGGCAACACCTCGCAGCGGCTCGACGACGGCCAGCTCGTCGTCAAGGCATCGGGGGCCAACCTCGCCTCCGCGACGGCCGAGGACTTCGTCGTCGTCGACGTCGACGAGGTCATGGCGGTCGTCGACGACCCGCGCTCGACCCAGGGCCACCTCACGGCCGCACTCGTGGTTGCCGACTCTCTTCGCCCGGAAGGGGTACCGCGGCGCGGCTCCATCGAGACGGTCGTGCACGCCGCCGTCCAGCACGTCGCAGCGGGTCTGGGCGCCGGGGCCCCGGGCGCCGCGCGGTTCGTCGGACACACCCACCCGACCGACGTCGTCGGGCTCCTCGCGAGCATCCGCGCGGCCGAGGCGTGGGCGTCGCTCGTCTACTCGGACGAGGCCGTCGTCATCGGCCGTCCGCTCTTCGTCCCCTACGCGTCGCCGGGCATCGACCTCGGCCGGGTCTACGCGCGGGCGTTGCGCGAGCACGCCGAGCGGCATGCCGCCCTGCCCCAGCTCGTCCTGCTCGCCAACCACGGCATCGTCGCCATTGCCCCCACGACGGCGGGGGTCGAGGCCGTCTCGACGATGGCCGTCAAGGGCGCCCGGGTGCGCGCCACGGCCTACGCCGTCGGCGGCGTGGCCCCGCTGACCGAGGAGCAGGTTGCGAAGTTCTTCGCTCGCGACGACATCGACGAGCGCCGCACCAACCTCGCGCAGGGCCGGTGAGAGACGAATGAGCCTGCCGCAGCGGATCGACGTCGTGCTGTGCGACGTCGGCGGCCCGATCTACCCCGACGAGAACTTCACGTCGGCGGTCCGCCGGGCGCTGGACGAGATCCGTTCCCGGCAGGGCGCTCCGCCGGTCGACCGGCGCGACTTCGCCTCTGTCTACGACGAGGTGCGGGCCCGACAGTCCGGGGCGCTGCGTCGCTCGCTCGCCCGTGAGCTGCTCGGCGACGAGTCGTTTGCGGACGAGCTGCACCAGCGCACCGGGAAGCACTGGACGCACCCGGCCGGGACGGCATACCCCGATGCCCTGGCCTTGTTCCGCGCGCTGCACGGGCACGTGACCCTCGGTGTCGTCGCCAACCAGGAAGCCGCGACCGTAGAAGCGTTGCGGCGAGACGGTTTTGGCAGCTACATCGACGTCTGGGGCATCTCCGCCCTGGTCGGCCACGAGAAGCCGAGCCGCGAGTTCTTCGACTGGGCGCTCGAGCGCGCCGGCACCACCGCCGAGCACGCCGTCCACATCGGCAACCGTCTCGACACCGACGTCCGGCCGGCTCGGGCCCTCGGGATGGGCACGATCTGGGTCACCCGCGGCGAGGCGCCGGAGCACCCGACGCCCGAGCAGCTCGCGGAGGCCGACGTCGCCGTCCCCGACCTGACGACCGTTGCCGACCTCGTCCTGCCCCGGGTGGCGGCGTGATGGACGCGATCACGCTGGGCATCGACCTCGCGACGGCGAGCGCGCGCTGTGTCGCCCTCGACACCGCGAGCGGTGAGGTCCTCACGACTGCCTCGGCGCCGCTGCCGGCACCGATGCGCTCGACGGGTGGGGTCTCCCGCCAGCGGTCCGACTACGCCAGGGTCGCCTTCGCGGTCATCTCCGACGTATGCCGTGAGCTCGGCTTCGCGGCGAGGCGGGTGCGCGCGCTGTCGGTCACCGGGACCTCCGGGACCGTCGTGCCCTGCGCCGGCGACGGGTCGCCCCTGGGAGATGCCCGGCTCTACGACGACTCCTCGTCGGGCGCGGACGTGGCGGCGCTCGGCCTTGTCGGCGCCTCGAGCCTGGGACGAATGCTCAGCCTGCACAAGGAGTTCCGGTCTTCCGGCGGTGGCGGCCGTCAGCTGATGCTCGCAACCGTGGATGTCGTCGCGGCCGCGCTCGTCGGAGAGGTCGTCGCTTCCGACACCTCGCACACCCTCAAGGCCGGCATCGACCTCGGCCGTCGCCGCTGGCCCGTGGAGGCGATGGCTGCCCTCGGGCTGGCGACGGCCGGGCTGCCTGACCTCGTCCCCCCCGGGCACATCCTCGGCACCGTGTCGTCGTCCACCACCGCTGCGCTGGGCCTGCCCGACGACGTCCTCGTCGTCGCCGGCATGACCGACGGCTGTACGGCGCAGATCAGCGCAGGCGCGGTACACACCGGAGACACCATGGGTGTCCTCGGCACGACGCTCGTGCTCAAGGGAGTCAGCCCGGTGGAGCTGGCGACGGGCGATGGTGCCGTCTACTCCCACCTCTCGCCCTCGGGCGACTTCTGGCCCGGGGGCGCCTCCAGCTCGGGCGCCGGCGTCCTCGACACCGAGTTCGCCGGTCGCGACCTCGCCGCCCTCGACCGGGCTGCTGCAGCCCGAGGACCGAGCACGGTCATCCGCTACCCCCTGTCCCGGGTCGGTGAACGCTTCCCGGTGGCCGACCCGAGGCTGGCTTCGGTGACGACCGGGGAGCCGGTCGACGAGGTCGACGCCTACCGCGCCGTCCTCGAGGGCGTCGCCTTCGTCGAGCGCCTCGGGATCGAGACGTTGGCGTGCCTGGGAATCAGGCCCAGCCGGCACACGATCACCGGTGGGGCCACTCGCAGCGCGACGTGGAACACGATCCGCGCCACGGTGCTGGGTCCGTGCCTGGGCGGCCGGCCCGGCTCGGCGGGTTCGGCTGGCTCGGCTGGTTCGGCTGGTTCGGCTGGCTCGGCTGGCTCGGCCTCGGCGGGCTCGGCTGGCTCGGCTGGCTCGGCTGGCTCGGCGGGTTCGGCCGGACCGGCCGGTCCGGCCGGTCCGGCGAACGGGCAGCTGGACCCCGCCGTGGTCCTGGCCCCGACCGGCGGCAGTGCCGTCGGCGCTGCCATCCTCGCGGCCCACTCGCTGACCCTGGCCCCGACCCGGAGTGGGACCACGCCGCACCTGACCGAGACCGTCGACCGGCTGGTGCCGGCGCCGGTCCCCGTCTCCCAGGACCGCAGCCAGGCCGACCAGCTCGAGCAGTCCTACGGCGCGTTCCTCGCCCTACTCGATGCGAGCACCCGGCCACTCCACACCACCAGCACCGCGGCCGAGCCCGCGGAAGGGAGACCCGACCATGTCTGACGCCACCACCATGTCTGACGCCACCGCCATGCCGCACGCCACCGCCGGCCTGCCGGAGGAGGAGCGCTCACTGCCCGAGGGCGTGCGCGAGCTCCTGGCCCGCAGCAACCGCCTCGGCTCCGACCCGAGCGTGACGAACTACGGAGGCGGCAACACCTCGGCGAAGGTCACCGTCGTCAATCCGGCCAGCGGCGAGCCCGTCGAGCTGCTCTATGTCAAGGGCTCCGGCGGCGACCTCGGCACGCTGCGCGCCGGAGGGCTCGCCGTCCTCGAGCGCGACCGTCTCGCCGCCCTGGACCGGGTCTACCGGGGCGTCGAGCACGAGGACGAGATGGTGGCGCTCTTCTCCTTCTGCGGCCACGGCGCCGGCGGTGCCGCGCCCTCCATCGACACCCCGATGCACGGCCTCGTCGACCATGCCCACGTCGACCACCTGCACCCCGACTCGGTCATCGCCCTGGCCTGCGCCGCCGACGGCGAACGCCTCGTCGAGGAGATCTGGGGCGACGGCGTGGCCTGGGTGCCGTGGAAGCGTCCGGGCTGGCAGCTCGGCACAGCGATGCGCGAGCTCTCCGCGAAGGACGGCGTCATCGGCGCCGTCCTCGGCGGTCATGGACTGACCACCTGGGGCGCGACGAGCGACGAGGTCGAGGAGCGGAGCCTCCGGATCATCCGCGAGGCCACGGCATACCTCGACTCGCACTCCCGGCCCGAGCCGTTCGGTCCCCACGACGCCGGCCGTGCCCCGCTGGACGGGGCACGGCGGCGACAGCGCGCCGCCGAGCTGTTCCCCCACCTACGCGCCGTCGCGTCCCGGGACAGCCGTCAGGTCGGTCACTTCACCGAAAGCGAGACCGTCCTGGACTTCCTCGCCCGAGAGAAGGCGCACGACCTCGTCCACCTCGGCACGAGCTGCCCCGACCACTTCCTGCGGACCAAGGTGCGCCCGCTGCTGCTCGACACCGCGCCCGACGCGCCCCTCGAGGAGGTCGTCGAGCGGCTCACCGAGCTCGAGGAGGAGTACCGCGACGAGTACCGCGCCTACTACGAGCGCAACAAGGTCGCCAACTCCCCGGCGATGCGGGGCGCCGCACCGGCCATCGTCCTCGTGCCGGGCGTCGGCATGTTCTCGTTCGGCGCCGACAAGCAGACCGCCCGCGTCGCCGGCGAGTTCTATGTCAACGCCATCAACGTCATGCGCGGGGCGGAGGGCGTGTCGACCTACGCGCCCGTCAACGAGGCGGAGAAGTTCGCCGTCGAGTACTGGATCCTCGAGGAGCTCAAGCTCCGGCGCCGTCCCCGGCCGAAGCCGCACGCCGGCCGGGTCGCGCTTGTCACGGGGGGCGCGTCCGGCATCGGACTGGCGACGGCTCGTGCCCTCGCGGGCGAGGGGGCGAACGTCGTTGTCGCGGACCTCGATCCGACCAGGGTGGCCGCCGTCGCCGAGGGGCTGGGCGGTCCCGACACGGCAGCCGGCGTGAGCATGGACGTCACCGAAGAGGAGGCGGTCGCCGCGGCGATGATGGAAGCGGTGCTCGCGTTCGGCGGTCTGGACCTCATCGTCAACAACGCCGGCATCACCCGCGCGGGGTCGCTCAGCGACACCTCCTTGGAGGACTGGGACCTGCAGTACCAGATCATGCCGCGCGGCTCTTTCGTGGTGGCCAAGGCCGTCGAGCCGGTCCTGAGGGCTCAGGGGCTCGGCGGCGACATCATCAACATCTGCTCCAAGAACGCGGTCTTCGCCGGTCCGAACAACGTCGCCTACTCCTCGGCGAAGGCCGCCCAGGCGCACATGGTGCGCCTGCTCGCCGCCGAGCTCGGTGACATCGGGGTGCGGGTCAACGGCATCAACCCCGACGGCATCGTCAAGGGGTCGGGGATCTTCGCCGGCGGGTGGGGTGCGTCCCGGGCCAAGACCTACGGCGTCGCCGAGGCGGACCTCGGCAAGTACTACGCGCAGCGGACCGTCCTCAAGGAGGAGGTCCTGCCGGAGCACGTCGCACTGGCGGTCATCGCCCTGACCAACGGCACCCTACCGGTGACGACGGGGCTGATCATCCCCGTGGACTCCGGTGTCCCGCAAGCCTTTGTCCGCTGAACCCGCACGACGAGAGGAGCACGACATGACGAACCCGATCGGCATCCACGCCCTGGTGTGGGTCGGCGGCTGGAGTCCCGACGAGGCCCGCACGGCCATCGAGTCGACCCGCGAGGCCGGCTACGACCTCATCGAGCTGACCATGCCCGACGTGGCGACCTTCGACGCCGACCTGACGGCACAGCTCTTGCAGGAGAACGGGCTCGGTGCCGGGGTGTCCCTCGGGCTCAGTCCCGAGACCGACATCTCGAGCGAGGACCCCGAGTGTGTCGCCCGCGGCCGCGCGATGCTCGCCGACGTCGTCTCGTTGACCCGCGACGTCGGCGGTCACTACCTCGGCGGGGTGATCTACTCCAAGCTGGGTCGGTATGCCGTGCCGGTCACCGAACGCGGTCGGGCCAACTCGATCGAGTCGATCGCGTGGCTCGCCGACAGGGCGGCCGCGAGCGACATCAACCTCGGCCTGGAGTTCTGCAACCGCTACGAGACCAACGTCCTCAACACGACCGAGCAGACGCTGGCCTTTCTCGAGGAGGTCGACCGGCCGAACGTCGTCGCCCACCTCGACGTCTACCACATGAACATCGAGGAGGTCTCCTTCGCGGCGGCGGTGCACGCGGCCGCCGATGCGGGCAAGCTCGGCTACGTCCACCTGGGCGAGTCGCACCGCGGTGCGCTCGGCACGGGGTCGGTGCCCTTCGAGGAGTTCTTCACGGCGCTGCACGAGGTCGACTACCAGGGGGTGCTGACCTTCGAGTCGTTCTCGTCCGAGGTCGTACACCCGACGCTGTCGTCCAACCTTGCCATCTGGCGCAACACCTGGACCGACAGCATGCAGCTCGCCACGGACGCCCGCGAGTTCATCCGCAGCCACTACGGCGCCTGACCAACACCTCGATCGGAGCAGACCATGACGACGACGACACGGCTGCGCGACCTCGACACCTTCACCATCGAGCTGCCCTCGTGGGCCTTCGGCAACGCCGGCACCCGCTTCAGGGTGTTCTCCAGCCCCGGCGTGCCCCGCGACCCCTTCGAGAAGATCTCCGACGCGGCGCAGGTCCACCGGGTCACCGGCCTCGCGCCGCGGGTCTCGCTCCACATCCCGTGGGACCTCGTCGACGACTGGGACCGGCTGCGCGAGCATGCCGAGGCGCAGGGAGTGCGGATCGGTGCCGTCAACTCCAACCTCTTCCAGGACGAGGACTACCGCTTCGGGTCCCTGGCACACGTCGACAAGGCGGTGCGGGACAAGGCGATCGCCCACCACGCCCAGTGCGTCGGCGTGATGCGCGCGACCGGGTCGACCGACCTCAAGCTGTGGCTGCCCGACGGGACCAACTACCCCGGCCAGGACTCGATCCGCGGCCGGCAGGACCGGCTCGCTGACTCCCTCCAGCAGATCTACGCGTTGCTCGACCTTGGCCACCGGCTGCTCATCGAGTACAAGTTCTTCGAGCCGTCCTTCTACACGATGGACATCCCCGACTGGGGCACGTCGCTGACCCACTGCCTGGCCCTGGGGGACCGGGCGCAGGTGGTCCTCGACACCGGCCATCACGCGCCGGGGACGAACATCGAGTTCATCGTCGCGATGCTGCTGCGTGCCGGACGGCTCGGGGCCTTCGACTTCAACTCCCGGTTCTACGCCGACGACGACCTCATCGTCGGAGCGGCGGACCCCTTCCAGCTCTTCCGGATCCTCCACGAGATCACCGAGCAGGATGCCCACCTCCCGTCGTCAGGGGTCAGCTTCATGCTCGACCAGTGCCACAACATCGAGCCGAAGGTCCAGGGCCAGATCCGGTCGGTGCTCAACGTCGAGGAGGCCCTCACCAAGGCGCTGCTCGTCGACCGGGAGGCTCTGGTGACCGCCCAGCGGGCGGGTGACGTCCTCGGCGCGAACGCGGCGCTGATGGACGCCTACAACACCGACGTGCGGCTCACCCTGGCCGATGCGCGAGAGGCCAAGGGGCTGCCCCGCGACCCCGTGGCGGCCTTCACGCAGTCGGGCTACCTCGAGCGGGTCAGCACGGAGCGGGTCGGGGGCCATCAGGCGTCCTGGGGCGCCTGACTCGTCGCCGATCAGCCCTCTGAGCCATGCGCTCCGGGCCACGAACGCACGTCGAGCGGATCACCGAACACCGCGACGCGATCAGCTCTCGGACCCGAGCTCGAGTGCTCAGCCGGCCGACTTCAGGTCACACGAGATGTCCGTCGGCACCGCGCGATCCCCGCACGGAACGCCGCGGACGAGCAGCTGAGGCGTCCCGGCCGCCACGGCCGCGATGTTCCACGCGCTCGTCGAGCCCGGCTCGAGGTACTGGCTGTGACCGCCGCTGGCCCGTCCCGTCGTCCCGTCGGGCAGCGTCGCCCTCGAGGTCGAGAGCAGGTCGGCGCCGGGCAGGTGGTCGGGGTCGCGCCCGAAGCGCGCCGAGTCCGCGACGACGTCGTCGCCGGTCTCGAGCACGTGGAGGTGTCCCGGCGCGAGTCGCAGCGCACCCGTGTCGGTGACGCCCAGGCCGGGCGACCCGAAGGCGACGAGGTCGTCCACACCGGTGTTCGAGCCGGCGAGGGCCAGCCCGGCCGTGGGTGAGCCGTAGGAGTGAGCCCAGACCGTGAGGTGCGGCGCCTCGCCCGGCCGCCGGGCCGCGTCGAGGCCGTTGGCGAAGCTCGCCAAGTGAGGAGCGCCCGCCTCGGCCGCGCGCCGCAGGAGGACCGAGCGACCCGGCTCGGTGATGTCGTTCCACTGCGGCGCCTCGTAGCCCAGCCAGGTCACCGCGGCCACGTCCCGGCCGTCACCGGACGCGCGGGACTGCCGCCGGGCAAGGTCCGTCATCTGGCCCATGGTCGTGTCGTACCGGCGGACGTCGCCGCCCACCGTCGTCGCCAGGCCCCCGACAAAGACGGCAACGTGGCCCGCGCGGTCGACGTCCCCGGTCGACACGGCCGCCTTGGTCAACCGCCCGGAGGTATCGACGAGGAGCAGCTGACGAGGGCGCCCGTCGCGTTGGGAGAGCACCGCCCGGAGCGCCGCGACGGAGGCGAGCTGCGCCACGACCCGGCTGGACTGCTCCACCCACGGGTTCCCGGACGCCAGGAGTGGCGGGATCGGGCCGGCCGGTGGGGACAGCCGGGCGCGCTCCGCCTGGAGCGCCAGGTCGGCGCGGTCGAGCAGGACCCGGTTGGCGCGGTCGCGCACCCACGCCGGAAGCCCGTCTGCCGGCCCGACCACCTCCGGGTGTTCGGCGATGACGGCGTCCTGCTCGCTCGAGGCGAGGAGGAGCCACCACGCCGCGCTGTCCCACGGTGTCCATCCGGGTCCACCGAAGGCCGCCGGAACCCGGACCGGACCCGGTTGGGCGCCGCTGGCGGCCGCCCACACCCTGGCCACGGTGTCCGCCGCCGAGGCCAGTTCCGGTGCGGACCCCTCGACCGGGGTGGTGACCAGTCCACCGGCTGCCTCGAGCAGTGCCGCACGGAGGGTCGCATCCACCTCTGCGGCTCGCACCAGGAGCTGCTCGAGGTCGTCACGCAGCTCCCAACGAGCCCGCTCGCGGGCTGACGAGAACAGCTGGGCCGCCAAAGGATCGGCGGGGCTGGGCCATCCGGGCACCGCGACCACCTGCCCTTGGTCCGTGATGGCCAGCCCGTTTCCGTGCGCGACCTCCTCGGCAGCGGCAGCGAGGCGAACGATGCCGACGACGTGTTCAGCGGCTCGCTCGAGGGCGGCCGCGGTCGCCGCCACGGCGGCCACCGTCCGGAGGTGGCCCTCCACCAGCTCGGCATGCCGGGCCTGCGCTGAGCGGGCCGCCTCGCCGGCCCAGGTCTGCGACCGACGGGAGCCCTGGGTGAGCAGCCGCCCGAGGGCCTCGAGGCGACCATGGTTGGCACCCACCGACCGGGCGCACTCGCCCACGACGTCTGCGCGCCAGAGCCGCACCTGAGCGAAGGTGAGGGTCACGACGGCGCGGCAGGTAGCCGCCCCTGGCGCGGATCGAGCAGGGTGCGTCCTGCGGACAGCGAGCCGTGCGCGGATGCCTCCGCACCGGCATACGAGGTGCTTGCCCGCTGGAGCCGCGCCGCCTGCCCCGTGGCGCCCTCTCTCAGGCTTGCGATGACCATGGTCCAGTGCGCGCTGAGCTCCGGCACCGTGGCGGCGGCGCTGCTGGCCGGCAGGGCCAGGGCCAGCGGCGCGAGGTCCGCCGCGAGGTCGAGGTTGGCCACGGCGTTGGCGAGATAGCTGAGCGGCGCAGCCGCCGCCCCGACGTCGTCCGGATCGACGGTGAAGTACATGTCCCCTCCCGGGCTTGCTAACGGACCCGAGCCTACGGACGGCGAGCCGCCCCTTCGAGGTTGTCCACAGCGGCGACGGGCGGCGGGGCCGCTTGCCCGCAGCACCGTCGCAGCCTGCACGTCTTGGAGCGGCCGCCCGTGCAGGGACGCCGAACGCCGCCCACTGCGTCGGTGGACGGCGTTCGTCCTCTCGCGAGGTCGACAGCCAGGGGGTCGAGGCCTGGTGCCGTTCGGGGGGTCGGGCGCACGGCCCGACCGGAGATCGACCGGAGATCGACCGAGGACACGACCACGGTCGACCGGGACCTCAGCCGACGACCGGGATGGCGAGCTCCTGCCCGGCGTGGACCTGGCTGGTGCTCAGATCGTTGGCCAGCTGGATCTGCGCCACGCCCTCGGCCACCGGGAGCCGGGGCAGCTCGGCCGTGGCCACCTCCGAGAGCGTCTGTCCGGCCCGGACGCTCACCCTGTGGTCGATCGATGCTCCCGCGGCGCCGATGCCGAGCAGCGTGACGACGAGGATCGTGGCGACGAGCGCCGCGCCGGTGGTGACCACCAACCGTCCGAAGCGGCTGATCCTCAGGCGGGTCCGGCCGGCGACCTCGTCCCGACCGGTCGGGACGAGGTGCAGGGCGGGCCGGCTCGGACGCACCTCGGCCGGGCGGATCTCCCAGGCATCGGCAGCACTCATTCTGTCCTCCGTCTCCATGTCCCCGAGGTCGGGGACGGGAACTCCATGGGCCAGCGGATGGCGGCCCGATCGACGCCTTCTCGAACGCGTGTGCGAGAGAACGTCTGCATGATGTGTAGCACGGGTGTTCGAGAAAGTCGAGACACGCCCCGAACAAACTTCTGGTACGGACGTTCGAAGCAGGTAGCCTGTCCTCATGGCAGACAGTCCAGCACCGGGGTCTGACAGACCCTTGACCTGCGCGAACACCACGGTTGAGCAGACTGTCGAAGCACCCCCGCCCGGCCGGCGGGCACCAGAGAGAGTGACGAAGGGGATGGGACAGATGGCAGACGTCCACGAGATGCCCGAGCGGGGCCAGGGCGATGGCCTCACTGTGCGACAGCGGCGCGTCCTCGAGGTGATCCGCAACTCCGTCGACCGGCGCGGCTACCCACCCAGCCTGCGGGAGATCGGCGAGGCGGTCGGCCTGACCAGCCCGAGCAGTGTGGCCCACCAGCTCACCTCGCTGGAGCGCAAGGGCTACCTGCGCCGCGACCCCAACCGTCCCCGGGCGATCGAGGTCGTCTCGCCGGACACCCTCCTCGGCGAGCGCGGTTACCGCTCCGGTGACGGCGGGGTCAGCGAGATGATCGACAGCACCGGACGGCTCGACAGCGTGACGGACTCCGGCGACGCCCGCCCGGAGGCGTCCTACGTCCCCGTCGTGGGCCGGATCGCCGCGGGTGGCCCGATCCTCGCCGAGGAGGTCATCGAGGACGTCTTCCCGCTGCCGAAGCAGATCGTCGGCGAGGGGTCACTCTTCCTCCTCTTGGTGGTCGGTGACTCGATGGTCGACGCCGCCATCTGCGACGGCGACTGGGTGGTCGTCCGGCAGCAGCCGAACGCCGACAACGGCGACATCGTCGCGGCGCTGCTCGACAGCGAGGCGACCGTCAAGACGTTCAAGCGCAAGAACGGCAAGGTGTGGCTCCTGCCGCACAACGCCGACTACCTCCCGATCGACGGGGACCAGGCGACGATCCTCGGAAAGGTGACTGCGGTCCTGCGCCGCATCTAGGAGGCGATGGCAGCTCCAGCCGGCTTCGCCGACTTCCCGTCCACCCCGGCGACCAGGGCGACTAGGGCGTGCAGGGTCTCGCCCAGGAGAGTGTGCAAGCGCACCGTCGCCTCGGCGTCACCGCGCGTGGGACTCGACGTGAGGATGGCCACGGGTATGCCGTCGCGAGCCGCCCGCCGGACGAACCGGTAGCCGCTCATCACCGCCAGTGAGGAGCCGAGGACGAGCAGCGACGACGCGGCTTCGACGACGGCGAAGGCCTGTGCGACCTTGGGCTTCGGCACCGACTCACCGAAGAACACGACGTCCGGCTTGAGCGTGTCCGCCCGGCACACGAGGCAGCGCGGCAGCCGGAAGGTCGCGACCACGTCGTCATCGAGGACGATGTCGCCGTCCGGCCGGATCTGGCTCGAGACCCGTGACCCGCCCGCGACGAGGGCGCGGACCCGGTCAGTGAAGCCGGGGTTCGCCAGGTCCATCCGCTCGTGCAGCACCGGACGGCTGCTGCGGTCCTCGCAGGTGAGGCAGACGACCTCCCCCAGGTTGCCGTGCAGCTCCAGGACGTCGCCGGCGCCTGCGGACTGGTGGAGGCCGTCGACGTTCTGCGTGAGGATTCCGGCGAGGAGGCCGAGCTGCTGGAGGCGGGTGACCGCACGGTGGCCGACATTGGGCTCGGCCCGCGAGAAGCGTTGCCAGCCGATGAAGCTGCGCGCCCAGTACCGGCGTCGTGCCGCGGTCGAGCCGGTGAACTCCGCGTACTGCATCGGCGTCACCCGCCGGGTGCCGTCGGGCCCGCGGTAGTCCGGGATCCCGGACTCCGTCGACAGCCCGGCGCCGGAGAGGACGACGACCCCGCCCCGGCGCACCAGCTCGCTCAGGGCGGCGAACTCGGTCGAGGTCGTGGACGGACGGGCGCTCGCGGTCACCGGTCCAGTATGCGATGCGCTGGCGCCGGGCTCAGAACCGCCCGAGGAGCGTCCGCCGGTGAGAGTCCCGCAGGGCGCCCAGCGCGTATGCCGGGTCGGCCACCTCCTCGTGCGGTGGCACCAGGGCCGCATCGACTGCGATCAGCTGCCGTGCGTGGCTCCTGACGACCGCGTCCGCCACGACGTATCCATGCCGCTCGAGGATCTTCTGCTCGTCGAGCGAGAAGCGGTCGAGGTCGGTCCGGATCACGTTGATCCGTTCGCAGACCTCAGCCGGATAGCTTTGCGCGACAACCGTGTCCAGTGCCCACGTCGCTCCGGCCAGTGCGCCGCGCCGGATGCTGGCGAGAAGCCATCGCACCCGGGTCGCTCCCCCGCCGCCGGCCGCGATCGACAGGATCTGGAGCAGCCGGCCGAACACGGTGTACTGCGATCCTGCCCGGAAGACGCCCCCGCCGTCGGAGAGCAGGACGGTCGCGTGGTCCTTCCAGACCGGCTCGAGCCCGAGGTTGTCGTAGATGCCGCCGTCGCCGAGCTGGATGTCATCCATGATCTCGGCCCGGGCCTGCGCCGTCTCCTGTCCCGGGTGGCCGCCGCTCAGCCCGAGCGCGTGGCCGTCGAAGCGCATCGGCGCGAAGAAGGGCGGGAAGGCGCACGACGCCGCCACCATGTCGGCGATGCGGACGTCTGCCGGAGGCACGGCATACCCCAGACGGTAGTCGCCGATCCGCCCGTGTGGCCGGGCGGCGTTGGGATCCATGAAGACCCAGTCGACGCCGTAACCGATCTCGGTGGCACCGATCACGATCGCCGGCCCGTCGGCGCCGTTGTCGCGCAATGGAGTCGACCACCACGGGACCTGCCGGACGAGTCCGTCGGACAGGGCCCGGACCCCGGCATCCTTGGCGAACCAGCGCGTGGGGCGCAACTTGCCGAGCAGCGCGGGAGTGCGGACGTTGTGCCGGCTGAGCGCCCGGAGCGGTTCGGCGACGAGCTCCTCGAACCCGAGCACGTAGGGGCTGCCCGCGGGCGTGCCCTCAGTCGGCCAGACGAGGTCGGGGTCGCTGAGCAGGGTGGCGATGATCGAGCCGCCCGAGACGCCACTGATCGTCCGCACTCCGCCCAGGATGCCGAGCTCGTCGAGCCGGCGCAGCGCCCCCAGGTGGAACAGCGCGGCGCGGTAGCCACCTCCCGAGAGACAGACGCCTGTCCCACGTCGCCGGGACGGAGCAACCTCCTGCGCGTCCGGCGGGGAGATCGCCCTCTCGTGCGACGAGGGGGCCGGGGAGTC
>JAABUT010002620.1_pt1 | contig 16915 bp, 13 predicted proteins | sample 5559281 | NCBI WGS metagenome assembly JAABUT01 (sample SAMN10711880, study PRJNA513359) | rock metagenome | isolation source: Antarctica rocks | place: Antarctica: Victoria Land, Ricker Hills nord | collected 2016-01-04 | reverse complement strand
GTTCTCCTCGAGGTCGTTCTTGGCCCATAGCCGCTCCAACAGGTCCAGACCCAGAGCCCGCCGCAGCGCCTCTTCGATCACTTCGCTGTCGCCCTTGCCGGTACGGGCAGCACGGACCCGCACTGCGATCAGCACCCGCTCGTCGATCGTCACCGTGGTACGCGCCTTAGACATAAACGCATCATAACATCATGATGCGTCAGTACCGAGTGTGTGAAGTAGGGCTGGCTCGCCCTGCAGGATGGTGTCGGGCAGCGAAGCCCCCGGCGCAAGCGCATCCTCTCGGCCGCTGAGGTGCTGGCGCTGCACCCGGGGCGCGGCCAGCCGCTGATCCAGACCATCCCCTGGTATGAGGGAGGCGCGTGCGGGCCGCTAGGCGGCACCGTCTCGCCGGAGGTTGCCGGGATGGCCTCCGGGTTCCGGAGCTGTTTGCCGGTGACGCGCCCGTAGGCGAGGTCATCGAGCAGGGCCGCTGTCGCCGTCACGACGCCCGGGCCGTGCCCGGCCAGGGCCAGGACGTCAGCGGTGACTTCCGGCCGGGAGACCACCGTGTAGCGGGCCGGCCTGTTCGGCCGGCCTTGACCGGTCATGCAGGTGGGTGCGCTGCCGCCTGCGCAGCCTGCTGCAGTGCCCGGTCGAGGTCGCTGCGGCTGAGGCGTTCCTGATCGCCGGCGGCGAGCCGACGGTGGGCGAGGTCGAGGTCGAGCTCGTCTTCGCCTGCTCGAGCAGCCTCTCCCACACCTCGACCGGGACGATGACACCTTGGGCCCGGCGGTGGGAGCCGAAGTACACCGGCCCCCCTTCGCCGGCGTCGAAACGCCGGGCGATCTGGTGGAGGGCGTCACGGGCCTCACCGGTAGTGACCACTTCAGCCATACCCCGAACCGTACGTAAATCAGTACCGGAATGCAACGGTCCAGTTGGAGGGATACAGCATTACCACCCGCTGCTGAGCCGACGACGTCTCGGCGACCGCCGCATTCAGCGGCCGAGGCTGGGGCCGCCCCGGTGCAGGTACGGGGCGGGGTAGGTGGGGCCGGCGGGGTCGGGCCGTCGGGGCTGGGCGGCCTGGTCGGCTTGTCTGGCCGCCTGGGCGGCCTGTTGGGCGGCCCGGTTGCGGGTCCAGCTGGTTTGGGCGCCGGTGAGGATCGTCGCCCGGTCGGGTCGGGTGGTGAGGGCCGAGTCGGCGGTGAGCTCGGCGACGCGTTGGGTGGCGGCGGTGAGCTGCTGTTGGGCGGCCGCGGTCTGTGCGGTGAGGGTGGGCAGGTCGGCGGCGAGGTCGCGGTGGCCGGCGGCGGCGTCGCGGATGGTCTGCAGCCGGCGGGCCCGGCCGGCGGCCTGGGTGTAGGCGGCCTGGGCTTCCTTGGCGGTCTGGGCGGCCTGTCGGGCGGTGCGGGCCCGGGCGGCGTGCTCGGGGAGCCCGGCGGCGGCCTGCCGGTCGGCATAACCGGTGATCACCTGGGCGGTCCGGCCGGCGTGTGGGGGGCGGGCGGCGTAGGCGGCGACCCCGGCAATGTCGCCGCTGGCGGGCAGGTCGGGGTGGATGGGCTGCCATTTGGTGGCCCACTGCTGCAGCCGGGCCTGGGCGTCGCCGATTTCGCGGCGGTGGAGCAGCCGGCCGAACCGGCCAGGGTCTACTTGGACGATGCGGGCGGCCTCGGCGGCGGCCGGCCGGTCGGCAGTCCAGTCGGCGTGCAGCACCTGGGCGATCTGGTCGGCCCGGCCGGCCAGAACGTGCTGGCTGGCCTCGGCGGCCTGGCCGGCCGTCTCGGCGGCCGCCCGGCTGGTGTCGGCGTGCTGCCGCAGCGGGGCCAGTGCCTTCTCGGTCTGCTGGCGGCGGCCGGCGTCGGCGGTGGCGTGCTCGAGCCGCGGGCCCAGCCGCTCCAGCAGAGCCTGCGCCCGGGCCTGTTCGGTCCAGGCGACGCGCAGCCCGTCGAGGAGACCGGCGAGTCGGGCATCAGCGTCGCCGTCCGGCCGGGTCGGGGCCGGGGTGGGGGTGTAGGGGGCGGCCGCCCGTTCGGCCGCGGTCCGGGCGGCGTCCAGGCCGAGGTCGGCCCGCCCACGGCCGGCCGTGTCGATCCACTGCGCCCGGGCGTCGGGGAGGGTGTCGGCGATCAGATGTGCGGTGTTCGCGGTCCGGCCGCGGGTCATCCCCACGTAGGCGGCGGCCGCGCCGGTGTGCTCGTCGAGCAGCAGATGCCCGGCGTGGGCGGTGTCGCCTTGCACCCCGTGCACGGTGCTGGCGTAGGCCAGCTCCACATGCCCGGCCACATACGCCGCGGTGAGGGTGCGCGGCCCGGCCGACCCGGCCACGCTCAGCCCACCCTCGGCGGCGACGGCGGTGACCGTCCAGGTGTCGCGGTTGGCGACATCAGCAGTCCGGTCGTTACGCCGGGTCGCCACCAGGTCCCCGACACCCACCGGCTGCCCGCCGGCGGCGGTGGCGGTGAGGGTGTCGTCGACCAGGCCCAGCTCGACGAGCCGGTCGCGGATCGCCGTGTTGAGTTCGGCGGCCTGATCCCGGGTGGCCACTGCCACCGTGGTCGGCTCCCCGCCGGCCCGGGCCCGGGCGGCGGCCTCGGCCACAGCGGTCAGCCGGGTCGCCTCGTCCGGGTACAGGGCGACCTGCCCCCGTTCGGCGAGCTGGTCGAACACCCCGCCCGGATCGTCCCCGGCCCGCATCCGCAACGACAGGTCGGCGTAGTCGACGTCCGGGATGGTGCCGGTAATGCCGGGGGCGATTTCGGCGGTGCGGGTGAACCGGTGGATCACATCCAGGGTGACCGCCCGCTCAGCCCACCGCCCGGCCAGGTCCAACACGCCGCCGCGGCCGACCGCGGCCAGCTGATGGGGGTCCCCGACCAGGCCCACCCGCACCCCGTGCTGGTCGGCGATGGTGAGTAGCGCCCGGGCGGTGTCCTGATCGGCCATCCCCGCCTCGTCGACCACCAGCAGATCCCCGGCCTTCAGCACCGCCCCGGCGGTCGGCCCGGTGTAGGTGCGGCCGCTGGCCGGGTCGACCTGCCCGGGCTGCAGCCGGGACCAGGCGCCGGCCGGGTCCCAGCGCCAGCCGTGCTGGTGGGCCAGCCACGCCGCCGACCCGGCCCGCGCCCCGGTCTCCGCCCGGGCGGTCCGGGCCGCCTTCAACGTCGGGGTGACCACCACAAGCTGATGCCCCTCTTGCTCGAGGGCCGTCCGGGTGGTGGCCAGGGTGGTGGTCTTCCCCGCCCCCGCCGCCCCGGTGACCAGGACCAGCGGATGGTCACCGGCCAGCGCCGCCACCGCGTCGGCCTGCGCCGGATCCAACCCCGCCCCGACCGCCGCCGCGGCGGCGGTGACCTGCTCCGGGGACGCGTCCCGGCCGCCCATGGCGCCGCGGACGGCGAGCCGGCCGGAAAGGTCGGCTTCGGCGGCGATCACCGCCGGCGACGTCCACCCCCGCACATGTTCGGGGACCTCCCGGTCCAGCAGCGCCACGCAGCCGGTGGCCGCCCGGGCGGTCACATCCTCGGCCAGCTCACCACGGACGGCCGGGTCGGCGACCACCCCGACCCGGGCGATCAGCTGCTCGGCCTCACCGCGCAGGTCGGCCTGATTCCAGGCTGACCGGGCCGCCCCCAGCCGGGTCAGCACCTCGGCGGCGGCGGCGTCCCGGTCGATGCGACCGACCGGCACTGCCACGAGGCGGACCGGCCGGGCCGGGGCCGGGTAGCCCAGCGTGTGCAACTCGCCCAGCCACCGGCCGTGCGCCCGCCCGGCGGTCTCCACCTTCGCCTTCCCGGGCCGGTCGGTGGCCCAGGCCCGGGCGTCCCAGGACCGCCACAACCCCGGCCCGGGTACCTGGTCCGGATGGGCGGCCCGCCATTTGGTTTCGTAGCCGGCGACCTGCCCGGCGACCTGCCCGGCCCGTTTGCTGAACGCCGCCACATAGCCGGCCAGCTGAACCACCTCACCGGTATCGGCGTCGAGGGTGAACCCGTGGGCGGCCAGCGCCCCCCGAAACCCCGCGTCGGCGATCACCGCGGCATGGCCGATCCCATGCACGGCGGCGATGGAATCCCGCACCGCCACCGTGTCCAGGCCGCGCCACTTCCCCGCCGCCCACACCCGGGCATTGACCTGCACGTGCAGATGCCGGTGCGGATCCCCGGCCCGGCTGGTGTAATGCCGCACCGACACCGCCTCCAGCCGTTCCACCGGCGTCGCGACCTGCCCGCCGCGGGGGCCCACCCGGGTAGTCACGTGCTGGCCCAGCCAGGCCACGATCTGCTCCGCCGCCCGGTCCTGCGCCGCCTCATAGGCGGCAGCCACATCAGGGTGCAGCTCCGCGGCGATGCTCCACGACTTCGGCCCGTTCACCACCACCTCAGCGAACCGGACCGCATGCTCATCGGTCCGGACCCGCCCCCGCATCTGGCCGGTGTCCGGGTCCACCCCCGCTACCCACCCCTGGTAGGCGTCGCCGTCCAGGTCGGCCAGCCGGGTCACCACCCCGCTACCGGTGGCGGTGTACCGGCGGGCCACCCCCGTCCCCTCCGCCAAGTAGTAGTCATCCGCCCGGGACCGATCCGCCTCCACATAATCCCGGGCCGCACGGGCCGACCCCCGATAAATCTTCACCCCACCCCGCACCCACCCACCCCCAACCGGCAATCCCGAGTGTCACCCCATAGGGGTGACAGCGCATCTACTCCCTTGGTAGCATACGTGCTGATCCTTAAGTTTGCTCTCATCCTGACGGGAGACCTTCCCCCACCCTCGACGTAGCTGAGTGCTGTCGTTACGGGGACTCGGGGAGGGCGAGGGCGAGGGCGGCGCCGGTGCCCTGGACCCCAGTCGTCGCCCGGCCCGGCGTCTCGTTGCTGCGGGCCGAGGACGCGGTCTTTCGCGGCGATGTTGGACGGCTGGCGCGCACAGATGCTCGCGCGCGGGCTGACGAGGCAGTCGATCAAGAGCGCGACCGCATTGGTGTCTCGCTTCAGGAGTTCACGAACGAGTACCCATGGCGCTGGCAGGCGCACGACGTGGACGAGTACCTGGCAGTGACGCTGACGACGCTGCGGTCGTACAGCAGCGCGATCAGGACATTTTGCGGTTATCTCAGCGACTCGCGGTACGGCTGGTCGGCGCTATCCGAGCGGACGTTCGGCGACGTGCCGTCCCAGTCTGTTTCGAGTGGAACAGCCCGCGCCACACCACCGACGACGCCGTCCCGGTCGGCCGCCTCGTCGACCGGCAGCTACGACTCACCGCACATCGGCGGGGCAACAGCCGCACGCTCTCGAGTAGTGAGCAGCGCACAGCAGTCGAACGGCTCGTCGAACATCCGACGTTGTCGGCGCGCGACCGTCTCGTGGCGATCCTCGTCCTCGTCTTCGGGCAGCAGATCGAAAATGTCGTCCGACTCACCTGGGACCACGTTGACGTCACTGACGATCTCGTCACCATCCGGCTCGGCGCGGCCGAGGTCGCTCTACCGCTGCCGCTCGACGAGCCGCTCCGCGAACTGGCCGCGGACCGAGGCCAGCACCGCACCGCCGCCCACCCCGAAACTAACTGGGTCTTCCGCGGCTACAACCCCGGCCAGCACATTCACCCCGGACACCTCCGGACCCGCCGGCGCCGCGAGTTCAGCGCCCGCGCCGCCCAGCTCGGCACCCTGCACGAGCTCACCCGACTCGCGCCGGCGCCGACCATCGCCGAAGCCCTCGGCTACTCCCCCAAGCCCATCGAACGGCACGCCGTCGCCTCAGCGACCACCTACAGCCAGTACATCGCCGCGGTCAGAACCAGGCCGTCGAAGCTGACCGCCGTCCCCACACGTCGATTTCAGCCTGCGGCATCCAGTGGCGCAACGAATCAGCGTCGACGCACTCCTGCCGCACCGCCGCAGCAGATCCGGTCGGCGGTTTGGCTGGTCGACAAGTCGGCTCGGACGCTTGCAACTCCCGGCACGCAGCCGCGACGTCCTTGCCCTCGGCAAGCAGATGATCATCGAGCCTTTCCGCCCGCATCCGGGGATTCACACTTTGAGTTGGGATGGACTGACGAACAGGGGTCAGGCCACAGTCCTTCGAGGACATCTTGACCGGCTGGTTTGACGAGCGCTACTCTGCCGCCCCGTCTACGTAGAGGCCGTCGGTAACAAGACGCCCGAGGATGCGTTCCGGCGACGTCAACTTTTGGTTGAGTCGAGAGGATGCAACATGTTCAAGACGGAATGTCCAAGGATCAGGCGTCTAGCGATCATCAGCACAGTGGGAGCCATCACCGCAATCGGCACGGGCTCGGCGATCGCGACGACGGTTTATGAGGGCTCTAACAAAGCATACACGCCCACGATCAACGGTTCGTATGCGCAAGCCTGCGACGGAGAGAGCGACGGCCGGTCAGTCTACGCAAATTATACTCGAAACGATAATGTTAATCGCAGGGTTGAAGTCTTTACCGGTAACGGTCACTGCCAGAACTCCGACACCAGCGAGGCCAACCCGGTGTATCGCGTCATGGCCTGCGAGAATGTTTCGGCTCTCCCGGACCCCTGTTCTCAGTGGCAATACCGAGTTCAGTAGTGACTCCTTGTGAGCCCACGAGTTGGACTCGGCTGGATTGTGGTTGACGTTGCGGGGTAACGTCGCTACAGGTGTGCCTTTCGCTCCGCTGTCGCAAGACTCGCCCGTGGCTCGTGCTGTCGGTCTGCATTATCACGTTGGCGATAGGGTGATACTTGACGGTTGCGACCTCGAGGTCATCCGCGGTGAGTCAGTGGCTGTGATCGGTCCTAGCGGTGCCGGCAAGTCCACTCTGCTGTTGTGTTTGGCTGGCTTGCTGCGGCCTAGTGCAGGCAAGGTCTTCCTGGCTGGGAATGACCTTACGGCCACACGTAGAGGGCAACTGGCGGCACTGCGCCTCCGGCATGTCGGCTTCGTATACCAGTTTGGTGAGTTGCTACCTGAGCTGACGCCGTTGGAGAACGTGGCGCTACCAGCGTTGATGAGTCGCCGCACCCGGTCAACGGCGTTGGAGTCGGCCGAGGAGTTGCTGATCGAGCTCGGTGTCGAGTCAGTGACCGGCAGCCCTACCATTGCGCTGTCCGGTGGGGAACGGCAGCGGGTCGCCGTCGCCCGAGCACTGATCACCGAGCCGGACATCATTCTTGCGGACGAGCCAACGGGATCACTCGACGAGGCTTCGGTGGTAGCCGTCGCCGACCTGCTCTTTTCATTGCCGCGCCTCAAGAAGTGCGCCCTCGTTGTGGTGACGCACAACGAACGCGTAGCCAGGCGCGCCACCCGCTGCTTCACACTGGCGGCCGGGCAGCTAGTCACCAGCGGTAAGTAGCAGGAATCCCGTGTCTCATCAGTTACTTCGTGTCGGTTGGGCGGCGGGCAATAACGGGGACACCAACCGTTGGATCTATCGCCTCGGTGTGGGCTTGGCCAGCGCCGCGGCGTTATGTTCGGTATGGGCATTTATCGTGACCACCGTGGTCTTTTCAGCCCGAAGTGAAAGGATCCAGGCTAGAAACCCGGTCTTCGCAGGACCCGGATCGCCAGTCATCGGACAGTGGCTTGAGCGGGTGGACGAGACTTCTGGTGGTCGCCAGTTTTCGGTGGTCTTCCTGCTGTCATCACATGCCGGTGACCCACCCCCCCCGGGCATCCCGCGCTGGCCCGAGCCAGGGCAGGAGTTTCTCTCCCCGGCACTACTCGCCCAACCCGAGTCACCTGATCTTCGTCACCGGTACGGTCGCTATCAGGGTCGCATCTCCTTGGCGGGTTTGGCCGATCCGGGGGAGCTGTTGGCTTACGTCGGCCTTCGGGTCGTTGATCCTTCGCCGTCGCCGCTGAGAACTAAAATCACCGGTTTCGGCGGTGGTGGCCCCGGCGTTTACTCTTTCGCCAGTCAGGGCACGGATCGCCGTCTTGCGGATATCTACTGGGTGTTGTCCTGCCTGTTGGCCATGCCGACGATAGTGTTCGCTGTGGTGGCTGTCCGCTCAAGTGGCGAGACGCGGGACCGAAGAATCACATTGCTTGACGAGTTGGGCGCGCCGCGCCGAGTTCAAGTTTTGATGTTGGCCGGTGAGTCCGTGCGACCGATCGCCGTCGGCGCCTTGGTCGCCATGATGGCACTGTTTCTGATGACCGTTTACGATTCAGTGCTCCCGGTGACCGGGTATCACGTCGCGGCCACCGATCTTGCTATCGCGCGCCCTTATCTTCTCATCGCCACCCTTGCTGTTGTCGCATGCATGCTGACTCTCTCGGTCGGGCTGCACAGCCGGCCTCGGCGGCGCCCGACGACGAACTCTCGTGGGTTCGGCGCTCCAATTCCGCCCCGGCGTCTCGCCCTTCTAGGCCTCGGGGCGGCGTTGGCTGCCGGCGGCGCAGCTATAGGGCATAGCCTCGGACAGCGCATCTTCCTGCTTGGTTTCATTGCCACCCTGACAGGAGCGCCGCTGCTGGCCGGTCGGCTCAGCGCCCGTCTAGGCATTCTGGTTGCCCGTGCTGGGGCTCGTCGGGGCCGTCCGGCCGCAATAGTGGGGGGTCGCTGGCTCGCTGCTCGGCCGGCCACGATTGCTCGGATGAGTGCCGCCCTCATCATCGGACTGGGACTCCTGCTGCAGTTGCAGGTACGCACAACCGCATATACGGCTGACGAGGGGGCTGCCAGTGCGGTCTACCGCCAAGTGGGCTCCAGTATCCTCACGGTGCAAACACGCGGCCTTAACTCGTCCAGCCTGGCGGACTTTGAGACGCAAGTGGGTCCCCGACATGGAGTGATAACAGTCGATCAGGTGGGCGACGGCCCAACCGTGTTGACAGCTCCATGTGGGGTCCTTCGCGGAGTTGGAACACTGCGCCACTGCCCACGCAAGGCCACGCCGATGCAGGACATCTATGCGCGGGAGACAGTACGGACATTGGCCGTCCGCTACTGGTCTGAAATCGTCGACCGGCACGCACTCGTCCGGAGCGCTGAGGGCACGCCGTCCGCGACGACTGTGGGACTGCTGGTCCTCAACGGCGACGGCTACGCCGGGCTGGCGCAGGTCAAGGACGCGGCGTATGCGCACTTCAGAGCCCCTATCATCGAGTCGCCGGGGGAAGCCGCGGTCGGTGGCGCGAAGGGGCGGGTCAGGCTGGCTGGCTGGCTGATGCTGTTCGGCGCCCTAGGCCTCCTCGTTCTGGCGCTGATGGCCGCCGTCTCGGCCGCTGGTACCTTCGTGCAACAGGCCGGTGACTTGGGGCCATTGGCTACGTACTCCTCATCGCCTCGCTTCTTCGTCGCTGTCGCCATGTGGAACGTCACGACTCCGCTGGTGATCGCCGCTCTCATAGGTTGCGGCGTCTCCTCATGGCTTGCCCTACTCGGCCTTTCACTTAGCGGGGCCGGAAGTCAGGCGACCCTGTCGATGGACCTTGTATTGGCATCCGTTGTGGTGCTCGGGAGCTGCGCCGTGGCCGCGGGCGCCTTGTGTGCCGTCGGTGCAGCGAGGGCAGCGCAAACGTGGCGACCGACGGCTGACTAGCCACGCACTATCTCCTACGCCACATTCCTGGCCGTGGGCATATGCTTCTGCGCCGGCCTCAACAGGAGCGTCCACTCATCAGCCTCACAGTGGCTCCTGCCGGTGCCGGGAGCGTGATGGCGGCAGACTGCAAGCCAACCCCGAAACCAACTGGGTCTCCCGCGGCTACGACCCCGGCCCGCACATTCACCCCGGACACCTCCGGACCCGCCGGCGCCGCGAGTATCAGCGCCCGCGGCGCCGACCATCGCCGAAGCCCTCGGCTACTCCCCCAAGCCCATCGAACGGCACGCCGTCGCCTCGGCGACCACCTACAGCAGTTCGCCGCGGTCCGAGCCAGCCGTCAGGGCTGACCGCCGTCCCCGTAGCTCCCACTTCGAGACGCTCCTTCGCTCGAACGGAACCGACCATGGCAGGAGCGGTTCTGCTCTCTCCTTAACTATCGGCATGAGACCGCCAACAATTAAGCAACCGAATCGTTCGGAGTTGCATCGGGTAGTTGATCTCCAGTCTTGAGCCCATGTCACCAAGATCTTTTCTGAGCACCCGTCGCGCTGCGAGAGGAACAACAGAAAAGGCCTTATGTTGTTGGGCGTGGAACCCTCAGCCGACCTCGAAGTTTTCCGTCCTGGCGACGTCGCCACGGTGCCCGATCGGCTGCCGGCACTCCCCCAGCGGCTCAACACCCTCCACGACCTGACCGCCGGCTACCTGATGCGCTTCCGACCCGCCACCCGCCAGGCCTACCAAGGCGACCTCGCCAGCTGGCTCACCTTCTGCGACCAGGCCCACATCGACCCGCTCACCGCCGGCATCCACCACGCCGACACCTACGTACGGGTCCTCGACGAGCTCGGCGACCCCCGGACCGGTAGGCGGCTCTCCCCCGCCAGCATCAGCCGGCGAGTGTCCGCCGTCGCGGGGTTCTACCGCTACGCCGTCCGCCAGCGGGCCGTCAGCGAATCACCGTTCTACGCCGTCGAGCGCCCCGGCGTCGACGACGAGTCACAGACCATCGGGCTGACCCGCGATGAGATGCGCCGCCTGGTGCTGGTCAGCCGCCAGGATGGGCCCCGCTCCGACGCCCTCATGCACCTGCTCACCCTCAACGGCCTCCGCATCACTGAGGCGCTGTCCCGGGACGTCGAGGACCTCGACTACGACCAGGGACACCGGATCCTGCGGCTCGACCGCAAAGGCGGTAAGCGGGCCAAGGCCCCCCTGACGCCGGCCGCTGTACGGGCTCTCGAGGCATACCTCGCCGGGCGCGCCACCGGGCCGCTGTTCATCACCACCACCGGCCGGCGCCTCGACCGCACGTCTGCCTACCGCATCGTGCGCCGCCTAGCCCAACGGGCCGAGATCCCCGCTGCTGCCAGCATCAGCCCCCACAGCCTCCGCCACAGCTTCGCCACCGCAGCGCTCGACGCCGGCGTGGCTCTTCGAGACGTTCAAGACGCCATGGGCCACGCCGACCCCCGCACCACCCGCCGCTATGACCGCACCCGCCACAGCCTCGACCGTCACGCCACCTACGCCGTGGCGTCGTTCATCGCCGAAGGGTCCTGACGTGGCCTGTTGTCTTTGAGGTATGGCATTCGGTGACTTCGAGGTGCCGATGGTGTGCCGGAACCGGTGGGCGCAGATTGCGTGACACGCTGTTTTCCGTACGCCAGTTCTGGCACATTCGGCACCCTCGCCGTCGCGACCCTCCTGCGCCTGATGGGCTTGTAGCGGAAACGGTCCTTAATGGAACAGAGGCACGCCAGCGCTGCGCGCACCCGGTCCGCACTGGGCGGGCTCGGACGACTCGTTACTTGGTGGGTGCCCCGCCGACACCGGCGGGGAGGGTGAAGGCGTCGAAGCCCTGGTCGGGGATGTAGATGGTGCCGTCGGCGACGATCGGCGGCGTTCCCGGCCCGGAGTTCACCGGGAACGTGGTGAGTAGGGTCCCGGTCGCGGCGACGACCGCGGTCAGCGACAGTTGAGTGGCGGCCGGGTTGATGATGTGACTGATCAGCAGCCCGTTGGCGTAGGTGGACCCGGCGCCGCCGCCGGGCTTCTGCCAGACCACCGCCCCGGTGGTCTCATCGAGGGCGAACATCTGCGACCCGTAGTCGACGAAGGCCAGCCCGCCGCCGATCGTCACTGCTCTTCCGATGTCAGCGTCAGTGCCGATCGGCCCGGTGGTCCACAACAGCCGACCGCTGGCCGCGTCGTAGCTGCGGGTTGATCCGTCGTCGACACCGAAGATGACGCCGCCGGTGTCGGCGGCCGGTTGCGCGCCGAGGGCCTGCCCGTCAGCCGACAGTGGCACCGACCACAACGCCTGCCCGGTGTCGGCGTTGAACGCCGATAGGTTGTGCCCGGCCAGGTACAGCACGCCGTTGTAGAGCACTGGCGTCGTGGTGGCGTAGTCCGTCGGGGTGCGCCACCGCACGGTCTTCGTCACCGGGTCGACGGCGATCAGCGAGAACACCCCGCTGGCGGTGCCACCGGTCAGGTACAACAGGCCATGAGCCAAGGTGAGGCCCACCGACACCACCGAGTTGACACCCAAGTCCATATACGGCGTATTCCGTGGAGTGCCGGTGGCGGTGTCGAGCTGCTCCAGATAGGGAGTGTTGTTGGTGAGGTAGGTGATGCCGCTGGCCGGGTCATAGGCGATCCCGCTGTCGTAGGCGTCCAGCCCGTTGTCGTAAACCCAGGCCACCTTGCCAGTGGTGGCGTTGATCGCCATCGCCCCGTAGTTCATGCCGTAGACCAGCAGGCCCTGAGCCAGCACCACCCCGCCGGCGTGCGGCGAGTAGCTGCTGCTGCCCTGATAGAGCGGGACGGTCTGGCCTACCGTTGCCGGGCTCAGTCGACGCTCATACCAGTTCGCCCCACGGTGCGCGGCGTACAACCCCAGCTGGGTCCACTGCACCCGGGTCTGCAGCGTCGCCGCCGCCGACCGGTTCCCCGCCACCGCGGTCAGCCGGTGCGCCCCCGGCGTCTCCGTCCCCGGCACCACCACCCGGGCAGTGAACCGGCCCGCGGTCACCGGCACCCGGGCCAGCATCGCCCCGTCCAATCGCAGCACCACCGGGCCGGCACCAAAGCCACTCCCCGACACGGTGACCGGCCGGTGTGGCCAAGCCAGGCCCGGGCTCACCGCCACCATCGCCGCGCTGGCCGTGGCGGCCGTCGCCGACCACGCCGGCCCCGTCACTACCCCTACGGCGACCAGAACTGCACCCGCCGCTGCTATCCGCCGATGTCTCATAGCTGGATCCGTCCTGGTGGAAGGAGATCGGTCACTGCGCCGGGGCCGGATCGACTAGCACCCCGCCGCATTCCGCCGGCCGTGACGGCGCTCTCCACCCATACCCGGGCGCTTCCGGAAGCCACTCAATCTACTCAACGACGGGGCCTGCAGACGGGCCATGCGACACATCCCTACTCCCCCCGTGAGCCGACTGTCCGCCCTCCATAGGGTCACGTCAAGGAAACAACCGGTGAATACCGGGGACCGCGGCTGAGCCGGCACCCGTCAGGGCATGTCAACTCAGAACAAGGACCTCTGGACAGATCGCTCCAAGCCCCTCCAGCAGAAAAGTCGCCCGAGAGGACATCTCAACCAACCTCGCCGTCGTCGGTGGGGGAACGCCGCCGCGGGCGCCGGCACTCCCCTAGCGGCTTGGAGCCCTCTACGACCCTGATGGCCGGGTACCTCTCCGATGCTCGGATCGAACGCGTTACAACCGCCGTCGGCCTGGGCGCCGAAGGGCAACGTCACCGCTGAGCATCGCCTCGGCGATCTGCTCGGCCGTCATCTGGGCCGCGAGGCGCGCCAGAGCGTAGCGGATGACACCACTATTAGTAACGTCTCGGCTGCCTTGAAGAAGCCCTGCGGAGCTGCAGCGACGCAGCAACTCGTCGGCGGGCTCGTCAAGGTACACCTGGGTTGCGCGCAGCGGGCGGTCCCGTTCGCGGTGAGAACCGGTCGACGGAAAAGACGGCAAGTCAGTCTGTTGCCCAACGATCTGCTGGGCCGCGGGTTCCTGTAGCGGCTCGGCTACCCCGTGAGGGCCGCTAGTTGGAGTTTCGGGGACGGCCGGCGGAACGGTGACGGGTCGCTTTCGATTCTGTGGCGGTGGGACGCGCCGGCGGCCGGCGAGTGACTCAAGCTGGGTCAGCCCATTCGGGATTGCCTCAGTCACTGATGTAACTCCGAACTGCCCCAGCGACCTCGCGCATGCTGGCAACGAAATCTCGGTAGACGGCGGCCGTCGGCTGCTCAGCTACCACAGCTGCGTGCCGCTTGCGGGTCCCTAGCGCCCGGCAGTCCCTCACCAACGGCCCGACTTCCGCCTCGTAGGTCTCAACCAGCCGGCGCAGCCGGCGGATCTCCGCCGCAGGTGCCATCCGCGGAACCAAGTTGGGGATCAGCAACAGCGGATAATCTGCGACTTCCTTGAGCATCCCCTCAAGCGCATTCAGCTCGTTGGTGCGCAGCACCACCGGGACGACGACGACGTGTGCCGCCAGCATCGCTCCGTGCCCGGCCGTCGCCGCGCCCGGATGAGTATCGACGACGACGAACGGCCGGCCCCACTCCCCCGCCCACTTACTCAGTGCGGTTGCGATGTCCTCTGGCGCTGGCTGACGCTCCGCAAAGTCAGGATGCCCGGGCAGCAGATCGGGCTTACGACCTCGCCCATTCAGGACCGTCGGTGTCCGGCCAGCCGCTAAGGCCTCGATCATCGGTGCATGAACCCGATTCTCGTGGCGGTACCCCCACTTTCGGGTAACCCCGCCTTCGTCCCAGTCGAGGTCCACGAGCGGCGCATCGAGTAGGACCGCCAACTCGTAGGCCAGCGTGCTCTTGCCGACTCCACCCTTCGAGGCTGCGACCGTCACGATTTTCGGCATCAAGGAAGTATGTGGCGCTCGCGGCTCACCAGCTGACATCTGAACCAGCGTGTCGCGCCTAATGTAGCTTCCAGCACGCTTTAGGTGGCTTGTTGGGTGGAATACAGTATTGCAATATTGCAGGGCATCTTTTGCTCGGCTCGAGGCCACCGAGCACTTGACCGACTCACGGCCCATGCTCAGTGGGACTGCCTCTCCGGCATTCAGGGCAGGCGGGGTGGCCGTGGGTGGGGTGGGGGATGTTGCCGCCGGGGTGTTCGTGGGGGCAGCTGGTGGGGCCGAGGGTGGTTTGCCAGGTCCATTCCCGGACGAGCTTGTCCTGGGTTCGGATGGCGTCTTCGGTGGCGCTGGGCCGGTCGGCGGGGTCGATGTCGCGCAGGAGCGTGGCGAGGTAGGCGGCGGGGTGGTCGATGGTGTGGGGGATGGTCCAGTTGCGGGCCCGCAGGGTCTCGTCGGCGGCGGTTTGGATGTCGCGGGGGGTCCAGCCGGCGAGGGCGAAGCGGTGGAGGGCGGTGAGCCGGCGGGGGGAGACTCTGCGGAGCCAGTAGATCCGTTGCTGTAGCCCGGTGATCAGCCGTCTCACCCGGACGTCTGCCGGATATGTCCGGTTCGCCCGGCTGGTTTGGCCCTTTTGGGTAGGAGCCCGGCGCGGAGCGCCGGTCCTCGTTCGGTCTGGTCGGGTGAAGAACTGACTTTTTGGTGAGGTAGGGGACATACCCGGGCTTACGCCGGGTGGGGTGACATGGCCCACAGCTAGGCCGGTGGGTTGTGGACGGTGGCGGACGGACAGTAGGGCGAATTCGGCGGCGAGGCGGCGGTGGGCCGAGCCGCGGCGCCAGGCGGCGAGGCGTTCGGCTCGGGTGAGCACGGAGCGGCCGCGGACGAGCTCAACGACGAGGTGGAGGCGTTTGAGGGCGTCGCGGGCCCGTTGGATCTGCCGGATCGACATGTGCAGGTCGGTGGCGAGGCGGGTGTTGGTGGGCCGGCAGTCCCGGCCGGTGGTGTAGTCGGCGTAGCCGGCCATGGCTCGGGCTACCCGGACGACGGTGTGCGGGTCGGCGTGCACCGCCCGACACACGTCGACGCCGGCGGCGACAACGCACCACACCTCCACCCCCGTCCAGTCCGCACGTGACCACCAGGCCGGCCGGGCCGAACACGCACCGGGTGGGGGAGCAAGGCCGATCGACGTGCGCCGGCCCACCGCGGCGGCCAGCTGGCCGGCCAGGCCGCCGGCGGCAGTCGGCGACGGGGGTGAGATTCGGGCACCGGCGGGTGACGCCGGCAAAGGCGGGGAGAGCACGGGTCCTCCAGGAGAGGGGAGGTCCCGAGGGCCACCAGGCCACGATCAACGCAGGCAGGAAACACACGCGACACGCGTGGCTGCTTGCGGCGGGAGAGGGATCAGGTACCCTCGGCACCAGACGATTGTTTGCGCCACCGGCCGCCCTGCCTCGCCAAAGACTGGGGCGGCCTTCGGCATTCTCAGGGCTGTTGCCCTGGCGCCGAAGGTTTCTGCCGGTGCGTAGCAGGGCCTAGAAGGCCTCTCAGCTACGGCACTTGTGAAACGCGGCTAGCCGGCGATCGGCAGCTCCTCTTCTTGGTCCCGCTTAGGCGGCCGGCCCATCCGGACTCGGGGCTTGGGAGCGCCGAGGAGTTTGAGCTCGAAGAGCTGCTGAACCGTCATGTCGGCGGCGGCAGCTTCCGCCTTCAGCCTTGCCTTGTCGTCGGCTGACATGCGAAACAGGTAGGCGGTTGCTCGCTCCGCGCTCTGTGCCTCGAGTTCCATGTTGAGCATCCTGGCCCGGCTATCGAGATAATCGGTGTTCGACACGCCGATGCGTCGGTCATCTCCCCTGTGGGGGCGGCGAGCCTGCTGCATGCCATTGCAGTTAGCGCCGCTGTTATCCCTTCGCGCACGGTCGGCGCGGCAGGGGGTCGGTTATCGAGGCGGTGGCGACGCTGATGTCAGCACGTCGACGCCCAGCCCCGGCGCTTGGGTCAGCCGAAGGTCGCCGGTGACCAGGGCAACGTCGAGGCGCCGGGCGATGACGACGTACAGCGCGTCGGCCATGGTGACGGTGTGGCGCATGCCTCCACGCCCCCCGCCGCAGCGGTGACGTGTCAACCCGGCGGACTCTCAGCGCGAGTAGCTGATCCAGCGCGGCCTGCGCGTCGGCGGGCGTCACCCCCCGCGCAGTTCCATCCGCCGCAGGGCCGCCGCGCACTCGAGGTGGAAGTGGTCGGGACCGGCGATCTGGTCGGCGTGGCGACGTGGCCGGCCAACAGGCTGCCCCGCGGCGGTCCACAGCAGGAGTGTTGGGGATGCCGGGGGCGATGTCAGCGGTGCGGGTGAACCGGCCGGTCAGGTCTGGGTCAGCAGGGCCAGGAAGGCTGCGGGGGTGTAAACCGGGATCTGCTCGGTGAGGCCCAGCAGGTCGGAGTCGCCGGAGACGATCACGGCCG